>Ga0209494_1000058_pt1 | contig 50464 bp, 50 predicted proteins | sample EN1Hudseemescosm_FD_184628 | JGI IMG/M metagenome (GOLD analysis project Ga0209494, IMG submission 184628) | Methane-oxidizing microbial communities from mesocosms in the Hudson Canyon - EN1B Hudson Canyon (SPAdes) (version 2) | ecosystem: Environmental > Aquatic > Marine > Cold seeps | place... | reverse complement strand
CTTTCCAAACGCTTTGTTTATTGCTTCCCAAATACGTGACAATCACGGCTTTTCCATGCCCAGGTCCAATCGCATGAAAGACACCGTACGCAAAACTTAAAATTACCAAGGCGCCCCCATACTTATAAGCGTCATTGGAGACCGCCTGAATATGAGTTGCCAGCATAGAGTGAAGTGTTCGCTGCCACTCGACGGTTGTTAAAACAAAGGCATTCCACTGCATATAGGCTGCGGCGCCAAGTGATAGGATTACAAGCAAACACGCGAGCTTAACAAACCCTCTGAAATAGAGATTATGCTTATCATTTAATAAAGGCTTAACTTGCATAATGTTCCAAAATACAATTCGCTGATGCGATCTGGTAAGGGTGCTTAAACAAGCTAGAACGAGAGATACTTAAAGAACTAAACAATTTAAGCGTACTCATTCGCCTTTCTCTCCACACTCATTACAGACACAGCTTATTTCAAGTTGCGGGTCAATCAATGTAAAACCTGCGTCCTGCACTTGATCGATCAAGCCCTCCCGAGTTCTTTCATTTAAGGTCACCTCACTTACTTTTTGACAGACAGAACAGATAAGAAACTGAGACAGTTCATGCTCAACATGGCAATCAATATGACCGCAAGCAACATATTTGTTTGCTAAATCCAACTTGTGAGCAAGGTTTTGTCCAACCAGGAAATCAAGAATCCGATACACTGACATCGCCGGGATAATTTGATCAAACTCAACTTTACATAGGCTAACCAGCTCATAAGCAGAGAGTGCCCTATCTGAAGACAACAGTGCCTTCAGCACTAACTTGCGTTTCGTCGTCAGCTTTACATGCCGGTCTTGGCATTGGCGTTCTGCTTGAGCGATTAACTCAGTAGCCTTTCTCATCATGGCGTCCTCAGAGAGCTAACCAATAAAATCTAAAGACAGCAATAAGCGCTTCTCACTCGCCTGTAATTCGGGCGAGCGATGCACCAGCCCAGCATGCTCGTTTCCTTCCCATGACTCTCCTTTCAACAAAGCGACGTCACCCTCGCTCATCTGACAGATCTCCGCCGCGTTTTGATAAATACCCGATTCATGGTCCGGGAGCCCCTTATTCCCATGTCCAAGCTTTGACCGATCTACCGTATGGTGAGGCAACCATTGCGTCGCGGAGCCTCTAAATGTCGTGACCAAGCGACATGGCACCTTATCGGTATGGAATCTTGGACACATGGCATGCTCTAAGGTGGCAAGTCGCAGACCTGTTCGATCTAAATCAAACAAACAACAAAACATGTCAACTAAGGCCGTAATCTCAGTACTTAGTGCATTTGCACATTGAAATTTTTCTAAATGCCGCATTAAAAAAGTGTGTGCTGACTCGGGTGTGACACTACCTTCAATCTGTAGCGATGAAGTTTCTACGAAAAGTGTATCAATCGACGCCCTTAAGCTTGCATCTAAATCACGTTGCATATCGCGATGTTCTTAAGCGGATCGTAAATATCAGCCAGCACAGAGGACTCATTAGACTGCACGTCAAAGCGCTGATTCACAAACTTGTTGGTGACACGATGCGCACTTGAAAAGGGATTCATAGTTTTTCGTTTCCTTATTATTAAGTATTCGCTTGCGAGGCCGACAGCAAACCCGAATAGTCTATGTCCAAGCAGGGAAAGGATCGTTGAGTGTTTTCCAATATGCCTTGCCCTTAAGTACCTCCTCCTCAGAAAGTAGACAATTATTCAGCTCACTGGTGACTGCTTCTTGGTCTACATCCTGCCCTATAAAAACTAATTCTTGACGCATATCGCCGAATGGTTCGACCCAATTTTCTTTAATCGATGCGAGATAATCGTCGTCCTGCGGCCAGTTTTCTGTGGGCACCGCCTTCCAGAACATACCCGCAAACTCGTAGCGTGCAATCCCGCCCGCTTGGCTCCAAGAACCGGCAAACTCGGGCCGAGACGCCAACCAAAAATACCCCTTAGATCGAATCAATTTACCGAATTTCTGCGTATTGTTGATGAACTCATAAAATTTTTGCGGATGAAACGGACGTCTTGCTAAATAGCTGAAACTGCCAATGCCGTACTCTTCGGTCTCGGGTACATGCTCACCGCGCATTTCCTTCAACCAACCCGGGGCCAGCTGTGCTTTCTCAAAATCAAACAGCCCTGTATTGAGCACTTCATCAGTCGCCACTTGACCTTTTTCTATTGCGATAATCTTTGCCTCGGTGTTCAAGCTTTTGATAACCGCTTTTAACCGTTCGACTTCAGAAGCCGCCACTAAATCAGTTTTACTGATCAAAATAACATCGGCAAACTCGACTTGATCTACCAACAAGTCGGCAACACTGCGCTCATCCTCCTCACCCAAGGATTCACCCGTCTCTTGCAATGACTTTGCCTCGTCATAGTCTTTTAAAAAATTATAGGCATCCACCACGGTAACAAGCGTATCAAGCTTGGCAATATCCGAAAGTGAAACGCCCTCTTCATCCGCAAAGGTAAAGGTCTCCGCGATAGGTAGAGGCTCCGATATCCCAGTGGACTCAATGACCAAATAATCAAACTTGCCGTCTTTGGCGAGCTTGTTCACTTCAAGAAGGAGATCTTCCCGCAAGGTGCAACAAATGCAACCATTGCTCATCTCAACGAGTTTTTCTTCTTGATGACTCAGCGACACTTCGTTTTTTACGGTTGCCGCATCAATGTTAATTTCACTCATATCATTCACGATGACAGCTACTTTTTTGCCCTCGCGGTTATTCAATATATGGCTCAGCACGGTCGTTTTTCCAGCGCCCAAAAATCCCGAAAGCACGGTTACAGGTAGTCGACTCATCACAGGGGGTTCCTATTAAACACGCAGCGGCGGACCGGTTAACCAATCAGGACGTCTGCTCATCAATCAAATATATTATCGTTATGGCTGTGTGCGTTCACTCGCACATCGAATTATGATAGTTATGATATAACATAACATTTTTAGATTCTAGAGCCGGGTTAGGTAATAGACAGCGATTCTTTTCAACCTGAAGCGCTAACGTGCCAGAATCGTTGGGGTTGTGACAAGCGTAACAGCGAGTACTTAGTCATGGCGGTTAAGCAGCACGATATTTTCAAGACGAACAGCTGTAATGCGCAACACCACCCGCACCGAACATTGCTTTAGGCCTGAGCTGATAATATTTAAGTTCAACGTCAGTAGATTGTTCATCATAAGGGTGCGTCAGTACCGCTTGTAGCTCACGTATCAGGCGATAATCGCCTTGCATTGCTTGTTCATAAGCGGGCACCACCATCCATTCGCGCCATGTGTATTTTGGATTAATTTGCTTCATCTGTTCCGATAACTCGGCTCGGCTTAAACGGGTGTCTAGGCACGCTTTCCAAGCCCCTAACCAAACTAGCCACTGTTGCATTAAGGCTTCATCGGGCGTTTCATAAAAACTAATCTGCAGCGCTGAAAGCGCATCGGGTAACTTTGAGAGCTCTCTGAAAAAGATCGTATAGTCGACTGAGGTGTCTATCATCAGACCAAAGAGTTGCGTGACGAGGCTTTTGTTAAATTCCATGAGTCCAAGCTTAGACGCCCACATTTGGTCGACTTGCGCTTGTATTGAGTCACTGAACTCGGTTTGTATCGCCTGTAGCCGTGTCAATGCATCGCCATGCGCAGCCAACAAAGGTTTTATTGCCGAGCAAAAACTGTCGAAATTAGCACGCGCTGCTGCCGGTTGATTCAAAAACGAAAAGTGCTTCCCGCCTCCTGTCCAAGGTTGAAAATAAGGCTCGAACCGTTCACAAAATCCAAAAGGGCCATAGTCGAGAGTAAGCCCCCCAGCGCCACAGTTATCGCTGTTAAAATTTCCTTGGCAATACCCTACTCGCAACCAATTAGCAATTAGATTCGTTAGTCGGTCACGGAACAAAACGGCCATCGCAATCAGCTTATCCTCAGTCGATAACGAATCATTTATCTCAGCTTGGTATTCACGCTCAATTAAGTGCAATACGATTTGTTCCAGCTCTTTAAGCGCGTCAGGGTGTGCGTTAACTCTCGCTCTACGCCCGAACAGCTCTAACTGTCCAACTCGTAAAAAAGAGGGCGCAACCCGCGTGGTGATTGCCACAGGGTTAGGCTGCATCACATCTGGATCACTCGAATATGATCCCTCTGAATACCAAGGCCGCTGCACCGTTTCCGATGTTGAGGCGAATAGGCAGAGCGAGCGCGTCGTCGCAATACCTAATGCATGCATATGTTCTTGTGCCAAAAACTCTCTAACACTAGAGCGCAACACGGCGCGACCGTCCGCACCACGACAATAAGGAGTGCGTCCACCACCTTTTAATTGCATTTCCCAGCGCTGGCCATTTAAAACCCCCTCGAAAACCGAAACTGCCCTGCCGTCACCATAGGCATTGCCCGTGCCAAACGGACATTGCTGAGTGTATTCTTGACCATAAATAGACAAAGCATACCCTGTTGCCCAACCAATTTTCGTCATCGGTGCGGGCGCGACGGAGAGGTCACCAGAGAAAAATTGTCGGAACGCGTCGGTACGTGCAAGGCTTTCAGTGAAGCCTAATTCTCGAAATAAAGAAGTGCTATGAATCACGTACTCGGGTGCCGCAATAAAGCTTGGTTTAACTGGCACATAATGCCCCGAAAACACCTGACGCGGGTCATAATCCTCACCGCTGTCGATCGAATGCGGATCACGCTTTAGCTTATTTATGAACGAATAGTCGGCATAATTCGCAAAATCATCAAGGCTCTCGACACTCGTAGATTTAGCGTTATCGGGTCGATTGTGCATAAAAGAGCAACCTTTATTGGGCAGTTATTTAGTGAGACGAGTCTAGCAAAATGACTGCTTTTCATGAATAATAAATGTTATGTTATAACATATTAAATTATGTTGTTCTGACGATTTAAGTAGCTAACGTCGAGGAAATGCTGTGGCTAAGACGACTAAAAAACCTAAACAATTGACGAAAGAACAAATCTTAAAAGCACCTGAGAAGGACTACATGAATGCGGCGCAACATGAGTTTTTCAGAGCCCTTCTCATCGAAGAACATGATACGACCCGCGAGCATATACAACAAGCTAAAGACCAAATGTCTAGCCCGATGGATCTTAGCGATGAGAATGATCGCGCCTCCTGGGAAGAGCAGCTTAATATCTCTATGCGTATTGTGGACAGAGAACAAAAACTTCTGCCAAAAATTATAAAGGCACTTGAGCGCATTCGATTAGGTGAGTTTGGCTATTGCAAAGAATCTGGGGAACCGATCGGCATTCCTCGCTTACTGGCTAGACCCACAGCAGAATACTGTGCGGACGTAAAAGTAGTCAAAGAAATAAAAGAGCATGTTTTTAAAGATTAACGCCCTGAAAAATACGCAATTTTTTGCGTAATACGGACCGGTGTTTAGCAATTATCGATGCGATAAATGAAGCGATAAACGCCCCAGATACGCGCTCACGCCTGCTAAAAGAAAATGCATTGAGCGCTTCGCTAGTTGATAGAGATTCTATTCAGTATTTTTTCGCTCTGATTGCAGCTTATTACGCACGTCCATCAACACTTTGCCGTAAGTGTTCTCGGCGCGACGATCACGGCCACAACCCCAGTAATAGTCGTATTGACTACCTTCCATTAGCTTAGAGTTGTTAGTGTTCAATAGCGCACTGGCAACCTCCTCATGCGCACAACATTTGGTATAGACTGCTCGCGTCATCATCACGCGACGCACTTTTTTCCAATCTGCACGGAGCTTTTTCAATCGGTTTCGGCCCAGTTTACGTGCCAGTTTTGGATGCGAAGCTTGACGAATTTTTTCTTGATACTCGGTGTTTAACGCCTCGAACTTCATCGCTTGAAAATAATGCTCGACGCTCAGCCATTCACGCTCGTCTAGTTTAAACGCATGCGGCGAAAAGGTACCCAACAGCTCATTTGGATCACTGCGATGGATGAAAATCGTTTCGTCATCCAAATCAGGAAACAGCATATACACTCCTTAAAACATCTTCCTTCGCATTAACTATAGCGCGATAGAATACCACGAACCTGCCCTAAATAAACCGCTCCAAACATGAGTAAATGATTCAGTACGGGGTACAAGTTATATAAGTGGATGCGCTGTCGCCATCCACGCTCTAAGGGTCGCACTTCCTCATACGCGTCATAAAAACGTTGATCAAACCCGCCAAATAATCGTGTCATCGCCAGATCAATTTCCGCCCAAGAAAAATAAACCGCTGGATCAATAAAGACCGGCTGTCCCCTCTCTGAGACATGCACATTGCCTGACCATAAATCACCATGCAGTAATGACGCAGGCTGCTCAGGCACCAAGGCATCTAATCTAAGGCATAGGGATTCGATCGCCTGCAAATCACCGACATCTATTAAACGCCGGTCTAAAGCCGACTCAGCAAGGGGTAACAAACGGTTACTGATAAAGAACTCGTAGCCATCTTTGTGCTGTCTATTAAGTTGGACACGATTACCGCAGTAGTTATCGTTAGCAAAACCGTGCAGATCTCGCGTTAAGCTGTGAATCAACGCAAGTTGTCGTCCCAAGGTTTCCCAGTAATCAGCACTGTGGTGTTGCGGCGGAATATATGACAATGCCAAAAAATTAGCCCCGCAGGCATGTACTTTAGGCGTATTAACGTTGCTAGCTGACTGCAGGTAAGAAAGCCCCTCTGCTTCGCACTGGAAGAAGTTAGTCGGGGCCTTATCAAGATATTTAACGAACAGGCGGTCCCCTGTCGTATTTTCACAGACCACATTTCTACAAATACTGCCACCATCCACGACCGTATCATGCAGTGGGTAAAACGCGGCCGCAGACAACCAATTGTCGAGGTCTTGCGGCAGCATCTTTTCTCCTAGTATTTAACGCTTTACAGTCTTAATCATCAATCTTAAGCACCATAAAAGAAGGCTTTCCTTGGCGTATAATCAGGGCGGGTATCGCCTTACCTTCAGGTAGATCCTCGACCAATTCATTAAACTCTTCAAGCGATGCAAAGCTGTTATTATTCAACTTAGCGATCACATCTCCCTGACGAATGCCTGCTCGATAAGCAGCGCCCTCTTGAATCTTCATCACTTGAACACCGCCACTTAGACCGAAGTCTTGTAATGCAGACTCATCTAACTCTTTCACAATTAAACCAAGACGATTCGCCTTCGCTGGCGCTTTTTTCATTGCCTTAACCGGCACATCACTCGACGTCGGCAGTTCACCAATTTTAACCTCGATCGTTTTCTCATCGCCCTGACGTATAACCGTTAACTCGGCTGTATCGCCTACTTTGGTTCGCCCAACCATATGCGGTAGTTGTGACGACAAACGGATCTCATCGCCTTCATATTCAATAATCACATCACCGGGTTGTAAGCCTGCGTCATCCGCGGGTGACTTTTCGACAACCTGCGCAACGAGTGCCCCGTAAGGTTTGTCTAGACCAAAAGACTCTGCTAATTCTTTGCTAACCTCCTGAATTAGAACACCTAACCAGCCTCGAGATACATAGCCTTGACCACGCAACTGATCGACAACCTCCATTGCCACATCCATAGGAATTGCAAAGGATACGCCCATAAACCCGCCTGAGCGTGTGTAGATTTGCGAATTAATACCGACCACTTCGCCATCCATATTAAACAGTGGCCCACCCGAATTACCGGGGTTAATAGCCACATCGGTCTGAATAAATGGTACATAATTTTCATTGGGCAAGCTGCGTCCTTTCGCGCTCACAATGCCTGCCGTAACGGTATAATCAAAACCGAAGGGCGAACCGATTGCAAAGACCCATTCACCTACTTTTAACGCGCTAGATTTGCCCAATTTAGCCGTCGGTAAGTCATCCGATTCCACTTTTAACACAGCAAGATCTGAGCGCTTATCCGCGCCTACTAATTCAGCGCGCAACTCTCGACGGTCGTTAAAACGTACATAAATTTCATCTGCTCCCTCAACAACATGATTATTAGTCAAAATATAGCCATCATCTGTGACGACAAATCCAGAGCCGGTTGACCGACGTTGTTCGCTCGGTGAACCTTCGGGCGACTGCTGTGGGCCACCAAAGAAATGACGAAAAAACTCAGGCACTTGATTAAGGTCTCCCTGAAATTGCAGGGGGCTTTGCGCCGTGGCATTGCTTACCGTGCTAATGTTGACCACGACATCTGCATGTTCCTCCACGAGTTCAGTGAAGTCAGGAAGTTTAGCGTGCGCAGGCATAGTAAGAAATAACAGCACAGTGAACAGCCATACGGCATGCAGGCTTTGAAAAAAAGAAAGACGGAACGTCATAGAGACTCCTTGAGATAAGGGATAAATTTTTTCGTTCGACTACCCTATTCTTGGAGGCAATCCAGACGCTTTTCAACTTACCGTTATGTAAGCTGCAAACTTTCTAAGTTTCATTCAGCGTCGTTCGGCACTTTGCCTCATCAGTTGCGGTCAGTGCCATCACACTCATGGTGGGTGTAAACCGCGCATCAGTTTTAACTAAGGCCGCATAACGTCTGGCGAACCAGAACCCGGTGAGCAAGCCGGCGAAACCAAGCCCTGCTGCGATGAGTTGGCTCGAAGACATCAATGTTGCAAAAGACGCAAACATCGCCATTAAAATTAACGGCACAATAAACATCATGGTAGAGGCCATCAACAAGCCCGACTCAGGGATCGCAACAATCACGACGTCCCCTTCTTTCGCCTGAAGCGTATTGCGGACCGAAAATTCGATAACTTTTTCACCACCAAGTTTGGCCAAGGTGTTTTGGCCACAGCCCGCTTTGAGTTTGCATGACTCACATGCACTCATGCGTTGGGTACGCACCAGCGCATGCTCATTATCAATAGACAGAACGAGGGCTTTTTCTTCAACCATAACGCGCTTCTGTAGAGTATCTAGGGAACCTTATTATGGCATATAAGGCTGAATGCTTTTAGCCACTTTCATCGCCGTCATCGGTGGGATTTCACCTACCACAGTTACGTTATAGGCATGCTCACCGTTGGCAAGCTTGGTTGAGAACGCGACCGTTCCACCTACCATCGATGAGCCTTCCGGCATTGTGTCGATGGTTTCTTTCTCGATGAAGACACTGTAACTCGCAATCCCGTCACTGTAGAGCATCACATTAGCAGGCTGTTTTTTCTGGTCTCTCATTACCATAAAACCATCTGGCGCCCATTGGGCGTCCCACTTCAAGGCGGCTGGCCACGCGCTGTCCACGGCGGACATTGGAACCGTATTATGCTTTACGACTTCTGTTTTCTCGTATTCAAAATCTTTATCTGTGATGTCAGCAGGCAACTCTAAAGCGGTTAATTGAAAACGTTCCAACATCTTTGCGTGCTGGTCTAGCATCTCAGACTTTAGTAACAAACCGGTTTGCTCGTCTAACCACAAGCGATAGCTATAACGCAGCGTATCTTTCGCACTAATCGAAATAATCACTGTAGAACGCTCGACCAAGCGCTCATAACCCACCACACTTAAATTATAATAACGGTGGCCCGGCATAAAATTCGCGAACGTAGATTTAATCGGGTTATCGAAATCGCCTTTATCGAGTTCTATTAGACGATTGTCGGGGAGAATGCATAGCACCTCACCACCACGGCGGAGTATCTCTCCCATTTCACCATCAATTTGCGTTAAGCGCTCTTGCTCTTCCCCATTGTGAAACCGATGCACAATACGCATAGAGCTGCTCACATCACCTCGTGAAAAAATAAACGTACCACGGTAAGCCGTATCAATTGCCGCCATGTTCATTTTTTCGATCCATTGTTCAGCGGAATTTTTTTCGTTTGCCGATACATTTACTGTTAAAAATGCCCCGATACATACCAGTGCATACAAACATAATTTCGCCATTGGAGCTTTTAAACGCATAAAGCCTAGATACCCACAGAGTTAATGCTAGCGACACGTACGAGCGGCATCATGCCGTAATTTGTTCGCAAGGTGCTCAGTTCAGAATGTCTTAAGAGATACTTTGTAAACCGTTTTGCGTTTTGTGAGTCCATATCCGTTATCACTCGTGGTTGCAACTCTTCGTTCGACGCCTGCGCAACTGCATTACTCTGTAATTCAGTTAGATCACTCGCCTGCCATAATGACTCAAGGTTTACCACCACCGCGAGTATTGCACTCGCTGCAATGGCCATACTCGCACCGTATAACCAAGGTTTGTTATGTCTCCTCGTCTCAGCACTGGGCGTTATAATGGTGGTATCATTTATTTGTTCAGCGCCTGCTGGCATTTCATTTTCGATGGCAGCCATTACCCCGGCACGCACATCGATTGACACCATACTTCGCTGATCACCTTGAATAACATCTCGGATCTTATAGTAGCTAGACCAAACTTCATTCAATTCGGCGTCACTCACTCGCGACAAGACTCGCTGCAACTCTATTTCACTTGCTTCGTTGTCGATTAAAGCCGAAATCGTTTCTTTCATTTTATCATCCATTTCCAAACCTCCAATCGCCGTTATAACGTTGCACCACAACCCAGTTCAAACCAATTCCCCTGATGCACTGCGGATGGCTTTATCAACAAATTCCCGCGCACGAAAGATACGTGAGCGCACGGTGCCGACAGGACAATCCATCACGGCCGCAATTTCTTCATAACTCAAGCCATCGAACTCTCGCAGCGTAAACGCCCCGCGCAAGTCTTCTGGTAACGCCCGAATCGCCTCATCAACAGCCGCCGCGATTTGCTCTTTGCTGAGCTGCGCTTCAGGCGTCGTAATATCTTTTAAATTTGGGCTCGGAGACACCAGCTCGGCATCCGATATTTCTATGTCGGTCGCGGGTGGTCGTCGACCTTTTGCAATTAAATAATTCTTGGCGCAGTTAGTAGCGATGCGATACAGCCAAGTCGAGAACGCACTGTCACCCCGAAACTTGCCGACTGCTCGGTATACTTTTATAAACGTTTCCTGCGTTACATCCGCAATCTCATGAAAGTCACCGATGTAACGCGACACAATCGAGCCGACTTTACCCTGGTACTTGACCATTAACAGATCAAACGCGGCTTTATCGCCCTTTTGGACCCGTTTAACCAGCTTTAAATCAGCCGCTTTTTCCTGTTCGTTGTTACCAGGATTTTCTCTATTCAAACTGGTGTTAGACATAGTCGTTATGCGACGCTCTTCTTCGGAGTGTTTTGTCCAAGGTACTGCTTTTGGTGAAATAAGCACAACATTATTGCGGAGCTTTTTCGCAATTGAAACATCTCGATTGGTTTTTATGTCTGGACGCGCGTTCGCGACACTCTTTACACTCGACATGGGCGGCTGTTCCTGTCCAAAAATTACGTTATGCCTACTCAGACATAAGCATTGCATTTAGGTTCCATCAATGCCTATTATTTGCGGTCTTTTTTAGCTGGCGATTTACAAGTTATGCAACGCGCGTTTCTCTATGATGTACTTATTATTGGCAGTGGTGCTGCTGGGCTTGCTACCGCCCTGAAGTTAAGCGGTGATTTAAAAGTTGCCGTGTTGTCCAAAGGAGCCCTAATAAGCGGTTCAACGCCTTGGGCGCAGGGCGGCATTGCAGCGGTTCTTGATGACAATGACGATATCCAGTCGCACATTCATGACACCATGAATGCGGGAGTCGGTCTATGCCACGAGGATGCCGTGACACAAACGGTAAGCGGGGGTAAGGACAGTATTCGCTGGCTCAAACAACAAGGGGTTGATTTCACCCGCAATGATCAAGGCGAAAAGCCCAATCATTACCACCTCACAAAAGAAGGTGGCCATAGTCATCGCCGCGTGGTGCATGCGCATGATGCCACAGGCCAAGCTGTCGCAAGCGCTCTGTGTGAGCAAACCGCATCGGCGTCAAATATCGACATTTTTGAACACCGTGTTGCGGTTGATTTAATTACGAATAAAAAGCTCTTCCTACCCGGCAATCGCTGCGTCGGTGCTTACGTGTTAAATCGCGCGGAGAATTGTGTAGAGCTCTTTCGCGCTCGCTTCGTCGTCATCGCAACGGGCGGCGCAGCCAAGGCTTATCTTTATACTAGTAATCCAGATGGTGCCAGTGGCGATGGTATTGCCATGGCATGGCGCGGTGGCTGTCGTGTTGCAAACATGGAGTTCAACCAGTTTCATCCAACTTGCTTATATCATCCGCAAGCTAAATCCTTCTTAATTACCGAAGCCGTCCGCGGTGAGGGCGGCACGCTCCATCTGCCAAATGGTGAGCGTTTCATGCATCGTTTTGATGAACGCGCTGAGCTTGCGCCGCGTGATATCGTCGCGCGCGCGATTGACCATGAAATGAAACGCCTCGGTGCAGATCATCTCTATCTTGATATTAGCCACAAGCCTGCCGAGTTTGTTAAAAGCCACTTCCCGATGATTTATGAAACCTGTTTAGGCTTTGGAATCGATATCACAACCGATCCAATTCCTATTGTTCCGGCGGCCCATTACACCTGCGGCGGCGTGCTGGTTGATTCGCGCAGCCGTAGCGATGTAAACCAATTGTATGTGGTAGGCGAAGCCTCGTTTACCGGGTTACACGGCGCTAATCGGATGGCCAGCAACTCATTGCTAGAATGTATTGTATTTGGCCATGCGGCCGCCGATGACATTAACCGCAAGGCAGACAGTGTGCCGGCGCCACCAGATGCACCGGCATGGGACGAATCACAGGTCACAGATTCTGATGAAGATGTAGTGATATCGCATAACTGGGACGAACTGCGCCGTTTCATGTGGGATTATGTTGGCATTGTACGCACCGACAAGCGTCTACAACGCGCGAAACATCGGGTCGACTTGCTACATCAAGAGATTTTGGATTACTACAGTAATTACAGCGTCAGCAATGATCTACTTGAATTGCGTAATTTAGTAACGGTCGCTGACTTAATAATTTGCTCAGCAATACAACGAAAAGAAAGTCGTGGGCTGCACTACACACTGGACTACCCAGATACGCAAGACAGCGCGCAAGACACAATTCTCACACCCGTAAATTACTCGACGCGCGATTGGTAACCATGATGAGTTAATTTTGACGACTCATTGCGTCAAAAGGCTGCGTGTTTTTAAGCAGCGAACTGCATGTCGCCGCGCTCAACGAGATCATGGTTATTTGAATCGGCCTAACCTAAATCTAAAAAGGCACCTCATTAATTATTTAGATCAATGCGATTAAAATATTCTAATTTATTAATAAATACCCAACAGTAATACTTAATGAACGGATAGCACTGAAACAGAATAAACGTAAATCACCGAGGAGAGGCACGTGACAGAGATCAATATAGGCATCAATGAGCAAGACAGGCAGACGGTCGCCGCCCATTTGAAACGATTGCTGGCTGACAGCTATACGCTTTATCTTCAAACACATAATTTTCATTGGAATGTTACCGGCAAACAATTCCGAGATCTTCACTTAATGTTCGAAGAGCATTACAACGAGCTTTCGATCGCCGTGGATGATATTGCAGAGCGCATCAGAACCTTGGGGTCGCCGGCACCCGGCACCTATAAAGCCTTTGCTGAACTAAGTTCAATTCAAGAAGTTGAAGAGGTACCTAAATCTGATGCAATGATCAGCATTTTAAACCGCTCACACGAGACCGTTGTGAGAACTTGCCGTGAGGCATTGAAAGTGGCTCAAGACGCAGATGATGAGTCTTCCGCAGCGCTTATTTCTGATCGTATGCGCATTCATGAGAAAACGGCTTGGATGTTGCGGGCGCTGTTAGATTAGCTGACCATAATACCTTGGGGAAATCGGAGGGCGCATTGTAGCCTTTCGATTTTTTCCACGCTGAGCAATGCATACAGGTGCTTAAACAGATCAAATGGCCGAATCAATAAACGGCTTCCAAACGCCAATCGGCACCCATATTTTATGAAGACGTTCTTTTGCTATGGCCTCCTTTTCATTCAAACATTGGGTTCGATATTTATACATAAACGCCGAGACACGCATATTGGCCGCGCAATGTACCCAAACCTTAGCTTCACCAATCTCACCAAGCGCCCGTTTGAATTCCTTGAAGTTCTCTAAGCTCGGTTTGAAAAAGTTAACAGGGATGTGGCAGTAATGAAGCCCTAAATCTGCGAGCACACCGGCCTCATTCTTCAATGAGTTTTCGGCATTATGCGGCGCCAAATTGATTACGTAGGCAAACCCTGCCTGTTTGATCAACTTAAATTCTTCCTCTGTGGGCTGACCCGACGTACTCACCTTGTCATTAACCGGCAGATAATTATAGATGTCTTCAAGCTGTCCGGTTTTTTTGCCTAAAGGGCTATATTTTCGGACCAGCGAATTGCAATAACCCGCCATGGTTTTTACCGTATTTAAAAACATTTCTCTAACTATCGCTGAGTTAATAACAAGGCAATAAGAGTGGCTTACGCCATCTCAAATTTCAAGCCTGCATTGGCTTGCAATCGTTCAAGTAGTACATCACCCATCGCAGTCGATGGCGTAAGCACACCAGATGTCTCCGGAGTTTTAGCTTTATCTAGAGCCAGGCATGCTGCGCTTTCGCCGAGCATTTTTGAAGTTGAACCATAGCCTGGATCACGATCACCGCTGACCCGCGCTTTGATTAGCGATCCATCTCGCATCTTAGCCACGACTAGAAACTTCCAAAAGCCTGCCTCACGTTCTTCTTTGGACGGACCTTCGCCCTGCTCTGGGAAGAAACGATTGACGGTACGCTTGTAAAACCCATCGGGCTTACCCGCCATCATCGCTGCCAAACCCGCCAACCCTACAAACCCTTTCAAACGTCCCGCAATCCCCTTACCCGTCATCATCGCTTCGTCGTACATGAAATCTTCACCGTACGGGAAGCCTTCTAAGGCATGACTACGGCGCACGACTCGCGTATTTATTGCGGCCATTATAAAGGGCATGATAACGTTGTCAGCGTCCGCATCAAATTGAACACTTTTGAGATCGCCTTTGTCACTACCACCCATCGCATCGCGGGGATTAAGGCTATATGGATTAAATAAAATCTTATAGATTTCTTTATCTTCCGCCGCCTCAGCCATTACATTATTCATACTGGCATATGTACCGCCGCTGAGACCACCTTTGGCAGATTTCAAACGCATTTTAACATGCTGCGCATATTCACCTTTTTCAGCCATAGCATGCTTTTGTATAAAATATACACCCAAATCTGAAGGAATAGAGTCAAAGCCGCAGCAATGCACAATACGTGCACCACTGGCTTGCGCTGCATCGTAATGCTGATCAATCATGCGTCGAATCCATTGCGTTTCACCCGCCAGATCAACATAGTCAGTGCTGTGCTTAACACACGCTGCAACCAGTTCATTGCCGTACAAAGCATATGGACCCACGGTCGTACAAATTACCTTGGTTTTTTGTACCAGGACGTCGAGACTCGCTTCATCATGACTGTTGGCAGTTAAAATCGGGATTTCGGTGTTGCCCAGTTCAGCACGAACTTGCTTTAGTTTTTCTTCATTTCGGCCCGCCATTGCCCATCTAAGTTCACCGGTCACGCCATATTGCTTCAAGTAGTATTCCGCAACCAAACGGCCCGTAAAACCGCTTGCGCCCCATATAATCACGTCGAATTCGCGATTTTCTGCCATAATTTTTCTCCAAATTTGGTTGAACAGTTCAGTACCCGCTAAAGCGCAGACATACCACCATCAACAGGAATAGCAATACCATTCATGTACGTATTATGTGGTGATAATACCATCACCATCACATTGACAATTTCTTCTACCTTTGCAATCCGCTTCAACGGACAGCCACGTGCGAGATTTTTGTTCACCTCTTCAATGTTGCCGTTGGGGTTCAAAAAAGGGTTATCAACCATTGGGGTTGCAGTAAAAAATGGACAAATCGCGTTGACGCGCACATTCACACTACCCATTTCAACGGCAGCTGTTTTGGTCATCCCAATTACCGCATGTTTTGCTGCACAGTAACTAGAGCCCATCGGCGTACCGCCTAGCCCGGCCATTGAACTTACGTTCAAAATCGCTCCATTTTTCTGAGCCCCCATGGCGCGCATTTGATGCTTCATACCAAACGCCACGCCCTTCGCATTCACCGCTAGCTGACGGTCTAATGTTGGCCCATCGAGTTGAGTCATTGGCCCTAGCCGCGGCGCAACGCCCGCGTTATTTACTGCAATATCAAGGCGTCCAAAACGCTCTTTAGCCAGTAGCACTAAAGCCTCATTGTGCGCCTCATCTGCAATATCGCCAACCAATGATACCACTTCGCCACCGAGTGCTTCGACTTGCTTCACCGTATCCGCCAACCCTTCCGCGTTGAAGTCGGCCAAACAAAGTTTTGCACCGCGCGTCGCCAGTGCAAGGGCAAGCGCTTCACCAAAGCCACTTGCTGCACCCGTAATAAGTGCACTCTGACCCGTAAAATCTAATAAGTTGTCCATAAATAGTCCTAAAATTTTTAAACCGTAAAGCCGCCATCAACCACAATGCATTCGCCCGTTGTATAGCTTGAGGCATTACTCACTAAATACAATACCGTTCCTGCCATCTCCTCAGGCTCAGCATGGCGATGCATCGGGATCATCTGCATGGCCGCTTTATACATACTCTCATTGGTGAATAATGCACCTGCAAACTTAGTTTTTGTGAGTCCGGGCAATAGTGCATTGACGCGTATATTGAACGGCGCACACTCTTTAGCAAAAGCCTTAGTCATATTGATTACCGCTGCTTTGGTAATCGAATAAATACCCTGCATCATCCCCGGCTGCAGACCATTAATTGAGGCCGTATTAACAATTGCTCCTCCGCCATTTTTACGCATCAACTTACCGGCTTCTACCGACATAAAAAAGTAGCCCCGGATATTCACATCAACCGTTTTGTTATAAGCCCCGATATCAGTATCTAGTATGTGCCCGAAATATGGGTTTGCGGCGGCATTGTTAACGAGAATATCTAATTTGCCATGTTGATTACCGATGTACTCGAAGGTCTCAGTGATCTGTGTCATATCGCCGACATGACACGCTAAAGCTTCTGCGGAGCCGCCCGCTTCAGTAATTGCATCCGCGACGATCTTACAGTCATCAATCTTTCGACTCGACACAATAACGTGCGCACCTTGTTCTGCTAATAGCTTTGCAATCGACTCACCTATACCGCGACTGGCACCAGTCACTAACGCAGTTTTCCCACTTAAATCAAACAAATTCGTTGCCATGCTCTCTTCCTTCACCATTATTTATCAGATGTTCAAAACGGTTAATCACAGCTGCCCGTCTGGCACGACTACGACCTTGCCCATCACTTCCCGATTCATCACTTTTGCCAACGCATCAGTCGTTTTTGACAAAGGAAACACCTCGTCAGTGACCAAACTCACGCTACCTGATTTGTACCAAGCGAATAGCTCCTGCATGTTTTGCAAAAACACCATCGGTTCATGGCTCACAAAACTGCCCCAAAACACGCCGATCACGCTGTATTCTTTCACTAAGGTCAAATTAATTGGCAATTCAGGAATTCGCCCTGACGCAAAACCAACCACTAATAAACGACCGTTTCTCGCCATCGCACGCGTGCATGCGTCAAACGCATCACCGCCAACCGGATCGTAAACAACGTCTGCGCCTTTACCACCGGTCAATTCCTTAATTGCAGCTTTTAAATCAGTTTCCGTGTAATTGATTAACTCATCGGCACCATTTTGTTTTGCGAGCTCTAACTTATCTGCAGACGAGCAAACCGCGATGACTTTGGCGCCGAGTGCTTTACCAATTTGTACCGCCGCAATACCGGTTCCTCCAGCCGCGCCCAACACCACCAACGTTTCACCCTTTTTCAACCGCGCACGCTGCTTCAAAGCATGATGCGCGGTACCATGTGCGCACATAATATTCGCGGCATCGATATCTGACACCTCATCCATAACCGGCATCACCAAGCGCGCATCGACAATCGCTTTTTCGGCGAAGCCTCCGTAATTTCTGTTTGTACAAATCAAACGCTGACCAATTTTCAGGTGTTTAACGCCTTCACCCAAGGCTTCTACCTCGCCACAAAACTCAACACCTGGGACAAATGGACGTTCTGGCTGAACTTGATATAAACCCTGCACTAGCAAACCATCTGGGAAGTTCACACCAGTGGCTAACACTTTTACTCGCACTTCCCCTTTACCCGGTTCAGGCTCGGGTAAGTCTTTATATTGCAGGCCACTAATCGGCCCGAATTCTTCGCAAACTATTGCTTTCATGATGCGATCCTTTCGATTGAATTTTTATGATTCGGTCTTAATAACATGCATGGCCGCCATGGCTAACGGCGCAACGAATGCCCCTACTTTATTGGCTTGTTTGCTTGAGGCATTTCCATCTAGGGCACGCTTTGCCACACCCTGCGCTATCGCTGCCAGCCTGAAAAAACTAAACGCTAAGTAAAACGCCCAATGCGCTATTTTTTCGATACCCATGTGTGCGCAATACGCGGCGATATATGCCTCTTCACTTGGAATGCCTAAGGCGTCACGGTCGGCACCGGCCAGGCCACTCATGCTGCCTGAATTAGCCGGCATCCGCAGCTGCATACATTGATAAGCAAGGTCTGCAAACGGGTGGCCCAGCGTCGACAGTTCCCAGTCAAGCACGGCAATAACTTCCGGCTCGTCGGGCGCAAAGATCATATTATCGAGACGGTAATCCCCATGCACGAGCGTCATTCTTCCGTCGTCTGCAGGCATATTCGCCTCTAACCATTCCATTAGCTGATTCATTGCGGGAATCACTTGTGTTTCAGACGCTTTGTATTGATCTGTCCAGCGCTTGAGTTGACGTTCAAAGTAGTTTCCTGGTTTTCCGTAATCACTCAGACCGACCGCGTCAAGATCGACTGAATGGATCGCCGCAAGGGTCTGACCCATTTGTGCATAAGCCGACCCACGCTCACCTGGCGACGCTATTTCTGGTAAGGCCGCGTCCCAAAATATGCGACCCTCGCAGCACTCCATCACGTAAAACATGGAACCGATTACGTCGGTGTCTTCACATAAGTGATACACTTTTGGTACCGGCACGTTCGTATCTGCGAGCGCTCGGTATACGCGATATTCTCGGTCTACGGCATGCGCAGATTTTAATAACTTTCCGGGAGGTTGGCGCCTAAGCACATAGTTCCCCAGATTGGAGACCAACTTAAACGTCGGATTAGAATGCCCGCCTGAAAACTTTTCAGCACTTATTATGGTACCGAAGCCATCTATGTTGGCTTTCAAGTAGGCGTTGAGTTTTGCAAGATCTAGCTGATCAACATCACCAGAACCATCGTGGTTCGACATAATTGGTACCTTCTATTGTCTTATCAATTACTTCGACATTGCAGCATAACCGGCTGCAAGTGAGCGCCCCAGTTGCATCATATGCACCTGATCTGGACCGTCGGCCAAACGTACAACACGTGCCATTTGGTAAGCCATTGCTAAGAAGGTATCTTGGCTCAAGCCCGCTGCGCCATGAATTTGGATGGAGCGATCAATCACCCTACATGCCATTTGAGGCGCAACCACTTTAATCATAGAAATAAGTGCCTTCGCACCTTTGTTCCCTGCCCGATCCATTTGATCCGCAGCTTTAAGCGTAAGTAATCTTGCCTGCTCAATTTCACTAAATGAGTTCGCGATATCCTCGCGCACAGAGCCTTGCTTACTCAATGGACGGCCAAACGCAATACGTTCCTCTGATCGTTTGCACATCATTTCAAAAGCGCGCTGCGCAGCGCCAACCAAACGCATGCAGTGATGAATTCGCCCGGGGCCAAGTCGACCTTGGGCAATTTCAAACCCTCGGCCTTCGCCAAGAATAATATTCTCAACCGGTACACGCACATCCTCAAAGGTGATCTCTGCATGACCCTCTGGCGCATCATCACTACCAAACACTTTCATCGGTCTAACGATGGTAACCCCCGGTGTATCAATAGGCACCAGTATTTGCGACTGTTGTAAGTGACGATTCTCATTATCTGGATCCGTTTTCCCCATGACGATTAATATTTTACACCGAGGATCGCAAGCCCCTGAGATATACCATTTACAGCCATTTATCACGTAGTGATCACCGTCACGCGTGATCGTTGTTTCAATATTCGTTGCATCACTTGAGGCAACATCAGGTTCGGTCATCGCAAACGCTGAACGAATTTCGCCGTTCATTAAAGGGGTTAACCACTGTGATTTTTGTGCATCACTACCGTAGCGTACAAGCACTTCCATATTGCCTGTGTCCGGTGCGCTACAATTAAATATTTCAGAGGCAAAACGTGTACGCCCCATTATTTCTGCCAAAGGCGCATACTCGAGGTTGGTTAAGCCATAACCCAACTCACTGTCCGGTAAGAACAGATTCCACAAGCCTTGCTCTTTCGCGAGTTCTTTCAATGCTTCAATCTGTGGTGGAATCGCCCAACGGTTTTCACCGTTTTCAATCGCGTCGTTTAGCTCTTGCTCAATCGGATAGAGATGGGTATCGAGAAAACTTTGTACCTCTCGCATCAATTTCTTTACACGATCTGAATATTCAAAATCCATTAGCGTCACCTCTAAAATCTGAAAAAATCGGAAAAATACCTTCATTTCGGAGGAACAGTCTAAAAACCTTGAAAACATCATTGAAGTTTATTTTATTTATACACAACTATAATTAATAATGATTATATAAGCTTGCAGGTATTGTCATCGTTATGTTGCTAAACAAAATAGATCTGAATCTCTTTGTCGTGTTCGACACAATTTACCAAGAACGGAACCTTACGAGGGCTGCCGATATGCTGCATATCACGCAGCCCGCAGTCAGTAATTCATTGGCACGCCTGCGACGCCACTTCAACGATCAACTCTTTATTCGACAGTCCGGCCACATGGTGCCCACGCCTCTTGCTGAAAATATTAGTGGTCGCATACGCGAAGCGCTAGCCAGCCTAGAGAGCAGCCTAACCGCGCATGATAACTTTGATCCAACCTTATCTGAACGGCGCTTTCGGTTTTCTATGAATGATACCTCTGAGTCGTATTTGTTGCCTTTGCTGATGGAAAGGTTGCAGTCCGCGGCACCAGGAATACTTATCGAAAGCGCAATACTACCTCGGGAAGAATTAACCAAAGCATTTGCGGCAGGCGAGCTGGATTTCGCTTTAGATGTGCCTCTCATCAACACACCTCAACTTAAGCATCAACGCCTCCGTCAAGAGCGCTTTGTATGCATTGCGAGGAAGGACCATCCGAGAATTGATCGCCACTTCAACCTCGACCAGTACCTTGCCGAATCTCATATTAGTATTTCCAGCCGCCGTACTGGGCAAAGTTATGTAGACATACACTTGAACCGCTTAGGTTTGGAACGCAAGGTACAACTTAGAGTCCAACAATCCCGTGCCGCCGCACCCATTATCGCGCGAAGCGATTTACTGCTCACGATACCCAACAGTTTGGTTGACCAGACTAAATTCATGATTCAAGAACTGCCGTTCGCCTTGCCTGCACTAGATTGGCATTTATATTGGGCGGCGAATTATGACAATGACAAAGCACATCAATGGATGCGAGAAATAATTTTCGATATATTCGCTACCTTGCAACCTGTAAGTTTATTTTGAACACAAACCAAACACGCACGCGGTAACCCAAATATCAGAAACGTTTTAGAAAAAATGAGCGAAAAACTATGAGCGAAAAAACTTTTAAAGCTGGCATCATCGCCTGCGCGGCACTTTTTTTAGGGGTATTGATCGTCTATACCTTGCCCGCAGCAATCGCTGATGGCGACATAATTGCCGCGTTTGCCGGCGGATTCGTAAATCCCTACGCGACCGGTTATTCTGTTGACGTCATTATGTGTTGGGGGATCCTGTTTTTTTGGGTCGCGTATGAGCAGACCCTCAAAGGCATTAAAGGTGGTTGGTACTGCTTATTACTCGGTATTTTCCCCGGCGTAGCGGTTGGTTTTGCCCTGTATTTACTTATCCGCAATAAACAGATCATAACGACCTAAGGCGAAGTGAATGATTCGAATATTCAGTCACGATAATATTTTTATTGTTCATAACATAAAAAATATTCTTAACGCGGCTGGTATTATTACTGAATTGCGTAATGATCTCATTAACTCTGCTGCCGGAGAACTACCCCCGACAGAGGTCTGGCCCGAAATCTGGATTATGCCCGAGCAACAACAAAAAGCGGAAGCATTGATTAAACTCGCTATGCAGGGCGATCCTAGCCGAACCTCTTGGTTTTGCGAAGACTGCAATGAATCAAACGAGCCAGCTTTTGAATTGTGCTGGCACTGCGGGGCAGAGGGTCCGTACTAAACAAGCGAGCGTGGCTTAGAGCAGTAGTTAGCGGCTTAGCAAGCTGTCAACGAATGCAGGCAAAGTCTCTCCCGCTTTGCCATAAAAATGCTTATCAAATAAATCGTTTTGCTTTGTTGGTTCGAGATTAATTTCAACTGTGTAAGCGTCCGCCTGCTTCGCCTCTTGAGCAAAACCGGCAGCGGGATAAACATTGCCTGAGGTGCCTACCGAAAGAAATAGATCGCAATTGGCTAGCGCGCGATAAATTTGTTCTAACTTTAACGGCATCTCGCCAAACCAGACGATATGGGGGCGTAAGCGGCCCTTTTCGCCGCAACAAGCACATATATCGTCACCCCCAATATCATGATGAATAGTGAACACTTGCTGTGACAACTCGCATCGCATTTTAAGCAGCTCGCCATGCATATGAATAAGTTTTTCCGAGCCCGCGCGCTCATGCAAGTCATCAATATTTTGGGTTATCAACAAAAACTGATGGCCTGGCCGTGTTAACCATTCGCGCTCAAGTTGCGCCAGTGCCATGTGAGCGGGGTTCGCTGCAATCCTCTCATGCAGCAAAGCATCACGGCGTGCATTATAAAATTGCTGCACTAACGCTGGATTTTTTTTAAAGCCCTCCGGCGTCGCCACCTCATCAATCCGGTGCTCTTCCCATAAACCGTCAGAAGCTCGGAAAGTTTGAATCCCCGATTCCGCGGAAATACCCGCGCCGGTTAGCACAACAATTGATTTGTAGTGTGTCATAAGCGACCCAAAACGAAGATAAACCCGCATATAAGCGAAAAAAGATGTCACGGCAGCATGCAGCGGCTGCTCGTTTCGAAAGGCAGGATTGCTGATTTTTACTAGCCACTAAACACGCGATCAAGCAACCCAGCAAAAGCGCAAAAAATGCCCCTATAGCTGCTGAAAAATCGCGATACACAAACCCAAACCAAACACATAAGTACCCAGCGCACCGGCAAAACGAAGCGGGTTTGGTTTACTCATGGTTTTGGGCAAAATAATGCCGAGCGCCATGAGGTATCGGCTCAACGTCACAAGCATAACAAACCAATCGACCCAGACTGCCTGCGGTGCCAAACTGAGAATATAAATAACAACCATTAGTGCAGGTACATATTCCGTGGTATTGGCATGCGCACGCACCCATTTATTTAACGTATCCTCTGGCTCCAGCGAGTGCCCGGTAAGCACATTAAATTTACCCCTGCCGACAGTCACTAACATACCCAAAGAAATGAGCAATAAAAATAACAAGCCGATACATAAATAATAGGTGTTCATTGAGGTTCCTTGAAAATTCTTGATTAAATCAGGCACGCTGGGATGTCGAACAAGACATCTCGATCACATACGCGCGACATACTGCTCAGAATGAAAAACCGCCTAGAAGATTAGTAAATCTAATCTAGGGTGACTGCCAAAAGTCACGTATCAAGCGCGCAACAATAGCGGGAGGCGGGCCATCTGTCGATTGCGGTAAGTCTGGCGGTATGTGCGAATCACTCACTTTTTCACTCGTCCAGATATGTGCCTCTGCAACAAACTCAAAAGGCGACAGTCTATCTGCACCTATCGCGATTGCATTATTCAGCGCCTGCACTTGCACATAAACCGGGTCGCCACAGGCGCTACAAGTATGATGAAACTTCTTCGCGCCGGTGCCACCGACAGCAATATCCACGTTTGATTGCCCCTCTATCTGGCAGTCAACGTTCTTAAAAAATACACCTTCAACACAGGCGAGGCCTGTAAAACTCTGACAGTCTCGGCAATGACAAACCATTTGCGCGACCGGTGAGCCGGATACAAGCACCTCAAGTGCGCCGCATCCACAACGGGCAGTTGCTTCCATCTATATCTCCAGTTTTTAGTTAAAGACTTACAACGATCGATCATTGCTAGAAAGATTTGAATCACAAGACTGTGTCGTATAAACCAATTAACAAGTTCACGTCGTAACATAAAACGAAAAGTAATACGTTGCTCTATTAAAACCAGTTTAGTGAGAGATTAACTTTTTGAGGCGGCCATTTTGCTAACGTTACCCCGTAAACCGGATGCATGCGAACTGTGCGCTCGAAAAACAGTGCCGTTGACTAAACATCACCTAATTCCGCGCACCTTGCACCGCAATAAACGCATACGCAAACGCTTTACCAAGGAACAATGCTTAACGCAAATTGCCTGGCTTTGCATGCCCTGTCATAAGAGTATTCATCGACTTTTATCCGAGAAAGAGATGGCCGCAGATTATTTTACAATCACTGCACTCGCGCATCATCCTGACATTGCTGACTTTGTATCATGGATAAAAAACAAACCGGCCGGCTTCAAACCAAAGTTCTCAAGACGAACGAACTGACACGATAAAAGAATGCGGCGCATTGAATTATTTCGCCTTCGAAGTTTAACAAGGCTTGTGTCACCGCCTGTCTCAAATTGAGGCGCAGCGCACGCCAACTCTGCTATCTAAAGCGATGCTGCCTCCAGACTCAACTTGCAAGTCGGTGCTATCTACTATTATTTGCTCCAAAACTTGCGGTTTGTGCAAATAAAAACCTTGTGCGAAGTCGACACCAATTTCTTGTAATTTTTGATGGATAGGCGCACTGGTCACAAATTCTGCAATCGTTTTTAAACCAATTGTATGCGCGAAGCTATTAATTGATTGGACCATTGCAAAGGAAAATGCATCTTCATCGATTTCTTTCACAAACATGCCATCAATTTTAATATAATCAATGGGCAAGTTTTTTAAATATTGATAAGAAGAGAGTCCTGTACCAAAATCGTCCAGCGCAAAGGCATACCCTCTACCTCGTAATAAATTGATGAATTCTTGGGTCTTCTCAATATTTTCAATCGCAGCCGTTTCGGTTATTTCGAAGGTTATTTGCTCGGGCTCAACATTATAGTTTTGGGCAAGAGACAAGATAAAATCACCCAGCTTCCGATCGGAAATCGATTGCCCTGACAAATTGATCGCCAAGTGCATGTTGGGTGCTAGTTGTGAAAACGCTTCAGCAATCACCCAACGGTCTATTTTTGGCATTAACCTAGAGCGCTCAGCCACCGGTATAAATAAATTGGGAGGAATATTCTCGCCATCCTCTGATTTAAGACGCAGAAGTACTTCATAATGGTGTCCATTATTACTGTCGCTTAGAGGGCTGATTCTCTGAAACATCAGAAAAAAATCATCGTTCGCGATAGCCTTATTCAGAATATTTAACAAATTCCTATCTTGAACATATAAGGCATATTCACCTTTTGATGAATCCATGACATGAATACGATTTTCATTATCCCCTTTTGCATAACGGCATGCCGCGTCGGCCGCGTTAATAAGCTGACTGACATCGGCATAGAGGACCTTGTCGATCGGTGCAATGCCGGCCGACAAGCTGACACTGAATGCTCTACCCAAATGAACCAGATTAATTTTTTCCACTTTTTTCAAGATGAGGTTAACAACATCTTGTGCTTTATTTAGAGAGCAATCTTCGAGTAGCAAAGCAAATTCATCACCGCCTATTCTTGCCACCGAATCTCTAGTTCTAACGCAACTCAAAATAGCAGTCGATACTTTTTTAAGTATTTCGTCACCTGCAGAATGACCCGCCAAATCATTGACCAACTTAAACCGATCTAAGTCGATAAACACGACCACACCCGCAGTAACCGCATCATGCGAACGTTGTAAAACAGTTTCCACGCGCTTTTCGAAACTCTGTCGATTTAACACTTGCGTAAGATGGTCATGCGCATTTTGGTGCATTAATGCTTTTTTTTCTGTTCGGTCTTCGATTATAAACAGCGTGCCATGCAACATACTTTGACAAGTAATGAACAGTTCAAGGTCGTTTAACGCGCTGCCACATGGGTTCGAGAAACGCCGCCTTTTCCGCGTTAAAATTAACTTCTCAAACTTATCTACTACCTCTGGAATACTGGCAGTTAAACTCTGATAGCTCTCATCCACAAAGCTTGAAGGGGCTTGATCCTCAAAACCCATCAAATCTAGCGCGGTTGCATTGATAATTTCGATCTCTTTTTGATCCGAGATGACAATAATTCCAAATGGCACCGCGCCCACGATACTTGATAATTGCTGCCGTAATGTGGACGTTTGATTTAAATTAGCGTTCATATTCCCCTCGAAGCACTAGTATGGTTGCGTCATCGTCATCCCGAGCAGACACGTCAAAGAGAGACCGCGCTTGTTGCTCTAATGACGTACCGGATTCTATATTGAAGATATTGGGTAAACGAATGCCATCGGAATGCATCAGAACGGTCGATTCCTTTTCCCTTGGAAACCTCTCAATCGGCGGGCAACTAATACCCGCCTCATTTTTCACGATAGCGGGCGCGATATGCCGGCTCGGAATAACATTACCGTCAATGTAGAGCCCAATATTTCCGCATCTTATCACGTCAAACCTGTCAGGAAGCACTCGCATCAAAAGGGTATGAGATAAACATTTACCATTAATTGCCTGAAGCGCGCTTTGACATTTTTGCAATAAGGTACCGAGTGGATCTGAGTAGTTACTGTCAATTATTGCCTTAAACGCGTTAGCATAATCGGGAAAGCGATCACCGAATTCGCTAAAATCTGACAAAACCACCAACATTTTTTCCGCCTGATACGGCTTTACAATATATTGATCTCGGTTGACAGCAGACCCTACGGCAGGGAAAGATTTTACCGAGACTTCGATGTCATCCAAAACAGGTTTTAAGAAATGCCGCAGCGTGATTGAAGTGCCGGTCGGATCACTTTTGTTAAAGACAAGCTCCTCGACACTCCGATTAGCAGCGCCTAGCCCCTTGCCGATACTCGGTTCGCTGTGTGTTGAAAAACCATCAACCATTGCCGCATCAATGTCGTCTATACCATTACCCTCATCTTCAATGGTAATTTCAATGCCTTTGCCCGCGCATATCGACCGAATGGACGCTTTACCCGGTAGCGCATAACGAACAACGTTAGTGGCAATTTCCGCGACAGCAATTGATATCATTCCAACTTCATGCTTTGAAAACCCCAACTCTGACGCTATATTTCGAGAATATTGCGCCACCGCATAGGCATCTGAGGGAACAGAAATGTCGAGGCAATAGCTAATCAGGTCAGATGCATTAAACACATCATTCACGGTTAACCTGCTTTGATGACTTGAAAGCCTGTTAGTGAATACGCATACGTGACGGCCTCTTTGAGGTCGCGAACAATTTTTAATCCACCAAACTGTACCTCAGCGGCAACCATAGTTCTCGCGAGCGAGCCATTAATACCGCAAAATATAATTTGCACGCCGATCAACTCAAGGACTCGCCCGAGACTTATCAGATGCGCTGACACAGCCGTATCAATCGCATCGACATTAGCTAAGTCGATAATGACTATCTTCGTTTTTAATTCTTCACATTTAAAGGTGATGAGCTCTGTGACTTGCGCCATCCTTGCTGAATCAATCGAGCCAAATAATCCGGTGTAGAGACCCTGCTCGATAATCTCCGAAACCACCATGGGTACTTCGCCGCCAATTTGCTTACGGCTTACTGCAACTTTCTCTGTTGACATACTACTTCCCTATACAATTCCATGTGTCTATTGCCCCAAATATTAGCGTAAAAATCATACGCTGCAAGTAAAAATAAGGTGAAGGCGCCGATCTACCAAGAAAGAGGTGTATTTAGTCGCCTTTGGCACCAAAATTTTAAGGGCCGCGGCTTACTTTCACTGATTTTTGACGCCGACAGCGCTCTGAACAAAACACGACTGAATGCCAGTTTTTGGTCCACTTCTTTCGCCATTTGAACGGGCGCTGACATACGGGGCAGACTTTTTCCGGCAGCGTGAGCTTATGATGCATACGTTTGACCTTTCGCATGGGTAGTGCGAAGTTGTACGGGATGGGCTTTGCTTAAGATCATTCAATGCAAAGTGATCTATCCAATCAATTATGCGTAACTCTGGTAAGGATTAGGTATTTCCTAAAAATTGCGTTTTTTGCGGAGGGTGAACGTTGGAACATACAATTGAACCACGAGTGGTGCTGGTGGCAGCAGAAAAGATAAGAACATTGGGCGCAGCGCGCGATGGAAAATATGTTTACCGCCAAATTTCGCTCGAAATAAGTTATGACGGCTACACGGTTACATTGAGTAACCCGAGCGTAAGCCTATCCCTTTTTTTTCACAACAAAGTGAAAGCAAATTACAAACGAATGTCTGATTTGGAGTCGTTCTATCAGACCCTGAAACGGGTTGTAGACGAGTGAGTGACTCGTCAACTCTATTCGCCCTAGTGTCTTGAAAATCCCTTACTGAGCGATCATAGCCACTCCACCTTTAACCGATAACCTATTTTACATGGGTAATATTATTCGGCACGATTAACACTTACCTAGTTATCGGTTATCGCTAGGGCTTTACTGACCCGCATAACACTAAACAGAGTAATCTGTTCAGCGGTACATCACGTAATGTTTACTATGACAAAAACACTGAAATCAACCCAAGACACTTTGTATTTTGATGGTGCTTGTCCACTCTGCTCTGCAGAGATAGGAAAATTGAAAGCGTGCGCCTCTGAAACACTCGTGCTCCAAGATATTCACGAGCTTCCTGATCAGTCTGAGCAAAGCGATTCGCCGAGCAAGAAGGAGCTTCTCGATCGGTTACACATTCGCAGTGAGAGCGGCGAGTGGATAACCGGCATCGACGCAAACGTACGTGCTTGGCAGCATACACGTTATGCAAGGATATCTCGGGTGCTCACTTGGCCTGTTATACGCATGTTCAGCTCAGCTGCCTATGAGTTTTGGCTATTTTTACGTCGACGCAAGCAATAAGGGTTTGGCTAACTATTTTTCAAACAAGCGTGTCTAGCTTGGCATTGAACCCCAGTACTCATCCAAGTGGGTTATAAAGTTTCGATAATGATCAAAATGAAAGTCGGCTAAGCTGCTGTAATCTGGGGGCGGCTGTATGCCATTTGCAAACCAAATCGCGTGCATATCCGCGTTATTGGCCGCTTGAAGATCATATAAGTAATCCCCGACGTAACAGCACTCGCGACTGCGATAACCCCAAGTTTTTGCTAAATTGAGCAGCATATCAGGTGCAGGCTTTGGAGCCCCCATCTCTCGCGTAGCAACCTTCTCGACGTTAATGTTCGACCGCTCAAGTTTAAGCATGGTTGCCGCGTGCGAATTGCGCGTCACAATCGCCGTGTTAATTTTTCGCTCTTGCAATACCGCGAGCACCTCCTCAACGCCCTCTATAATGATTGCGGTTTCAGCATCTTCACGCTCATAATCATGAATCACCTCATGAGCTCTGCGCTGCTGTGCCGCGGGCAAAGACGCGACAAAAGCGAGAATATCCGTTCCCGGTTCGCAGCCAAGTTCCGTACAAATTTTCACAAAATTGAGTGATGAACTTACTAAGGTACCGTCCAAGTCGAACATGACTGCTCTGGGTTGTTTTAACGATAAGGTCATAGTCTGTTACTTCGCTTTTTCTAAGTAAGAGTAAATACGTTTAAGCACCGATATCCGATTAAGATTGATAAGACATTTACCTGCTAACAGTCAAATGTACTTTGATTACCCAAACTAACGCTTACACATGGCGAAAAGCGACGCCGCCGAACAATGAAAAGGTTCGATCGTTTTCGCTGAAAAACCAAGATGTAAAGATTTCGCTCTTCGGCATAGGCTCAAACATCACTGATGTGCATTGCTACGCGCCAGCGTTCTCGTTTCTGCTCACGAGGCATAGCGGCGAAGGCTGGGCTGGTTGAAGGCGCCGTGCAGAACGTGAGACGCGATTTTATCAAGATCGGTAAGCAAACATGTTTCTTAAACAATTTGTTCGCCGCTTGCCCGTTGAACACAATTCGCGAGATGCTCGCATAAGCGCTCAAGAGCTGGGTAAAGTCGTTTGCAATGACGGTGCTTTGATCAATCGCTGCATCGAGACTGCCTGGACGATGACACTGCGCGACGACATCCCAAATAGCGACACCGTGCTTCATTAAATGTTGGCATTTTGTTGCGTAATCTGAGGCGTGTTCAAATGCGAACAATTCAGCCATCACCCACCAGAATGCATTTTGAGGGTTGCCGTAATACTGCTGATATTGCAGCGATTTTTGACTCGGCATGCTGCCTAAAACGAGCGTGTGGGGCTGCTCACCTAAAAGAGAACAAAGCCCTTGATCGACTGTTTTCACGGACTTATAGGGTGACCGTCACAGCCGCTGAAGCCCGCTTCGCTTTCTCAACGGCCGCCTCAACCGTCTCGTCAAGCGCCAGCGCAACGCCCATGCGACGACGCCCAGAGAGATCCGGCTTACCAAATAAGCGCAATTGTGTATCGGGCTCGGCAAGCGCCTTATCAAAACCCGAAAACTGGACATCGTCACTCTCGCCACTCACCAGCACCACTGAAGACGCCGACGCGCCTAATTGTTTGATCGCAGGAATCGGCAGCCCCAAAATAGCGCGTGCATGCAAAGCAAACTCCGATAAATCCTGCGAGATTAATGTCACTAAACCGGTATCGTGTGGCCTTGGTGAGACCTCACTAAACAGCACCTCATCGCCTTTGACAAATAGCTCTACACCAAACAAACCGCTACCGCTAAGGCTTTCCGTCACCTTATGCGCAATCGCTTGTGCTTTCTCTAGTGCGAGCGACGACATCGCCTGAGGCTGCCATGACTGCTGATAATCACCCTCTTTTTGTACATGTCCAATCGGCTTACAAAAGCTGGTTTGTCCGTCATGGCGGACCGTTAGCAGGGTAATTTCGTAGTCAAAATCTACGCACGCCTCTACGATAACTTTCCCCTGACCTGCTCGACCACCTGTTTGTGCATAGTCCCATGCTGCCTGAATCGCCTCTTCAGTCTTGACAAAACTTTGACCCTTACCAGAGGAGCTCATAATAGGTTTGACAAAGCAAGGCAAGCCAATGGCCGAAACAGCGGCTTTAAATTCTTCGAGCGTCGATGCAAATCGAAAGTCAGACGTTTGCAAGCCAAGTTCTTCAGCCGCAAGGCAACGAATCCCCTCTCGGTTCATGGTCAAATTGACGGCGCGCGCTGAAGGCACAATATTGAACCCCTCTTGCTCGAGTTCCAGCAAGGTCTCTGTCGCAATGGCTTCTATCTCCGGAACAATATAGTGTGGTTTTTCGTATTCAATGACAGCGCGTAGCGCATCTCCATCGAGCATATCAACAACTTCGGCGCGATGCGCAACCTGCATAGCCGGCGCATCTGCATAGCGATCGACAGCAATAACCTCGACGCCTAGCCGCTGCAATTCGATAACCACTTCTTTACCTAATTCACCCGCACCGCAAAACAAAACCTTCGTTGCACTCGGTCGGAGTGCTGTCCCTAATGTCGTCATCGCATTTTCCTCGGTTCTTGTTGTTTCTAGATGTAGGCTTTTTGTTCGCGCTCTCGCACATGTTCCATTACGCGGGCTTTCTCTGTATTACTCATCGGGCCCCAGTTTGTAATCTCCTCACCAGTACGATGACAACCGACACAAATATCATTTTCATCTAAGGCGCAGATGCTCACACAAGGCGACTCAATACTGTTTATTTTTTGCTCACTCACCACTTGACCCTATCTCGTCTAATTCTTTCAACTCTTTCTCAAAACGCTTGCCGTTATGCACATAATGTACGGCACCTAAGGCCAGCATTTGCTGCTGTTGCTCATTCAGCTCGCGCTTAATTTTACCCGGACTTCCGACCACCATGCTGCCATCAGGAATTACCATATTTTCTGGAATTAAAGTATTGGCTCCGATTAGGCAATGTTTACCAATTTTAGCGCCATTGAGTACCACCGCATTAATACCGATCAAGCTGTAATCACCAATATCACAGCCATGCAACATAACCTTATGACCCACGGTGACCCCTTTTCCAATCGTTATGGGTTTACCCGGATCAACATGCATAACCGAGCCGTCCTGAATGTTCGAATCTGGCCCGATCGTAATTTTGTCGTTATCAGCCCGAATCACAACATTAAACCAAATACTGGCTTGCTCATGAATTTCCACATCACCAATGATGCTTGCGTTCGGCGCAATAAAGCTTGGTTTACCAAGAAGCTTAGGCACGCGTCCTTTTAATTCATAAATCATGATTGTTCTCTTTTACACGCCTCAAAAAGGGTGATATTCGCATCAAAGGCAAGGTTCATTAATTCCACCAAAACGATGGCAGACAGTCCCCAAATTTCATAGCGTTCGCCGCTGTAATCATAGTGATAGGAGGGTACCGAAAGCGCCGTTCCCTTGTAGGTCATTTTGTCTCGACGCACCGGCTCTGCAGTTAAGAAGAAACTTACTGGCACACGAAAAATACTATCTAGCTCATCATAATTTGGGGTAAGTTGAGCCGTCTCGTCAATTAACCCTACATAGGGCGTGACCCGAATACCGTGCAGTGACACGACCTGACTCAACTGCGCAATGACCTGAACGCGCGAGGGGTTTAGACCAATTTCTTCCTGACTTTCTCGAAGCGCTGTACGCTCGAGTGTTTGATCAGCGCTATCAAACTTACCGCCGGGGAAAGCAACTTGGCCTTGGTGAGTACTTAAGCCCTGCGCGCGTCGGGTTAGGATGATCTCGGGCTCAATCGCGTTTCGCGTAATGGGCACTAAGATACCGGCCTCAGGGAAATTTGCGTCGATACTTCTTGGCTGGTAATCCGCCAACCTTGTCACCAACTGTTCGATTAAACTCATGCTTCAACTTCTAAATTTTATGCTGCCGCACCTTAGCACAGCTACTTCTTGTTGTTAATTACGCTATACTCACGCCACTACCTGTATGTATCTACATACAAAAGGTTAAGACAATACAATAAAAGGCACGCGAATGAAGTTCTGCAGTGATTGTGGTAGTGAAGTGGAATTCAAAATCCCTGACGACGATAATCGCCCCAGATATGTCTGTACTTCGTGTAAGACAATCCACTACCAAAATCCGAACATCGTCGCCGGCACACTCCCCATTTATGAAAACAAAATCCTTTTGTGTAAACGCGCTATTGAACCACGCTATGGCTATTGGACGTTACCGGCCGGGTTTATGGAAAACCAAGAAACTACCGTCGAAGCTGCTTCCCGTGAAACCTTAGAGGAAGCCGATGCACAAGTACAGAACCTAAGATTGTATACGGTGATTAGTGTTCCGCAGATTGATCAGGTACATATTTATTTTTTGGCGGATTTAGTAGATGGAAAATTTGGCGTCGGACCAGAGAGCCTAGAATGCCAGTTGTTCGCTGAAGAAAACATACCGTGGGACGACATCTCCTTTCCCACGGTAAAGAAAACCTTAAAACTCTATTTGAAAGATAAACAGAGGGGTCAATTTGACACGCACGTGACGGACATCATTCGTGAGCCTCGTGAGGTATCCTTCCCAGTGTATAAATTCAAAGCCAGCTAAAACTCTTCAAGGCGAATCACGTCGTAGGCTGGCTCTTCATATGGGTGTGCGTTTTTTAACGCGGCGACCGCTGCCTTAATCAAATGATGTGCGCACACCATCTCAACCTTGTATTCTTCAACCGTTTCTAAGTCTCCAATTTTTCCGATAAAAGGCTGCGCAGACCCGGATGGGCGAAACTGTCCTTCACCAAGGATTTGCCAGCTGCAATTCTGGTAGGCGCCGATTTCGCCAGCGCCTGTTTCAAATATGGCCTGTTTTACACTGGCCAACGAGGCTGTTGGTACGAAAAAACATAATTTATACATACAACATTTGCCTTTTAAATTTTGTGTGGCGATTTAACTTATTTACAGCAACAAAAATTATCGTGGTATATTTTTGTTGCTAGCGATGCCAGCCAAATTTTATGAGGCCTAGTTTTAGAAAAATAACGCTCAACAAAGACAAAAGCATCGGAATATTTTAGTAGTTTGGCAAGAATAAAGCACAAAACACTAATCTATAAGCACTTTTCGCAAAAGATAAATCTTACAAAATGTTTACCCACAGATTTTGTGGATAAGTATGGGGATAGTTTCTTGATTCTCGCTCAAAACCCGCGTAACCACTGCTTTTTACTCAAATTGTCAAAATACGAACAAAACAATTAAATCTTTTAAAATCAACACGTTATAATTTGCAAGATAAAAAACGCCAAGATCAGCTAATTTTTTATTTTGCAAGATGCGAATGCAAAATAAATGTGCATAAAAATATTTTACACGCCCTAAACAAGCGCACATCCAACCTAAATCAATACAAAGAAGACATATTTTGCGCACAAATTGCGCACCTTTTTCGTGAGTAATACTAAATTCTGAATAGCAAGAAAAAAACCAGACGCTTAGATTGTACGTCTGGTTTTTAGTTTAGATAAGCCGACCACGCCTTTGTTCGGCTGCTCGAGAATGCTTACGCTTATTTGAAATAAGTACGTGCGTTTCGGAATACTCGCAGCCAAGGACCATCTTCACGCCAATCAGTCGGTGACCATGAATTTTGTACGGTTCGATAAACACGCTCAGGGTGAGGCATCATAATCGTAACGCGGCCATCGTCTGAACTCATGCCGGTTAAGCCCTCTGGTGACCCATTAGGGTTACTCGGATAGCTTTGCGTTACAGTGCCATAGTTATCGACATAACTTAGCGCAATTTGTTGCTGTAATCGTAACTGACTGATCGCGCGATCATTTGCAAACTCGGCCCGCCCTTCGCCATGCGCCACAGCAACAGGCAGACGCGAACCTTCCATGCCTTGCAATAAAATCGACTTTGATTTTTGTACCTCAACTAAAGCCACGCGCGCTTCAAATTGCTCTGAACGATTTCGCACAAAATGCGGCCAAAACTCGGTACCAGGAATTAACTCACGCAAGTTTGATAGCATTTGACAACCATTACAAACGCCCAAGGTCAACGTCGATTCACGCTCAAAAAAGGCTGCAAATTCATCACGAACTTTTTCATTAAAAAGAATTGATTTTGCCCATCCCTCGCCTGCACCTAATACGTCACCATAGGAGAAGCCACCGCATGCTACGAGCGCCTGAAAATCTGCCAAGCTGCGACGTCCAGCGGCAAAATCGCTCATATGAACGTCATACGCTGAAAAACCAGCCTTAGTAAACGCGGCCGCCATTTCAACTTGGCCATTTACACCCTGCTCACGTAGCACGGCAATCTTTGGCTTCGCTCCGGTATTAATGTAGGGCGCTGCAACATCTTCGTTTGGATCAAAACTCAAGTGAGCGTTTAAACCCGGATTGGCCGTATCGGCTAGCGCCTCAAATTCTTCTGCGGCACAGTCAGCATTGTCACGCATCGCTTGAAGCCTGTAGCTGGTCTCTGACCAAACTTGCCAATACTCAGCCCTTGGCGCCTCAATAATTGCATTATCATTGAACACAAAACGCAGCATATCGTCTTCGTTTGGCTGCCCAATTACTAAGGTATGCTCGCCGAGGCCCGCGGCACTAAATTGCTGTAAAACAAACTCGGTATCAGCTTGTTTGACTTGAATGACTGCCCCTAATTCTTCATTAAACAACTCGCGTGCAAAATGGGTTTCGTCTTCGGCCAACATATCGAGTTTAATATCGATACCAACGTGCCCGGCAAAAGCCATTTCTACCAATGTGGTAAATACGCCCCCGTCTGATCGATCATGGTATGCGAGTAATTTGTCATCCTCGCTAAGGCCCTGAATCACCGCAAAAAAAGCTTTTAGATCTTCTGGGTCATCGACATCTGGGGTAACCGCGCCAACTTGTTTGTAAACTTGCGCTAGCGCCGAACCACCGAGGCGATTCTGACCATTTGCCAGATCAATTAAAATGAGATCGGTCTCACCCGCATCAGTTTTAAGTTGCGGTGTGAGTGTCGCGCGTACGTCTATTACGGGTGCAAAACCAGAGATTATTAATGAAAGCGGCGAAACAACAGAATTCGTCTGACTGCCCTCTTGCCAAACCGTTTTCATCGACATCGAATCTTTTCCTACCGGGATAGCAATCCCCAGAGCCGGGCAAAGCTCCATGCCCACCGCTTCCACCGTCCGGTATAAGTTCTCATCTTCACCGGGGTGACCCGCTGCCGCCATCCAGTTTGCCGATAGTCGAATATCTGAAATTTTTGCAATCTTGGCGGCCGCAATATTCGTAATCAGCTCACCCACGGCCATTCGTCCAGAAGCCGGTGCATCAATCGCGGCTATCGGCGTACGCTCACCCATTGCCATGGCTTCGCCGCAATATCCCTCGAGGTCGGTCGAGGTAACCGCGACATCCGCAACAGGTACTTGCCAAGGGCCGACCATCTGATCGCGCGTGACCATCCCCGTAATTGAACGATCACCAATCGTGATCAAGAAGTTCTTACTCGCCACACTAGGTAAGCGCAGAATACGCTCTGCAGCTTCTTTAACGTCAATTTGAGTTGAATCAAAAACAGGCTTGGTAAAAGATGCGCTCTCTACTGAGCGATGCATTTTAGGCGGTTTACCAAATAATACCGACATCGGCAGGTCCACGGGCTTGTTTTCAAACAAGGGATCTTCCAAACCGAGGTGATCTTCCTCTAAGGCTTCACCGACCACTGCGTAAGGGCAACGCTCACGCTCACAGATCGCTATGAACTGCTCTAGCTTGTCTTCGTCTACTGCCATGACATAACGCTCTTGCGACTCGTTACACCAAATTTCATGCGGCGCCATACCGGGCTCATCATTAGGCACTTGGCGCAAATCAAAACGTCCGCCTCGACCGCCATCTTTGACTAATTCAGGGAAAGCATTTGATAAGCCCCCCGCACCAACATCATGAATAAACGCAATAGGATTGTTCTCGCCTAATTGCCAACAACGATCGATGACTTCCTGGCAACGACGTTCCATTTCTGGATTCTCTCGCTGTACCGAAGCAAAATCTAAGTCCGCGTGACTTGCCCCTGAATCCATCGACGAGGCCGCACCACCCCCGAGACCAATCAGCATGGCGGGTCCACCGAGAACAATTAGCTTAGCGCCAACCTTTATTTCACCTTTTAGAACATGATCCGCACGAATATTACCCAGGCCACCCGCTATCATGATCGGCTTGTGGTAACCCTTCACTTCTTCACCTGCCGGCCCAACGACTTTCTCTTCGAAACTACGAAAATAACCAGTCAAATTTGGTCTACCAAACTCGTTGTTAAACGCCGCACCACCGATCGGCGCTTCGAGCATGATGTCGAGCGCCGAACAAATACGCTCAGGCTTACCGAAGTCGGTTTCCCACGGTTGTTCAAATCCGGGAATGCGCAGATTAGAGACAGTAAAACCGGTTAATCCAGCTTTTGGCTTGGCACCCCGCCCTGTTGCGCCCTCATCACGGATCTCGCCACCGGAGCCGGTGGACGCGCCTGAAAAAGGTGAAATAGCCGTTGGATGGTTATGCGTTTCCACTTTCATCAAAATATGGATAGCTTCTTCAGTCGCTGAATACTCGCCGTCTGAGGCGCTCGGATAAAAACGCTTACCTAGGCTACCCTCGATAACCGCAGCGTTATCTGTATAAGCCGATAAAACGCCATCAGAATTTAAGGCGTGGGTGTTGCGGATCATCGCGAACAGCGACTTCGCTTGTGCTTCGCCATCAATATCCCAAGATGCATTAAAAATTTTGTGTCGGCAATGCTCTGAGTTTGCTTGCGCAAACATCATCAACTCTACGTCGGTCGGATTGCGCTTCAAACCCACGAACGCTCTCGTTAGATATTCAATCTCGTCTTTCGCTAATGCTAGACCAATACGTTTGTTGGCCTCTTCAAGGGCAGCCTCACCATATGAAAGCACATCAACCGTGCTGAGTGGCTTGGGTTCTGATTGACGAAATAGTAACTCTGCACCCGCCGTTTCATGAAAAACGGCTTGAGTCATGCGATCATGCAACATAGCCGAGAGCGCATGCCGCTCATCCATGTCGAGCTTGCCATCAATGCGCACGAAATAGGCAATACCCCGTTCGATCCGCTTCACTTTGTTCAAGCCGCAATGCCTTGCAATATCGGTCGCTTTGCTTGACCAAGGCGATATCGTGCCAGGCCGAGGGATCACTAAAAAAAGTACCCCTTCGGCAGCTTCGACTTTTATTTTGGGTCCGTAAGTCAACAGCTTGTTGATGACGTTAAGTTCTGCGTCACTTAGATCTATCTCTAAATCAACAAAATGCATGTATTCCGCATAAACCGAAACGGCTTTGGGCTGGACGGATTGAATCTGATTTAGAAGTTGCTGCTGCTTAAACTCGGAAAGAGCTGGAGCGCCTCGAAGTTCGATCATAGTAAAGGCGTGCCTCGTGCGAATCTGGAAAGCGGCGTATTCTACTGCAAAGCCTCGACACTGTTAACTATGATTTGATGGTTTCGCGGAGAAAGTTCTATTTTACAAAAACTGACATGGTAAACCGACCATTCAGACTATACTGAAAGAAGATTTATCAACTACTCAATATTGGTAATGCCTTGCGAAAGAAACAGTTCAGCATAATTAAGACCGGCCCAACGGAATGCTACCTTCGCTCGCTAAGTCTGCTCTTAGTTTGCCTACTTATTCTCGCGGCATGCAGCGAAACCAGCGTCATAGATAAGGTGACAAAACGCGGTAAATTGCACGTCATTACGCGCAATGCACCCGCCATCTATTATGAGGGCCGCGAAGGTCTGTTAGGGCTTGAATATGAGCTCGCTCAATTGTTTGCGCAAGACCTGGGCGTCGAATTAGATTTAAAAGTGGCATCAACCCGCGGTCAAATACTGTCTGCGCTTGATAATAATTATACAAACCTGGCAGCCGCCTTTATGGTATCCAGCGAAGGGCGCTCTGAACGCTACCAATATTCGGTCCCGTACATGTCTACAGCCCCCTTAGTCGTCTATCGCTATGGCAGCCCTCGCCCCCGTAAAATTGAAGATTTGATGGGCAAACGTATCGCCGTTGTGAGTGACAGTTACCACAGCGAGGAACTTGCAACACTTGCAGAAAATCATCCGGAACTAACCTGGCAGAAACTGAACATTGAAACTATTGATTTAATGAAAATGGTTCAAGATAAAAGCATCGATTTTGCGATTGTCACAAGTGCTGAATTAGATATACATCAATCCTTCTACCCCATTGTAAAGGAGGCCTTTGCATTAGGAGCGCCGCAGAATATTTCTTGGTACTTTCCCCGAAATACAGATCTGAGTTTAATTAGTCGAGCCAACAATTTTTTTAATCGAATTGCAGAAGATGGCACGCTGATGTACTTAAAAGAGCGCTACTTTGGCCACCTCAAGCAACTTAATTACGTCGGCGCACGCACGTTTATCAAGCACGCAAATGGCCGTCTTCCCCAATATACCGAAAGCTTCAAAAAGTTTAGCGAGCAATATGGGGTAGATTGGAGACTAATGGCCGCATTGGGCTATCAAGAATCGCATTGGCGTGCGCGAGCAGTGTCGCCGACCGGCGTTCGCGGACTGATGATGCTCACGCAGCCAACGGCTAAAGAAATGGGCATAAGTAATCGTTTACACCCAATTGAAAGTATCAAAGGCGGCGTTAAATACTTTGCTAAAACTAAAAAACGTATTCCTGACCGCATTCCTGAACCCGACAGAACGTGGTTGGCACTCGCGGCTTATAATGTGGGCTTCGGCCATATGGAAGATGCCAGAATTCTATGTGAAAAAGCTGACAAAAACCCAGACAAGTGGGCCGATGTAAAAGAATGCCTGCCTTGGCTTGAAAAGAAACAATACTACGCGAAAACCAAGCATGGTTATGCGCGCGGCAAAGAACCCGTTTCCTATGTGCAAAATATACGACGCTATTACGATGTTCTTAACTGGCTGACGGAACAAAACGAAGGCACGGCTAATCCTGTACGACAAAATTTTGCGGAAAATTTACTTCGAATAGGTAACGCCTCAACCGAAGGCTAGCTAGGCCATCATTTCTGACCGTAGAAACGGCAAAATCCAAGGCTTGTGCTCGCGAATTTCAGCTTCACTCAAACCTGTTAATTCGTAAGGTAAGACCAACCAATCATTCGTTTCATGGAGATAATAGTCGGGTACGCGATTCGTTTTTGATTGTGCTGGCTTATAAAACGGCATAGCAAGGCGCGTATCCATTGGCATATTGCGCTTTGCTTTGCGCTGTAAACGCGCCAATACGGCTTCAATATTCCTGCCTGTGCTAAACACATCATCAACAATCAATAATTTGTCAGTTCGATTCAAATTTTCGAGTAAGTACTGCGTACCATGTACACGAATTTCTTTTTCTTGCTCTAAGTTCTGCAAATAATCGGTCATCCCCCGATAAGAGGTGCGAATGGCAATGTGATCACTTTTCACACCTAAATATTGCAGACATTCCTGAACATAAATACCCACCGTCGCGCCCCCTCGCCAAATACCCACAATGAAATCTGGACGAAACCCGCTCTCATAGACTTTTAAGGCAAGCCTGTACGCGTCATTGATGAGCGTTTTTTCATCAACAAAGCATTTTTTCAACTGAGGCGGTAACAATTTATCGTTGTTGAGCAGGTCTGGCATAGTAAGAAGGTCCCGAAACACGCGAGCGTTGCGCTTGCAAAAATACCACATGAACGTAACTATATGTGCTTACATTCACATGAATATTACCAAATTATGTCTCAAAAGACGTTTATCTCAGCGCAACAGCTTCTCGAAGATTCGTTTGCACTTGGCGCCAAGATATTAGACGACGGCTTCCGTCCTAGTGTCATTATAGCGCTTTGGCGCGGGGGCACACCGATCGGCATTGCGGTTCAAGAATCACTGGAATACCACGGAATTAGTAGTGATCACATTGCCATTCGCACTTCATCATACTCAGGTATCGATGGTCGTTCTAATGAAATCCGCATTCATGGATTGAGTTATGTCGTTAAAAACATCAAACATACTGATCGACTGCTAATCGTTGACGATGTTTTCGATACCGGCCGGACGATTGAGGCGTTGCTAAAGACGCTACAGACCAAAGCACGCCTGAACACTCCTCAAGATATTCGCATTGCTGTCCCCTATTACAAACCGGCTCGGAATGAAACTGACTTGGTACCAGATTATTATCTACATGAAACAAGCGCATGGCTAAAATACCCGCATTCGCTGGAAGGCTTGAGTCACGAAGAGGTTGCTAAGCACCGCCCGGACTTATTTGAGGTTATTAAAAAACATCTTAAACCTGCGGATTAATTTGATTTGCTAACGGCATTCCTCGTCGCTTGAACAGGATAAAGCATAATCAATCTGTTCTTGATCAAAGCCCCTGCCTGCTAGAAAGCGCATTTGCTTCGCACGTTGCTTGGTATCGTCTACTGCCTGAAAACCAAAGCGTTTCATTCTGGCTTTTTTAGCGCCCTCAAACCAGTCGTAGGCAGCATCAGTAAGCTGCTGAGAGACCAAATCGGAATCGACATGTTGCATTTTTAGCTCTTGCCGAACTTTGATGGGGCCTTGTCCTTTTTGGAAGCGACTACGCACCAGCATTTCGGTATAACGTTGATCACTTATATAGCCTTCTGCCTGCAAGGCTGCCAAGATCTCGCTTATGATCGGCTCAACATTATCATGGTCTTGCTCAGCCTCTCTTTTCAGACGCTGGTGCAATTCATAAACCGCATATTCACGGCGAGATAGCGCTTGAATTGCTTTGCCCCATAGCCATTTTTTTAATTCAGATCTGTCCACAATACGCCTCTTGTCGTCCCACGAAAAGTGTATTTAATACCCTTCGTCGCCAATAAAAAAGATCATCTTGCATATTCCTGATTGAAAAAGCATTTCACCAAACTCTATTCGTAGGTAGACTAACCACTCGTTTGCTTTGACGCGACGTGCTTTGTGCGGCACCTGCACAGCAAAAGCATCAGACGCGCAAGAGTATTTGCTGAGCCCATTTTGCATCGACAGCTTCATGCTGAAAAATGGCGATCAGACAACACGGCTTATGAGAGATAAGCATTTGGGTGTGCGAGCAATAGTGCTGGCCACGAAATAACAAAAAAAGGTAACACTAATCAAGGTAGTGCCCGACATGCGAAGTTATTGCTAATCGCTGTCAAAAAACCAGGAACCTATCATGGCAAACTTTCTGTCTAAACTGTTCAAGCCAAAGTGGCAGAGCAGTTCCGCCCCTGTGCGTATCGCTGCGATTAACGCGCTAGACCTCGCGGCTAAAGAGTCGATTGGAACTCTGACCACAATCATTAACTCTGATCCTAGCGACAAGGTAAAGCAAACAGCGATTGCCCTTTATCCTGACGCGAATGGCTTGATTAAACTCCATCCACATCTGAGTGACGACAACAGAACCGCCGCTCATAAGAAGTTGATTGAACTCGCGCAAAAACAGTCACTTAGTATTTTTGAATTAATAAATGATTCACAAATACTGCAAGCCATGATTGTTCAATCAGATGACCCAAAGCCTTTTATAAATGGTTTAGCTCGCATTGAAGACCAAGACGTGCTTCTAAGCATCGCCATTGAGGGCAAAACGAGCAAAATTCGTCAAATGGCGGCAGAGTTAATTGAAAGTGAATCGGTACTGACGAGTCTTAGCAATAAGGCAAAATCGAAAGATAAATCTGTTTACCAAATAGCTCGACAAAAACTGGCTAAGCTCCGTGAACTGCAAAAGCAACTCGCCGATCAACAGCAGGCGATCGATGAAACACTCGCTGCTCTAGAGGATCATGCAGCCACTGAAAACACGAAACTCTACAAAGCAAAGCTCGAAAGTCTTTCGCAAAAATGGCAAGGGATACATGCCAAAGCAAATACTGACCAGCAAGAAAAGGCGAACAAGGCTTTGCAAGCATGCAATGCGCGCGTTCAAGCGATGCTGGATGAAGCCAACAAAACACAAGAAGCTGAGCGTTTGGCTGAAGCCGGGGGCAACGAACAACATGCGACCCTTCTTACGCTTGAAGATAGCTTGACTCATCTTCGTGAACAAGGCGCTTCTTTTGTCGACATTTCAGCTATTGATGCGCTAATCAAAACGCAAGAAAACAGGTGGTTAGAAGCAACCAAACTTAACCGCACAGACAAAGCTCAGCAGAAACATTACCAGTTACAAATGAGCGCACTAAAACACTGCTTACGCGCATTGCAAACCTTATCAGAAGAGCAAGAAAATATTTCAGAACTCATTCGGCACCTAAGCGCTAAACAGCTTGAAACTGGCACGTTCAAACAAGCCGAAAGAAGCCTAAATCAGGTACTTAAAAAAATCGACTGGCCGGAGGGATTTAGTGCACATGAACTTATCCAGAAAGCCAACAAAGCACTCGGTATTTCCGAGGTCAGAAAACAAGCCTTGGCGCAAAATGCCGAGGAACTCGGCCTCAAATTTGAACATCTCTTGCAAGACCTTGACGGTGCGCTTGAAGACCGTCAAATTAAAGTATCTACCAAGTATATGAAGCAAGCCCAGCAAATATTGGCAAAACTACCAGCGAAGGCGGCGGAGCGCTTGCATGCCAACCTGAATCTTCGTTTGAAGCAGTTGAATGAACTCCGCGATTGGCAAGGCTTTGCGTCTTCACCACGCCAAGCCGAACTTTGTGAATTGATGGAACACCTCGCCGAGCAGCAAATCGAGCCCAAAGCGAAAGCAGAAAAGATCAAAACGATGCAAGCGGAATGGAAGAGCTTAGGCGGTACGTCAGAACAAGCACTCTGGGACCGCTTTAAGGCGGCTTCAGACCTTGCGTTCGAGCCCTGCGCTGCCTATTTTAAAGAACAAAATATACTAAAAGAGCGTAACACGGACCGTCGGGAAATGCTGCTCACTCAACTCCAGGAATTTGTTAACCAAAACAACTGGGAGGCGCCAGATTGGCGCGCCACTGAAAAGATCAATCAAAAAGCGCGATCAGAATGGAAAGCCGCGTTCCCAGTAGATTTCAAGCGTAATCACAAACTGCAAGACGAATTCAACACCGTATTACAAACACTTGAAACCTTTTTAGAAAGTGAGCGTGACAAAAACCTTGCGTTAAAGGCTGAAATTGTCGAACAAGCCAAATCTTTGATAACCCATGCAGATTTAAAAAGCGCCATTCAAAACGCCAAAAATCTGCAAAATAAATGGCAAACTATCGGTATTACTGCTCACAAGAAAGACCGCGTTTTATGGAAAGAATACCGTTCGGCATGTGATGCAATCTTCGCACGACGAGACGAACAGAAAGCCGAACAAAACCAAGCTTTTACGGCCGCGAAGGACGCTGCAGAGGCGTTTTGCTCAGAACTTGAATCTTTCATTAAAGATACAAATAACATCGCCTTAGATGAGCATATTATTCGGTTCCGTAAAGGGTTCAGGGACCTGCCTACGTTAGCAAATAAGGATAGGGAAAAATTTCAGGACCGGTTCGAACAGGCCATGCATTGTTTGAAGGCACAAGCTAACCAGGCACAAAGCGAAGCGAAGCTCTCACAGTGGCAAGAGACCGCACGTAAACATCAAATTCTTAATCTAGCTTATCTCAGTGACGAAGTGGACGACGCGTTAGAAGATAGTTTCTACTCTAAAGTAAGTCTGCCGAATAAATTAGAGCAGCAGCTACGCAGCACGTGGATTTCAATTAAAGCCGGCTCGATCGCAAAATCCATGATACTTAATGAAGATAAAGCTCGTGAGTTAAGCATTCGCGCGGAGATTGCCGCTGGTATCGATTCGCCAGAAAATGAGCAAGAGCTGCGTATGCAGCTCCAAGTCAGCAGACTGTCCGAAGGTATAAGCAGTTCAAACAATCTGAGCAGAGAAGAACAACTCAATAACATCTTAGAACAATGGTACTGCAGTATCGGTTTAGAAACCGATAATCTAGCCCAATATGAACGGAGAATGCAGACTGCAGTGAAGCAACTGTTTGGGCATTAATTTCTTTTTCAACGCTAGCGGAGCGGTCACGATTGAAGTTTTGCCTGCCCCCCCTTGGTTAGGTAACGTTTCACGCATTGTTCTCAATAGATCCAGCCGCAGCGTGATAAGATAGGTATTGCCCTGCGGCTTTTCTGGGAAACACGATCAACGTATATTTTCCTCTACATATTTGATCGCTTGCTCGACGGCCTCTCTCGCTCTGTCATAACGAGCTTTGCGTTCATCGGGAGAGGTATAGAACATTAGATCCACATCATAACGAATGTATTTTGGCGGTAAGTGATTCAAAGCCAAACACACAACATCTGCTAGGGTATCCTCATCCATATTTTTGCCTTTGATTTTCTCACTTAAAATCTCAAGCACGAGGACTTCACTGTAATTACTAATCTTATCAAGTACCGACATCGCTGCATTCGCTCCGGATAACTAATCTGGTTTTAAACTTACTCATTAATGATAGACCAAACTGTAAGGCGATTCTTCTCGTAAAGAACAGTACAAATGTGTTTTGTTGGTAACGAAGCGTTGGCTCGATAGGAACTAGCGCAATTAACGAATAATTAATCGCCGACTTTCTGGCGAGCCTTTTAGCATTGACATACAATCGACAGACGATTTAGAGACCGAGTACTTGCATGAAATTCCAGACACTGTTTGCCTTCATTTTACTGACCGCCTTGGTTCCTAGTGCATCGAGCACACAACAAGCCTCTCTTAAAGAACTGGTCGTTCAAGCGCAGAATATTGACAATCTGAAACCAGAAAAGAAACAACGAGAAGCCAGTGTGTATATCGCTAGACAACTTCTTCTCAGTCACTATCGGAAACAAAATATAGATAAGTCGTTTTCTGCAAAAGTTTTCGACAACTACTTAAACTCGCTTGATTCACAACGCTTATACTTCCTTGAATCAGACATCAAGAGCTTTGAACCCTATCGGTTCCGCTTGCATGGGGCTCTAAAAACAGGGCAATTGGAGCCAGGTTTCAAAATCTACAACACCTTTCAGGAACGCTATATTAGCCGACTACTTTTTCAGGTGGACTTACTCGATACCAAGCTTAACAAAATGCGCTTCGACAAAAATGAATATGTCATTAGTGATCGTAGTGAAGAGAGCTGGGCAACAACTGACGATGCACTTCAAGACATCTGGCGTCGGCGTCTAAAAAGTGCAGTGCTCTCGCTTACATTGAGCGGCAAAAGCCAAGAAGAAGCGGCAGAGAGTCTTAGGAAGCGTTATAAAAATCAGCTTAAAAGAGCGCTGCAAGTTCGCAGTGAAGACGCATTTCAAGCCTATATGAATGCGTTTACGACGGTATATGATCCGCACACTAACTACTTTTCGCCACGTTCCTCGGAAAACTTCAACATCAATATGAGCCTTTCACTACAAGGCATTGGTGCCGTTCTTCAAGCCGATAACGAATACACAAAAGTGGTGAGATTAATCACCGGAGGCCCGGCTCAAAAGCAAGGCCAGCTGGGGCCCGCTGACCGTATTGTGGGTGTTGCCCAAGGCGATAAAGAAACTGTCAACGTGATAGGCTGGCGCCTCGATGAAGTGGTTGACCTGATTCGCGGCCCCAAGCAATCAACAGTTCGGCTCGAAGTCATCCCCGCCGAAGCCAAAGTGGATACCGATACAACCGAAATTGTTATCGTTCGCGACAAAGTAAAGCTTGAAGATCAAGCCGCGGCCAGCCATATCATTGAAACGAATCGCAATGGCCAACAGCAACGTATTGGTGTGATTTCAATTCCCACTTTTTACGCTGACTTTCAAGCCATGCAGGCCGGTGACCCCAATTATAAAAGTACGACACGCGACGTGTTAAAACTGTTAGACGCAATGCGTGACGAGAATCCAATTGACGGGCTAGTAATTGATTTACGTGGTAATGGTGGCGGCTCACTCGATGAGGCAAATAGTTTAACTGGCTTGTTCATAAATGAAGGGCCAACCGTTCAAATTCGTAGTGCAAATGATCGTGTTCAAGTAATGACTGACCCGGATCCAAGCCTTGTTTATGGTGGTCCATTGATGGTGTTAGTGGACCGGTTGAGCGCGTCAGCATCCGAAATTTTTGCCGGCGCGATTCAAGATTATGACCGAGGCATTGTGATGGGTTCACAAACCTTTGGCAAAGGAACGGTGCAGTCAGTACGCCCGTTAAATCACGGACAGCTCAAGATCACCCAGGCTAAGTTCTACCGTATTTCGGGTGCAAGTACGCAAAATAAGGGCGTGATGCCGGATATTCTCATCCCCGATACCGTCGACAATAGCAAAGTGGGTGAAGATGCTCTAGACAATGCCCTTCCTTGGGATGCCATCGCTTCGGCGGAATATACGAACGCAACCAGTATTAGTAACCCAGACCTTGAGAAGGAATTAGAGAGACGCCACGAGGAGCGCTTCGCCCAAGAGCCGGAGTATCAGATACTGATCGAGGAAATTGCGCTGCTTGACGAGCAACGTCAACGAACGAAAGTGTCACTCAACAAGAAAGAACGCATGCAAGAAAACGATTTCTACGAAGCAGCGCAACTTGCGCTGGAAAATAAACGACGTAAATTGGATCAATTAAAACCCTTCAAAACGATTGAAGAATGGGATGAGTTTATAGAAGCATCGCAAAGCGAATCAGATCCCGATGAGAATAAAGAACCCGATTTTATCGTTGAAGAAAGTGCTGAAGTGTTGCTCGATTTCATTGAGCTAAGCGCTCAAAAAGTAGCTAAAGCCGCATAATTAAACACCCTCGCCGTTTGGTCGCCAAAACATTATGACGAATGACAAAGACAGGTCAGGCAACAAAACGAACAAACGATCGGCTAAACCGAATCCTAGAGGGCCCGTAGGTACTGAAAAATCCGTCAATAAAGACCAAACTGGTGGTGAGGCTGAGATTACTGACAACACAAATACGCGCCGCCATCAGGAAATAGCTGAGACCATCGAAGGGACAAAGACCATGCCCGAAAACGAACCGGGGCAAGCTACGGTTGAGTTCAAGGCAACGCGTGATAGAAAAATAACCAGTGAAACGCAAAAATCTGCACGGAAATCCCCATCAAACAACAAGCGAAGCGAACAGCCTGATAAACAAATCGACGCTGACAACGAGCTTGAGACAAATAAACCAGAGCCCTGGGTGAGAGAAGAGACGATAAGCGCGCTTTTCAACCGAGTCGGCTCCGCCACATCAAATGCGTTCCGGTTTGCAAAAAAAACAACCAATACGTCTTACCGCGTTGGCAAAGCGCTTATTCAGAATCAAGACCAACTGAAAGTCATGCTTGCTGCAGGCCAATCACTAAAAGATCTTAGAGAGGTTGCCGGTTTAACTGTTAGTGAACTCTCTGAGGCGTTGCAGCTGAAAGATCAATCATTATTGGAAGCGGTAGAAAATGGCACGGCAACGCTCTCATTCGAACTGATTCTTCGCCTCAGCTCACTGCTCGCACGCAATGATCCGATTCCTTTTATTCTCCAATATAGCCGCACTTATTCACCCGACACTTGGAAGCTTTTACATGACTGGGGAGCGGGTCGCTTACCCTTACAGTATGTGCGTGAGCGCGAATTCATCAATATTTTCCGATCGAGAGACGATGCGAGAAACCTAAGCGATGAAGGATTTAACCAAGTACTTGAATACACGCGCCAGGCATTCAACTTGTCACTGCATTTTATCGGTGAACAAGAAGCTAAAATCGATCAGCTACAGGCGGAGCTTGACCAGTTAAAGTCTCAAGTCAAAAACCAGAAACAAGACAACGATGGGAAGTAGCAGCAAACACTTACCTGCCCTTATAGTCGGCAATAAAAGCGCCCTCGAACTTTATAAAAGTACAAGCATTGATATCACAAGATCTTAGCCAAGGTTCCATACCGACGCACCTGCGACGGATGACCGTTCCCATGATTTGGGGCATATTGGCGATCATGTCAATGAATCTTGTCGATACTTTCTATGTCGCGCAACTAGGCACCGAACCGTTGGCCGCGATGGGGTTTACTATTCCCATTGTCTCCATTCTCTTAAGCTTAGCCTTTGGCGTCGGAATTGGCGTCTCCTCGGTGATTTCACGTGCTATTGGTTCGGGCGAGCAGACGCTTGTAAAGAGCTATGCCACCCAATCATTATTTATTGGGCTAAGTATTGCCATTTCTTTTGCCATCGTCGGCTACCACTTCATGGATGAAATTTTCATGGCGCTCGGCGCGCCCAAAAGCTTAATGCCACGGATCCATCAGTTTATGGATATTTGGTTCTTAGGCAGTTTTGTCGTCATTATCCCTATGGTGGGGAATTCGGCATTACGCGCAGCAGGCAACACAAAAGTTCCTGGGTTTATTATGGTACTTGTCGCAGTGATTAATATCATCTTGGACCCGATTCTTATTTTCGGCTGGTTTGGTTTTCCCAGAATGGAGTTAGCTGGAGCGGCGTTAGCAACCGTTATTTCCTATTCGGCCGCGTTACTTTTAAGCCTTTACTTACTCATGATTAGAATGCGGTTTTTGAGCCTTTCCGCATGCAAAGGGCTCGTCATTAAAAGCTGGAAGGATATTTTATATATTGCTATCCCTGCTGTGGGTACCAACTTAATTGCCCCCATTTCAGTGGCCATCACCACCTGGATGGTAGCGCAACATAGTGCCGAGGCAGTGGCCGGTTTTGGTGTTGCTTCGCGCATTGAGTCAATTTGCCTTGTGGTCATCATGGGCATCTCGTCCATTATTGGGCCCTTTGTCGGTCAAAACTTAGGTGCAAAACGTTATGACCGTATCGTATACGGCTTAAAAATATCTATTCGCTTTGTGTGTGTTTGGAGCCTAAGCATCGCCTTACTCTTGGGTGTTTTTGGCGACTCCATAACACGGGCTTTTACCGACGACCCATTCGTTCAAGCCTCAGCGACGAGTTATTTTATTTGGGTGCCCATTACCTATGCTTTTCTTGGCATCATCATGCTCGTTTCGTCTATGTCAAACGGTTTAGGACGTCCCACCCCA
>Ga0209494_1000057_pt1 | contig 50482 bp, 46 predicted proteins | sample EN1Hudseemescosm_FD_184628 | JGI IMG/M metagenome (GOLD analysis project Ga0209494, IMG submission 184628) | Methane-oxidizing microbial communities from mesocosms in the Hudson Canyon - EN1B Hudson Canyon (SPAdes) (version 2) | ecosystem: Environmental > Aquatic > Marine > Cold seeps | place... | reverse complement strand
CCAACCTAACCGTATTCGGCTCAGTCCTCGCCAACCCGCGCTGCGACATCAGGCGAGATTCCTCTCACGCTTAATTATCTCAAGCATTCAGGTGCCGAGAAGGTTGCCTATATAAATGGTCGATCTTTGCGTGAGGGTGATCAGATCAATGGCATGCAGGTGGCAGAAATCACCAGTTCAGGAGTAAAGCTAACGCGAGACGGTCGCGTTCGCTGGGTAAAATTGCATACCCGTCGTGGAATCATGAAGAAAGTTAATAACTGATGCATCGTTTAGCATTGGTTGGGTGAGACATAGGGAAGAAGATGATAAATACTGTTTTTAAAACAGCTTTAGTGTGCACACTTGCATCGTTGTTGGCATCGTGCGCAACCGATAATGCCCTACTGCAGTCGCCCGCTGCCAACACCACGGTAGGGGTAGACCAGATTACGACTGATCTAGATCGTATGATTGCATCACAGACCCCGCCACCGCTTGAATTAGATGCAAATATTGCCAACGCATTAGTCCCGCCACTAGCGTTGGGCGCAACACAGCAAGCGACAGAAGCTCGGTTCGATATTGCTGTGAAAGACCATCCGGCAAAAGATTTTTTTCAAAGTTTAGTTAGTGAATCTGGACGCAATGTTGTGGTGCACCCAGATGTTGCGGGCAATATCAGCCTGAACCTTCGGGACGTAACGGTTACCGAAGTGCTGCATATTGTGAAAGAGCTATACGGCTATGAATATGACGAACAAGAACGGTTCATCCTCATCTTCCCTAGTGGTTTGCGCACGCGTATTTTTAATATTAATTATTTAGACGTTGCGCGTTCTGGGGGCTCGGAAACCCAAGTGAGTTCAGGTCAAATTACTCAGAATAATGACGCGTTCGGCGATGACGAGATCTCATCGTCAACCACCAGCGCATCGCGAAGCGGTACGCAGATAAAAACCAGCAGTGAGAACCGTTTTTGGCAAAACCTTGAAGATACACTCAAATTAATTATTGATGAACAAGAGGGGCGTTCGGTCGTCATTACGCCGAGTGCCGGCATGATTGTCGTGCGGGCAGACAGTAAACAGCTTTGGGCTATCGAAGAATATTTACAAAGTGCTGAATTAATTTTGCAGCGCCAAGTGTTGCTCGAAGCAAAAATATTAGAAGTTGATCTGGCTGAGGGCTACCAACAAGGTATAGATTGGAGTTTTTCAGAAACGGGCAGTTTTGATATTAACGGCGTGCCACAAGACTCCCTAACGGTGGGACAAGCGGCCCGTGCAGTGACGGCGGGTAACGCGGGCGGCGTGTTCACCTCGGTTGTTGAATTGGGTAGTTTTAACGCGACGATAGATCTGTTGGGTACCCAGGGCAATGTACAGGTGCTGTCTAGCCCTCGAATCGCAACGGTGAATAACCAGAAGGCGGTTATTAAAGTCGGCACCGACGAATACTTTGTCACGGATATCGAGTTTGAAAACGATACCGATGCCGATACGACCTCAACAGATATTGATTTTACACCTTTCTTCTCGGGAATCGCACTGGATGTGACGCCGCAGATCAGTGAGGAGGGCAAAATAATTTTGCATGTGCATCCGGCTATTAGTGAAGTTAAGGATCAACAAAAACAAATTTCTATTGGCGATGATGAAATCGATCTGCCGTTAGCGCTGTCAACGATCCGCGAATCAGACAGTATTATTACCGCGGAAAATGGCCAAATTGTGGTGATTGGTGGTTTGATACAAACACGCGTGGTTGATGAAAATTCGTCTGTTCCCTTTTTTGGTGATATTCCTTTAATTGGAGAACTGTTTAAGCAAAAGTCTGAATCGACGACCAAAACTGAACTCGTTATTCTTTTGCGTCCGACCTTAACGGACGGTCAAGTATTTTTGGATGATATACGTGCCAGCCGAGAACGTTTTGGTGGATTGAGAGATACCATGGGGTCGGCCACGGAAACCAGCTTTTATGACTAGGTATGGGCATGTATGAGTCATTCTTTGGTCTACGTGAGGCGCCTTTCAGCCTAACGCCCAGTACCCATTTTTTTGTACAGTCCGACTCGCATGCTGAGGCGCTCGAGATGTTGCTTGTTGGCTTGCAAAATAATGAAGGTTTCATGAAGGTGACCGGTGAGGTCGGGACCGGGAAAACATTAACCTGCCGCATGCTTCTGAATGCTTTACAAGATAAAGCGGTTACCGCGTATATTCCAAATCCGAGTTGTTCACCTGAAACCCTCTACTGTCTTGTTGCAGATGAGCTCTCCGTGGCGGTGACCTTGCCAGACGACAACCCCCTCTCGCACCATATCGATTCTTACTTTCAGGCACAGCGTTCAACAACAGAAGTGCACATTAAGGCCCTACAAAATATTCAAGAACGTTTGCTAAAGTTGGCGGCTGAGGGCAAGCCAGTGGTGCTGGTGATTGATGAGGCGCAGGCAATGCCGCATGAGACAATTGAAGCGCTGCGCTTAATCTCTAATCTAGAAACCGAATCACGAAAATTAATCCAGATCGTGTTATTTGGCCAGCCTGAGCTGGACACAATGCTTTCGCAGCCAGGGTTGCGCCAATTAGCGCAACGTATCAGTTTTCAATATCACTTGCAGCCCTTGTCGCCGAGTGCAATCACGAGCTATGTGCAGCACCGTTTGTCACAAGCCGGCATTAGTAATGGCTCGGTATTTTCATCCTCTGCATTACGCGTTCTCGCCAGGGCATCGCAAGGTATTCCGCGTTTGATCAATCTACTTTGTCACAAGGCGTTATTACTAAGTTATGGGCAAGGCAGTCCCTATGTAGGCCGGCTGCAAATGTTGGCTGCCATTGGTGACACGCCCAGTGCGCAGAAAATAAAATTTCCTTTTTGGCAGCGGCCGATTTCCGGGTTGGTCTTGCCTGTGTGCATTTCCGTTTTTATTGCCGGCGTATGGTTGCTTCAATACACGGGTGTGACGTTATGAGCGTCATCAATCAAGCTTTGCGTGATTTAGAAAAACGCGGCGCAATCGATCGACCGGATAGACCGACGTTTAGCGCAAAGGTGGTATCGCCTCCCCGGCAGGCTAGGTTTTCTGTGTTGGCATTCTCTCTAATCGTTGCCGTACTGTTAAGTGCGGCAGGTTATTGGCTCTGGCTTTCCACAATAAGCCCTAAGTCGATGCCAATAGTGTTGTTATCCTCAACTGAGGAGCGCCCTGCTCGGCCCGTGGGCGCCTCCGGCCAATCTCCAAACCAATCGCATGGTCAGGTGAATCAAGAGCCCATGGCGAGTCAACGAAACGAGCAGGCCGCGATAGTGGCTGAATTAGCGAAGCTGAGTTCAATTCCTCTCATGTCAACACCGCAGAAAACGTCGCTGGTGCAAACTCACAAAGCGAAGCCAGTGATCGCCAATGCGCAGGAAACGCCGCCGAGGCCAGCGGCTAAACCGTCGCCGCCGATCGAGCCAGCAAGTTCAGTAGCGTCAAATTCCCCGAGTCAAGCAAACACTGCATCTGAGCGCCCGGTGATTATCGTTGCCAACCCGGTGGTAGCGGATCAAGTGAATGAGGCACTCACATCAAAAAATAACGACGCCGAGAATCCGTTAGTAACGGTATCTGCTCAGCGTGTAACCGTGTCACCCGCCTCGCGCGATAGTGAGCATGCAGCGATGGCGCAAGCACTTATCAATAAAGGGGCGCTTGTCCCAGCGAGAACAACTTTGCAGCAGTTTATCGACAGCCATGATGTGCACACGGAATCAAAAGTGACGCTGGCTAAGTTACTGGTTGCGCAGGGAGATGATGCGGCGATTACACGTTTACTTAAAGCGCAACAAGATTGGTCTCACAGCGGCTTAAGGATGGTAGCGGCACGTTACTATTTTGGGCTAAAAGAGTATTCGCTTGCCAGGCAAATGTTAGAGCGAACCTTGCCGAATATTGAGACGTCGCCGCACTACTTTGCATTATTGGCGTCGGTCTATCAAAAAGAAGGTCAGTATGTGCGTCAGGCTGATTTATACCAGCAGCTGATCGCCGCGCATGGCGATCACGCGAAATGGTGGTTAGGGACCGCCATTGCCTGGGATCAGTTAAAACAATACAAGCAGGCGCGTCGGGCCTATGAGAAGACGAAAGAATTAAATTTGCGAGACCCGCAACTACTGGCATTTGCGAATCAGCGTGCGCAGCAACTTAGGGCTTACTGAGTACTTATGACAGAAACAAAGAAAAAACTGCGTATTGGTGACTTGTTGATCGCAAATGGTGTGATTACCGAAGACCAGTTGATGTCCGCGCTGGCGGAACAAAAAGCGTCTGGTCAGCGTCTTGGCCGCACCTTGATAAACATGGGCTTTATCGATGAGGACGCCTTACTTGATTTGCTATCGCGACAACTTGATATCCCTTTTGTGCAGTTAAATTCTTATCAGTTTAAACCTGAGCTGGTGGCTAAGTTACCTGAAACTTATGCGCGTCGGTTTAGGATGATTGTTTTAGATGAGCAAGACGGCGAGCTCTTGGTTGGTATGGTTGATCCGCTTGATTTGATCGCGATGGATGAAGCGGGGCGCCAAGTTAAACAGCCATTGCGCCAGGCAGTGGTGCGCGAAAATGAGCTTATCTCGACCATCGATATGGTGTATCGACGCACGGAAGAGATTACCAGCCTCGCAGTCGAGCTTGACAGCGAGCTGGCGGATGACGCCTTCGATTTAGCAGACCTTACTGCAGATACCGATGACAGTGACGCGCCAGTCGTGCGTTTACTACAATCTATTTTCGAAGATGCGGTGCAAGCCCGCGCCTCGGATATTCATATAGAGCCTGATGAAAATGTCGTGCGCATTCGGTTACGCGTTGATGGGGTGCTGCAAGAACAGGTCATGAACGAGACTCGTATCAACTCGGCACTGGTACTGCGTTTAAAGTTAATGTCGGGGTTAAATATCTCAGAGAAGCGGCTGCCGCAAGATGGTCGTTTTAATATTCGAGTAAAAGCAAAATCGATTGATGTGCGGCTCTCCACCTTGCCAACTCAGTATGGTGAATCTGTGGTGATGCGTTTGCTTGATCAATCCGGCGGGATGTTAGGGCTCGAAAATACCGGCATGCCGCCCGAAATTATGCAGCGGTTCAAAACCGCGGTCACGCGTCCCCATGGTATGGTTCTGGTGACCGGGCCGACAGGGAGCGGTAAAACCACTACCTTATATGGCGCGCTTAATTACTTGAATAAGCCAGAGCATAAAATCATTACTGCGGAAGACCCTGTCGAATATCGCTTGCCTCGTATTACGCAAGTGCAGGTAAACAGCAAGGTCGGGTTAGATTTTGCCACGGTGTTACGCTCATGCTTGCGACAAGACCCCGATATTTTGCTGGTGGGTGAAATGCGTGACCAAGAAACGGTAGAGATTGGGCTGCGCGCAGCGATGACTGGCCACATGGTAATGTCGACCTTGCATACCAATGACGCGCTGGGCAGTGCCATGCGATTAATTGATATGGGGGCGGAGCCGTATTTGGTCGCCAGTTCCTTAGTTGGTGTATTAGCGCAGCGTTTGATTCGACGCGTATGCCCTAACTGTGGCACAGAGCATCAAATCAGCGAGCAAGACCGCTTGTATTTAACCGCCTTATTGGATGAGGGCGAAACGCTTCCCGAAAAATTTGTGCGCGGAGAAGGCTGTTATCAATGCGGTAACACGGGTTATCAAGGGCGTATGGGCGTTTATGAGTGGTTAGAGCTCGATGATGCGTGCCTCAGTGCATTGCGACGCGCTGATCCAGAAGCCTTTGCACAGGCGGCGCACGCCAATGAAATGTACCGCCCATTAGAGCGTTGCGCGCTCGACTTCGCCATTGAAGGTAAAACAACGGTGGATGAGGTGTTACGCGTGTCGACCAAGTTAGACGTGGCTCCAACCAATACGCTGATCGATGACGAACTCAATGATGCCTTAAATGATGAATTAGACATGAGTGCCTTGGATGCGGAGATATAATATCAGCGCACGCATAGGGAGATTAGGCTTTGCCTACGTTTAACTATAAAGCACGTAACGCGGCCGGAGAGCTGATTGAAGGTGAGCTAGACGCGTCCACGGCCGAGTCGATCGCGGTTGATCTTTCGGGTAAAGGGTTAATTCCGACGCACATTGCACAAGTCTCGGCCGCGAGCGAGACGAATGTGCTGGCGCTTGAGCTATGGCCCAAAAAAGTAAGCCTTGATGAGTTGATTATTTTTTGTCGACAAATGTATGCCTTGACCAAAGCGGGCATTCCGATAATTCGTGCGATTAAAGGCTTAGCCGATTCAACCCGCTCGAAAACCTTATCGACAAGCTTAATAGACATTGTTGAGCGCTTGGAATCGGGGTTAAGTATGGCCGCCTCTATGCAGCCCCATAATAAAGTGTTCTCCGAGTTATTTATCGCCATGATACATGTGGGCGAAAACACAGGCCGCCTGGAAGAGGCGTTTAAGTATCTGAGTGATAATTTAGAAATGGAGCGGGATACCCGCAAGCGCGTAAAGCAAGCAACGCGCTACCCGACCATGGTCTTTGTCGCCATTATGATTGCACTGTTTGTGGTTAACTTTTTGGTTATTCCGCAATTTGATTCGGTATTTAAGCGGTTTGGCGCAGACTTGCCGTTTGCGACGCAGGTATTGGTCGCCACCTCAGAGTTTACGCTCAACTACTGGTGGCTGTTGTTAATCGCAATGGTGGGTACGGTCATTTCATTTCAACGCTGGACAGCCACCGAGCAGGGGCGTTTGATCTGGGATCGCACCAAACTGCGTTTGCCTATCGCCGGGCCGCTGTATGAACAAGTGACCCTATCTCGGTTTACCCGCAATTTTGCCATGATGCTTGCCGCCGGCGTGCCGCTGATTCAAGCACTGGCGATCGCCTCAGAGGCAGCCGGCAATCACTTTGTAGGCGCGCGCATCAAAGAGATGAAAAGCTCTATCGAGCGCGGTGAAAATTTACTCAGAGCCGCCCGTTCGACTGAGATATTTACGCCCTTGGTGCTGCAAATGATTGCGGTAGGCGAAGAAACCGGTGCGCTTGACAGCTTGTTGATAGAGGTGGCTGATTTTTACGACGAAGAGGCCGACTATTCGTTAAAACGCTTATCTGAATCAATCGAGCCGATCTTAATTGTCGCCATGGGGGCCATCGTACTGGTGCTGGCATTGGGTGTATTTTTACCTATTTGGGATTTAGGCAGCGCGGCCATGGGGCGTGGCTAACCCAACCAACACATGACAATTTGTAAACAAAGGTGAATCGCTTTCAGCAATTGGTGCTAAACTTAGGTTATGCGTAGAACGTCATTATGACGCTCGCACTATCTCTTTTGGGCAGGAACAAAAAATGGCCTTAAAAATAAAACAACAAGCTGAAAAAAACCACCACCCAGCGCCGCAGGGATCAGGTTTTACGGGCCGTTTTTTAGTGATTGCCGCCACGTCAGCATTGGTGTTTACCTTGATGGGTGTGCAAATAAGCAAAGTTGAATCGCAAGTGGTACTGGCCAAAGCCGTGGCGGAGAATATTCAGCAAGATGTTGTCGAGCGGCAGTCAAACCTCGCGTTATATTTAAGCGCCTCTAATACCGCGACAATCGACAGGGATGGCGCGCCCCTCACTGCACAGGCCTTGGCGCAACGATAGTAAATAAAGCATTCAAGATCGGTGTTATTTAGTCGATAACCACAAGATAACTAATTTATTAAAATAAACGGGAGATTACCGTGAAAAAACAAGCCGGCTTTACAATTATCGAACTGGTGATGGTGATCGTGATTTTGGGCATTTTGTCCGCGTTTGCCTTGCCTAAATTTGCAAATTTTGGCTCGGATGCGAGAGCCGCCTCGTTAGCCGGCGTGGCCGGTGCGATGCGTTCCGCTGCTGCCATTGCGCATGCTCAACAGTTGGTGGATGGCGATGGGCCAGCGGAGGATGTTACCTTGGAGGGTGAGGACATCACGATGGTCGAGGGTTATCCGACGGCAAATGCTGCAGGTATTATTTTGGCTGCGGGTATTGATGTAGCGTCTTATGATATCGATACCGCTGGGGATGCCACGGCTGGTTCAACATACGTTATTGGCTATACGGCTAGCACATGTATCGCCACATACACGGCAGCAAATTCTTCATCTTACAATGTTGTGATAGAGACATCCGGTTGCTAATGTAACGAAGCACGCTAGGCTTGTGCCCTGGCGGTCTTTCTGATGACGAGTTAAACGGGGGGAACCATGCGGCGTCAGCTTGGGTTTACGCTCGTTGAACTTGTGATCGTGATGATCATTATTGGTGTGCTATCATTTGTGGCCGCGCCCCTTTTTTTTTCCAGTCAACAACTCGCGTCAAAACTTGTCAGTGAACAGCTCATAAGCCAATTGCAGTTAGCGCAGCGCGTGGCGCTGGGCATGAGTAATCAAGCGAATCCGGTAAGTATGCAAATCAATGCCAGCGATGCAACCTGGCAATTAGCGCTATTAAAAACGAACCCCGCCGGTGGCGATCCATTGCGTTTTGTGGTGGATCTTGAACGTGGAAACACGGCAATGTCTGTCGATGGTAATGCCATTAATTCGGGCGACACGGTGACCTTTGCTTGGGATGCCAATGCCAATTTAACGCCCTATCAGAATTATACAATTCGGGTGCAGGGCGAAAGCAGCCAAACCGTTTGTCTATCCGCCGCCGGGTTTGCCTACCGTGTGGCCACGAGTTGCCCATGACTACGATACCCTTGTCTCGTCACCAAACAGGCTTAACGCTGGTTGAGTTGGTTATTTCCATGATCATTATTTCGGTATCTATGGTCGCACTGCTAAATGCTTTTGGTATTTCGACCGCGGCGAGTGTCGATCCTTTATTGCGTACAAAAAGTATGAAGCTGGCGCAAATTTACTTAGATGAAGCGTTATCAAAATACTACGACGATAATACTCCGCAAGGTGGCCTACCGGCCGTGCCCTCGCCAGACTGTTCCGCACTGGGTGCAGATGGCCAAAGCCGCGCAGATTACAATGATGTAGACGACTTTCACAATACCGACGATTCACCGCCGGTGAAGCAGGACGGGCCGCTAAGTGGCTATGCGAATTACCGCGTACAAGTCACCGTGACATGTGTTGGGGATCAGTTTGGGCAGCCGAGCAATCAAATTAAGAAAATTTTGGTCAGCGTCACACCACCGCGTGGTCAGCCGCTCTTGTTTGCAAGCTTCAAGGGTAATTATTAATGCACGGCGCATCGCTGCATGAACAGACGGGATTTACGCTTGTTGAGCTAATTGCGGTGATGGTGATTGCGGGTATTTTAGCGATAGGTTCAACCCTGTTTATTAGCCAAGCCGTGAAGGGCGTGTCTGATACGGCGGAGCGTCAACAGGTGGCTTCGATTGCTTGGGTTGTGTCAGAAAAGGTAAGCCGTGATTTGCGTAATGCTCTGCCCGATAGCGTCCGCCTGGGCAGCAGCGGCGGCAGCGATGTGTGCCTCGAATTTATTCCCACGATTGCGGGTACGTATTACCTCAGTATACCGTTTGGTGCAGAGGGGCCATCAGCCGAGGTAATGGAATTTCAAAATATTAATGCCGTCGGCAACAATGATCGCTTAGCGGTATATTCACGCGATGTCGCGTCTAATTATAATTTAAACAATCCCGGCGCGATAAGCTCTGTCATTTCGAGCGTATCCACGGGCAGTACGTCTACGGTAAATTTTACGAGTGATTTTGAGTTTCAAGATAGTTCGCCACAAAGCCGAGCATATTTGGTGACCGACCCAGTTGCCTACTGCTTTATTGGTGGCGTGTTGAATCGTTATCAAGATTATGGCTTTAATGGCAATTTTGCCGTGAGTAATTTGGCGAATCCTGTTGTGATTGCAACGGGCATGCAATCAGGTAGTTTCGAGTATGATGGGTCGGCGCTCAGTAAAAATGCTACGGTCAGTGTGCAAACACGGTTTGCACTCGCTGGAGGGCAGACCTTTGATTTTGACCAAGAGGTGCAAATTCGCAATGTACCCTAGCGTCGGCAAACAACAAGGCATCGGTTTAATCGCGAGTATATTTTTATTAGTGGTTGTGACGATAGTTGTATTGGCCTTGGGTAATTTCACTGAAATCTCAGCACAGTCCTTTGGCCAAGATTTAAATTCTCAGCGAGCATTTTATGCCGCTGAGGGCGGTGTTGAAATCGCATTACAGCGCCTCTCTAAACCGACACCAGACGCCTGCGCGGGTAGCTTGGGGTCTTTAGACTTAAGTAACGACGAAGGTTTGACAGATTGTCGTGTTGAGTTAAGTTGCACAGAGTCCACCGTTGCCACCGTCACCACCTGGATGATCACATCCACCGCTTTATGTGGTCGCGGTTTTGATCAAGCGCAACGGGCGATCAAGGTGCAGGCGAGGGCTTTTTAATGCGCAGCTTACATAAGGCACTCTGCTTTATTTTTTGCTGGATGTTTGCATTGTTCGCCAGCGCAGATGCGCGTTTGCTCTCAGTCGCGTCAAGTTGTGCGGATTTACGCCAACTTGTTTTGACCTTCGATAAAGACCTTGAGCCCTCGAGTATTACACGGCGTGGCAATTATATAATACGCAGCTCGGCGGGGCGTCGTACCGGAGTGCGCAGCGCAACTTTAACGGCACCTCGCGAGGTGACCTTACGCTTAAGCCGAAATCCAGAGCAGCGCGACCTTTACACAGTGCGTGTTGTACGTATTCTGGCCTTGGGTTCCTCGGCGCCTTGGGTTGCCTCGACGCAAACCTTTCGACAAGACTGCGTTAATGATTGCTACACGGCAGATTTCAGTAGCACTGGGGCGCTCGGTGCGGATTGGACGACCAGCAGCAGCGCGGGGCCATTTGGTGCGCCTCGGGTGATTGATTCTGGACGTTTGCGTTTCACCAGTGCACAGCGAAATAACGCAACTCTCGCCACTTTGCTCCGACAAATTCCATCGGCGAATAATTTTGTCAGTATCGAGTTTACGCATTATGCCTATGGCGGGAACGGTGCAGACGGCATTGCGGTGGTCTTGTCTGATAGTCTGCAAGGCCCGAGTGCTGGTGGGTTTGGTGGCTCATTGGGGTATGCACAACGCAGCGGTATTGATGGTTTTGCCGGCGGCTGGCTGGGCGTCGGGCTCGACGAATATGGCAATTTCTCAAACCAAACCGAAGGCCGTGAGGGCGGTGTAGGCCGTCAGCGTGAGGCGGTTACGTTGCGTGGATCTGGCAGCCAGCAAACGGGTTATCCCTTTTTGTTTACAACGAATTCATTGAGCCCTGGGATTGACGCGGGGGGGAACACACCGGCGCCTGCGCACCGCTATCGTATTAGTATTGATAACGCCAGTGGCGGTCGGCGCAACGCGCTCGTGATGGTGGAGCGTGATACGGGTGCTGGATATCAAGTCATTGTGCCTAAGTTTCGTGTGCGTGATGTAAACCCGAGCCAAGTCAACATTCCGGCGAATGTGTTTCTGAGCTTTACCGGCTCCACCGGCGGACGTACGAATATTCATGAAATAGGTGACTTGGAGGTGTGCACGATTCGGCCGAGCGTGCCTGTTGTGTTGCCAACGTATTATCGCATACAGCATGGCAATACAGCCTTCACGTGCGAAGAGGAACGCATTCGCATTACCGCATATGATGCAAGTGATCAGCCGGTGAATGTGACACGGGATACATTCCTAAACTTTTCCGCTTCAACAAGCTTTGATTCGATTCGACCTGCCCGGATACGGATCCGCCGGGGGCGCAGCGCTGCCAATGTTTTTGTCACTAAGCTTACGGCGGAGAGCAATATTGATATTGATGTGACGGATGGCTTTGTTTCAGATGTAGATGGTGACGCCGCTTTGGACCCTCCGCTCTCCTTTGTGGAGTCGGGCTTTCGGTTTTTCTTAGATGGCAATGCGCTGGGGCCAGGCGATTTACCGCAGCAAATCGCAGGGAAATTTAGCGATGAGGGACCCGATGCGACCAGCGGCCTCACACTTGCAGGGATCAGATTGGATCAAAATACACGCGCCTGTGAGCGCTATCTTCGCGGTGCGCGAGACGTCGACTTTGCATTTACATGCCTAGACCCAAGTAATTGTGCCGGTACAAACCAGTTGCAAATTAGAGGTGAAGGGTCTGCTTCCATTGATGGCAGCGATTTTGGTGCCACGCTTAGCTATGACTCGGTGCCATTGCGCTTTAACAATCAAGGCGTTGCTCCGATCCGCTTTTTATATGAAGACGCTGGAAGAATAGAGCTGCATGCTCGTCAGGTTATACCGGGTCTTCGAGGCGCACCAGATCGGATACTCGAGGGTCAGAGCCCGGCCTTTGTGGTGCGCCCGTTTGCTTTGCACATGGACATTCAAACTCAGCGTGATCAAGACCTTGCGGATAATGGCGTGTTAGATGAAAGCTTTAACTCGGACCCAATAAATGTGGCTAGCAGTGTGGCGGTTAATGCGGGTGGTTCGAAATTTATTGCTGCAGGGGAGACCTTCAGCGCCGATGTGCGCGCGGTCGTTTGGCAGGCGGGAGACGATTTGGATCAAAATGGCTTGCCGGACGATACGGCGCGTCTACTCGATAACGCGCTGACACCTAATTTCGGTCAAGAGTCGAATGCGCAAACGCACAATATTGTTGCCAGTCGCGTTGCACCAACTGAACCAAACAGTGTAGACGGGAATTTAGTGGCGACTAATTTTCAAGTGGGTGGCTCGGCAAGCACCTTTAATGGAGGGGATTCTCGTATTGATTTAAGTTACGCCGAAGTCGGGATTATTGATACACAGCTGTCTCTCGGTACCTATCTTGGTGAGAGTGCTGCACGCGTCTCAGGTGAATTGAAGAAGGTCGGCCGATTTACGCCCAGTTATTTCGATTTAGCCTTCACTAACGGCGCGTTTGCACCCGCTTGTGGCACTTTTACTTACCTAGGGCAACCGTTTGATTATGAGGTAACAGATCTGCCGAGTGTGTTAGCAACCGCACGTAATGCCCAGGGGGATGTTGTGCAAAATTATAGTGCCAATGACTTCATGAGGTTGACTGCTGCGAGCTTTGCGCGGGGCCTACCGAACACTGATGCGTCCGCCCTTGACCGAACGGGAGCGGCGCTCGGTTTAACTTATTCGAGCGATTCCCTATTCCCACAGGGCCGTATATTCTCAACCGTTGGTTCTGGCGTTAATGAAGTGTCCGCGGGCAGTGTGCGCTACGCATTTGGCCCGCAAGACAGTCTCGAATATGACAAAGACAGTGAATCCGCTATCGTGCCGTTTGATACCGATGTACAAATACAATTGACTAGTTTCGCTGATACTGATGGCATCAGCGTTTTGCCAGGCGCTACGCTAGGTATTTGGACGCCGGCCTCGACACCTATTCGTTATGGACGTTGGGTTACCACCTCGGCATCTGGTGCGTTTAGTCAGCCCTTATCGGTGCCAGGCTTTACTGAATACTTAGCAAGTTCTGGTGATTATCGTCTCAATACTGATGACAATTGCACAGCGACTAGCGGTGCGTTACAGGTGAGAGATACAGATGGCGCGTTGGCGGTAGATTTAGGCAATATCAAAGTGGACACGAGTTCGACGGCGTTGACGACCGCATTCCAAGACGGGGATGCGAATATTGCGTTTTCGGCGCCCGGTGTTGAAGGTTCTGTGCAGTTAGAAAGTGATCTATCGAATTTGCCTTGGTTACGGCATAGTTGGCAAGCGGGCACAGTCTCTGACCCGCCCGATGCCATGGTGCGCTTTGGCCAGTTTCGCGGGCATGACCGCGTAATATTCTGGCGAGAGAACGGCGCGGGGCCTTAAGGGGCTGCGTCTAATAGTGAAAAGTCACGATTTCCTTACTCAACTTTCTCAACTTACTCAATTAGCACGCGCTTCTGCCAGGCTCTAGCATCTAGCTTTCGTCCGCGTCCTCTTCTCCGCCCATACCCAGCTCTTTTATTTTGCGCGTCAGAGTGTTTCGTCCCCAGCCAAGCAAAAGTGACGCATCACGTCGTCTGCCGCCCGTATGGCTTAACGCGGTGTCTATCATGATTTTTTCGAATTCGGGGATAGCGGTATCGAGAATCGCCTGCTTACCTTTTTTAAGCTCCTGATCTGCCCACTTTCTGAGGGCTTCCTGCCACGTACTGCCAGTCGGGATGATGTTCTCTTGGTCAAGCAGTTCCGGCGGTAGATCTGAAACGTGAATATCTCGACCACTTGCCATCACGGTCAGCCAGCGGCAGGTATTTTCAAGCTGGCGCACGTTGCCAGGCCAGGGAATTACGCTCAAATATTCTTCGGTTTCTGGACGCAATTGCTTTGGCTCAACGGCCAATTCATCCGCCGCTCTCTTAAGAAAATGATGCATCAGTTTTGGAATATCTTCACGACGATCACTCAATTTTGGCAAATGTACGCGAATAACATTCAGACGATGAAACAGATCCTCGCGAAATGATCCCGCGCTGACCAGTTTTTCCAAGTTCTGATGCGTGGCTGCAATAATACGCACATCGACCTTGACGGGTGTTGCGCCCCCGACGCGGTAGAATTCACCGTCTGCCAGTACCCGCAATAGACGTGTTTGCGTATCGGCAGGCATGTCACCAATCTCGTCCAGGAACAGTGTCCCGCCATTCGCCTGCTCAAAACGCCCTGTGCGCTGGCCGCCTGCGCCCGTGAATGAGCCTTTTTCGTGACCGAATAATTCGGATTCAATTAAATCTTTCGGGATTGCTGCCATGTTTAGGGCAATAAATGAATGATTGGCACGCGGGCTGTGCTGGTGCAGTGCTTTAGCAACTAATTCTTTACCGGTTCCCGATTCGCCGTTTATAAGCACGGTAATGTTTGATTGCGAGAGCCGACCAATTGCGCGAAACACTTCTTGCATGGCGGGTGCTTCGCCAATGATTTCGGTGCTTTCAATGGTGTCTTCGTTTTTGCTTGGGTTGCTGCGCGCTTTTTGTTCTTGAGAGTGCGCAATGGCGCGTTTGGTCAGCGCCACGGCATCCTCAAGATCAAAGGGTTTTGGCAAGTATTCAAAAGCGCCGCTCTGATAGGACGTAACAGCACTGTCTAAATCGGAATGCGCCGTCATAATAATGACCGGCACATCTGGATGGCTTTTATGCACATTAGACAGAAGCTCTAAGCCATCAATGCCAGGCATGCGAATATCGCTAATCACTGCATCGGGCTGCTCGACATTAAGGCGTTCCAGCACGCCCTCGGCACTTTCAAAGCTGACAATGTCATAGTTAGCTTTTTGCAAGGCCTTTTCTAAAACCCAGCGAATGGAGCGATCATCATCGATTATCCATACCAAAGGTGCGTGTGCGCTCATTTGTTTAACTCCACGGGTAGGTAGACAATAAAGTTGGTGTGCCCAGGTATACTCTCGCACTCAACTAAACCATCGTGTTTGGTAAAAATACTTTGCGTAATTGATAAGCCCAGACCCGTGCCCTCTGCTCGGCCGCTGATCATGGGGTAAAAGATACTTTGTAAATATTCGCGGGCAATGCCGGGGCCATTGTCTATGACATCTATTTTCACGACTAATGGATTTCGTATCGTCCCAATGGTGAATTGGCGCACCGCGCGGGTACGAATCGTGATGGTGGCATCCTCACCGCGTTCAACTTGGCTAAATAATGCCTGCAATGCATTTTTTGCAATGTTCAAAAATGCTTGAATTAATTGGCTCTTGTCCCCTTTTATTTCGGGAATGCTGGGGTCGTAATCTTTAATAATGCGAACCTTTTTTCCGGATTCAGCATGGATGAGCGAACAGACGCGCTCGAGAATTTCATGTACGTTGAGATTTTTTAATACTAAAGCTTTGTTTGTGCCCAGCATGCGATCGACAAGATGTCTCAGGCGATCCGCCTCCTCGATAATTACACGGGTATATTCAGTTTTATCCGCATCAAGTTCTGCATCTAAGAGTTGCGCTGCGCCGCGAATGCCGCCTAGCGGGTTTTTAATCTCATGAGCGAGCCCCCGCACGAGAATTTTTGCGGTCTCTTGATTTTCATGAATCTGTTCTTCTCGGCTAATACGCATGAGGCGATCTTTGGTTTGAATTTCCACAAGTAAACCGCCACCATTCATCGCAGACGATACTGTGCAGTCCACCAGAATGCTCGCACCGCTGTGCAAGATAAATTCAGATTCGCGCTGTGTGTACGAATGCCCGGTTTTTACAATGACATCCAATTCGCTCGCGAGCGTATCGTCAATTTTTAGAAACAGTTCGCCAAATGGGCTGTTTTCGATACGTTTCGTGCTAATTTTTAACAGCATTTCAGCCGCAGGGTTGAAGAACTGCACGTTCAGCTCATTATCGAGCATGAATACAGCGGTTGAGAGCCCCTCTAAAATAGTGCCGGTATCGAGTGTTTGGTTCATCAGTTACGTGTGCCTTGTATGCCGCATGCTAGGTGTGGTGCGCCATCTTTGAACATTGAAAACGCTAACCAGAATATGTTTGCAAAAAACAAACCAGTACTAATAGCTTGTTATGGCATGTTCAGATTTTTGCATTTAAATGATTGTTTTTGCTTAGAAAGTCTTGATTTTTCTTCGCAAGCAGACACATCCATGAGCAGTTAGTGTAGAGGTTTTTAAATGGTTGCGCACACTAATGGTGCGCTATTTGATTTAAGGAAAGGTATGGTGCATTTAGTCTGTCAGCCTACCGCGCACGTTGTATGCTCGGCCTATGTATAGTGAAGTTATTGGTCGTTTTTATAAATTCATTGCCGCTGCCATTCGTAATGACGACGGAAATGGTATGACTGCCGCGGTCGACATTAGTTAGCAGCAACGAGGCAGATTCCTGTTGGCCAACCAGTTCTCCGTCAAGATAGAACTCAAAAAAGTGGCTTGCCTTTAAGTTGGGGTCGGTGCTAACACGAATAGAGACATCACCATTGCCCGAATTAAAGGCGGCGTTGGGTCGTGGCTCGTCAATAGACAGTCGTGTGTAAATCGCAAGCGATTGGCTCTCTTCATTTTGTGTATTGGGTAATAAAGGGCTGCGGTAGGCGGGAATGGTCGGTACCGACTCAATGCTCAATTCCTCTGCATTGTTTTGCGCTTGATCTGAGTAGCTGATGCTGCCGTCAGGATTCACGACTTTATACACTTTGGTGGCGCTAACCGCACAGAAAGAAAGGACCCAAAATAGTAGAAGGCAGGTAAATTGACCAAAAGACTTATTAAGAAAACGATGTAAGTTCATGAAATTCTCACTTTTCAAAGAGGATTAAATATTAGCACTTACCGAGTTATTGTAACTAGTTTTGGGGGGGTAAAAAAAACCCGAGCGCGTTGCCCGGGTTTTTGAAGGAAGTGTCTACTTATAGTGAATAGTACAATTCGAACTCAACAGGGTGAGTTGTCATATTCAGCTTTTCAACTTCTTCACGTTTTAGAGCAAGGTAACCCTCGATCATGTCTTCGGTGAACACGCCGCCTTGAGTTAAGAACTCATGGTCTGCTTCAAGTGCATTCAGTGCCACGTCTAGTGTTTCGGCAACCGTTGGGATCGCCGCTGCTTCTTCCGCAGGAAGATCGTACAAGTCTTTGTCCGCTGGATCACCAGGGTGGATCTTGTTTTTGATGCCGTCGATACCCGCCATCAGCATTGCGGAGAACGCCAAATATGGGTTTGCAGTCGGATCAGGGAAACGACACTCAAGACGACGCGCCTTGGGTGAGTTAACAAACGGAATACGGATAGAAGCGGAACGGTTACGTGCAGAGTAAGCAAGCATAACTGGCGCTTCAAAGCCTGGAACCAAACGCTTGTATGAGTTAGTCGATGCATTCGTGAATGCATTAAGCGTGCGTGCATGCTTAATGATACCGCCAATGTAATACAAGCACTCATCAGACAGGCCTGCATAGCCATCGCCCGCCATGATGTTCACGCCATCTTTTGACAGTGATTGGTGAACGTGCATACCTGAACCGTTGTCACCCACAAGTGGCTTCGGCATAAAGGTTGACGTTTTGCCGTAAGCATGGGCAACATTGTGTACGCAGTACTTAAGGATTTGAACTTCATCCGCTTTTCTAACAAGCGTGTTAGCGCCAACGCCAATTTCACACTGGCCAGCAGTTCCCACTTCGTGGTGGTGTACTTCAATTACGAGGCCCATCGCTTCCATGGCTGCACACATTGCGCCACGCAGATCATGCAAAGAATCAACTGGAGGTACAGGGAAATAACCGCCTTTCACGCCAGGACGGTGACCGGTGTTACCGCCTTCAAAGTCGGCGCCGCTTGACCATGCAGCTTCTTCAGCATTAATTTCATACATGGCACCGCTCATGTCGGCTTTCCACTTCACATCGTCAAACACAAAGAATTCTGGTTCTGGGCCAAACAAAGCAGAGTCTGCAATGCCGGTAGATTTTAAATATTCTTCAGCGCGTTTTGCGACAGAGCGAGGATCGCGCTCATAACCTTGCATAGTTAGAGGCTCTACAATATCGCAGCGTAAGTTCAGCGTGCTTTCTTCTGTGAAAGGGTCCATGACAGACGTTGAATCGTCCGGCATTAGAATCATGTCTGATTCGTTAATACCTTTCCAGCCAGCGATTGACGAACCGTCAAACATTTTGCCTTCTTCGAAGAAGTCCGCATCTACTTCTGAAACAGGGATGCTTACGTGTTGCTCTTTACCGCGTGTGTCTGTGAAGCGAAGGTCGACCCACTTTACTTCGTTCTCTTTGATGAGCCCCAGAGTTTTCTCTGACATTCTATTTTCTCCATCTTTTAGGGATGTTGGTTCAAAACAATCGAGTTGTTTCATGGTTGTTATTCAATGCTAAGACAGTCGCGCTGCACCCGCGAGGGTTCTGTCCTGACGCTGGTCATCGACGCTATACATTGATAGGGCAACGGCTTGAAGCCGAGCCGTTCTAGTTCGCTTGTTCAGCAACCTTAGAAAGCTGCCGAGCATAGCACGACCATCTTGCGTGTGCCTAGACTTCGAGCCGAATTTGCCCACTTTTGGATCACACTTTAAGCAGGTGTTGTGCCAACCTGTATTTTCTATTTAAGTGACTGAATTTTAGACCCAAAAATAAATACTGCTTCGCTATTATTTATTTTTACGCACCGTAATTGTGCGCGCATACCTTTTTGGCACAACAATAGTGCGCAAGGCAAATGCAAATAAGTGTGCAGATGATGTCTATCGTCGCGTAGTTTCTGTATAATCCGCGACCTTTTATTATCAGCGCAATCTATCAGGACATCTAAAGTGATCGAAAACCTCAGAAATATTGCAATTATTGCTCACGTTGACCACGGCAAAACAACGCTGGTTGATAAGCTCTTGAGTCAGTCTGGCACCTTAGACCGGAAAGATGAAGGCGCTGAACGGATCATGGATTCAAATGATCAAGAGAAAGAACGTGGGATTACCATACTGGCCAAAAATACCGCCATTAAGTGGAATGATTACCGGATCAATATCGTCGACACGCCAGGGCACGCAGACTTCGGTGGTGAGGTGGAGCGTGTGTTGTCGATGGTCGATTCTGTTTGTTTGTTAGTCGATGCGGTGGATGGCCCTATGCCGCAAACCCGTTTCGTTACCCAGAAAGCGTTTGAGAAAGGCTTGAACCCTATCGTGGTCATTAACAAGATAGACCGTCCGGGTGCGCGGCCAGATTGGGTGATGGATCAAGTATTTGATTTGTTTGACCGCCTGGGTGCGACGGACGAGCAACTCGATTTTCCTGTTATTTACACCTCAGCCTTAAACGGCATTGCGGGGAATGACCCAGATACCATGGCGGACGACATGGCACCTTTGTTTGAAATGATCGTCGACAAAGTGCCATCGCCAGATGTTGATCTAGATGGACCTCTGCAAATGCAGATTTCAGCCCTCGACTACGATAGTTATGTTGGCGTTATCGGTATCGGTCGCATCACGCGAGGCAGCTTATCACCAGGCCAGCAGGTGATTGTAAAAGAGCGTGAGGGGAAGGAGCGCAAAGGTAAAGTATTAAACGTGAAGGGCTATCTCGGGCTTGAGCGCGTGGACACCAATAAAGCGACGGCCGGTGACATTGTCTGTATTAATGGGATTGACGGTTTAGGTATCTCAGATACGTTGTGTGATCCGGAAACAGTTGAAGCCTTGCCGGCTTTATCAGTGGATGAGCCAACGGTTAGTGTGACTTTTTGGGTAAATGATTCGCCGTTTGCAGGGTTAGAGGGTAAGTTCGTCACCTCACGGAACATTAAAGAGCGTTTAGAGCAAGAGCTAATCTATAACGTTGCCTTACGGGTTAAGCCTGGTGATAGCGCAGACAAGTTTATTGTCTCGGGTCGGGGTGAATTGCACTTGTCGGTGTTAATTGAAACCATGCGACGGGAAGGTTTTGAGCTGGCTGTTTCGCGCCCAGAAGTTATTCAAAAAGAAATAGATGGCGTGTTACAAGAGCCTTATGAAAATGTTGTGATCGACATCGAAGATCAGCATCAGGGTTCTATTATGGAAGAGCTCGGCCTACGAAAAGCAGAGTTGACCAACATGGAGCCAGACGGGAAAGGGCGTGTAAAGCTTGAGTTTTCTGTTCCATCAAGAGGGTTGATTGGCTTTCGTGGCGAGTTTCTGACACTAACATCGGGTAGCGGTATCATGACGAGCGTATTCGATCGTTATGACGTCGTAAAAGAAGGTGAGGTAGTCTCGCGTCAAAACGGTGTGTTGATCTCGATGGTGAAAGGCAAAACCTTAGCCTACTCGTTATTTAATTTGCAAGACCGTGGTCGTCTGTTCTTGGGGCACGCAATTGATGTATACGAAGGGCAGGTGATTGGGATTCACTCGCGTTCAAACGATTTGACCGTGAACCCAACAAAAGCGAAGCAGTTAACGAATATCCGTGCCGCCGGTACCGATGAGGCGCTGACCTTGGTGCCACCTATTAAGCATACGCTTGAGCAGGCACTGGAGTTTATTGAAGACGATGAATTGGTAGAGGTCACGCCAGTTAGTATTCGTATTCGTAAAAAGCTACTTGCCGAAAACGCACGTAAGCGTGCCAAGTAACTTGGCTTAGGCCTAAGTAGGCGATATAAAACGCCACGTTAATACTAAAAAGCCAAGACTTGTTCTTGGCTTTTTTTATTTTACGGGCAGTGGTTTGCGCTAAAATAGGGCGTAACTGTCAAAAAATAGTAATAACGATTATTTTCGGTCGGCGAAGGATTATTTTAAACTATTGAAATATATGTTTTTTTGCCATGCTGGTCTGGAAAGTGTCTCTTAGGATAGTTAAATGAAAGCGTTGATTCAGCGAGTCAGTCACGCAGCGGTTCATGTCGAAGGGCAACAAATTGCTGCAATTAATGAAGGGCTCGTTTTGTTTCTCGGAATCGAAAAGAAAGATGATGAAGCATTGGGCCAACAATTGTTGGAGAAAGTCCTTCATTATCGCGTCTTTGAAGATGACCTTGGAAAGATGAATCGAAGCTTAATTGAGATACAGGGCGAGCTCTTAATTGTGTCTCAATTTACGCTGGTAGCAAATACCCAAAAAGGCAGGCGGCCGAGTTTTTCAGAGGCTGCCTCGCCCGAATTGGGCAAATATTTGTATGACCGATTTGTGTTAGCGGCTGAAAATAAGAATATTTCGGTTGCAACAGGCGTGTTTGGTGCAGACATGAAAGTGTCTATACTGAATAACGGGCCTGTTACTTTTTGGCTGGCGGTGTAATCTGCTATTGATTTTGCGTTTTATTCGTATTTACTTACAAAAATGCACAATAAAGTTGCACAAATGAGAAAGGTGTACTAAAAAATTATAATGCTCTACGTTAAGTGCGTTCGCTAAGAGCTTGTAAACATAGCAGTTGTGTTTAAAGTTTTTGGCAAATATATCTAGGTAGAGGCGAAACATTAACGAGACGGAAGCGCTGACACGGGCTTCGAAATATTGAGAGGAAAACGGGTTAACGGCTGAAAGCGATACAAATGCTTATTTGTTAATAAGCTGTAACGTGCGTTAGTTAACAAAATTCGCTTAGTATTACGTCGGTATACGCAGTTAATTGTTTTTTTGCTAAGGGCTTGGTGAAAAAGGCATTAACGGTTTGAGGGAAATATGGGTGAACTTTGCTTCTGTCATATAGCTGTCATAACTATGAAATTAAATAGGCCCCATAGTACGCCTATTGACCATACTAATAACGAAAGTTTTTATTAACTAAGAAATCGGGATTATCCCATTATCTTCAAATAGTAATAAGGAAGACGAAATGAAAAAGACTCTGATCGCTTCAGCTGTAGCAGCCGCTGCACTATCATCAAACGCGTTCGCCATGGACAATGCATCTGATCTTGCAGAAATGCTTGAAAGTATGCCTGAAGTTTACGGTAACATTCAGCTAGCACAATTCTGGTCGGAAGTGGACCCTAAGGGTGGTTCAAAAACTAGCTCGCACGAGTTCGCTGACGGCGGTTCAACCATCGGCTTCAAGCATGATCACGCTATCACAGAAGACCTAACCGGCTTCTTCAAAGCAGAGCTTGAATTTGATGCAGACGACAAAGCTGGTAACGGTGGTCTTAACGGTTTTGACGAAGCATTCATTGGTTTGAAAGGCGACTTCGGTTCGATCCAAATTGGTTCTGACGACACTGTTTATGAGCAGATGTTGAACATTACAGATATCAGTGAGCAAGTTGGTATTTCGGGTAACTTGACGGGTATCGGTGAAGGCGACAACGCCCAATACGTCGGTAGCTTCGGTGATTTCACTGTAGGTCTAACATATAAAATAGACGGCGATAGCGCAACGCAACGCGGAGCGCAGGTCGGTGGTGCTTACTCATCAGACGCTTTTTATGTTGGTCTTGCTTACTCTATGGAGTCAGATAAGGATTACGGCGCGACAAAGGGCACAGATGCCTTTGGTTTGGCGGCTGAAGCTTATATCGGTGATCTAACACTGCAAGCACAGTACGAAGATGAAGATGACACTGGAGATTACCTTGGTCTTCAAGCCATCTATGGTATCAAAGCAACGCAACTAGCCTTGGGTTACGGTATTTACGGCGCGGAAGGTGCTGACGAAGATGCGGAGCAGCTATTTGTACAAGCGCTGTATAACGTTTCTGACAATATGTACGTGTATGTTGAAGCTTCTCAAACGTCTAACGCAGGTAATGTGAAAGACACAGATGAGACTGCAACAGCCGTAGGTGCAACGTACGCATTCTAAGACTTTACAAAAAAGTCACGCTATGAGAAAACCGGTGCTTGCACCGGTTTTTTTTTGCTTATATTCGTGATTTTTATGGGTGTTCTCGTATTTTTGCGTTTTATTTTTTTGTAGCTGGAGGCATGCGTGACAGAGGTTGAAGTGAAACTTTCATTGCACGACACCTTATCGCATGAGCGCTTTCTCTCGTTGGGTGAATTGATCAGCGATGACCGGTTTGTGGCCTGCCCGACAAACGTTTTACGTAATATTTATTTTGATTCGGCCCAGTTAGCCTTACATGAGCGCAAAATTGCCTTGCGTTTACGGCAATACGAAAGGGTTTGGGTACAAACCCTAAAGACCAAAGGCGTTTCGATGGATGGCTTGCATCAACGCGGTGAGTGGGAGTGGCCATTGCCAAGCATGCCCGCACACTCCACTAATTCCGTGCCCCGCCTAAATGCAGAGTTGCTGAGTGCCTGCGAGGCTTGGCCGCAAGATCAAAGTATCGCTGCACTTTTGCCGATGTTTGAAACCAACTTTACGCGCTATTGCGCAACTTTTTATTTTTACGGCTGTCAAATAGAGTTGGTTTATGACCACGGTAAAATTATTGCAGGGCAAAAAGTGAGTAACATAAACGAGCTTGAGTTAGAGCTTATTGCGCAAGAGGCGTGTGCAAAAGAAATCGATCCGCTTGACGTGATGCGAGCAGTATCATCAAAGGCACAGGCTGTATTTTCAGGGTATCCAGATGATGTTAGTAAGGCTGAGCGGGGTTTTGGCTTGCTCCAAAAAAATAGTTGAAGGTGTTTGTTGCTTAGTGTTCTTGAGCAGTTGTGCCAGCACATCCGCAGAACCGCTTCTCACCAAGCAGGCTTCCGTTGCGCAAATTAATGCACTTTATCAAACTGTTTTAGAGCGGCATGTCTATACGGAAGTCAAGAACGGTTTGCCGGCAAATATGGTGCGCTATGGCGACCTTGCAACCGATGCAGATTTTAAACAAGTGCGTGTTTGGTTAGCGCATTACTCAAAAGAAGCCTTAGTGACACAATCGCAACAACTCGCGTTTTATTTGAACGCGTATAATATTTTAGCGATGGAGAAAGTCGCGCAGAATTGGCCCTTAAAGAGTTTGCGAGGGCTTGGTAATTTTCTTGTTCCCGTGTGGACACATGGTGCGGGTAAGCTGTGTGGCGAAGATATGACCCTACGCATTTTAGAGCATGAGATTTTGCGCTCGCTTGGTGATCCGCGTATCCATTTTGCGCTGAATTGCGCATCGATGAGCTGTCCTGATCTTCGGTTTGAGCCTTACGCGGCTGATCGCATTGACGCGCAGCTCGATGAACAATCACGCATTTTTCTCACCCAATTGCGCAAAGGTATTCAAGTTACGAAAAATGAGGTGGTGTTGTCGCCGTTGTTTGATTGGTTTGATGAAGATTTTGAAGCCGGCGGGGGTGTGCAGCGGTTTGTCGAAAAATATGCCCCGGTTGGTCTATTGCCTGCAAACTGGGAAATTGACGACTATTTAAATTATGACTGGTCGGTTAACGCCATTTTTACGCCGGCGGAAAAACGTAAGCTTTAGAGCATTAAACATAAGAGCACGCGGGGCTGTCTGGTGTGGCCAGTTCTTGCTTGTCAGCGTAACTGAATCCATTATGCTTTGAAAACCTGTCAAGTGTATAAACGTTATGAAGCTGCAAACCGTTATCGAAACCATTGTTCCCACTGCAAGCCCACAAGCAAAGCAAGCGTTCAATCGGCTGGCGTCGCATATTGACGTCGATGCCGAGTATTCTAATGTGTTTTGGCATTTACTGCTTGCGGCGATTGAGCGCAGTGATTACTGTCTCGAGAGCTTAATAAAATACACGGCATTATTAAAAAAATGGTCTAAACCCGAATCCGATCTTTATCAAACCTTGGATGTCGAAGGGATAATAAAACGACTAGATCATGCATGTGAAAGCGTGTGCGATGAAGCGACTTTAATGCGCGCGCTGAGGGTGTTTCGTCAAGAGCATCAGGCGCGGCTTATATGGCGCAATGCAACGATGCTTGCCAACCTCGATGACATTCTACTTGAGGTTTCTGCCCTCGCGAATGCCTGTATTCGTGTCGCGCTGCAGTATTTAGAGCAATGGGCGAGTGAAAAATATGGCCAGCCCTTAAATGCGGCAGGCGTGCAACAGCACCTTGTTGTGCTCGGTATGGGCAAACTGGGTGCTCATGAGCTGAACATTTCGTCTGATATTGATTTAATTTTTGCCTACCCTGAAGCCGGTGCGACCAACCATCCGAGCAAGCCGATCGATAATCATTTATTTTTTTCACGTGTGGGTCAGCGCTTAATTCATGTATTAGATCAGGTGACAGCAGAGGGGTTTGTTTACCGTGTAGATATGCGTTTACGGCCCTACGGTAGCAGTGGCGCGTTGGCCTTAAATTTTGCGGCCTTCGATGACTACTTTCAATCGCAGGGTCGCGAATGGGAGCGTTTCGCGATGATAAAGGCGCACGCCATTACTGGGCCAGCAGATGATGTTGAGCAATTGATGTCGATTATTCGCCCCTTCGTTTACCGCGGTTATTCTGATTTTTCTAGTTTTGACGCCCTCCGTGAAATGAAGCGTTTAATTATGTCTGAGGTGCATCGAAAGGGCGGTCAGCAGAACATAAAGCTGGGTGCCGGTGGCATTCGCGAGGTTGAATTTATCGCACAAGCAACGCAATTAATTTATGGCGGGCGTGATGCACGACTTCAAGACACGGGGTTACAAACGGTTTTCGACACGATTAAAGCGCAGGCCTATTTGCCGGCAGAGTGGGTAGATCAGCTGTTAGTGGCTTACCGATTTCTACGTGACCTTGAGCATGCCATCCAGGGCTTGGCAGATAAGCAAACGCAGTTGTTACCGGCGAGTGAGCGAGAGCAAGCGCAAGTATGCATGGTGATGCAGCAGGCAAGTTGGGCGGCATTATTAGATGAACTCGATGCGCATCGTGAGCGGGTGTCAGATATTTTCGAAGCGTTTCTTAGCCCAGATACACCGGGTGCCAAAACCGACGCTGTGTCCGATGGTTGGCGTGTGTTATGGCAAATCGCATCGGATAAAGACGCATGGCTTCAAGCACTCGAAGAGGCCGGTTACGATGCGCCAGCGCAAACTTATCAGGCCATTGAAGAGTTGCGGCAGTTGCGGCAGTTTAATGCTATGTCGCGCGAGGGGCGTGAACGATTTGAGAGCTTTTTACCCCGACTATTAAGCGCTGCTACAGACTATGCATGCCCCAGCTTAACGTTTACCCGCGCATTACATTTGGTGCGCGCCATTCTTGGCCGAAGTATTTACTTTGTGCTGCTAAATGAAAACACACAAGCCTTAACGCAGTTGTGCCGTTTGTGCTCTGAGAGTGCATGGTTCGCCGAGCATATCGCTAAATCGCCGATTATATTGGATGATTTGCTCAACCCTAGCAGTTTGTATTCGCCACCCCAAAAAATAGAACTCAGTAATGAGTTGCGACAATCGATGTTACGGATTCCTGAGGGTGATTTAGAGGCCTCGATGGACTGTTTGCGTAATTATAAACAGTCGCATTTGTTACGCGTTGCCGCGGCAGAGATCACGGGTAGTCTTCCCGTTATGAAAGTAAGCGATTACTTAACATGGATTGCTGAGGTAAGCATTGATGCGGCGATTGAGATCGCTTGGCGTGAGTTGGTGGTGAAGCATGGTTGGCCTAGTGAGCTTGAGGATGGCACGTTAGCAGCAGGGTTTGCCGTGATCGCGTACGGTAAACTGGGTGGAATTGAGTTGGGTTATGCTTCAGATCTTGACATGGTGTTCTTGTATGATGTCGATGATTTTGGCCTCACCAACGGCCCGAAACCCATCAACAACCAATTGTTCTATACACGATTGGGGCAAAAGGTTATCCATATTTTAGCCACGCAAACCACGCAAGGTTGCCTGTACGAAGTAGATATGCGTCTGCGCCCCTCAGGTAATTCCGGTATGTTGGTCTCGTCTCTTAAGGCATTCGAGAAATATCAAGCAGATGATGCCTGGACGTGGGAGCATCAGGCCTTGGTTCGCGCGCGTGCCATTGCAGGGGATCTGCTATTAATGGAGCGTTTTGCTCAGGTACGACAGGGCATTCTCAGCCAGCAGCGCAATGCCGCTAAATTACGCGAAGAGGTACTGCTAATGCGCGACAAAATGCGTGCGGCGGCGATAGAAAAGTTTGGCGATGAGGCCTCTGCAGCGAACAATATAAAACAAGGGCGAGGCGGGCTGATAGATATTGAGTTCATTACGCAATACCTCGTACTTGCCTGGGCTGAGACCTACCCTGAATTATGTGAGTGGAGTGATAATGTGCGCTTACTTGAGCAATTGGCCCAACCAAAATTTACGGAGCTAATTCCGGCCCATCAATCTTTACCTATTTTAATTGATGCTTACCGTACCTTGCGCGCTGCACTGCATACGCAGGTGTTGTCAGGGGAACGTTATGCTGAAGGTTTACGTGCATTCCCTGAGCCAGTACAAGCGGCGCAAACGGTATGGGAAAAAGTAATGTTTGCCTAAATGAATATGCGGTATCGCGCGTTTTTCGGCGGTATTGGGCATAGGCGGGTCGTGGCAATAGTGCTAGAATGGCGCTCTTTTTGCTGGGACGACAGTAAAGGCGTCGAGCAACACTAACTTGATATAAATAGATTCACGGGTGCCGATATTAATTGGTTAACTCGGTCATAAGTGAGGAGCGGTACACAATGTCAATGGCTGATAGAGATGGCCTGATTTGGTTTGATGGCGAAATGGTCCCTTGGCGTGATGCACAGGTACATGTTTTAACGCATACCTTGCACTATGGTATGGGTGTATTTGAGGGGGTTCGGGCATACGAGACCGACACCGGCACCGCTATTTTTAAGATGCAAGACCATACCGATCGTTTGTTTCGATCTGCACATATCATGATGATGGATATGCCTTTTGATAAAGACACCATTAATGAGGCTCAAAAAGCCGTCGTGCGAGAGAATAACTTGAAAGAAGCCTATCTTCGCCCCATGGCTTTTTATGGCTCCGAAGGAATGGGCCTGCGCGCTGATAATTTGAAAGTGCATGTAATTGTTGCAGCTTGGGAATGGCCCTCTTATATGTCACCAGAGGCCCGAGAGCAGGGCATTAAGGTGCGTACCTCCTCCTATACGCGTCACCATGTAAATATCAGCATGTGCAAAGCGAAGGCAAACGGACATTACATCAATTCGATGCTAGCCTTGAAAGAAGCGTTAGACAGCGGGTGTGAAGAGGCATTAATGCTTGATACCGAAGGTTACGTCGCTGAGGGTAGCGGTGAGAATATCTTTATTATTCGTGAAGGCAAAATGTATACCCCAGAGCTGACCTCATGCTTAGACGGCCTCACGCGCCGCACAATATTTAGTTTTGCTGAGGAGTTAGGGGTGGAGATCGTTGAGAAACGCCTCACCCGTGATGAAGTTTACGTTGCTGACGAGGCCTTCTTTACAGGCACGGCAGCAGAGGTGTTACCCATTCGAGATCTTGATGGACGCAAGATTGGCACCGGAAAGCGTGGCGAATTAACGGAGAAATTCCAGACCATGTATTTCGACGCGGTGAAAGGCCGTCGAGCGCAGAATTCTGATTGGTTGAGCTTCGTTTAAACCGCGACTTTACAAACAGGAGCAGCTTTGAAAATACTTATCGTTGGCCCCTCGTGGGTTGGAGATATGGTGATGGCGCAAAGTTTATTTATGACCTTGCGCCGCGAGCATCCTGAGTCTCAAATTGATGTCTTAGCACCGGCCTGGAGTCGTCCGATTATCGAGGCGATGCCAGAGGTCAATAAGACGATTTCTATGCCAGTCGGCCATGGCGCATTGCAACTTAGCGTGCGCAGAGAGCTAGCGCGTGCGCTCCAAACAAGGGCTTATGATTGGTCAATCGTTTTACCTAATTCACTCAAATCAGCTTTAGTGCCTTGGTTTGCAAAAATTCCGCGCCGCACGGGTTGGAAGGGCGAAATGCGTTATGGCTTATTGAACGACCTGCGGCCGCTAGATAAGTCTATTTATTCTTTGATGGTGCATAAGTACGTAGGCTTGGCTTATGACAAAGGCACAACGCCCGCGCATTATGAATGTCCGCCGCCCAAGTTAAGACCGAAGGCAGAAAATATTGAATCGGCACTTGCATCTTTTAATTTGGATAAGGGCAGGCCGGTATTAGCCTTATGCCCGGGCGCAGAATTTGGACGCGCTAAAAAGTGGCCAGAACGACATTACGCAGAAATTGCTAAACGGCATATCGCCGAAGGTGGTCAAGTATGGCTATTTGGCTCGGCGAACGATGTACCGGCCTGTGAAGTAATTGCTAGTGGCTTACCCAGCGATGCGTTAAAAATGTTGGCAGGGTCGACCACCTTAGAACAAGCGGTTGCGTTGATGTCTCAAGCTGATTTAGCGGTCGCAAATGATTCAGGGTTAATGCACGTGGCTGCAGCGCTTGAAGTACCACTGGTCGCTTTGTTTGGCTCTACTTCGCCCGATTATACGCCACCACTAAGCAAGCATTGCGAAATTGTCAAAGCAACGATTGACTGTAGCCCTTGTTTCAAACGTGATTGCCCCTACGGGCATTACAAGTGTTTAGAGGACATGTTGCCCAATAAGGTTTGGGCGGCGCTTGAGCGCGTAAAAGCGCTCGCTTGGCAAACTTAACTATCTTAAAAAGCCGTGCCTTATTTGCGGAAAAGCTAGCTCGGTAGGTCGTCAAATAAAAGCTGTTCAATACCATCGCAAATAATATGGCCGATCATGATGTGGGCCTCTTGAATACTCGCTGTTTCAGGTGCAGGCACTGCAAAGCATAAATCGCTTATCTCTTTCAATTGGCCTTTGGCGCCACTTAAACCAATCACGTGGATGTTTTTTTGCCTAGCGGCATCTACCGCCTTGATAATGTTCTTAGAGTTACCGGAAGTTGAAATAGCAATAAACACATCACCGGCTTGGCCAAGCCCCGAAATTTGCCGTGCAAAGACTTCCTCGTAGCCATAATCGTTGCCAATTGCGGTGAGTGCGGAAGTATCTGTCGTGATAGCAATGGATGCGATAGAGGGACGGTCGTGCTTGTAGCGGCCTACAAGCTCCGCGGCAAGGTGTTGCGCATCTGAGGCACTGCCACCATTACCTGCGAAGATCACTTTTTTGCCTTGTTTGATGGCCTCGGCGCAGCGTACGGCTGCCTCTTCGAGCTGCGCAATAAACGTGTCGTCTTCTAAAATACGCTGCTTGGCATTCAGACTGCGCTCAATGTGATCTTTGATTCTCTGTTTCATAATTATTCCGAATAAGTCGCTTGCACCTCGCTGAAATTTGTAGACAGCTAGAGTAAACGAGTGATGCTCCTAAGTGATTTAGCACGATAATAGTCGCGACTGCGCACTTTGTACAAGTTTGGGGTGAAAGGCGTGCTTTGCGCTTTAACCAGAAGTGGATCTTGGAAGTGTACAATTTTACCTATTTTGGCATGTTGCCCACAGCGCACATCTGACCAGCTATCGCCAACCATAATGCTCTGGCTCAGGTTAAGATGGAACCGGCGTTGTGCGCGGAAAATCATACCGGCGCGCGGCTTTCGGCAGCAGCATTGAAAGCCGAACGCACCTGATTCTTTAGGGTGGTGCGGGCAATGAAGTGTTTGTTGTATGGCGATGCCGCGGGTAAAAAAAGCATGTTCTATCCAGCGTGAAAATGCGTGAAACTGTGCACGTGAATAATAGCGACGTGCAATACCCGATTGGTTGGTCACAATAATAATGCGATAGCCTCGTTTTTGCGCGGCGGCACATAACGAGAATATGCCTGGGATGAAATCACAGTCCTCAGGGTGATGAACGTAACCATGGTTCACATTGATGACGCCATCTCTGTCGAGTAGTAAGGCCTTTCTGGAAGGCTTCATGAGTGTCCTTATGCGTTTAATTGCGTCCCTTGCTTAAAAGGGTGGTTGGGTGAGTGAACCTGTTGAATCATAACATGCGCGCAGTTTTTCTGCGGCTTTTTCCAACGTAAGTTCATGTTGCGCATAGGCAAAAGCGGGACCGCAGTCTTCTTTGATTTTAGGCAGTCGAGTGATGGCTTGTTTTAATGCTTGATGAAGAAGTTGGGGCTTTTCTGATGCCGATAATGTTGGTAATAAACAACTTTTTGGCAATAGACTAGCACTGCCAGAAACGGGTGTGCTGAGTACAGGTAATTCAGCCTGTAACGCTTCTATTAGGCTCAGGCTGAACCCTTCCCTTTGTGAGGTAATAACGAGGGCATCCGCGGCGCCGTAAAAATCGACTACATCACTGCGAAAGCCTGCCAGTTTAATATGCTGGGTTTCGAATTGCGCCAAATATTCGCGTTCCGGACCATCACCCATGACCAATAAATTAACCGGCAAGTGCTGCGAGGCTTGCATGAGTAGATCATAACGCTTTACTTTAGCCAGCCTGCCAACAGCGATTAGAAGCGGACGATGCGGGTCTAGGTTGAACTGCTGATAGAGGGCTTGTCTGCCAGTCTGCTTGGTACCTTTGTTTTCGACACCGTTCTCGATTAATAGCGGTTTGAACGTAGCGAGCTGATTTTGAATGTCTTTGCTGACTACTATGACGCGATCAAACTTTTTCAAAAAACCATAGTTATTTTTTGTGCCATGCATCGTACAAATTAATTTTATGCCGGACAAACAGGGCGATAGTAACGCAAGCATCTGGCCGGCTTTGTTACCGTGGCAGTGAATGATGTCGGGTTTTATTTGTTTCAGTAAAAGCACTAAATCCCATAGTAATTTGGGATGCCGCCGGCTTCGTGAAAAATTTAAAGTATGCGCACGGATTTGTGTGCTGGTCTGTGCACACAGATGTTCTGATGCCACAAGATGCATGTTCATAGGCTGTTGCTTTGCGATACGTTCGCTGAGCTTCAGCACTTGAGTTTCCATACCCCCAAGCAATTGCCCTGCGGAGGCGCATATTTGGACCACTTTCATCGTGTGATGAGATAAGAGAATTTAGGTGTCAGCATATTTACCAGTGTAGCGTCTATCAAGGCTGAATTTAACAGGTAATTCCTCTACACTTTGGTTCTAGTGTCCTTTGGTAAATGAAAAATAAACATGAAAGAAAGAGTTTTGGCGACGGTGGTAATTTTTTTACTTCGCTGTCTCGCTAAATTAAGTTTTGCCAACACGCAGCGTTTAGGTGGTGTGTTGGGTAAGTTATTTTGGCTGGGGGATTCATCGGCGACGCGTGTTACGAAAGTAAATGTTGAACTAGCTTTTCCAGAGCGTTCGCCTGATGAGCAAAAGGCATTAATTCAGGCTAGTTTGATTGAGACCGGTAAGCTGTTTGCCGAATTTGGTGTGATGTGGGAATGGCCGAGCGAGAAAGCCCTTGGCTTGATCCATTCCGTTGAAAATAAAGAGTTGTTTGATCTAGCCACCGAACAAGGGAAAGGGCTAATTGTGCTGGCGCCGCATCACGGTAATTGGGAATTGGTTGGGCTTTATTTATCGACGTTACGTCCGATGGCTGCGCTGTATAAACCCCCCAAGATCAAAACACTTGAGGACTATATGTCCTCGGTGCGGGGTCGTCATGGTTCAGAGTTAGTGCCGACAAATAAACGCGGGGTTGTGCGTTTGTTTTCTATCCTGAAAGATCACGGGATGGTCGGGATTCTGCCTGATCAGGTGCCCGGTGGAACTGGTGGTTTATTTGCACCTTTTATGGGGGTCGAGACGAATACAATAAAATTAGTCTCGCGCTTGATTGATCGCACCAATTGTTTGGTCGTAAGTCTGTGTGCCATGCGACGGTCAGATGGACAGGGCTTTGATATGGTTTTTCGAAAGGCTGATCCGGAGATTTACAGTAAGGATGTTGAAACGTCCGTCGCGGCCTTGAACCGCAGTGTTGAAGCCTGTGTGCGCGACAGACCTGAACAGTACCAATGGGAATACAAGCGTTTTAAAGATGCACGCAAGGGCAGTCGGCATACGTATGGTTAGTCGCACGGTTAATGATCGGATTAACAGTCTGGTCGATTATAACTTCGGTCATAGGACTCAGCGGTATTGGCGTGCGCATCAGTTGAGACGCGTGAAATGCGCGTAGTGAATGTTGTGTGCATGAAATGGGGCGATCTATACGGCCCGGAGTATGTCAACATTCTGTACGCCATGGTTCAGCGCCAACTGGGCCTCCCGTTTCGTTTTATTTGTTTTACCGATCAACCTAAGGGGCTAAATGGGCTTATCGAGGTGCAGCCTTTGCCAGCCTTTAAAGAGCCCTCTGAGCCCTATCGGCGCATTTGTCAGGCTTGGCGGAAGCTCGCATTATTCCGCACTGATTTAGCTTCAATGCGAGGAAAAGTACTCTTTTTAGATTTAGACGTGGTGCTCTTAAACTGCATAGATACGTTGTTTAGCCATTCTGACAAATTTTCTATGTTGGAAAACTGGTATCAGCCGGGTAAGCATATCGGGCAAGCTTCTGTATTTTGCTTTGAGGCGGGTCGTTGGCAATATTTACTCGATGAGTATGAGAAAAATCCTGATGGTATTGCGGCAAAGTACAAAACTGAACAGGCATACATTGCACAGCGACTTGGCCTTGAAAATTGTCATTTTTTCCCAGAAGGCTGGTGTTTAAGCTACAAAAAACATGTCATGCCCAGCGGCTTACCCAAGTTTTGGGTGCAGGAGTACGCGCGCCCCACTGGTGCCAAAATCGTCGTTTTTCATGGGCGGCCCAACCCGCCTGATGCCATCGCAGGTAGGTGGGGGCGAGGCTTTTCCTGGTACAAACGTTGGAATAAACCAATTAAGCCGTGTGTGTGGTTGGCCAATGATTGGCGAGAATAGACTACGATGCTAAGGCGGCTTGATATGCGCGCATTAGCGCTTGCCAATTTGCCTCAGAAAATTGGATGTTGTGACGCCCGACCTCTTTTATAAAGCTTCGTTTAAGACGAGACAGCATGCTGTTCGCCTTCGAGGTGCTGAGCTTACCCATGCTAGCTTGATCAAAATCTATCAGCCATACTTTCTGCATGTGATCTACCAAGATGTTTTGAATGTTCAGATCAGGATGATAGACCTTTGCTTGATGAAAGCGCGCCACGGTTTCGCCAATGGTTGCAAAAAGCGCTTCGTTCGCGGTTGTTTGAAGGATTTGCACTAGGTCTTTTGCGTGTTCAATGCGGCCAGAGAGTATATCTGCTCTGTAAAATAGCCCATTGCGTTTGACGCGGGCGCCGACTGCCAGTGGCACGGGTAATTGCAATGCATTCAGCGCTTGAAGGAGTTTGTACTCTTTTACTGCGCGCGTATTTTTCATGCTCAGGTATAGATAGCTATCTCGATTGAACTTGCTGATTACGCCGCCGCGGTAATAATGTCTTAGCACAAGTTGCTGTGCGTCATGTTCAATAAACCAAGTGGTGCCTCGCCCTTTTTCTTGCCCTTTAATGGCATCATTTTTTTGCCAATAACTCGCATCGAAATACGCGGTGTCAACCGCGTCAAATACGTCGGGATTGAGCAGTAAGAAAGTACCCTCTGAATCGTATATCAGGTCTGTGTTTATTTGCACAGGATGGGTCCGATTACTTTGTGAGTTTGGCATAGCAAGCTATCTTGGCAGGTCTTAGCGATTTTTTGGCAATGAAGCAAAGTTTACCTGAGTGTTTAGAGGATAACTATTTACTTTGTTTGATGAGCTTAGCATAGAGCGCTAAGGTTTCTTTTTCCATGCGTTTTGTGTCAAAGCTTTTCTGAATAAAGTCGCGTGTTTGCAGCGCAGCGTCCTTGGGATTTTTATTGCACGTTGGTGGCAATTGTAAGGCTAAGCTAAGAGTCTGAGTCAGTGCTTGAGAAGAATTCGGTTCAAATAACCCCCATGCATTATTGGGGGCAATGGTTTCCTCGCTGCCGCCATGCTTGCTTGCCAATACTGTGCAGCCCATGGCTTGTGCTTCAACCGCGATACGACCAAATGATTCTGGCTTGGTTGAGGCGGAAATGACAAGGTCACTGAGGGCGTAGGCCTCGCGCATGTGATCGCAATCGCCAACAAATTTAATCTTATCGCTTAACCCTTTTTGCTGGATACTCTTTTTAAGTTCCTTTAGGTAATGATCGTTTGTTTTGGTTGGACCAATAAACAGGCACAGGTATTTGGTTGTTCTGGGTAGACCCGCTAATGCATCAATAACCAGTTGATGACCTTTTAAGCGCGTCAATCGACCCGGTAAAATGAGCAGCGGTTCATTGACGTCAAGTTGCCAGCGCTTGATCAGTGACTCTTTGACCAAGTTATCGACTTTTTCGATTGCAAAATAGTCTAAATTGATACCACGTAGAATTTTTATGATAGCAGGCTTATGTGCAAGCTGTTCAGATGAATTTGCACCCTGGTTAAGGAGGGAGGCGTACGTTAAGTTTATGTGGTGAGCGATAAAATCGGAGACAGCAATACAGGCACGGCCTCGCAACATAGCGGAGTTGTATAAACGTTTCAAGCGCGAGTGATGGCCATATTGTCCGTGAAATGTAGACAGGTAAGGGATGCCCCAACATTTTTGCAAAAGCCAGCAAGTCCAAGCGGGCGCACGGGATCGCACATGAATCAAATCCACTTCAAATTGACGGCATAGCTTGGCTAGGGTGAACGCATTCATCAGTATGCGAAGCGGATTTTTGCTGTGCACAGGCAGCTGAAAATGGGTAGCACCCATTTCGTTTAGAGAGCCCGTTAACCTGCCGCCCGATGATACAATTAATGCCGGATGTCCGCGCATGATAAGTGCCTTCGCGATATCGATGCAGCCTTGTTCGACGCCGCCCGTATTAAGCGCCGGCACTACTTGCAGGATGCGCATAGCGTTAGTTGGTGTTCTGGCGCAAATGGTTTAGCAGCCATTGTGCGGAGCGCAAGCTTTCGTCGAGCGCAAGTGTATTAGGTGCAAGCTCAGTAGATACCTGCCATGTCGTAAACATTGTGACATGGCCCGCCTCACAGAGTGATTGATGGCTTGCTGCGAGTTTCTTTCGTTTTTGCGCTAACGACAGCAAGCCCACTTGTGCCCCGGCTGTCAGCGCCTCGTAGAGCAGCGATACGCTATCGGGGCTTACCCAGCAGTTTTTAGCAGTTTCCAATGCGGCATGGTAAACCTGACGGTTGGCATGTTGCGGTGTGAAAACGCTTAGGTTAGGGAGCGCAAGTGCCTGCAGTTTCTCTAATGTGTATTGCGGGGTGCGACGAGAGCTAAATAATTGCCATGGCTGATGCGTATTGTGGTCGGCGAGGGCTTTTATTTGTTCAATAAGCGTTTGGCATTCCCATGCATAATGTTTGGAGGGGCCGCCGAGTAGAATCAAGTGTTTATCTTTTATGATATTGGCATCTTGTTGTTCAGGTGTTTTTACGCTGCTAAGTGCGCCTTCGGTGAGCAATATATTTTCAGCTGGTTTGAGTTTGTCGTGTTTTGGTGTGATGATGAAATCAAACTGATTCAATCGCCAGCGTGGCTTCATCAAGGAAACACTGACCGCTTGATGCTGATGGGCCAACCTTAATCCTAGTTTCTGGCTTTTGCTTCCAGCGCTTATAATCAATTGATACGGGTTAGCCGGATCTTTTTTTTGCTTTTTTACCGTTTGATAAGGCAAAACGTCCGCGTCCAAATTGCTCAGTTTTTCCATCGCCGATTTTAAGCCAATCAGTTGGCTCAGATGACCCGCTTTTCCGTCATGAATAAAACATGCTTGTAAGGTTTTATTGAACATAGCGTTGGTTGATGTTGGTTAGCGATTGACTGCCTAGATTATTGGTAATGGGCGCCGTTTACGCTCTCCGTTATACTGTTTTGTAACTTATTTTGGAGCGAGCGCGACCTATGTTTCGCCTAGTGTACTCAATACTTCTAATTTTCTGTATGCCTTTTGTCTTACTAAACTTAGTTTGGCGTGGCTGGAAAGCGAAAAGTTATCGCCGTCGCCGGCTTGAGCGTCTGGGATTGTTTGCGCCGCCTGTTCAAGCCCAAGACGTATGGGTGCATGCGGTGTCGGTGGGTGAAGTGCTTGCAGCAGAGCCCATTATTCGAGAACTGTTCCGTCGTTTTCCTAATTTAACAATCACTGTAACGACAATGACGCCGACCAGTTCCGAGCTCTTGCAGAAGCTCTTTGGGGATGAAGTCTTTCATGTATACGCCCCGTATGATGTGCCTTGCTTTGTTAAGCACTTCCTCAAGCGTATTCAGCCGAAAGCTGTGATTATTATGGAAACGGAATTATGGCCGAATATGATTCACTATGCCTCCCGCAATGATTGCCCTGTGGTGTTAGCGAATGCACGCTTATCTGAGCGTTCAGCGAAGGGGTATCAGCGTTTAAAGCCTGCCGTTGGTTGGATGCTGGACGATCTATCACTTGTGTTGAGCCAATATGAGCCAGATGCCCAGCGTTTTTTAAGTTTAGGGTTGCCTAAAGAAAAGGTAAGTGTGACCGGTAGTCTCAAGTATGATTTTGAGCTTGAGACAAGTTTGCTGGAAAAAGGGCGGAGCTTGCGTGATGAGTTGGCGCCGCAACGGATGCTTTGGATTGCGGCGAGTACCCATGAGGGTGAAGATGAGCTTTTGCTTGCTTTGCATCAGCGCCTACTAAAAAAACTGCCTGATTTATTATTAGTGCTGGTGCCTCGTCATCCCGAGCGATTTCAGTCATCGTATGAATTGGCAAAACAGTATGATTTTCGAACCGCGCGTTTTTCGGAGCATGCGCAGCGGCCAGACACTATGCAGGTATATGTTTTGGATGCAATGGGTGAATTGATGCGTTTTTATGCCGCATCAGATGTCGCCGTGATCGGTGGATCCTTTGTGCCGGTTGGTGGGCATAATCCAATTGAGCCGGGCGCCCTAGGGCTACCTGCGTTAATTGGCCCGCATTATTTTAATTTTCAGGTTATTTGTGAGCAGTTAGCACAAGCTGGGGCCTTGACCTTATGTGCTGATTTAGCTGAACTTGAGCGTGAATTAACGACCCTATTACAGCAGCCTGAGCGGGCGAAAGCGCAAGGCCAGCATGCGCTAGATGTGATTTTGGAGGGAAGAGGTGCGGTGCAGCGTGTCGTTGATCACATTGCACCGCTATTGACTACTTAATATTGCTCTGTGGTCGTTTGTTCTGTCTCGGGCTGAGGGAGCACCAAATAAGCGTTCAAGGCTTCAATGTCAGGTAAGCTCAAGAGTCCTGCGGCTTTCCTGATACGCAGTGTGCTTTCAACGAAGTCAAAGCGCGCGGCTGCGTAATCACGTAATGCGGTAAAGTAATTACGTTCTGCATCTAATACCTCAACAATGTTGCGCGTGCCTACGTTATACCCTTCTCGGGTTGCTTCGAGCGCGCTCTCTCGTGAAATAATATTTTGTTGTAGAGATTCAACCGTTTGTATATTGGTGGTGATGTTGATGAATTCGGTACGCGTTTCTAATCGCGCCAAACGTTTCGTTGATTCGAGTTGTTGGCGCGCTTGCTCAAGCTGAAAGCGAGTTCGACGCACGTTCGCTTGAGTTCCACCGCCAGAATAGATAGGTAAATTAAAATTGAGAAACACATTGCTGGTCTCTGTTTCTGTTTGCCCATTCACACCAGATTTGTAGTTGTCGAAATCTCTGTTTTCATATGCTGCGTTGAGCGTTAAGGTCGGCCAATGCTCTGCTTTACTGGCGCTATGCGTCGATTCCACTGATTGATAAGCATATTGGGCCGCTTTAATCGCTAAACTATTCTCTTCAGCGATTTCCACCCAAGAGTCTGCTGTATTGGATGGGTCAGCGATTATTGGGAAGTCTTCATCTAATTCGAACAAATTTTCAGTGTAGATGCCGGTAATACGCGCTAAGGTCTCATGCGACAAGGTTAAGGCGCCTTCTGCTCGGATGCGAGTTGTTTTTGATGAATCAAAAGATGCTTTGGCTTCGTGTACGTCGGTGATCGCAATTAGGCCTACATCAAATTGTTCCTTTGCCTGCTGGTACTGTCGTTTAACTGCTGTCTCTAGGGCTTTTGCCGCAGTCAGATCAGATTCAGCGCTCAACACGTTAAAATACGCGGTCGATACATTTAGGATTAGGTCTTGCTGCGCCTCTAAATATATCGCTTCCGCTTGCGCCGAGTTAGCTTCTGACGTGTCCAGTTCATACCAATTAGGCAGATCAAAAAGTGATTGCGACAGGTTGACAGAAAGACCACCGTCCTTAAAGAAATCGCTGTTTTGAAGGCCTTTATGAATATTAGAGTTGGTTTGTCCTTGCGCGGCGCTCGCGCTCAGGTTTGGCAACAATGGTGCCAAGGCGATCCCTTCTGCCTCTTGCTCTGCTCGATAAGCGGCCTCTGCTGCTGCAATATCGGCATCGAAATCGAGTGAACTTTGATATAAGGTCAGAAGATCGAAAGTTTGTGCGGTTACCTGTGTTGCAGATAACGCCGTTAAGCCGACTAGGGCTGCTGCGAAGACCCGTGTTGCGAGTTTAGTCATTCCTACCTCAAAATTAAAAAACGATAAGCGTTTTCACTGACTGACGGTGTCAGCCGAACAGCATTATGGACAATATATAGGCGTAACTCTACACTTTGTCGCATGTTTAGCTCAAAGTGTTATGTCTCGCTATGGGTAATATGAGTTTGCCAATAGGTGCGAAAGGTTTTGTTGGGTGATTATGAGTTTTAGTGCATCAGACTGTAAGATTATTGAAAAAGAAACGTGTTACCGAGGTTTTTTTAGGATGATGCGGCTACATTTTACCCATAAATTATTTAAGGGTGGATGGAGCTCTGTTGTTACGCGAGAGGTGTTTGTTCGACCAGATGCCAGTTGCGTTTTGCTTTTCGATCCTCGGTTAAAACGTGTCGTCTTGGTCGAGCAGATTCGGGTGGGGGTATTGCTTGAGGGACGCTCCCCGTGGATGCTGGAGCTCGTCGCGGGCCTGCAGGAAGAAGGTGAGGTGCCAGAGGCGGTTGCGCGTCGAGAAGCTCTTGAGGAGGCGGGTGCGAGGGTGAATGCGATGAAAGAAATTTCCGTTTATTATCCTTCCCCCGGTGGTTGCAATGAAAAGATTCACTTATTCTGTGGTCAGGTAGACGCAACTGAGTTGGGCGGTATTCATGGTTTGGAAGCAGAGGGTGAAGATATACTGGTGCGCAATATTAAACTTCAAGATGCCTACGGTTTGCTCGATGAAGGGGCGCTGGATAATTCACCGGTGATTATGGCGTTAATGTGGCTGCGCCAGCATCAAGCGCAGCTTGAAGAGGAATGGGGGGGCGCTATCAGTGAGGGTAGCCAGTGACGTGAATAATTTGTCTGGTGTCAGGCAGCAGAAAAAATATGTGCCTAACATTGTTGAGTTAGGGGCCTTATTTGAGAGTAATTATCGTCGATTGATTAAGCTGCTAGCGCTCTCAAAGGACGATGATAAGCTGCATATTGAACTGTTTAATGGGGATCACTTTATCGGTCGCGTCTCAATAAAAAGTGTCGAACGCTCGAAGTACACCGATACAATACTGTTAGAGCAGGTATCTGCGGCGGGGAAGTGGCTAAATAATCCAAACCTTACCGTGCGTTTATACCATGACGCGGCGGTAGCTGAGGTCATTTCCAAAAATAATAAGCCGCTCACAGGGGTGCATAGTTATCCGAACGACAAAATGCATCACCCTGATGAGAAGCGTCAATTGAACGCTTTCCTTGCTGAGTGGCTGAGTTTTTGTCTTTTATATGGATGTTGTGAAGTACATCCTTTTGTCCCAAAAAAAGTGTGAGAGCGGTATTAGAAATTCTCACGCAGACGCTTATAGTACGTAGACAATAATTAGAAAGAGCGAAAGACAGTTTTGCAATGCCGAAGCTAAGCAATTAGGGGCATTGCAACGATGATTAGACACAGGCTCACGTGAGCTATATTTCTGGCCGAATACATCTTTATGCATCAATGGATACGCAAACCAACTTAACAGCGCTAAAAGTGCTTCACATTACCGATTGCCATTTGATTGAAAACCGTGAAGGCGATCTGCTTGGTATGAAGACGCACGCCAGTCTCCTGGCGGTGTTGGCACAAGTCAGAGCCGATCAGCGTAACCCTGATCTTATTTTGGTAACAGGTGATATAGCGCAAGATGGCTCGATAGCCGCTTATCAGGCACTCAAAGAGTCTCTGTCAGGCTATTCATGTCCGATAGCTTGGTTCCCCGGTAACCATGATAATCGAGAAAATATGCAGCAGGTTGGGTCCGCCCCTGGCTTTTTAGAAAAAGTGAAACGGTTTGAGCGTTGGCAAGTTGTGTTGCTTGATTCTTTAGATAGCGGCCAAGTTTCCGGAAAATTGGATCAAGTGGAGCTGGACACGCTTGACAGGGCCTTGCAAGAGAGTGAGAAGCATACGTTGGTTTGTTTGCATCACCACCCTGTGTCGGTGGGAAGTGGCTGGATAGATAATATTGGCTTACGCAACAGTGAGGAGTTTTGGCAATTGCTTGCAGGTAAAAGCCATCTTCAAGGTGTTCTTTGGGGTCATATTCATCAAGTTTATGATGAGGAAAAAGAGGGCGTTCGCCTGCTGGCTTCACCCTCGACCTGTATTCAGTTTAAACCAAACTCGGAAGGTTTTGCATTGGACGATTTAGCGCCCGGTTACCGATGGTTAGAGTTACATGCCGATGGTCGGATCGAAACCGAGGTCGTTCGAGCTGAAAGCTTCGAATATCAACTTGATATGCAGAGTCGAGGCTATTGAAAAAGCTACTGTATTTACATGGTTTTAATAGCTCTCCTCAGTCAGAAAAAGCACAGTTAACGTCCGCGTTTTTTGCGCAGAGAGCGTCTGCATCGATCGAAATTGTTGTGCCTGCTTTGCCGCCGGAACCGCGTACAGCAATGACAAAAATAAAGACGATGATCAATCAGGAGAAAAATGACGTGGTTGGTCTGATTGGCAGCAGCTTGGGTGGTTTTTACAGTCTGCACTTGCATGCTCAGTTCGGTTTGCCAGCGGTGCTCATTAATCCTGCGATCCGCCCTTACGAGCTCTTACAAGCTTACATTGGTGAAAATATAAACCCCTACACAGACGAACGTTATGAGGTTGCGCCGCAGCATATGGAGCAACTTTTAGCGCTCAAAGTAGCGGCGGATGATATAAATGATCAAAATTTGTTTTTGTTAACGCAAACAGACGATGAGGTGCTCGATTTTCGTCAAGCGTGTGAGTTGATGCCAACTGCGAAACTATGGTTGGATTATGGGGGTGACCATGCTTTTCAGAATTTTGCAAAGGCTTTGCCTTCGATATGCCAGTTTTTTGATCAAATAAAACGCATTTGAACAGGCTTTTAGGCTAGTTTTTAAGCTTGGCTTCGGTAAAATACCCAGCTTGTTCTTTTCTCGACTTGGAGCCAGTTTTGGGAAACAAGACTTCGCTGTATCAAGCGCACCTAGATTCAGGTGCTAAAGTAGTAGACTTTGGCGGATGGGATATGCCGCTCCATTATGGTTCTCAATTAGAAGAGCATCATTTCGTCCGCAAATCCTCTGGAATGTTCGATGTATCGCATATGACCATAGTCGATGTCGAAGGGCCTGATTCGCGTCCATTTTTGCGTTACCTGCTGGCGAATGATGTTGATAAGCTCACGATTGAAGGCAAAGCGTTGTATAGCGGGATGCTAAATGAGGAAGGCAAAGTACTTGACGATTTAATTGTCTATCGTATGCCTCAGGATTATCGCTTAGTGGTAAATTGCGCCACGCGTGAGAAGGATCTTGCGTGGATGGCGAAACAGGCACAGCGTTTTAATGTAACGCTGGTTGAAAAGCCCGAATTAGCAATGATTGCTGTACAAGGCCCGGAGGCCATTGACAAAGTGAAAGCCTGTCGATCGGAGGATGCTCAGCTGATTGAAAGCCTCTCGGTATTTCAAGGCAAAGAGCGCGGTGGTTGGATGTATTGCCGGACGGGTTATACGGGTGAAGATGGCCTTGAAATACTGGTGCCGGAAGCAGATGCCGTTGCCTTCTGGAAACAACTCGAAGCGGCAGGCGTGCATCCTTGTGGCTTAGGTTCGCGTGATACTTTGCGCCTAGAGGCGGGTATGAATTTATATGGTTCAGACATGGATGAGAGTGTCACACCGCTCGAATCAAACATGGCGTGGACGGTCGCGTTAGATGGAGCGCGCGATTTCATAGGTAAACGCGCTTTACTGGCGCAAAAAGAAGCAGGTCTCTGTATGCGTTTGAAGGGCCTCGTTCTGGAGTCGCGTGGTGTACTTCGAGGGCATCAAAAAGTAATCGTGACGACCGAATCTGGCGAATTGGCAGGGGAAATTACTAGCGGTACATTTTCACCGACCCTTGGTTATTCTGTTGCTTTGGCTCGTGTGCCGACCGAAGTTGGTGATGCATGCGAAGTAGAGATACGCGGTAAACGCGTACAAGTTAGCGTGGTGGCGCCGCCGTTCGTGCGCAACGGTCAGCGCGTTTATAAGTAGGCAAATTAATACGAGAACTTAGATGCTCCGTTCGATCGGGGCGAAATAAAGAGGAAAAGAAGATGAGCAATATTCCTGGAGAGCTGAAGTATCTATCGAGCCACGAATGGGTGCGTATAGAAGATGATGGCGAAACAGCAACTGTAGGTATTACTTTTCACGCTCAATCGTTATTGGGTGATGTGGTATTCGTTGAGTTACCAGAAGTGGGCGCGAACATCGCCGCGGGTGACGAGGCGGGTGTTGTTGAATCGGTGAAAGCAGCTTCAGATATTTTTGCGCCAATCAGCGGCGAAGTTATCGCAATTAATGAAGAGTTGGAAGATTCACCGGAAACGGTAAACAGTGAGCCATACGAAGATGGTTGGTTTTTCAAATTGAAAATATCAGACAAGGATGAGTTAGCTGCCTTGATGGACGCAGACGCCTATGCGGAAGTGTGCGAAGCTGACGCTCATTAATTAACGTATCGCTTAGCGATATGGCTTAGATAAACTCTCTAAATAAGCGTGGCAGTTGATGTTACGCTTTTTCGTCTTTTAAATAGTCCTAAATAGCCTTACATAGGAGCGGACATGCCTTTTGTGCCCCATACCGAAAAAGACATCGAAAAGATGTTAGACGTAATCGGTGTCGATTCTATCGACCAGTTATTTGATGAAATTCCGAGTCACTTGCGTGCTAAGCCCCTGCATAAGGTGCCGGAAGGTCTGAGTGAAATGGATATGATGCGGCGCTTATCTGAGCGTGCGCAGCAAGACGCTGGTGCTTTGTGCTTTATTGGTGCGGGCGCGTATGAACATCATATTCCCGCGGCGGTATGGGATATTACCACGCGTGGTGAGTTTATGACGGCGTATACACCTTACCAAGCGGAAGCAAGCCAGGGCACTCTTCAGCTTATCTATGAGTACCAATCAATGATGAGCGCGCTGACCGGTTTGCCTATCTCGAATGCTTCGCTTTATGACGGCGCATCGGGGCTAGCTGAGGCCGTATTGATGGCTATTCGAGGAAACCGTAAGTCGAAAAGTAAACGCGTGCTAGTGGCGGGTTCTGTGCATCCACTTTATCGCAAAACGGTTGAATCGATTGTTGAAAATCAAGGTATCTCTGTTGATGAAGTGACATTTGATTCGAGCCTTCTGAATACGCCTGTTAGCGCCTTGGCAGATTTTGAAGGTCAAGATTACGCAGCCTTGATTATTGCACAACCCAATTTCTTTGGTACTTTAGAAGACGTTGATGCGTTGACTGACTGGGGACATGCGCAGGGTATGCTAGTGATTGGTGTCGTAAATCCTACATCACTTGCATTGTTATCAGCGCCAGGAACTTGGGGCGAAACGGGAGCCGATATCGCAGTGGGCGAAGGTCAGCCCCTTGGTATCCCTTTAGCGTCGGGTGGCCCTTATTTCGGATTTATCTGTTGTACAGATAAGCTGGTGCGCCAAATGCCTGGTCGTATTATTGGTCGAACGATCGATACGGACGGTAAACCAGGTTTCACGCTTACCTTGCAAGCACGGGAGCAACATATTCGTCGCTCTAAGGCGACGTCCAACATTTGTACGAATCAAGGGCTTGCTGTGACAGCGGCGACCATTTATATGTCTTTGTTGGGGTATGAAGGGTTATCACGTGTTGCGAATGCTTCACATGCGGGTGCGCAGCAGTTGAAGTCTCAGCTTGCTGGCGTCGCTGGTGTGACCCTCGCGTCGCAAGCGTCTACTTTCCATGAATTTATCCTACAGTTAGACAAGCCGGCGGCATCGGTACTTGCGAGTATGGCGGAACGTGATGTTTTAGGTGGCTTTAACGTCAGTGATTATTATCCGGAGCTGAATTCGGCAATCTTGGTGTGTGTGACGGAAGTAAAAACGCAGACCGACCTAGATAAATATGTGCAGGCGCTCGGTGACGCTCTGCAAGACGCGGAGGCTGCGTGATGTTGATATTTGAAAAGAGTTCTGAGGGTCGTTACGCCAAGGCACAAGCGCCACAAACGAAAGCTGCCGTAAGTGGTATTCCCGACCATTTACTCCGAAAAGAGATGGCGGAGTTACCTGAAGCATCTGAGTTACAAGTTGTGCGCCATTTTACCAACTTGTCGCGCAAAAACTTTGCAATCGATACGCAGTTTTACCCGCTTGGCTCTTGTACGATGAAATATAACCCGCGTGGCGCGCACCGTGCGGCAAGCTTGCCGGGCCATTTGTCACGCCACCCTTTAGCACCCGAGTCACATAGTCAAGGGTATCTATCTTGTGTATATGAACTGCAAGATATTCTCAAAGAAGTAACGGGCATGGCCGGCGTCTCTTTGACGCCCATGGCGGGCGCTCAGGGTGAATTGGCTGGCGTTGCTATGATTAAGGCTTACCATGAAGCGCGTGGTGACACCGAGCGACAAGAAATTATTGTACCCGAGGCGGCTCATGGTACGAATCCCGCAACGGCGGTTATGTGCGGCTTTAAAGTGAAAGAAATTCCAGTGTTGCCTGATGGAGACGTTGATTTAGATGCATTGAAAGACGTTGTTGGCCCGCAAACAGCGGGAATTATGATGACAAACCCGTCTACGTGCGGCGTGTTTGAACGTCAGATCGAGGAAATCTCTAAAACCGTTCACGATGCGGGCGGTTTGCTGTATTACGATGGCGCTAATTTAAACGCTATTTTAGGCAAGGTGCGGCCCGGCGATATGGGTTTCGATGTTTTGCATATGAATTTACATAAAACGTTCGCAACGCCCCATGGCGGCGGTGGGCCAGGCTCGGGTCCAGTCGCTGTAGGCGAGCGATTACTTCCCTTTTTGCCTACGCCAATTGTTGGTAAAACGAAGGATGACTCTTCTTTTCGTTGGCTGGATGAAAACGACTTGCCAAACACGATTGGTCGCCTGAGCGCATTCATGGGCAATGCTGGTATTATCTTGCGCGCATATGTTTACGCGGTGTTGTTGGGTCGTGACGGTTTGCATCGGGTTGGTGAATTTTCCACCTTAAATGCAAACTATATGGCCAAGTTGATGGCGGACGCAGGCTTTAAGCTGGCATACCCAGAGCGTCGCGCTACGCATGAGTTTATTGTTACCTTAAATGAACAAGCGAAAACCTTAGGTGTAACGGCAATGGATTTTGCCAAGCGCTTGTTGGACTATGGTTATCATGCACCGACAACATATTTTCCATTGTTAGTGCCAGAGTGCTTCTTGATTGAGCCGACTGAAACGGAGTCAATTGACGAACTTGAAGGGTTCGTGGAGGCGATGATCGCTATACAAAAAGAAGCTGAAGAAAATGCTGATCTTGTGACGCATGCGCCTTATACTCAACCAGTTAAACGTTTGGATGATGTAAAGGCTGCAAGAGAGTTGGATGTCGCCTATTCATCTGCTAGTTAGTTTAGTGTGTTTAGGGGTTAAGAAAGCAAGCTTCGGCTTGCTTTTATTTTGCGCTAATGAATTGTTTTGCCCACCTTGTCGATCGAACGCCTAAGAGAAAATAAATATGAAACAGTTGAAGCTGCGCAAAGGTGCAGAAAAGCGGATAAAAGCCGGGCATCTATGGGTATATAGTAATGAGGTAGATGTTAACGCGACGCCATTAAAAGATTTTAGTGCGGGCGAACAGTGTCTGCTCGAAAGTGCGTCGGGTCAGCATTTGGGTTTAGTAATCGTAAACCCTGCTAATCTAATTTGTGGGAGGTTGGTAAGTCGTGACAAGCAAGCAAAGTTGGATAAATCTTTGCTGACGCACCGAATTAAAATTGCAAGTGCGTTACGCGAGCAACGTTACGACTCAGCTTGCTATCGTCTCGTATACGGAGACAGTGACGGTTTACCCGGTTTGGTAATTGATCGATTTCTTAATCATTTTGTTGTGCAGATCTCTAATGCGGGCATGGAAAGGTTAAAGGATGAGATAGTGCAGGTATTAGAGAAGCTTTTTAAGCCGGAGTCTATTTTATTCAAAAATAATGGGAAGATGCGCCTCTCAGAGGGTTTAGAGAGTTATGTGACTTTCGCCAAAGGCGATTGTGCCGTGCCGCAACTTGAGGAAAATGGCGTCAAATTTAGGGTGCCAACGACCACTGGGCAAAAAACGGGCTGGTTTTACGACCATCGCGAAGGGCGTGACGCTTTGCGCCACTATGTAAAAGGTAAACGGGTTTTAGATTTGTTTAGTTACATAGGGGGGTGGGGCGTGCAAGCCGCAGCATTTGGCGCAAAAGAAGTTGTCTGTGTGGATAGTTCTAGTCAAGCGCTAGAGTATGTGGCCAAAAATGCGCAGTTAAATGAATGTGCGGATAAGGTAAGCGTATTAGAAGGCGACGTTTTCGATGTGTGCAAAACATTGAAAGCTGAGGGACAACGCTTTGATGTCGTCATTGCAGATCCGCCGGCGTTTATACCTCGTCGCAAAGATAAGAAGGCGGGGGAAGCTGCCTATCAGCGCTTAAACCAACTTGCAATGCGTTTATTATCAAAAGATGGTTTGCTGGTTTCCGCGTCATGTTCAATGCATTTGGCGGAAGAGACGCTGGTTGATATCTTGCGTAAAACCGCGCGAACGCTTGAGAAGGACACGCAAATCATTGAGCGCTTTACGCAGGGTGCAGATCATCCAGTGCTGTCTGCTATCCCGGAGACACGTTATTTGAAGGCGTTATTCGTTCGGGTGTTGCCGCAGGGTTGACAAGCTCTTTTAGCGTGTTAAGCGAGAGCAATAGTTGGTTTACAGCCTCTTGCTCAAAATGGTCTTGCTCGGTTGTTAGCCAAGCTTCGACTTGTGTTTCATCATTTAAGGCAATGCTGAACTGCGCGAGCTGTTCTGGGCTAAAAGCCCTCAGCGCTTGATTGAAATAACCCTGAGATCCAAGCCATTCTTGCGCTTCAAGCGCAATGTCATCGACGAGCTGCTGTGCCACGATGCTCAAGTATTGTTGGCGCCGCTGCCCTATGGTGCTGTCGTTAATGTTGGTCTTATCATTAATGCGCTCCCAGGGGCTGTCTTCAATTGTTGGATCGCCATTTAGCATGAATTTAAAGGCGTGAAAGCCTAGACTGACGTAGGCGACGTCACCCATTTGATGCTCCGCTTCAAGTTGTTCGAGCGTAATGGGTAAGTCCGTGTAGATTAGGCCACTGAAAGGATAACCGGCTATTTTATCTAAGTAACCTGGGAGCAAAGGGCTGGCATCAATCCGGACATGAAACCGACTGAGTATGCTGGCATCAAAAATAGGGTGCTGTATCTGCGTAAATTGCGATAGCTGCGCCAAGCGGTAATTTAAGTGCGCACGATGCCATTGTTTGTTGAGCGCTTCAAAGTCTATTTTTTTACCGCTTGCCAAGTAAGTGTTACTTTGTTCCCGCAATGCAGTAGCTGCATTTTTTGCCTCAGAATAAGAGGTGCCGATAAAGCTTAAAATTGCGTCTATTTGTATCGAGTTGACATAGTTGCTGGCTTCTTTGGTAGCGTCAGTTGCAATGATGCTAGTAGTAATCTGGGCCTCAATTGGGACATGCGGTTCTGAGCAGGCGCATAACCAAAGTAGGGATAAGCTGCTTACAAGTTTGCGCACTCCTGGTTGTTGCATTTATGCGTCCCGCAAAGAAATCACTTTCCAGCCACGACGCTTTGCGATGTTTGCCAGTTTCTCATCTGGATCTACCGCAATAGGTCGTGCAACGGTCTCGAGAAGAGGTAAGTCGTTGTGTGAGTCACTATAAAAATAAGCGCCTTCCATGGAGCAATCATGATCTTCTAACCAAGCTTCAAGGCGCGTGATTTTACCCTCTCGATAGCTTGGCACCCCGCTTACTTTTCCCGTATACCGGCCATCTTTTTCTTCCAGTTCAATTGCTAAAAGGTGGTCGACGCCCAAGGCCTTGGCGATTGGAGCGGTCACAAAACGATTAGTGGCTGTGATAATCAGAAGCGTATCATCGTTCGCGCGGTGTTGATTGAGCAGCATGCGTGCCTTGTTCAGCATAATTGGCTGAATGTATCCCGCCATAAACTCTTCATGCAGTATGTTAAGTTTGTCTTTACCGTGCTCGGCCAAAGGGGCTAATGAGAAATCCAGATAGGCAGTCATATCGAGGGTGCCGTTAACGTAGTCTTGATAGAATGCATCGTTTCTGGCTTTAAAGTAGTCAGCATCAACCAGTGCCTTTTCGACGAGAAACTCGCCCCATAAATGGTCGCTATCTCCCGCAATGAGAGTGTTGTCTAGATCGAATATTGCCAGTGCCAAGCTGAGGTTCTCCTTATTTTTCATATTTTTCGTATTTGGTTAAGGATAACAGGTTCTGATTGATCGCCAAGAGGGAAATCATAAGCATTACAGATGAATAAGTCGTTAACATGAAAACGACTTTTAAGTTTTTTGAGGTCAGGGAAGTTTGCTGCCTTGCCGTTTTTCTGGAAGAATGTAGAAAATATTTTAATTAAGGAAAAGCTTGTGATTGATTCTGACGGCTTTCGGCCAAATGTCGGAATTATTCTCGCTAATGAACGAA
>Ga0209494_1000056_pt1 | contig 50517 bp, 51 predicted proteins | sample EN1Hudseemescosm_FD_184628 | JGI IMG/M metagenome (GOLD analysis project Ga0209494, IMG submission 184628) | Methane-oxidizing microbial communities from mesocosms in the Hudson Canyon - EN1B Hudson Canyon (SPAdes) (version 2) | ecosystem: Environmental > Aquatic > Marine > Cold seeps | place... | reverse complement strand
CCTGCTTGCAAATTATTAACAAAACTTCCAAAATTTTTCCAATAAGCCTGCCTCTTATCTTGACTGTAGTCGGCATAACAAACGTCATAGCCCTCTTCACATTTTAATAATAGCTTTGGAATGTCGTATGGAGAATGCTGCAAGTCATCGTCCATAACAACTACATATTCACCAGTAGCATAATTTAACCCAGCCATTATCGCATTGTCTTGCCCATAATTCTGGGTAAGACAAACCCCACGAAGTTCTGAACATTTCTTACTTAAAGAATTAATGGTAGCCCAGCTATTATCCGAACTACCATCATTAACAAGAATAATCTCAAATGGCACCCCTATCATTGCATCGTGAGTTACTTGAAGCAATTCTGGCAAGATTTGTTCACTGTTATAAACAGGAACCACGATACTTACTTTGATTGCTATCGACTCTGTTAAAGATATCATTCTATTCCCCAGTCTTTAATTTGCAATAAAATCATTACTCTTCCTTCATAGTTATTTAAACCATATCAAATGGGATCAATGCAGGCATCGAGGTTTAAATGGCATACCAATATTACGTAAGGTTTCAAAACCGCCCTTCTCGTATTCCTCATCACGATGCTGGACAGGTACGGGTAGCGCGAAACCATCACGAAAAATAAATTGATCAGTCACGTTTACGCTGAGGCAGCGTAAACACGAAAGCTTTCACTAAATCGACCAAAAAACAGAGGCTGCCAATCGCGATAAAACGAAAAGGGAATAGCCTTGAAAAACTAATTCCACGCCGCCAGGGCAACAAGATTCCCCGCGTGGCAATATAAGCCAAAGGCGGTAAGATTGTCACTATCTTAGTTATATGACCGATGTATAATGACGAATCCATACGCCAATCAGCAATTAGGTGATTCCAGTTAAATGCAATAAACATGAGCAGTGGGTATAAAAAAAACCATATAAACATCTTCTGGGGGTATAAATGCGGCAAATTACGCGATACGGAGTAATTGCGATGCCACTTTTTTAGTAGCTCATTTAAATCCATGCCAATTAGTCCAACATAATCAATCAAGATACTCTGCGGATAATAGCAAGGGATATGGAGCAAATTTAGCCTTAGCATCCACTCGGTATCCTCCCCCGCTCTCACCCCATCAATAAACTGACCAGCCTTAACGAAGGCCTCTCGTCTAAAAACAGACCCCGGCAAGGTCTTACGTGGCAAGATGCCATAAAAAGCATCGCGAACCAACATTTCAAACGAAGTCTCCGCACTGAAACCACAGCCCCCAAAAACGCCAGCAATATCTTCTTTTTCAAGCAGAGTTACAGATGCCTCAAGCCAGTTGGGCCGCGGAAGCGTTTGCACATCAATAAAAGCAACTAGCTCTCCATTGCACAGATTCAAACCAATGTTCCTTGCTTGGCCTGGGAATGCCTGCGCTCGAGACTCATAGAACAATTCAATGCCACTAGCCTCACACAATGCAGCGACTTCCACAGGACATGTGCCACACGAGCCTGACGAATCAATGATGATGATTTCAGCAGGTTTAATTGTCTGACAATAAACTGCATCAATAATTTTCAGCAAATCATGATAATCATGATTGCTGGGAATGATAACTGAAATATTAGCAATGGTTGTCATAAGTCAAATAAAACAGGAAAGATGCCTCTGTGTGAATACTGCAGTCAACAAATGAAAGAGTATACTTTATTGGGTATCCTCATGGTGATTATAGTCACGCCGCTACCACCTTAATATTGAGCCGTAAAGTATATCAAAATCATTATTAGCACTACGCAATTTTCTTAAGGTTCGAGCCATCTCAACAGGATCGAACCTATGTATGCTAAGATCGCTTCTCCTCTTTTTCCAACTCTTTCAACAGATAGTATTTGTCGTTCAGGTTTGATTTAAATTTTATAGATAGACTGAAGTGATGCTTGCTGCGCCGGCGCAAATAACCGTCAAATGACACCCACAAGTTTCATGCGAACCTTCTAGATAGCATATTACACACTAAAAAATAGATAGATTTAACACGAAAAACAAAAGCAATAGGGCTGAGCAATGCAATCCACAAGTTACTTTGTGCTTTAGTTCGATCACCATACTGCTGAGCAATCCGGCCAATCTGATAAGCTAGAAAACCTTCAGCCTGACGACGTTCAGAATCATTCAACTCCCCCAGATATCGATCATACAACGCCGACCTTCGCGAGCACAGATCAAGTGATGCTGCAGAAATATTGCCGCCCCCAATCCAACAGTAACCAAGGCATTTTGGAATACGCACAAACTTTTCAGTCAACCGTGACAATCTAATCCAAGTATCATAGTCTTCTACAGAAATAAGCTCGCGTTTTTCAGAAACTGGCCCTGCCTGAATAAGAAGATCTCTTCGCACCACAACGCTTGAATTTGGCACTGACACCCCCGCACACAATAATGCTTGAAACATTGGATGTATCGGTTCATTTGAAAAAGTACGTTCTTTAAAAACAGTTTGATCAATAACTCGCACTAAATATAGGTCATGGTAGATAATATCTGCACCCGCATTAAGTGCGGTAAAACTAAACTCAAGCTTATTTGGTGCCCACCAGTCATCTGAATCCAAAAATGCTACCCACTCACCTTTGGCAAGTGCTATACCCCTGTTGCGCGGCCTAGCAGGTCCGCCAAAGTTTTTATCCCACCTGTACGTGATACGTGGGTCAGCGAATGAAGCGACCACCTCAGCAGTATTATCTGTTGAACCGTCGTCCATTACCAATATCTCAAAATTATCATATGACTGGGCAAGCACTGAATCTAGCGATCGTTGAAGACTGCTGGCTCGGTTATAAGTAGGTATAACAACTGAAAAAAGTGGTTTCATTTATGTAGCCTTCAATATTTTCATACAGGACTCCTAGTTTCTGATTTTACACGTTGTTTGTCTTGGTGCTTTACCATTCCGTTAACAATTTCAGCCAACGGCGCAACTCAGGATCAAGCGTAAAAAATTCGCAGGGATCATTTGATATGCGTGGAGCTTAATCTCATGAACCACTTTTTTCAATGAATCATCATCACGAATATCCAGACAACGATCATCTATCCGAATTACAAGATTTGCCGCATTAAAATGAGAAGGCTCTGAGGGAATATCTATAGAGATACCTGCTACTTTTGTTCCTAGCTATTTTAGCCAAAGTGAAAGCCATACACCTTTAAAGCCAGTATGACCTGTAATTAGCACTTTTTTACCCTTAAATACTTGAAACATATTCATTATTTACTTTCCCATCAATTTTCTATAAACCCAATACGTATTTTGAGTCTCAGTTTCAATAATATGACACGAACGCAGAACGAATCAAAATCATCGAAACCTGTATATTGCTCAAATAACACAAGATAAAAGTCATTGTAGGATGTTGACCCAGAAAACTCTGTACTTTATACACCTGAAAACTTAACCCCTTGCTATTCTGTTTGCCGAAATTTCTTCATTTTTAAAACCTCGCTTCCAATTACCTTGAATTAATTAATAATTGTTTCCATCTAGGCAAACTAGGATCAAGATAAAAATAGTCTTTACCCGGCCCATCAATTCTTTTAATTTCACCAATATTATTCACAGCAGAAGCTAATTCCTTAGATGAACTCACAAATAAAACACCTTTAACTCCCTTTAATGGACTCAAATTCAAACCTTTAGGATCAAGAGCTGTTATAACTATCTTGCCTGCACAATATGCATCTACAGATGATGAAGTAGAACAACTAGTAAATACCATTGAACAATGATCAATCAACTCTGGAATTGGCTTGTTTATCACCATCAAATCTAATTCGGGGTAATCCTCTACTAAAATCGGACACGCGGGGTGTGGTTTAACGATATATTTCACTTTAACATCAATGTATTGTCTTGCCTTTTGCAACAATTCCATCTGTTGAGTAGTATTTTCCTTGAGATAATCGCCGAAAATAAGCAGCGTATTTTGGCCTTTTAGACTAATCCCTGAATCGTATTGGCGCTTAACCCTTCGGTACAAATGTAGATACCGTAACGCTTCAACCTCAACTAACCGATCTCTGGGATAACCAGCCTCCAAATACATCTTCTTACTGATTCCACCAATCATAGCACCGTAATCTGGTAGAGGCAGAGCACAGCTCTCAGATGATAGATAATTGCGCGGATCAAAATAACTTCTGAGATCCCAAAACTTAGATGGTGTGTGGGGTATGCCAATTAATAAATCCGCATGACCCGATACTCTCCATGAGTAAATAAATCCAAACTCCCACCCTTGGTTTTCCTGAAGGTAAACACCTTTATCTTGGCGTGGGAGTAGAGACATCGCTCTCTCAAACAAGTTCAAGAACAGCAAATTACTCATTGCGGTTGGTCCAGTCATCGAATTCAAAAAATCATTTTCTAACAACGACCAATAAATCCCACCCTCATTTTGCAAAGCAATCCTTAACGATCTAGTCGACCTGAGTAGAAGATACCAATCACGTAACACTGAATAAACCACTCCAATACTAAGAAACGAGTGTAATGTCACATGAACCTGACTACTCGCAGACGATTGGTTAAACGTCTTAACCGTATATCCCGCACCTCTTGCCCTTGGTAAAAGAGCATCCTCCACATAAATATGCAACCAATTAGATTCAACCTGATTTTCTTCCAAAAAATGCGGCAATGCTGTCCAATAACGACTCTCAAAACGCCCACTTTTAGTAGCGTCTGGAACCAAATTAAAAAGATAAGAAATAAAAGTTATCTTGGCTTTCGTTTTTTTCCACTCACCAACTCCAACCCCTTTCAAAGACCAACGTGAAATTAAATGTCGTGATAACCACACAAATGCTCGAAGAGAATACGGCAGATAATTATAGATGCGCCGTTTTAGACTTTCTTTTGTTTTCTGTTTATTAGCCTTTCGCCACTCAAAACCAACATTTATCTCATCCGCCAGAAGACGCATGGCCTTAGCCAATTGTACATTTGATGAAACAAGCGAAATGCTTTTGTAACTCCTACCTTCAAACCATTTTTTAAATGCCATTAACTTAATAACATTGTCTATCTGAGGTGATTTTGCAAAATTACACTTCTCAGTGAGAAGCGTCATCCACCAATAACTAAAGCTAGGTCTAATCTCAAGATGCTCAACCAGACGTTTTCCATTAACGTTTGATTCACCAAATCTAAAAATTAATGCCAGAAACTGAGACCTTAGTTGTTCAGCATTTTCTTCAACGAGTTGAGGAATAGAGTAAACCCCATCAATTTCGGATGAATGGTAACTCAGCCAACAAACCACATCCCCATGTTTTGTTTGTAGTTGCTTGTCAGCATCCCATACTAGCAATTCACTATTTTCCGTAGTTATCATCTTCAACCGACTAGTAAGTAATTGATGAAATCATGAAATCCATTACATATATTTTAGAAACCACGGATCAGTAATAATCTTTTCTCGTACGTATTCAAGATCACTTGCTGTGTCGACACTAATAGCATCACTTTCCACATAAACAGCGCGAATACGACACCCTCTCTCAAGAATACGCAGGTATTCGTTAAACTCAATTTTCTCAAGAACACCCTTATCCCATTCCGCATACTGCAAGAGGAATTCTTTACGAAACGGCACAACATTAATCATCTCCAACTGCCTCGAACTTGATGCTTCATACTCATCAACACCCGTCATGACTATTTTTTCTATTTCAAGCTTACCTACAAAATATCATTAATGTGACCACCCTTAGAGAGGGTAATCAATGACCATTTAAGTGGAAGGTTAATTTAGTGAATCGCCATGACGTCTCAAGACACTTTTCAATTCTACCTTTTATATTTTTACTTATTAAGAAATTCTTCGACCTTCTGGACATCTGACGGGACATCAACTGCAATAGAATTTGAATCCGTTTCGGACATTTTTAGCCTAAAGCCTAGGTCAACATAACGTAGCATCTCAACATCTTCATACTGTTCATTTATAGTTTTACTATAATCAGAAAAAATACCTAAAGCATTTTTTGTAAAACCATAAACGGGTATTTGTTGTTTATACACTGATTTCATTTTTGAATTTGAGAATGGTACAGGCAGTCTAGACATATACATCAACTCATCTTTTTCATTTACTATGACTTTTATAATAGTATTATTATTAATTTCTTCTTGTTTTGTAATAACCTTATATAAATTATATGCTATATACTTATCACCGTACTGTTCATATTCATCTATTAGTTGATCAATAACGTTTGGGTCAATAACTGGTTCATCACCTTGTATGTTTATATAAAAATCATAATCAAATTTATTTGATACTTCTGCAACCCTATCTGTACCTGTAAGACATTCACATGATGTCATAACCACGGGAATATGTTCGGTTTCACAAAAATCAACTATGCGCTGATCTTCAGTTGCAACAATAACTTTATCTAAACGATTTGACTTCATCGCTTGCTGATAAGTTCTTTTTATCATAGGTACACCATTTATTTTTATCAATGGCTTACCCTCAAATCTAGAAGATTCATACCTAGCAGGAATGATTCCCATAACAGAAATGTCATCTTTCATACTACTACCTTATACGCACCCATATTACCCAGCACTCCAACCCCCGTCGACACTAATAACTTCACCAGTAACATAGTCAGATAACCCTGAAGCTAAATAGATGCATGCATTTGCGATATCCTCTGACTTACCCCACTTTTTCATTGGTATACGTTCAATTGTAAATTTATATAGTTCCTTTTTCTTTTTAAAATTATCTGCATACGATGTCTCACAAAATCCTGGGGCTAAGGCATTTACATTGATATTGTATTCAGCCCATTCAAGGGCTAGTGATTTAGTTAAACTAATAATGCCTCCCTTTGATGCAGCATAACCCGTTAATTCTGGCAAACCAAGCGTACCAACAATTGATGCCATATTTATAATACGACCATAATTTTGATCTATCATGTGACGCCCAACTTCATTACAAAATAAAAAAACACTACCTAAATTTACATTTATGATATTTTGCCATTCATCATATGTGATTTTAATAAATTCCTTTCTAAAACGTATCCCTGCATTATTAATAAGAATATCAATTCTTTTATATTTAGAAAATACATTTTCTACAAACTTCTTAACAGTCTCAGGGTCTGAAGCATCCCCTGTCATAAAATAGAAGTAATCTTCATCAAGTGACAACTTACTTTTTAATGCTAGAAGATCAGTTTCATTTCTACTTATGACCGCAAGCTTGCAGCCTAAAGCTGCAAAAGTGCTTGCAACCTCAAATCCTATTCCTTTGCCAGCGCCCGTTACTATAACAACCTTATCCTTTAACTGAAGCCTGTCTTGTAATAATTTCATTTCACACAACTATCCTATCGAAAGCATCTTCTACAACAGAGAAAGGGACGTCATGATAAACAGTTGCCTTTCCAATCTTATTGGCCAATATAACTCTTAACTTGTTATCTTTTCTTTTTTTATCCTTTTTTACATTTTTCACACAAATCTTAAGTAATTTTTCTCTCTTAATACCAAGCAAACTAGAGTCTACCAATGTAGGGAGCCCATAAGCTTTAAATATACTCTCAATCAGTAATGTCGTAGAATTTTTAAATCCTATATGCTGCTCTGCAATATAGAGTGCTGCCATAATGCCTATTGATACACCTTCACCATGCCTATATGATTCACATCCATTTATAACCGTTGACACTTCAATCGCATGTCCTAATGTATGACCAAAATTCAACAATAATCTTTTACCACTTTCGTGCACATCACCTTTCACATGGTTAATCTTTATATCAATAGACCTACCTATAAGTTTTGTTACGTCTAATTCATTTCTTGTTAATATTTTCTCAGAACTGCACTCCAAGTAATTAAAAAAATCTATATCATTAATTATTGCTACTTTAATAACTTCTGCAATACCAGAGCGGTAATCTCTTTCAGGCAATGTATCAATAAAATCCAAATCAATGATATTTAGTACTGGATGGTAATAGTTTCCTATAGCATTGATGGTATCTCTAAAATTAATTGCAACTTTACCCCCGATACTGCTATCTACCATCGCCATTAAAGTAGTAGGAACATGAATAAGATTCATCCCTCTATACCAAGTACTGGCTATAAAACCAGCAAGATCCCCAATAACACCGCCCCCAATTGCTATAATTGTTGAGTCACGGGCAAAATCATTTTCTTCGAGAACACCATAAATTTTTAATATTTCATTAAAGTTTTTGTTATTTTTTCCTCCATTAAATGAATAGTTAAAAACATTATAATCAGCATTAAATAGCTGTTTCTTTAAAGCTGAAACAACCCCCTCCTCAAAGAAAGTATCTGAAACAATTAATACTTTTTTATCCTTTGTATTTTTATTTAAATATCCAATAATTGTGTTTACAATATTCCTACCTATAATGACTTCATAGCCATTCACACCAAAGGGCACTTCTACTTTAGAACTCATATCGTATTGTACATTCCAGAGTTAACTATTAATTCCGCTATATCTAAATCTTCTTTTGTATTAACATCGAACCCTTCAAAATGATCAATGAACTTAATAAAAGGCTTTTTACCAATTCTTCTTTCAAATTTGTCAAACATTCTTCGGCTAAAAACATACAATGAAGCTTGCTCAAAAATAACAGGTTCAACCTGACTTAATGTTGGTACTTTTTTATCTTGTGCATAATTGAGTGGAACGCCTTTATACCAAGCCAGTTTTTGAAACTTATAACCAGTAAATGCTGAATCATACTCACCTGATACTACTTTACTTACACATTCAGTAATAGTTTTAGGGTTTAAAAATGGACTGTTGGGATGTAGTAGTGCAATTACATCTGCATCTGAATCTTGAAGGAATTGCTTAATTATTTGCTCAATAGTCACCCCATTATCATCAAGCCACTTTGGTCTTGTTAAAAATTGATATTTTAAATCATTTTCAATATACCTTTTTATATCGCTTGATGATGAGTAGATAACAACATCATCAATGTTACTCGTACCATCCAATTTTTCAATACTATAATTAATGAGATACCTGCCGCCGACTTTCATTATATTTCGAGACATTTTATTATTCTCATTGCCAATGTACTGTGACCAGTATGGTATTAAACTGACAACTTTCATTCTTCCACCTTAATAAAATCATTGAATTTCTGATACTGAGCGAGCAACCCACATTTTTACTGCATATAAATATTGCCTAGCCCAAGAAGCAAATCACCCTTTACGCCTTTATCGCTATATTGCACCTAACCCAATTAGAGCACAGGAGTAAATAAGCCAGCCGTCAGGTGACCCAATAAAGGCTTGAGGAAAAGTAAAAAGATGATTTAAATTTACTCAGACCCCAGTTCACAGTATCACACGCAAAACCATCGATAATGAACGTGACGAACCAATTGCATTACTTATCCATCAATGCATCATGAGCACACTTCTCAAATACATAATTATAGGTTCCAGAAAAATCTCCTGTTCCTGAAAATAAATCAGAGTGTTTTTTATGCTTAAAAACGAAATCAAATTGTTTCATGTGTTTTTGAATGGAATCATATACAGCATATGAAAACTTCTCAACCATAATTATTACCCATGATAAACGTCAAAAAAACAATCTTTATAATTAAATATAATAGGTCTTAAAAGCAAACATCTCGAGAGAATCGAAATATCCTCCTTACCACTCACATCAATTAATATTGAACACCCTTCTTCTAACCTATATCTATTATTTCCTATTGAAAAATTTAATTTCGTAGCTGTCGGATTTACAAAAAATAGTTCAGTTTTTTTAAATTCCACAAATGAATTTTGTATCCTGTATAAATTTTTAAAGAATGAACTTTTAATCATGCCAGAACCTCCATGCTTACCATCTAAACTTTGATATCTTACATAGGTGTTTCCATGAACAAATGAAGTTAAACTACCTTCCATTGAAAACCCCACATAACATCTATTTGATATAACTAAATCATCACCACAGTTACTATCGCTTCGATGAAATATATAAAAAACACCATACCCTTCTATTCCATTTAGAAAATCCTTGTCTATTAACAACTCATTTGAATAATCCAATCGATTAATAATTATTCTCTTAATCAAGTTATTATCTTTGGAATAAAAAACTAATTCTACGTACGAATTTTCTATTTTATAAAATAGACCTAAAATATCAGCATATTTAAACGTTGTTTTACATCCATTATCCGTCCTCCATGGAAAGGCGTCACTAATCGAAGCAACTCTACATTCCCTATGGCTGCTTACAAGTACAGGGCGAAAACCAATAAAATTTCTTACGTTGATTGCAACGTCTGATCTTGCAATCTTTTTAATTAATGATTTCATTAAATTCCCTCTTAAGTTCAGAAACTATCCTAAATCTATCCACACCCCAGATATATTCGTGAGGAGGATGAGTGTGCTCTAATGAAATATGTTTGCCTTTTATAGAGCAAAAAACTGGAATTCCAATATACTTATCAGTGAAGATAAAGACCTCAGGTTTAATAAAATCTTTCTCAACAATAATTTCATTCATAAAGTTAGTTACTGCCACTTCTCTTTTTAATACTCTCTTTGTTTTTAAATTCACAAAGAAAACACCGAACTCATCATGGATAGGTAATTCATAAATATTCTTTAAAAAAAGAATATTTTTATCAGCGCTTTTATTACACAAACTACTTAGTGGACTTAATATACTTCCCCTTTTCGTAACCATAGAAAATGGATACTCTGACTGATATGATGAAAAACCGCCCCCTTTAATCGATACCTGTAGATTTGCTCTAAAATCTGGAGTAGTGTCTGTGTAATTATTGAAATTCATTAATTTTGGAGCATTATTTTCTTCAAATTGCAGGACCTCATCTTTTGTTGCTAAACAAAAAATATTTCCATTATCAATCACACTACTGTCAATTTGATAAAAATCGTCGCTCAATGCAACATCGTCTAAATTATTTATTTCCCATTTTTTATTGTTAATTCCCAATTGAAAAACCTTATAACCTTTTTTTGAAGATTTTTTATTTTGGAACCTAGGGATAGTTAATTTTGAATTTACAATCAAACTTTTAATCCCGAAAAAGAAATTCATAAGACTCTCATTTTTTTAAATAACTTAAATTTATTTATCATAATCGCATTCTCATCATTGCCTAAATACCGTAACCTTGAAGCATAACAAATGACAAGATTACCCCTAGTATGCTTGTAGCGATTCCCCAGCCTGTGATTCAACCTGGTGACAATCGACAGATGTGCTTTGCTAGTGAACCAGATTTTTGCCACAGATAAATCTTGCCTGGCACAAAAAGAAAATTACCTTTTACGCCTTTATCGCTATATTGCACTTAACCCAATTAGAGCACGGGGGTAAGCCAGCTGTCAGATTATAGTGGGGCAGGTGACTCAATAAAGGCTTGAGAAAAAGAACCAAATTTTATATATCGCTCAACCTTTGTATTTGACGTAAGTTAGTGTCCCAGAAAAGCGATCATTTAATTCGCGCCGACCCTCGTTATTCTAGGGCGCAACCAAGTCTCATTATTCAGCAACTCTCTTTTCAATATCATTCAATTTGTTATTCAACCAATGATGTATACGTTTGCGAACCTGACCGTCACCATGCAGTCCGTAAAGTGGTTGAAGTTGCTCAACGTACGATTTTCCATCACCTGACAATATTTTTTTCGACATATGAAACAAGTGTTCATAATCATGACATACAATTTCACTACCTTCATAGTCAAACACCGAAGAAATGATATCAAATCGATTATGCGTGTAATCATGAAACAATGTATGTATACCACGCGAAAGACATTCATCTGCTAACGATGTATGTTTCGCAATTACAATGTCAGCAAACGAACAAAGGCGATAGCTATAGTAACCTTCCGAATATTCCATCGAGATATGTATATTTTTCCTTGAAGATATCCTTTTTAAGATATCTTTAAAAACTGGCAATCCCATCCAGTCAACAAACTTATACCTTAACACAACATAAGATTCTTCAATCTCATCAGCTAATGCAATCATATCTTCTAAAAATTGAGCATGAGCACTCCATGAAAGAAGCATCTGTATAGCAGATTGGTGGGAATATAAGACTGTATGAAAGCCTAATGCATCAATGATACGCTTCCCAGATTTTACTGCCTGATCTAACTCAATTGGAACCTTATAGGAGCTATCTTTTAAATAATCTGCTCGATACTGACCCACAGGCACATAGTTTTCAACAACATAAGAATCCGAGGATTTAATTACTTTCACACAATAATCACTTGCACACAAATAGTGACTAAGAAATGTTCCACAGCATGGGTAAATCGGCACAATATATCGCTCTTGAACAGCAACTGTCTCAATTTTTAGACTTTCAAACGCTAATAACAATGGCTTAGGGCATAATATTTCATAATCAATCAAAGCCAATTTAATCGTTTTCAATGGCTCCATTGAGTGCATATAAGACATATACCTTAAATAATAAACACTCAAGTAAGCAACACCTAATAATTGCCGTAGCCTTCTTACTTTTATTATCGACTTAACCATTGATTTAAAAACAAAATGGATATTATCACGTGTATTTAGCTCGTGCCCCGAGAAATAAGCCCAACTGACCTCATCACTTGATGGATACACACCAGAATAACTGATATGAAGCATTTTTTCTGCCTGAAATTTTGAGCTCGGATCAGATGAGTAAAAGATATCTTTTTGATATAGGTCACCATAATTCAATCCTTGATGAACAACAAAAGCAACTGGATGCTCTTCCAAATTTTTCGTCTCTGAAACACTAGTATTATGACCATTTGAGGGCGACTTTTTTGAACCAGAGAATCCGAAGTATATTTTTTTTAGCGAGCTCCATATTTTAGATACCAAAAAATCGAAACTAGGAATAAATATCAATTTGAAATCCCTATTTCTAACGACAAAAGCAAAATCAGAAATCTTTCCACTAACAAGATAAAGAGTTGCACCCTTATTATTTTCGGCAAATGCTACAACTTGACATGACAAGCCAAAATTACTCTGTGTCAAAAATGAAGCCGCTAGTTTTTTCTTAATCTCTTTAATTCCAGGATACAGCTCACTTTGAGAGACAAACATGGCATCATTGATTACAGTATCAACATGACCATTTCTATTAGCATGATAACCCCCCTAAATATAACTGCGCTGATTCAATATGCTCTAAAGTTTCAACTGGCAAAGGCCTGACACCAAATCCCTCAAGTTTCGAGACCACCTTCTGTACATCATTTGGAGTTTCTATATCCACATAATAGATATTTCCTCCTAACCAAGAGCATAAAATCGCCAACGGCGTATGTGTTTTATCGAGTTTTGAAAATATAATTGCCATACATCACTCTCATGTAAAATAAAAATTATTCATTTTGAGTTTTTACAATGCTACCGGTTAGGTATTCGAGCCCCTCAGTGCTTATCATACTTTTCCAAAATACATTGCCTAGCCTCTATATAACTACCTTCCTCGATAGACAGTAAAAGCACGCCCTTCCCCTCAAGTATAATACTCAACTCACTCTTGATGCCCTTTTCAAATCAATCTATAGGATAAACACGAGCTCCTAGCGGAGCACACGCTACAACCACCCATGAATCAAACCTATCTACACTTAAAAAATAATCGCCATTGTACAACCCCTCTATATATTTCCTACTCAACGGGGGGTAACTCCTTGCCTTACTCTGCTCTAAGAAACAGGCCATAGTATTTAACTGACAGTCCAGTTCCTGTCCGAACAATTCTCAGATTTTCTTCTGTAAAAGCCTCTCTAACAGCCATATCTTCAATTGTAATCCCCCCATTTATGTTCTGGTCAACCTAATCCGGCCACTTTAATTTGAGAATTTTCGAAATTAATCGGTGATAAATTGCCATTAGCAGAATGTAACCGATCTAGATTGTAATACTTGATGTAATTCGCTACATCTTGCTTCATAAATTCTTGTGTTGGTGGATACACTTTAAAAATCCAATCGTGTTTTAAGCTACCAAAAAATCGTTCAACAATCCCATTATCGTAACACGTTCCTACATCACCCATTGATGCACGTAGGCCATAAGACGCTAACAATTTACGAAAGTTTTTACTGGTATATTGAGAGCCTCGATCGCTATGAAAAACCAAGCCTTTAGCAGGTTGACGAAGATTTACTGCTTTAATGAGTGCTTTACCAATAAGGTCAACTGTCATACGCTTATCGATATGCCACCCAACAATTCTGCGTGAATATAAATCCATAACAATCGCCAAATACATCCAGCCTTCTGCTATGCGTAAATAAGTGATATCACCCGCTCATACGTCATTGGCGGCAAGAGAGTTAAAGTTTTGATTTAACAAATTGTCAGCAACTGCATCACTGTGTTTTCGTTTTGTTGTCACTTTATAAGCTACCCGCTGCTTGACGACTAGTTTTAACTGTTTCATTAATGCGCGTGTTTTATAACGGCCTATTTGAAAACCTTCAGCACGGAGTTTCTTCATCAGTTCTCGGCTGCCCAAGCTTTTTCTACTCGCAACAAACAATGCCTTTGTTCAACGCAGCACCTAATAAATTTAGGCCCCTCTTCATAATATAGTAGCACCCCCAGAGCCAATGACTGGATTTGGTGCCTACTGAGGCCAGTAATATATAGAACAAAAACAAAAGCATTAGCTTTTTTAATGAGGCGTTGTAGCAACATCACGAAACAATTTTTCCATGATATCTAAGGGCCGATCCGGAATGTGCGCATAACGCTTGCAAAACTCACGGCGTACCGACTGCACCGCAGAACTCTCCCACCAATCGGCCACGTCATCCCAGACCATTACCATTTGTCTTGCGGCGCTTTCTGGCGTTTCGTGAAAGATACCCACAGCTTTAAGTTGCTCAAAATAAGGAATTGCGGTATCGCGCAATTCCCAATGTTTCGGGTTCCAAAACATAATCGTAGGAAAATTAAGCGACATTGACTCCAGAAAGGTAGTAGCGTTATAAGTACTAATATAAAGCCTTGATTTACTCATTAGTCCCATCATTGATTGCAAACCTTCATCCAACTGGAGGGCCGGAAAACGATCTTCCCAGCGCTGCTTTTGACTATGTCCTAAATCACCTTTCAGAAGCCTAACCAACACCTGATCATGCAACGCTAGCGGCAATGCTTCTACAAACCTACACTGGTCTTCAAAATAATTCTGCCATTGACCCACAGCAACGGTGACACTATACATATAATAACTCATTATAGGGAATGTCATTTGCACAAGCAGTGCATTACCTGCCTTATCCGCAACAACCTTTTTGCTCAAGTCTTTAAAATTTCCAACAGGCGTAATTTTGTCCTGCTTTGGCTCACTCCACCCCCATGTTAAAAAGCGGTCACTAATAGCAATTTGATGGTCTTCGGTAAAATTCCACAACCCTATTCCAAAATGCCCACCATGCTGGCCAATCACCAGAGGGAATCCACATTCAGTTTTCTCTGCAGCCCATACCTTAAACACATCATCGTCGCTGTATGAATTACTGGTAAATATAGCTTTAGGCTTTTTGGCCCAGGGTAAATTCCCAGCCAACTCTACTACATCCTGATAGCCTTCCAAGTAGGCAGCAGGAATGTGTTTAGGAATTAAACTACGCGCAAGACCTAAAAAATCCGCACTATTGTCCAAAGTGCCAAGTTCCCATTGCCGCATAGTAAGGTCCACCCGCACTGTGGGCACAGCAACTACTCGCCATATTTTTGGTATCTGCCCCAACTTTACCTGTAAATGCAAATCTTTCTTGATGGGGAGATAGGACGATATGAAAAAATAATCATTATCCCGAGATAGTACACTGGAAATTTGAATGGCTCCTTTAACAAGAATACGTTTTAGTCGGCGAAGCGGGTTCAATGCTTGAGTCTTTTCGAAAGCAATAGCCAAACTCTTCTGCTCAGCGATTATTTCAACAGGAACTTTCATCCAAGCCAAAATCTGGCCATAAATTGCCTCATTCCACGACGCACTACAAAACAGAGTATTGAAACCAACCATATCATTAGGGATAAGTTGCTCTTCTTTACGCTGCACTACGCGAAACCCTGAAATATCGTTATCTTGAACCACCTGCTGCAACATCGCCCAACGATCAAACAGCATTTGAATGAAATAACCCAGCCAAGGCCCAGCAATAATGCGCCAATAGCGAACTGAATGATTCACGCCATGAATTGTATTCAGCTTTGCTGCCAATTCAATCAATAATTCTTCATGTAGACCTTGCAGGTACAAGTAGTCTTTATGGAGTTTTTCGCGGTCATCCCAATGATAAGGTGCTACCTCCGCATCAAGTTTTTCCCAAACCGTCTTTCTACTATAAAGGCGGCACCATTCACCTAGAAACAAAATAGGCTCATCGTGACCCCAGGTTTCCTCAAGTGCTGTAGTAACCAACAAACGTTTTACCATGTGGTACGCCCACCATCCACGGGTATAACTGCACCATTAAGGTAGCTGGATGCATCACTTAACATCCAAAGTAGTGTGCCTTGATACTCATCAACTTCTGCTAAGCGGCTCATTGGTATTCGAAAAGAAACTTTCTCTAAAAAGTCTACTGACTGTCCATTTTCCACTCCGCCAGGACATATTGCGTTACAACGTAAATTTTTATCTGCCCAGTAAGTTGCAAGGTATCTTGTCAGCCCAATTAATCCAGTTTTTACCACTGAGTAGGTTACCGGTTTAACTGGTTGCTGATCTTCTAATAGCCCTTGCCTTGCATAAAGTCTTTGATCTGGCGCTATTAACCCTAAGTCAGATGAAATATTGACTATAGAGCCCCCTTCTGGGTTTTTAGAGATTTGGAAACCATAGTGTTTTGCACAGAGAAATGCTCCCGTCAAACCAACCGCAATATCTTGGTTCCAAACATCCAAAGAGAAATTTTCCAAGCGGGAAAATTTTTTATCTTCAGTAGATTCTACCTTTGGATTATTTGCAGCGTTGTTTACTAGCCCATCAATCTTGCCGTACTGATCTATTAGATACGCTGCATTACGCTCGACTTGTAACTCATTCGTAATATCAACTGCAAAACCTGCCGATTTAACAGCGTATTGTTTATTCAACTTCTTTGCCATAACCTCGACGACATCTTTAGACAGGTCTAACAAAATAGGATTACCGCCATAGGCTGCAATGGCTTCGGCATGCTTTTGACCAAGTAGACCTGCAGCCCCAGTAATAACAATCACCTTTCCTTTAAGACTAAAAATATTACTTAATTCTCTCGTCAAAATCAAAATACTCCTACTGTTTGACCACCATCTACAACTAAAACGGATCCGGTTATAAAACTGGCTCGTTCGGAACAAAGAAATACCGCAGCATCGGCCATCTCATCCGGTGACCCCAAACGATTCATCGGCACAGTTGACTCAATAATTTTATTAACACGCCCAGAATCCTGTTTTATTTTTTCATCCCATGAACCGCCAGAGAAATAAACATTACCAGGAGCAAGCACATTAACTCTTACCTCTCCTCCTAACTTCCTTGCCATATTCTTAGCTAATGCTGTAACCGCCGCTTTTGCTGTTGAATAATCAACTGGTGCACCAAATGCTTCCATGCCTGCAATAGATGAAACAAACAAAAGACAACCTTTCGATTTCTGGAGCATTGGTAAAAACACTCGTGCAGTTTGAAGCGCTGATTCAAAATTATTGTTCCATGTTTCATTCCATTGCTCTTCATTTGGCAAAGGATTTGATACACTTCGACCATCACCAACATTTGCTACAACAACATCTAGACCACCCCATATTTTCTCGACTCTGTTCTCCAATAAAATGAGTGAATCACGATCGGCACAATCACACTCCTCAGTAATTAGATGCTCATCACCGAAAATTTGAACGAGGGATGATTTAGTACTGTAAAGGTGTTCGGACCCTCTGGAAACAATACAAGCCTTTGCACCTTCTTTAAGGAATCCATAGGCAATTGCCGCTCCAATCCCTCTTGATGCTCCTGTAATAAGCACACGCTTTTCATTAAGCGCAAGATCCATTAGCTTTTCTCTGGCTTTATGCCCACACCCACCAGCATTAACTCACGCGACCACCGCAAAAATTTATTTTTTGTTCTAATAGGTACAAATGGAGCAATTATTGCGCACAAATAATTCAAAGCTGGATATTTCCAAACTATTGGTAGTTGCCTGAATTTATAAACGTTTACTTCTTCAAAACCATAGATCCTATAAGCATCCAATAATGAAGGTTGCGAAAAAGGGGATCTATGTGTGAAATCATCAAAATAGATTTTATAATTCGACTCCCAATCTGGAACAAGAGTAATTAATTTCCCACCGGGCTTAAGAACTCTAAAGGCCTCCTTCAGATATTTTTCTGGTTTGTGTAAATGTTCAATAAAAGACTTACTGTAAACAACATCAAATGTATTGTCAGAAAATGGTAATAACTCCTTTTCAACATCACAAAGATCTACAGTAAAATCAGATGCAAACTTAATGGCTTCAGAAGAAATATCCACACCTTGTACATCTAAACCCAATTCTTGGAAATTACCTAAAAACTCTCCCCTTCCACATCCGGCTTCAAGCATTTTCATTTCCACCTTAAGATCAAACGACTGATATAAATAGTGACAAAGTAACTTTGGGTATTCCGTAAAGGGATGGGACCCTTCATCATAGACCACTGACAAATAACCATGCTTCATTTAGTTTATTACCTCTACAATTTCCATCAACACCCCCTCGGGGTCATGACAATATGCAACTTTAACGTTTCCATCTGGTGCAATAGCAGGTGGGTTTTTAACACTACCCCCTGCCGCTCTAATTATTTCACAAACATTATCAATATCGTCCACTGTATACGCTACGTGAGAACAACCTAAATCATTAGATTTTAGTTGTTCTATAGTCAATTCCTGTGGATGTGAATAATACTGTATTAATTCAAGCAAATAACCATCAGGTGACCTCATTTTTATCCACTCAAGTCTAACATCAGAGATGTTAACCACTTGCTCTATAAATGCACCTTCTTCAACTGCTCTACTTTCATCGACAAACCCTAATTGACGATAAAATGCCGACATTTTCGCTAAGTCATGAACAACAATCCCTGTATGGCGAATATTTTTAATCATAACAATTCCTCAATGCTATCTTTTATGCACTCTTCAAGCACATTAATTCCTTCCATTAAGGCACGCTCCGAAATAGTTAATGGCGGTGCTAACTTTATAGACTCACGCCCTGTATGTACGACTAATAAACCACGCTGCATCGCTTTCTCGCAGATCTTGTCACAAAGATGACTAAGCGGCTTTCCATTACGATCAATAAACACTAATGCTGCCAATAACCCTGTGCCAAAAACATATTTCAACACATCAGGATAATTACTTTTAATATCGTTAAGTGACTGATGAAACAACGCACCTAACCTTTCAGAATTTTCTACCAATCCATCTTCTAACATGGCCTTCAGGTTTTCATGCCCGGCGACACAACACAGTGGGTTAGCAGAGTGCGTAGAACTCATCGACCCTATATCAGGAAGATCCATGACTTCTTTAGAACCCAATACTACTGATAGAGGTAATCCTGAACTTGCACCTTTTCCTAAACAAAGTAAATCTGGTTCAATGCCATAATGCATATAACCAAATAATTTTCCTGTTCGACCAAACCCTGCCTGCATTTCATCAAAAGCTACTAGTATATTGTGCTTTTGAGCAAATGCGACCAGCGCCTGTACAAATTCTACAGGATAAAAAACAGCGCCCCATCCTTGAAAACTCTCTAATACAAATCCACATAAATCTGTATCCGGATCAATCCCTTTTTCTTTTATTAATTGGCTAATTGAATCTTCAAAAAATTGCTTCGGGTCACTCACACCCTCGGCCCAAGGATAAGGGAAAGGCAAGTGGTACATGCTAGGGTCTTCAAAGCCTATCCATTCCCTGGCTGAAGCACTTCCAGTCATCATTTGAGCTCCCAAGGTGCGGCCATGAAAAGCCCCATCAAAACAAACCACACCGCCTTTTCTTTTACCACTCTTTTGACCATTCAAACGCATCAATTTTAAGGTCGCTTCAGTTGCCTCGGTTCCTGCGGAAAGTAAAAATGCTTTTTCAAATTGCTTAGGGGTATTTCCAATTAAATACTCAAGATAATCGATTCTTTCTTGGCTAGCATAGGTGTAAGTATGTAGCAGTGGTTTTTCTAATTGCTTTTTTAAAGCATTAATGATTCGCTTATTACTATGCCCTGCATTAGCAACAAATATAGTGCTGGTAAAATCGATCCAAACATTTCCATAGGGATCATAAACTTGAAAGCCCTCTGCACGATCCCAGATAATGGGCAGTTGCCCATGCATTGAGTGTGACTCCAATGAATACATTTTCTCCAACAATGGAATACTTTCAGGAACAGGAATTAATGTTTTAATCTTCCGATACTTAGTGTCGATATAATCGACACTAACCGGTATGTGTGAGAAGTGCCCTCCAGCCACTATTTATCCTTAGACAGCAAATATTCATCAAGATATTTAATCAAAGGAGAGCCTTTCTTACTTATCTGATATTGAATATATTCAAATTCTTCTACAGAATCTACTTCTGTAGAAACCGGTGATTCAAAACCGATCATTTGTTCACCATGAATTGTATCGTTTAACATAATATGAGACTTCCTAACAACATCTACATACCCATCAGGAATATAAACATCTTCAAAGGCCTCTTTAGGTAGATTGTAGAACTCACTATTATTATCTTCAGCTAAAAGCCCTCTAAAAAAACCGCTCGAATCTTTTCTAAACCATTTAAAGGGTGACTCAGGGGCTTTATAACCAGACCGCAAAGATGTAGCACTCTTTTCTTGCTGAATTGTTTTAATAGCCTTGTCGATTAAAACTGGGTCTCTTAACGGTGTTGTAGGGCGAAGGTGCACCCAATACTCCGGTGTTTGTAATTCATACTTATCAAACCACTCCATCGCATGCAGTAAAAAATCACGGTCCGTTGCATTATCTGTCGCAAACTCCCGAGGCCTAATAAAAGGAACTTCCGCTCCATATTTAATAGCAATTTTTGCATATTGTTCAGAATCAGTGGAAACAATCACACGATCAATCTCTGTGGACAGTTTTGCTGCGGCTATGCTAAAAGCAATCAATGGATGATTTGATAGAGATGTAATGTTTTTATCTAAAATCGATTTTGACCCAGCCCGTGCTGGAATTATTGCAATTACAGCCATCACTACATAGCGTCCAAATAAGGTTTTACCCAGCCTAACTGTCGATTGAAAATATCAACGCCCTCCTCATCCCTGTATGCTTGCATGATAAATGGACCTTGATAGTTTAATTCACTCAATTTACTGAAAACCGTATTAAAATCTGCGACACCTTCACCAAGAATGACAGGGCCCCCACCAAACGCACGATCTTTTATATGAACATCTGTAATTCTATTCCCATAAGCCTCAAATTCTTCGACTGAATCATAGCCCAGTGCTGCACTATTACCAATATCATAATTTACGGTCACATGTTCAGAATCAAAGCATCCCAATAACTCCCAAAATGCGCTTGGAGGCAAATCAGTTTCAAGCGAAATATTGATTCCTTTCTTTTCTGCAACCTGAACGCACGGCATCATTTTTTCAACAAAACGATCCACTGCTTGTTGGTTGGCTAAACTAGATTTATCCACACAAGGGAGCACCACATCGGTCACACCTAACTCGGCTGAACTATTCAACAATCTCTTCATCACTTCCTGACTAAGTTCAGAAATCGCCTTATCTTTTGAATGCAATGGTGCTTCCATAAAAAAATCAGCACAAACTGTTTTAACAGAAATCCCTGTTTTATCAATAAGCGACAAAATCTTATCAACACCGCCTTTTTCCAATAGAGGATTCTCTTCAGCATCGTTAAAATCTAAAATAAACTCTATGCAATCCAATCCTATGCCTTGGGCTAATTCAAACTCCTGCTCCCAGCAACCAACTGGATGCGCCTGATATCTCCCTCGATATTTTGGCAAAAGTCGCCCCTGCATTACACCTATTTTATTTCTCAATATTTCAACTCGCTAAATGCAAGTGCTCGCGTAACTTCTGAGCAATCGGTATTTCAGCTTCTATAATGCGCTTTTCACCATCCCCCATAGCTGCTTCAATTTTTCGCACCGCACCAACTAACATTCGTAGTCCCGAGAGTTCTAATGATGCTGATTGGTCTGAGCCATACATTGCTCTATCTAAGGTGATGTGACGTTCCAAAGAAGTAATTCCCAATGCTGCCGCTGCATAAGAGATAGCCAATCCTGACTCATGCCCACTATAACCCACATTACATTGGTACTTTTCTCTTAACGTCTGAATCAAATTAAGATTAGCGTCCTCATCTTTCATGGGGTATGTCGAAACTGTATGCATCAATTCAAATGAACAATTAGCTCTCCTGAAGATATCAACTGCTTTTTGAATATCATCATAAGTTGACATCCCTGTTGAAATAAAAGTATGTTTGCCCTCTTCCGCAATCATTTCCAGTAAATCATCATAAACAACCATTGCTGAAGCGACTTTATTATACTGACAATCAAACTGTCGCAAGAACTGCTGACTATTCAAATCCCAAGCTGAAGCAAACCACTCTATCCCTTTCTCCTGACAATATCGAGCAATCTCCCGATATTCTTCCAAGCCAAATTCAAGCCCCGATTTTTGTTCGCGCTGGGTCGTTCCCCATTGGCTTTCTCTGGGTGAGTCTAAAAAATCTTGAGTATAAACCTGATCAATATCACGCTTTTGAAGTTTAATTGCATTACATCCTACATCAACAGCACCATCAATTAATTTCTTACATATGGCCATATCGCCATTATGGTTAATCCCTATCTCCGCAACTATAAAAATAGTCATATCATCACTCACTCTGAATAAAGTATTTCAATAAAATCAAGCCCCAAAACTTCTTCTAATAATTCTCTCACTACGCCTTTTCCACCGTTACAAGACAATACAACGGTTGATAATTCTTTAATACGAAGATGAGCATCAGCTGGACAAATCGGATAACCGCAAATCTGCATAACACTATAATCGTTTAGATCATTACCAACATACAATACTCGTGAAAGATCAAAACCCTTTTCTTCTGAAAGTGTTACAAGTGCATCAACCTTATTAACTACCCCTTGCAACACAGGAACTTGAAGTTTTTTAGCCCGCGCAGTAACCACAGGATTTTTCTCGGTTGAGATAATATAAGCCAGTTTTTTTAACCTTCTTAACACATCAAATGCTAGCCCATCGGCACGGCTACAACTTACCCACTCCCTTCCATCTTCATCCAAATGTACTAAATTGTTTGTCAACACCCCATCAAAATCAAAGACAAACGCATCAATATCAGTTAGTGATACGCTTTGGTGCCCTCTTGACAATTCTAATGAATCTCTCATTTTTGCAACTGTAAAAAACCTTCGTTGAGAAGGCAATCTTCAACATATTCCATTAATGCATGCCCTGCTGTTATATGCACCTCTTGAATTCTTGCCGTATTGTCACTGGGCACAACAAATGCTTCATCACAAAGCTCCAAAGCCACCCCGCCTCCTGTACCCAAAAAACCAAAAATGCTTATCCCCATTTCCCCTGCCTGCTTCATTGCTCGAATAATATTTTCAGAACTTCCTGATGTTGAAATAGCAACCAAAACATCTCCTTCTTTTCCTAGTGCTTGAACCATCCTTTCATAAAGTTGATCAAACCCATAATCATTTCCACAAGCAGTAATTGTGGAAATATCTTGCGCCAATGCAATTGCAGACATACCTGCACGATTTATATTTGGTCGAAAACGGATTAACATTTCTGCAGCTAAATGTTGAGCATCAGCAGCTGACCCTCCGTTACCACAAAACATAACTTTATTACCATTTTTAATAGCATCTACAATAATATCACCCATGAGGGTCAAACATTCCAACCCATGATCGATGCATAGTTTCTTAACATCTATCGCATCAGTGAAGTTACGTTCTATTTTACTTAAACCACCTTTTATCATCCTTCACACAACCTATTCACCATTCAAAACATATTAACTCAAAACATTAAGTGTGGACAATCGAGCTGATTCCTAGCGTTTGTGATTTCATTAGCGCATGTTTATTTTTAACACCGCCCCAACCATTTTCAATAATGATGCCCGTCACAATCATGCAAGCCACTGTTGCACCCTCGCCTCTGATAAGTTGAGGATTACGCTTATCCCACCAAACCAATCGCCATCAACTGCAATAAATATTTTATGGGGTTTTTTTACAGCCTATAAACACTTATTTTATGGCCACCACTACTGCCACAACCAAACCCATGGATAAAATTGGTATGGCAACCATGCAAAAGCTGTAACGGCATAGCCCAACCAAATAAAATGTACTGCTGCGCTATAACCAACCACCCCAAGAACCCATAATACATTTTCACCATGGCGTCTTCCCAGTGCATTGGGCAAGCGTGACAGCACGAATAATTGAATCGGTATCCAAAATAATCCAACCCTATCTACTACTGTGGATGAAGGTAAAACTGTGAGCAACACCAGCATCAACAATGCCCCGATAGCCATCCACGTCCAAAAAACACATTGCCGAGATGATAGTTGAAATCGTTTACGAAACACTAAAAATAATGTGGCGGGCACTGCACACATCACAATCCTAACTAAAGCCCCCGACGACTGCATTGGATGGTCGATGTAGCCATGCAACCAAAAACTCATGCCGTCCTGCAGGAATATAATAAATAAAATAATCCCTGCCAATCCAACCCATAACATTGTGAAAACACGATGCTTAGTATTTATTATTACTGCTAACGGCACTAATACGAGAGCAGACTTATGGAGAGTTGCTGCAAATATAATCCAAAACATATAGCGTAAGGGACTACCCTGCCCCAAAGTTGATATGCCAATCATTGCCATACCAATTGCAGCACCCTGGCGTGTGTAACCCATAGCTACTACAGTAACTAAATAGGGCACGGCCACCGTCAAGGCCAACCACGGTCGTGGTTGTGCTCGACAAAATACCACTAACCCCCAAGAAAAAACAATAGAACTCAACAGGTTTACTAAATAAATCCCGAGCCCTGTCTGTGCGGACACCCAATTAAAGATGATAAAGCTAGGATCTTGAAAGCTGTATTCCCTCGCATTGTTGTCGGGGTCGGAGTAAGTAGCAATCATATCAAGATAAGTGCTCCAGTCACCCCCTACTTCATGCCGAAGACCTATCATTAACACCAATATAAAAAACATGCCACGCCACTCATTAGGCCAACGGTCTCGCCGGACTCTAAGTCCTGTCTGAGGAATTGGCCTTAACCGTGATAATGCCATATAAGCAGGCACTAAAAATAAAAGCCAGTAAGGGAGCAAATCAGCTTACCTCTTCCAACCAAAGTTGAAACATCAAAATACTCCAAAGCAATGATTGATGATTACGCTTACCCGTTAAATGAGCACGCCATAACTCACGAACAAAATTGGCATTAAAGAAACCTTCCCTGTGTAAGCGTTGCTCATCTAATAAACTTTCCACCCATTCTCTAAGCGGACCGCATAACCAGTCACCCAAAGGAATACCAAAACCCGCTTTAGGTCGCTCAATCAATTGCTGGGGAACATATTGATAAAGTACTTGGCGTAATATCCACTTAGTTTTCCCCTCGCGAATTTTCATTGTCATGGGTAAGTTCCATGCCAATTCCACCACGCGATGATCTAAAAATGGCACGCGAGTCTCTAGACTATTTGCCATCGCTGCCCGATCCACCTTAACCAAAATATCATCGGGCAAATAAGTCATTGAATCCATAAACATCATGTGCTGCTTGGCATCTTGGAAAGATGAATTCATACCTTTCTGGATTAACCATGTGTTAGGCTCAGTTGCACCTATCACAATTTGCTCAGGGTAATCAATTTCTGAAACCAAGCTATAGTAAAGCTCATTGACGCCATCCACTTTTTCTAAACGATTAGCCAATTTTCCTAACTTTTCACCCATGTTGCTTGGAAATTTTTTAACTTTTCCTGCTTGCTGAAAAATACCATCCCAAGTGGCCGGGGATAGTTTTTTAATTAAATGCCCCGAAAACTTCCTAGCCCCAAAAGGCACATGTTCTATTTTTTTCCAAGTATCTGCCAATAGATAGCGATTATAACCGCAAAACAATTCATCTCCAGCATCACCTGAAAGAGAAACGGTTACATGTTCCTTGGCCATCTGCGAAACTAAAAATGTAGGGATTTGCGATGAGTCTGCAAAAGGCTCATCGTACATTTTACCCAATAATGGAATCACGCCCATTGCCTCGGCGGAAGAGACATAAAGTTCCGTATGGTCTGTACCTAAATGCTGAGCCACAGCTTTTGCATATTCCGCTTCATTGTAGCCCTCTTCATCAAAGCCTATTGAAAATGTTTTAACCGGCCGAGTTGACTGCGCTTGCATCAATGCTACCACCGTAGATGAATCTATCCCACCCGACAAAAAGGCACCGAGCGGCACATCGGCCATCATCTGCAAGCCAATAGCTTTTTTTAATTGGCTATCCAAGGCTCTAATGGCTTCAGCATCACTTCCTTCAAAAGAGCTTGCTAGCCCTTTCGCGACAACATCAGCCATACTCCAATAGGCTTTGGGGGCCAGTGTTTCAGAACTACTATCAGTACCTAACCGCACTTGAATATAAGTGCCGGGCAATAACTTCTGAATACCTTTGTAAATAGAAAACGGCGCAGGAATATAGCAATGACGTAAATACAAACACAGTACATCACGATCTATTTCACTCAAAAAATTCGGATGCGCTTTAAGGGCTTTTAGTTCCGAACCAAATAAAAATATCTTATTTTGGAATCCATAGTACAGTGGCTTCTCGCCCATGCGGTCGCGTGCCAGCGTCAGCACCTTCTCTTCACGGTCCCACAAAGCAATAGCAAACATGCCTACAGTTTTCTTAAGCGTTGTTTCAATTCCCCAAGCTTCAAATCCTGCCAGCAAAGTCTCTGTATCAGAATGTCCTCTCCAAAACACATCCTTCCCCGTCATTGCGAGCGAAGAATCGTACCTCAGTTTATCTAACTCATGCCGAATCTCTAAGTGGTTGTAAATTTCACCATTAAATGCGATTACATACCGACCACTGGCAGAAGTCATCGGCTGATGGCCAGCCTGCGACAAATCAACAATAGACAATCGCCTATGCGCTAAAGCAATACCTGCATCAATATCCACCCAAACGCCAGAATCGTTAGGGCCTCGATGCCTGATAGTATCGACCATATCAGTGACTATAGCACCTGCATTGCTCGACATACTGGGGATAGTAGTTAAAAATCCAGCAACACCACACATACTCTTCTCTTAAAATTCAAACAAATCATTCTTATAATGCGAATTAGTCAATAGACTACCTATCACAACCTTATGCAACCCACAAACGCACGTTTAGATCATTATTTAATATCATTCAAATACCCTTGATAATAATTTTCAACATATTCTTTCAAACAAATTCTCCAATCACGCATTACATTTACATTCCGTAAATCAAGCTTCTTTGTAATTAAACGCTCGGAGGGTGGGCGAGCGGTAAAATAAACATCTTTCCAGTAATCCGAATCTACTTGGGTTACTATTATTTCGCTTGCTAGACCAAGAATATTAACTAACTCCTGCGCTACTTCAAAGCGCCCTGTCATTCCACCGCAAACCATGTTGTACAAACCCCAGTACTCTTTTTCAAGCAGAAGTTTTACAGTACGAGCGAAATCGTGTGTATAAGTTGGCGTACCTAACTTATCATTTACAACAAACAATTCTCTCTTACCATCCTTTAGTTGCTGCATGATTTTTTGAACGAATTTTTTATCCTTTTTCGGTCCTGCACCCATCATCCAGCCAGCACGACAAATCAAATGACGACGAACATTTTTTTCAACAAAAACCTCTCCTGCGAATTTGCTCCGCGCATAATGACACATTGGGTTTGGTTGATCCCAATCGTCATAAGTATCTTTGGCACCGTCAAAAATTCCTGCAGTACTAATGTAGAGCATAGGAATATCTAATTTATTGCTAATATATACGGCATTTTCTACGGCCATCGTGTTAGTGGCGTAGGTATCATCTTGATGAAGTTCACAATATTCAAGATCTGTATAAGCCCCTAAATGGAATAAGTAATCCGGTTTAAACTCAGATACATCTTTCTGATAGGCCTCGTAATCACGGAAATCCAAATAAGAAAGCCACGTCTCATTCACATCAATATCCGTACATTTCAACTCATAGCTATCACTAAACAATTTATAGAAAGCTTCGCCCAGCATTCCGCCACACCCTGCAATGTAAATTCTTTTCTTCATTAATTGTTCTCGAATGATTTGTTCAAAATTGATAAATAAGTTGCTTTTATGACGCGCTTAGAATAATTCTCTAAAACAGTCTTTCTTGCAGCGCTGCCTAACTTGCGGCGTAGTTCAGGATTTTTTATGAGCGTTTCCAAAGCTTCAATCCATTCTGTATCTGTTTTAACTAACCAGCCGTTCTCGTGTTGTTGAATAATTCTAGGCGTAGTGCCCACATCAGTTGCCACTGTTGGCAATCCGAATGCCATGTACTGAATAGCTTTCAAACCACTCTTACCCAATACCCAATCATTTTGTGGCAGTGGGTAAACCCCAATATCAATCCTCTGGAGATCTTTGATTTCGTTAGCACTTGACCATTGGATAACCTCAAGATCAATTCCAGGGCATTCGTATTGAAAATTACCGATAACCAGAAGTTTAAAATCACAACGTTTTTTAAGTTCAAGAAAAACATTATGTAACAGATCAAGATAAATTTTTGAACTAAAAGTTCCCGTCCATCCAATCGTCACTTTTCGGTTGTTCGAATAAGAATTAGTAGGAATAAAACGATCCGTATCCACCGATGAAGAGATGTAGGTGCTTGCTTCTTTCTCGTTAATGTCTAGGCAATTGTCATTCAAGAATGGGGCGCTTGTAATGACATGATCAGCCGTTCTAATGAGAAAAGTCGTTTTCCCACGACCTTTCAAAAACTTCACTAACGGATTTAGCTCATTAGTCGTCTTAATTAGTACGTTGTCCTCAATGTCAAAAATCAACCTTTTTGACATTGAGCGAACCAATCGTTCAAATAATGAACTGCCTACTGGGGTTACCCACATAAACACATAAACCACATCGTAATTAGAGACCCTAACAAGATCAAACATCCTCCGAGCATACCCTCGTAATGTTCCAACAATTTTTGCTAGATAATTTCCTCGCGTATAAACAATATTCCACAGGGGTATATCCATAAAGGAAGATACCGTGATCTCGAAGCCATTTTCTCGCCAATGGTCAAAATATTGCTCATATTTTAAGCGCTGACCAGCAGCAACCCTCTGTGGAAAAGGGCAAATAACCAGTATTTTCCTTTTTTTCAACATGTTAAATAACTTTAATGAAGCATACCTACTAGGCACATAAAACCCAATAATTTTGCATGAAAAAATCAAAAATAATAATTATTTTTTTATACCCACAGCACACCAGTATGGTGCGTGATCAGAAAATCGCACATCGTGTAAGCCTGCTGCATCCATCATGGCACCTACTTCTTTACGGGTAAACCGTTGTTCCAAGGGCGTGCCAAAACGATCTCGTGAGTCAGTACGCATAGTATAAAAGCTGTGATTACGATAATAAGACAAGGGAATGGATGACACTTTCAGGCCTATACACTCTGCCAAAAGCGATAAACGTGCCAACGGGTAGTAGAGCAGCACAGCCAAAAAATCAGTCAACAGATGCTTTAGCGCTGAAGGTAACTTACAGATAGTTCGCCGTAGTATATCTGAGCAGCGCCAAGTTAACTTAAATAACCATGAGCGATTGTCGAATGCATAATAAAGGTATAGTTGAAAGGGTGCACCCGGTTTTAGCATCGCGACACAAGACTGAAGAGCGCGAGCGGCATCGGGTACATGATGCAACACACCTAGTGAATAACCAAAATCTTGGCTATTTTCAGGTAGCGGGTTACCATCGACTGAAGCCGAATGAAACGTCACGTTGGCAGTTGAAGCAAGGGTAATCTTTGCCACGTCTAGCGCCGCAGATGGATCAATGCAGTGTAGATGGCCAACACGCGGCGCCATCAACGCGGCCCAGCGGCCTGACCCACAACCCATGTCAAAACCAATAGCATCTTTGGCAACCTTATCCCAAGGGAAAACCGCAAAATATTCATCAAATATTCTATTAGCCTCAAGTGTAGATAACGCTGATTGATCAAAGCGCGACCACTCATCACCGAAGCTTTTGACTGTGTCTACATCCAAATTGTTTTCGTTACTCATACACTTGTTTCCTGATCACGCCCACATAAAACTACCATCTTGTTTTAATACCTTCATCTTTACTAGCCTCTATAAATTACTATTAGGGCAATTCCTAGAAAAATATATTCACATAATCGAGCGCCTTACCCAAGGAAAAGTACCTTTGCGAAGACATGGCTGACCTACTACCAACTAAAAAGTTTTGCAATACTACAGACCTCCAAATGGCGTCAAACGCCTTAATTGCCACACCGACTTGTTCACCTTCAAGCGCTTAGACCAGATCACTCACTCTAACATTACCTAAACAAGGAACACCACAATCAAAAAAGTACTTTGGGTTGCATTGGCAACAACTATACAAAGCCCAACCATTAATCGCCAAAACTTTTCACAACATCCGCATCTAAATTATTTTTTGCCTTTTTGGCAATGACACAAACCAACTCGCGATTAGGAAAAATATTGACTATACTCAAAATCACATTTTTGACAACTGAAACAAAACCGGAAATACGCCCTTCTGTATCATAACCGCGCACTTTTCCTGAGTATGTATCAGCATAAACAAGCTCAAAGCCATTTTTTTCGAGAAGGTATCTTAGGGATTTTGGTGAATAACCCATTGAGTGAAAAGGCGCATGAAGCGGTGAAAGTCGACTTGACCAAGGCCTTACGAACAATCGGAAAATACGATCCGCAATCCATAGAAGGGCAGCATCTGCATTGGGAACCTCTATATAGACCACTCCATCATCTTTTAAATATTGTGAAATGGTCGCCAATAATTCCTGAGGACTAGCTACATGTTCAAGCACATGAAACAACGAGATTGCATCGAAGCTGTCGCCTTTGAAACACCCCTCTTGCCCTAAGTAGCCTTGTTCAACCTGTACCCCATAAAAATCACGTGCATATTCACAAAACCGAGGGGATGGCTCAATGCCTTTTGCTTCATATCCATTTTTTTGAGACAGCGACACAAAATCGCCTTTACCTGCTCCGATATCCAACAGCTTTCCAGATGGTTTGAATTCACTCAGTAATTTTTCCCCTACTTGAAAAACTGAATAGACACTGCGCTTCAAAAAAACTTGATAAACATTTGGATTATTGTAATGGTCTCGTTCTAAACGCTCAAGCCCTTTTATTGCGGGGTTACAAAATATAAAACCACAATTACAACACTTCACCACATTTGTACAAACATGCGGCGTTGCCGATGAATCGGCACCACTATACTCACGGTTTCCTCTGCGGCCTAGTATGAGCTGTTCTTGACTACCACATACGAGACATTTAGGATTGTCTTCATATCTGAAACCTGAAAAATCTAGTTTTGTCACCATTATTCACTTATCATCTTTGTAAGCCCCTTATCTATACTCATCACTCTCTTACCGATTCATCACTTAACAAACTACAGTAAATCTTGTTGTACTTCTCAATGCCCATTTCCAATGAAAAGTACTCCATTGCCACTCGCCTGCAGCGTCGCTTAATACCTTGTTCACGAGAAAGTTTGATCAAACGATCAACAGCGTCTCGCATAGAATCCTCAGTAAAATTTTGCAAGGCAATACCTACATGCTCTTTTTCAAGAATTGTACCCATATCACCTACGCCAGTATTAGCCAAGCACGGAATGCCACAACCAAGAAATTCACCTAATTTGGTTGGTGCTGATGCCATTTTGGAATAAACCTGTTTGATGAAAAAGATACCCGCATCCATCTGACACATAGCACGCACTACACCGGCATGATCCGTTGCTTCTAGTCGAACAGACTGTAGATCAATCTGGTGACAACTCAATCGCTCAAGAATATAGTCATGTTCGCCACGGTTTAGTATATGTAGTCGCGCATCAGGAATCATCTGCTGAAGTAACTTGAAACATTTTAATGTTTCATCGAACTGATATGAAACATTAACTGATCCGACATAACCCAAATTGAATGAGTTTTCATGCCTAATCTGATGAGCCTCTTCATACTTAAATAGATTAAGGTCTGCACAGGTAGTAATAACTTCAAACTTAGGCATACGCTCCTGCAAATAGTCAAAGCACTGCATCTCGAGGACTGCCGCTTGGGTAAGTGACACTACATGGTCGGCAGCCAGAAGAAAATGCCGTTCAAAGCCCTTGGCGATGCGAAACATTTTACCACTGCACTTCCACAATCCGCCATCCACCCGCTCATCTGCCCAAAAACCACGCATATCAAAAACATACTTAACACCCGTAAGCCGCTTGAGAGCAAGCGCCATAACCGAGGGCACATAACTACGCGCATGCACAATGCACAAATGATGACGTAACACCAACCATAACCCTAGCGTGATACCACAGACAATGTCCCACCCCGTTGCCAAAGCCGAGGGCCGCTTGTGGTAGCTCAGCGGGTGCCAAATGATGCCCGCAGCAACAATATCCTGAGCAATGCACTGACGCTCAGTGACATTCACCCAGTCTTCTGGCTTCTCAAAACTAATGAGATGAATGCACCGACCCACCGCCAAGCGCTTAAGATATGCTAACACTTGAGACTGACCCAAAGGCGCTAACATGCCATCGTAAGATATGTAGAGAATAGATTGATTATTCACGCCTGCTTAACCCCTCTTACAACCACAACCCTAAATTTATCACTATAAAACATAGTATATGTATACTCCAGAACCACCTTTCTGAACCTCGCTAGGTCAAGTGTTTATTAATCAAATCAACCATGTATCTCCATTCCTGATAGGCAATTTCGTCGGACCATGGATATCCAGGATCTGCCTGCCTTTCTCTATATTTTTCGAGGATTAATCGCCTCAGCTTTAGCAAAGGCGAAGGCATCAGCTTTCTGAACCTATATCTCAGTGACTGCTTCGGCGTACCAACAACTGCACAGCGAGAAGGAAATGTGCGCTGGTCCCATGCAAAGTATTCTGCAAAGGTCCTGTCCACGATCGCAACAGCAACCTCTCTAGAAACATTATCAGCATCAGCATATATTTTAGCTACGATGTCGCAATATTTCACAAAGTCATCAGCCCCTGATCGATTCTGCACATCAAACCGAGGGCACTCTACGGTCCCAGTTGACGATCCAGTAACGTTTTCTCGGGCATAGTAAAACACTGGAAGAATACGATGCTTTCCAAAGATCGTCGGAATCATTGCCGCCCCAAGTTCAACGTAAGTCATGTTCTTCTGCTTTTTCACCGAAGCAAGCACGAGTTGTAACATATGGGTTCGGTAGACAGAAAACATCTGAAACATATAGACCTCTTCAAACAATTGATGCATTCTTTCATCAGCGGTATCGGCGTCTATATGCATGCCCGCCCTCTTTTCCATAAACGCTCCAACTGCTATGTTATCCATTCCATCTACAGTAAACTCTACGCCATGCCCCTGAGCTGAAACATAATCTTTGTTACTATTCAGGAATTCTAGACACTGCTTAACTCCGTTCATGGAGAGAAAATCATCTTCACCGCATACAGCAACATAAGGCGTTTTAACTTGACACAAGGCATCATGCCACCGTTCCCAGGGTCTGGAAATAGCATCATGAATGTAGCGAACGTTATCTGGCAAATCGCCCGAAAATGCGCTTTCGCTACCATCGGCAACGATGACACTATAATCGGTTACGCCCCAATAATCTAATGCACGTTTTAGTAACTGCGGCCTGTTAATGGTCGGGATGACAATTGTCAATTCCAACTCAACAGTCTTCCTATTCCCTAACCGACCAGTTTCAAAATTTAAAGACATATACACCTACTATTTTCGAAAATAATTAACTAACATTTATTTTTTAAAATCATTCCAACCTGATTTTTTTAATCTAAAATATTTTATCCACACGCCGACCACTAGTATTGCCGTAAATAATCGTACCATTTATTAGAGAACTTTTATGCGGCAAGTTATGTCGTAATCTTGCGCCAAGGTGATTGTGATCAACGCACCCCAAGCCTTGATCTTCGTTATTATACAAACATACAAAATTTTCTTCCCCAATTTTCGTGATCGGTATGTCTGCACATGCATTGCACACGAATACCTTTTATAAAAATATTTCATGGATGAGTTGATAGAGGTAATCGCTTCATGATCTTTTAAGTAGGGGTTGAGCATAACACTTCGTGCTTCTTCCACCACAAGCATCATTCGGCGTAAACCAATAACAATTAAATGCTCAATATCTTGTAATTTTAAGTGTTGTTTCTCCCAAATCTACTTTTCTACAAACCCCCATTACTTTTAGGATATTACCAACAAAACTAAACTATTATGGTCGTGTTGTAGATAGAGCACTTTACAAAACCTCACTCATAGTGACAAGCAGTATATATCACAACATCAGTGTGCTAATCTTCAAAAGATTGGTTCAGTGGTACGATGTCAATATCATAACTTGTAACTTGATTCAGAAAATTTGTAATGCGCCAAGTATTAGAGGTCGAACGCTTCAAGATGACAACCTTATAACCTAAACTTAGCAAGGCTTTAAGAAGGTAACTACCCAGAAAGCCGGTGGCGCCAGTCAGTAGTACCGTGCGTTTGGTGTCACCTGATTAATCAAAAGTGACACCAAGAAACCCCTCGATCGTGTCTGCAATAAAACTCAACATATCTTCGCTAAGACCTGGGTATACTCCTACCCAGAAGCTATTGTTCATCACTAACCCGGTATTAGTCAGCTCACCGCTGATTCTAAAATTACGCCCTAACATGTAAGGCTGTCTAGTAAGGTCACCAGCAAACAATAATCGCGTGCCAATTTTGTTCTGATCTAAGTGGTTAATTAAATCAATTCGGCGAACATCTACTTCAGGACGTATGGTTATTAAAAAACCAAACCATGAAGGGTCACTATTTGGCGTAGCTTCAGGTAGAAATAAAAACTCCTCACAAGAAGACAGTCTATTTCTTAAATAAGCAAAGTTATCCTTACGCGCCTGAATAAAACTATCTATTTTATCCATCTGCGCTAGACCACATGCAGCTTGCATATCGGTAATTTTTAAGTTGTAGCCTAAATGAGAATAGGTATTTTTATGGTCATAACCTTCTGGCAGATTCCCAAGTTTCCAGCGGAATCGCTTGCCGCAGGTGTTGTCTTTGCCGGGTGGACAGAAGCAGTCGCGCCCCCAATCGCGGAAACTTTCGGCAATTTTTTTAAGCTTATTGTTGTTGGTAAATACCGCACCACCTTCACCCATGGTGATGTGGTGTGCAGGATAAAAGCTGAGTGTACCAATATCACCAAAAATACCTACCCTCTGGCCACGATAAATGGTACCTAGCGCATCGCAACAGTCTTCTACCAGCCAAAGGTCATACTTTTTACATTAGGCTGTGACTACATCAAGGTTAAAGGGATTACCCAGTGAATGGGCTAGCATAATGGCTTTGGTCTTGGGGCCAATGGCCACTTCGATCTTGATGGCATCGATGTTGTGAGTTTTGGGGTCTATATCGACAAACACCTACACTGCGCCAAACTGGATAATGGGATTAACGGTGGTAGGGAAACCAGCCGCCACACTAACAACTTCGTCGCCCTTTTGTATTGCACGGTTACCTAAAAGAGGCGAAGTAAGTGCATTAAAGGCAACCAAGTTGGCAGAGGAGCCGGAGTTGACAGTAATGAGGTGTTTGACACCGATGAAAGTGGCTAGTTTTTTCTCAAACTCGGTATTGAAGCGCCCTGTCGTCAGCCACCCATCTATACTTGCCTCAACCATATTTTTTAATTCTTGGGAGCCAATAAGTTTGCCAGAATGAGGGACCGCTGACGTTCCAGGCAAAAAGGGCTCTGGTGAAAAAACCACATTAGCGTATTATTGAACTAGTTCCGCAATTTGCCAGCGAAGAGCATCGGCTCTTTTGTCGGAAGACTCGTTAGTGGGAATGGTCATTTTAATTTTAAATTTGATGTATATTCATGAATTTGCGCCAAACATAACTGGTTCATGTTTTCATGCCGTAGCCAAGCGTGATGCCAATTGGTAATCGATCCTAGCGCAACATCTAAGGACCAGATTGGTTGCCAGTTCATTCGGGTTTTGGCTTTAGATATATCAAGCTTAAGGGAGTTGGCCTCGTGCGGATTAACTTTGTCGTCTTGCTGCCAACTGGCGCCCCCCCCCCAACTGTTAGCCAAGCTTTCAACAATCCACTGCACTGTATGGACGTCGTCGTCTTTGGGGCCAAAGTTCCACCCTTCAGCATAGTCTTGACCATCAGTGTACAGGAACTCAGCTAAACGAAGATAGCCGCTAAGTGGTTCGAGTACGTGTTGCCATGGGCGAATGGCTTCTGGGTTGCGAACAATAACTGGCTGATTTTTCTCAAAGGCGCGCAAGATATCTGGTACTAATCGATCTGCAGCCCAGTCACCACCACCTATAACATTTCCGGCTCGAGCTGTTGCTACGGGAACGCCATGGTGTTGGAAAAAAGAACTGCGGTAAGCAGCAGTAACTAGTTCCGCACAGCCTTTACTATTACTGTAAGGGTCATGCCCGCCCATAGGTTCGTTTTCACGGTAGCCCCAAGGCCATTCTTTGTTTTCGTAGCATTTATCAGTAGTGACTACCACCACAGCTTTAACGCTGGGTACCTGCCGGACAGATTCCAACAAGTGTACAGTACCCATCACATTAGTGGCATAGGTTTCGACAGGCTCAGCATAAGACAGACGCACCAAAGGTTGCGCGGCCATGTGGATGACAATGTCTGGCCGCGCTACTTTCATGGAACTCTGCAACAAAGACAGGTCGCGTATGTCAGCAATGATGGATGTCATACCCTGTGCCACATCAGCCACTTCAAATAAGCTAGGTGTCATGTGCGGCTGCAGCGCGTAGCCGGTGACCTCCGCGCCGATGCTTTGCAACCAAATTGATAACCACCCGCCTTTAAAACCGGTATGGCCTGTTAAGAATACGCGCTTTCCAAACCAGAAATCTGCTGTCATTACCACACCTTCCAGGGCGCTTTTCCTGTTTGCCATAACTCTTCAAGGTAGATCTTGTCGCGCAGGGTGTCCATTGGTTGCCAAAAACCCTGATGCTGAAAGGCAGCCAATTCACCGTCTTCTGCTAGGCGTTCTAGTGGCTCGTGCTCCCAGATAGTTTTGTCCCCAGTAATGTAGTCAATGACTTTAGGCGACAGCACGAAGAAGCCGCCATTAATCACAGCGCCATCGCCTTCAGGCTTTTCTCTGAAGTTGTGGACCTTGTTACCCCTTATATCCAGCGCACCAAAGCGACCAGGTGGCAGAACAGCCGTCAAAGTAGCTTTGACATTTTGTATTTTGTGAAAGGCAATCAATTGGGTGATATTGATATCGCCCACACCGTCACCATAGGTTAAACAGAAAAGTTGTTCATTCTTGACATAGTCTGCCACCCGCTTCAGGCGACCGCCAGTCAATGTCTCCTCACCCGTGTCAACAAGGGTGACTGTCCAGGGCTCCGCCTTTTGATGATGTACGGTCATGTGATTATCTGATATGTTGAAAGTAATATCCGACATATGCAAGAAGTAATTGGCAAAATACTCTTTAATAACATAGCCCTTGTAGCCGCAGCAGATAATAAATTCATTAATACCATGGTGAGAATACGTCTTGAGAATATGCCAAAGTATGGGGTACCCACCGACTTCAATCATGGGTTTAGGACGGGTGATGGTTTCTTCACTAAGACGAGTACCGAGACCACCTGCGAGTATGACTGCTTTCATTTTTTCTCCAAATTACGTTATGTTACTTCCCAACTTAGTGACAGGAAATTCGCCATACATCTTATAAATTCATGTGGACCTCTTATTAACCACCGTAACCAATAAATCTTTATTTTTTTCTGTGACAAACAGATTGGGTAAATTATTCATTAATTGTTAATCCTCGTAGTTTTTTTAAATTAAAAGCTAACAAATTATTTGTCTGTTTATAAGTTTTAGGAATTACTACATCTAGGAATATTTTCGATGTTTCATAACTATAAATCTGCCCGACAAACCGATTCAGCACCACAGCACAAACCTATCATGGTATGTATACTGTGTAGTGACAAACTTGATTAAGCACCTAATTAAGTGCTCTGACTCATTAGATATGCTAACAAGGATGAGTACAAGATGACAAATAGCAGGTCAACATATCTCAGCATTGCCGTATAAATGTGTTTGATTTCGAAAAGACGCGCCCCAACCTACTCAACAACCAACTTAAGACAAGATAATTAATTTATGGAGCTTGTGACGAATCTGTCAAACCATGGACAAATTAATCCACGGTCATTTACACAGCTTTAAGACTGCATCCCTTCAAAAAACCTTCAAAACGTGAACAGAGGGATTGCACGCCCTGTCACGCTTTTTTTTGAGGTGCACGATCGCCTAAAATACTTAGAATAAATGTAATAATTTTAAATTTATTTTTTGAACCAATTGGTAAGTTAAGCACAATGGATTTAAGACTCATGTTTGTTTTAAATTTTTTTGAAATTGGGGCATCTGGGTCACCAATTACAGAATCTAAACTGTGATTCCTATATATCGACTGAATAGTATTAATTGTAAAACTAAACTCATGATTTTTTTGAATAACTGCTAACACATCGAATGACACATTGACTCTGTTAATTAAATTCAATAATGTTCCCGTAACAATTGATGTATCCAAATAATTTTTTCGATAAAACTGGGCGCTCCCGGGTGTTGTTGACTCTGGTGGAAACTTCGCATTCAGTCCTCGATAAAATGAATTTAGGACTATGCCTTTTAGATTAAGAAAACCGTCATCAACTGACAGGTGAAGTAATTTCAAACTTGGATAATTTTCGACACATATGTCTGCGAAGAATGTTGGTGAAAATTGAAAAAAACCATGTTCAAAATAGCCCGATGTGGGAACATTTAAGCAGTATATTCCTTTAGGCTTTAAAAGAAAAAAAACATTATTAAGATAAGCCCCGGTATTGCTCGCGTGCTCCAGTGTTCCACCTTCGAAAATAAAATCAAAACTAGACTTTAATTCTGGTAATGAATTAGCCTTACCTACTTCTGAAATATCTTCGTTTAAATTACAAATGTAATCAGCACCTTCATCTTGTGAAATATCTAAGGACAATATTTCTTGGGCTCCTAAGATATCTTGAAATAATACTATTTGAAAGTTTTTCGATGTTGTTTCAGAAAGTTTAACTAAATCTGAGTCAGAAATTAAAGAAGGGAAGTTATTTTTTAATTTGACAATTGACTTCCATGGAGGTGGGAATTGAACGCCTAAAGATAGGACTCTTTTTTCTTTTATGTTGTCTTTCAGTGAAAGAATAACGCCTAATTGACTAAGTGAAATTCCCATAATAAACCTTCGTAAGTTAAGTTGATACTTGTAGTTTTGCTTTTAAATTAAAAGCTAACTAATGATTTTCCTGCTCATAGGTTTCCGGGGTTCCTACATCTAGGAACACTTCCGATGTTTCATAACTGTAAATATACCCATCAAAACGATTCAGCACTTCAGTGCTATAATCTTTGACAGCATGTAATCTATACTCAGATTTTTAATAGTCCAGCAGAGATGATATACACAGCCCCATCACCCTCCTGATTTTCAGAGAAATTGTCGACCTTGTTGGCTCTTATATCGAGCGCACCAAACTAACTAGGGGCAGAATAAAAGCCAAAGTAGCTTTAACATTTTGTGTTTTGTGAAAGGTAATCAATTGGATGATGTTGACATCGCCTACACCTTCACTATAGATTAAACAGTAAAATTCTCTGTTCTTGCTTAAGCTATACCTCTTCTTTTTATAATGCAACCAATTCTTAACCCGATGTCATATTATGATTTGTACCAAAAGCTTCTTCACAATACTGACAAATCCAACCATAAAGACTGATTTCTTTAAAACCAAGGTCACGAACCTGGACCTCACTTTTGTCACTAGATTAAGACCATGCTAACTGCATCTAACTCGAGTGACGTGCTATAGCTCCTATTCGACATTGGAAAACCTTTTTTATAAGATCATCTTCAAAATGTATGTCCAGAAAACAGGGCATACCTCATGACCTTATTTATTATTAGAAGTTTGCAACCTTCTTTTTTTTATGTAATCTTCTATAAGTGTCATAAATAAATCCTAAAATCCTCATGTTATTATCGTAATCGCTATACCATTTTGGCGGCATATTTACAATATCTTTCAACCGCTCTCTCGTAATACCTAATTTCTTAGATATGTAAATATATTCACGGTCTATTTCTTCGGGGTTATAAGGTAAATCAGATAAAATCATTAGTGCATTTTCACGACTTATGATCCCAAGGCATAGTTCACTTGAAAGCGTAGCCCTTCGATAATCAATACCGTGCTTAACATACATATAATATGTCTGTATAAATTTAGTATATCTTGATTCACCATGTTTAACATTATAATCTTCCCATCCGAGTTCATTGACAAGAAATTTCCTCGCGTGGTTTTTTTCATAAGACAAATAGTTCAAAAAATAATATGTTTTTATTTTCCTAATCATTAAATTATAAAATTCGTCTAATAAGCTATATCGTATAGATCTATATAGTTTCTTACTGTGTGAAGTCTTTTTTAGTATTGAATATGAGTATTTTGAATCCCTGGCATTATAATGCCAGCTTACTGGAAGAATACCTTCACCAGAAATATTCCCTCCAGATATAACAAAAGGAACTTTTTCTTTTGCCGCATATGAATAAAGCGCTTTAAGAATAGCAATATCCGTTGGGGTCTCTGCTTCTGGAACCGAGGCCTCTAGAAATGCAAGCTGAACCTCTCTAAATTCATTCCATGGTGGAATATATGTCACATAATCAATTCCAAGATTCTTGGTAATATTTCTAATATTTTTGACTGCAACTGATGAATTCCAACCATTGTCTAAGTGAACGCCAAGAACTCTAAGACCATGCTTTACAGCCAAGTATGCTGTGTACGAACTATCCACACCCCCACTTAGACCAATCACACAATCATATTTAGCATTTTTAGCCTTATTTTTGATTTTACCTATCAGTTCTTGTAATTTCAAAGAATCAAAGCTATCTTTAGCTTCTATATTAAGCACCTGAATTCGTGATTCAAAGAAATCAGTACAATGATTGCATACTCCTAAAGTATCAAATAGAATCTCTGGGTCGCTTGTATCCATCAAACATCTTGTACACAGTTGATAAGCCCTTTTCTTTTTCACTAGACTATAACCTCTTTTCTTTTTCCAACAAACATCTCTTCTAGATAATTAATTTCTGGATAATTAACAATTACTCCGCGATTCTTCTTATCCCCAAACACGAACGTACTTCCTGAAGCAAACGCTGAAACATGAGTATTACTAAATGTTTCAACCATATGCTGAATATTCCCAGCACCTCCCAAAGCAACTATTGGCACAATACTTTTAGAGGATGCTTCTGTAAGAATAAGTTGATCGTACCCATCCATTACTCCATCTTCATTTACTGATTGAATAATTATTTCCCCTGCACCAGATTCTTCACAAAACTTAACCGCATCAAGGATACTCAAATCAATCACTGCTTTACTTGATGACAGATAAATTTTATACCCTTTAAAAAATGTTTTTTTAATATTAATACACACCGAAATTGTTGACGCTCCAAACCTATTTGATGCTTCCTCAAGGAACTTGGGTTTTGTAAATACAGCATCAGATAAAACCACTTTCTCAGCTCCTAAAGAAAGAATCTTATAAATATCATTAACATTCCTTATACCTCCACCAACTGCAAAAGGCATCGTACCTTCATCCGCAATATCACTTAATATATCAAGTGATATTAACCTCTTCTCTCTTGTTGCATCAATATCCAAAAGGATCAATTCATCAACTTGAAACCCACTAAAAAGATTAATTAAATTAACTGGGTCGCCCAAATATATACGTCGCTTAAAATTAATTGTTTTAATAGCTTGCCCTGATCCATCAATGAGAACCACAGGGATTATTCTGGGTCTAAATAAACTCATTCTGAAACTATTGCTAGAAAATTTGATAAAAGATTAACTCCAGCAACATGGCTCTTTTCTGGATGAAATTGAACCCCATAAATATTATTACATTCAAAAATACATACATACTCATCATCATAATTAAATGATGAGGTGTTAACACTACCTTTATCTACATCTTGAATAGCATATGAATGACAAAAATAAAATGGATCTCTATCACAATCTATACCTTTAAGAAGTTTTGATGACACTCCTTTATTAACAAGGCACCAACCTATATTAGGTACCTTATATATTTCATTACGTTTAGGTATGATTTTTTTCGTTATAGCATTAATCCAACCTAACCCATTAACCCCGCCCTCTTCACTATAGTTAGTCATCAATTGCATACCTAGACAAATACCAAGTACTGGTGTTTTTTTTTCATGAACTGCAAAATTAAGGGCAGAATCAATATGATTTACAGCCAAAAAATTCATAGCAACTTCAAAATGGCCAACCCCAGGCATAACTAAAGCATCTGCATTCTCAATAACCGTTTTGTCAGAAGAATGAATAACATTAACCCCAAGTTGTAAGAAACTCCTTTTGATACTATTTAAATTGCCAGCGCCAAAATCAACTATCACAACATCCATTCTAAACTGCACCCAAATCCAAGACAATAATTCTAGAGTTTCTCAAATTCATTAAACTCTGATAATATGTTTTCAAATATACCTTCCTTCCATGAAATGAGCTGATACTGCCCTGCAAAAGGGTACCTTCTCTGACCTAATTCTAGCCCATATTCCTCAAAAACTTCCAATGATGCTTCAAGACTACCCTCGCTATACATTTCCATATTTATATATCTAACTTTTTTATTTAATTGCGCTATTGTCCCAGGACCTGCCGATACAAAATTAACAAATGCTTCTTCATATAAAGCCATTCTTAAATTGAGATTCCAACTTATTTCGTTAAAAACAGTATAACCATCAAATCTTTTATCTTTAATAAAACTTATACCTGTATCTAAGACAAATATTGGACTGTATCCCGCCAGAATCAACCAATCTGCAAACTTTATCCATTCATTAATATTACTATTCCTAGATTCATCATACCCGTACTGTCTAATTGTTATTGTTACAGTTTTACGCGTGCAATCATTCTCCTTCAACCATAACTTTATATATCTCAATCCTTGTTTATCTGCACGAAACCCTGTAAACGCACCTGACTCTAAAAGCTTCATAACTTTATCATAGGTCATTCTTGGCAAATAATTTTTTGCATCATAACCCTCAGGATAAACCCATTTTCCTTTCAGACTACCTTTAATAGCCATCTTATTTGGAAACACTGAAAATCCACTGCATGCGGGGTATAATCCTACCAGAGGTAAAATAATATTTTTAAATCTCCACTGTTTATCATCATCGTCGACCACGTCATCATATAGTTCGTATGTTTCATGTTGGCTATTATCTCTTTCGATAATCCAGACTACAAATCCTTTGTTTTTCTTAATTGCATACGCTTCTGCAGATGCAATGAAATGGGCAAAATCAAAAGTAATCGCCTCGTTATTCAAATCATAAACAGCAATTATTTCTTCTTTATCATAAGATGAATGCTGAAAATACTGAAGGGATAGCATATATTTAACTCTATTAACAAAACTCCTTAAAAAAACAACTCGCTTGTCTACTGGGCTTTTATACTCCCGAGTAATCCTTTTCACTAACCAGAAAAATCCTTTTCTACGAATTTTAGTCAAAAACCTCATGCTCCACTCCACTCCACTCCACTCGTCTTAGATTTCTTAATAGATCACCTGTTTTTAAGGGTATACCCTACATGACCGACTTGAATTGCAGGACAAATCAACCTCAACGCTCCTGCCTTCCAGACACCCCAACCACTAGCGAGGACAAAAGTAATAGTTATTAATAAATAGACCACTTGCTCCATTAGAAGCCTAGTAATAAAATTTATCCACTTTTTTTATTCAATTATCAAAAATGATACCGTAGTCTACAACACAGAAACAATATATATGACCTTCATATAACGCATATTATTGCTACAATTAGATAACTGAAAAATACGACAATTGATGCATACTCCCGCAAAAAAGTCACACCATCAAATCCGTCAAAAAAATTATAATAACCTACACCACCGAAATGAACTCTGATTTGTGTGCCCAAATAAGCTACCTGACACTCAGATATTTGTATCAAAATTAAAGTAATTAAAAAAACGCACCAATTCCATTTATCTTTTAAAAAAATGCTTATATTATTAAATCGAATTTGCCTTTTCATATGATGATGGAAATCCAATATCAATCATCACTTCATTCGTCTCATACGAATATATTTTACCGAGTAAAGATGGAATCACATTATTACTAAAATCAGTTGGTTTGTGCGATTTATTCCTTAATATTTCTAATAGCTCACTGCCAATTATGTACACCGCACCATTAGCCAAATTACCTGGCGGTTTGGCAACCTTTTCATGAAAGCCAATCACTACACCACGCTCATCCAATTCGACTATACCACACGATGCAGGGCTATCCGTTCGAAAGGTCATCATGGTCATCAGACATTCTGGCGGACGATTACTATGCGCTTTCTGAAAAATAGTGAAATCCGCCAAACAGTAGTTGTCAGCATGGACCAGCAAGCCATCCTCACCCTCAAAAAAATCTAGATTAGCAATCAAGGTCCCGGCAGTACCCTGTAAATCACACTCATCAACCAACCTGACATGATTACGATAAGGGCTGGCTTCAATAAAAGCCTCGACCTGCTCTGCTAGATGATGGGTGTTAATTAAAAACGGTCCTATGCCAGCTTGAGTTAAGTGCTCCAGCCATATCTCCAACAATGGCTGACCTTTAATCGACACTAGGCACTTAGGTATGGCGTCAGTGAGTGGCCGTAAACGCGTTCCCAAACCCGCAGCCAACATCATAGCGCGCACTAGATTAACTCCCGCAATAATTCTTCGCTGCGCAGCGGGGTGTTACCTACCCTGCCTACTTGCACTGCAGCAGCGAGCGAGCCTAAACAGGCACCTTCCCAAATAGTACCTCCGCAGGCTAATACCATGGCACTGGTAATCAACAAGGAATCGCCTGCACCTGCCACATCTTTGGCGGCGCTATTCAAAGCATCTACTCGATCGGTTAACCAGTCATCAGTCTCACCACTAGCGGCATGAATTAATAGGCCTTCTTCACCTAATTTTAGCAAGACATTGTGGGCATCAGATTGTTGCTGCAGTTTCTCAGCCAACACCACTAAGCCATCTTCGCTACTACGAGTGCTAATGCGGGCCTCACGTTCAGTAGGGGTAATCAGATCCATACCCTTAAAGCGGCTAATATCGCCCACCTGTGATGACGACTGGCTGTCAGCCGCTAATAGTACACCACGACTTTTGGCCATAACTACAAGCTGATCAACCAACGCCTGCGGCAAACAGCCATAGTTAAAATCCGAGAACACCAGCAAATCAGCTCCGTCCAACGCCTGTTCTGCCGCCGTTAAAAACTCTGCTTGCAATGTAGTAGAGAGACTTCCCTGATGTAGATAACTGACGCGTAAGAGGCTTTGCCCTTTGCTTCGGAAACGCTGCTTCAAAGTAGTCGGGCGGCTATCATCCACCAGCAAGTGAACATCAACCCCTGCAGCAGCCAAACCCTCCAATGCAAAATCCCGCGAGGCATCCTTACCCGCCACTGAAACAAACTGCACCGATGCTCCCAAGCCCGCCGCGTGCGCAGCGACAATACCAGCACCGCCAACAAAGCTTATTGAATCTATCGGTGTGACGACAATCGTCGGATCTTCCTGCGACATTCCCAAGGGCTCACAAGTAATGTATTCATCAACAATCAAATCACCGACCACGCAGACCCTTAAACCAGAAAAGTCGCTTAACAACGTTACTAATTTGGATTTATCGATAGCGTGATGAGCAAGATACTCAGTTGGCATACTTATGGAGTGATGGTCAAAATCTTGAAATTCTTTGCGGATCAAATCAAGCGACGAAAACGAGGTCTCACCCGAGGTGAATACCAGACGACCGCCATATTGCTCTAATGCCACTAATTCTAGATTATAGCGCTCTTCATGCTCTCTGCCCTTAACAACGACATCAGGGCGGAGTCGGCTAATGATGTCAGGAATCGGCTCATTGACAATAAAAGCTTCATCGACCAATCCATGATTTTGCACCGCCTCTAAGCGTAAATTTTCAGATAGGTGAGCTCTCACACCTGCTATGCGATCACTTTCAACGCCAACAATTAACCACTCGCCATTTTCCTTTGCAGAGCGTAATAAACGTAAATGCCCAGGGTGTAGGATATTAAAACAGCCTGAAACAAAAACAACGCAGGGTTTAATCATAAAGAATCTACCATTTTATCAAATTATTACTGAAATTTATTTAATATCTTTGTCAGTGCTTATGAAAGCACCCAGTCTTAACAATCTAGTTGAGTCAAGCGTAGTATGTTTAGGAGAGAACAAGAACCCTCAGGCTCTAAAGTGGATCGTGTTGCATTTTGATTAATGGTCGAAACACACAACCAGCTTCTAAATCATCAAGCGCATCGTTAATTTTCTCAAGGCTATATGTTTTATTGATTAATCTCTTGATTGGCGTCTTTGTAGCTTGAATAACTTCATACAGGCGTGGTATATCACGATCAGGTACTGATGCCCCGCCCCAACTTCCAGCTATTTGTTTCCCACAAATTAATTCGAACGGTGAAATGGCAATTTTATCGACTTCTGGCGGGTGCGATGCAAATAATAACTTTCCACCCCCCTTCCGGATCAACGAGAATCCTAACTCAATTGTAGCAACGGTGCCTGCTGATTCGATGCAATGATCTGCACCACCATTTGTTATATTAAGCACAAGCCCATTAACATCATCCCTTTCAGAGTTAATAATATGTGTTGCGCCTAAATCAACTGCTAGCGCCAACTTTTCATCAGAAACATCTATCGCAATTACCTTTCTACAATTAAATGCCCTAAGTGACATCAAGGCACTTAACCCGATACCACCTAAACCCAAAATAACAACTGTACTGCCATCTACGGGCTTAACTTCATTTAAAACCATTCCTGATCCAGTTGGTAACGCACAACCAAATAAAATGGCTTCATCACGTGCCAGACCAACGGGCTTCTTAACAAGTCGATTTTCTGACACAACGGTATGATTGCTAAATGTAGTGACTTTCCCTGAATTAATAACCCGTCCGTTATACAGATACTTAGCGCCAGGTGCATCCATCCCCTGACCTTTTACCCAACCCAATATAACCTCATCACCTTTTTTAATTTTTTTAACACCTTCTCCAACAGCCAAGACCTCCCCCGAACCCTCGTGACCAAGCAAATGCGGTAACCAAGGGTCAACTCCACGCTTGCCACGAACCTCCATGAGTTGACTTCGACACACACCACTAAAAAAAACCTTAACAAGTACTTGCCCAGGTAGTAAATCAGGGAGTAGGATTTCCCTAATAATTAGAGGACTACCGCAGGTTTCTAATATTGCGGCCTGTGTGGTTTTTATCATCTGTTTCCTTTGAGTATAAGTGGGAATGGAGCTGTACTTTTGATAGCACAACCAAACCTTGGCCAATAAATCAGAATGGTCCAGTAAACCAATCACCTGGAACATCATGGGTTGTCGACTCTGGAAATTCTTGCCTACCCTGACCCGCATCTCTGCCTATCATCTCCATGACCTTTACTACCACATCGGCAGCACGCACATAAAAGCCTTTAGTCAATGCAAAACTGGTTGGCTCGGGTACATCCGGCATCGCTAATCTTGCAGGAGCTGACTTGAGTATATTGAACTTTTCCATTGCTACGCGCGCAACAATTTCACCCGCAACTGAGCCTGTTGTAAAACCTGAATCAAGTACCAATAATTGGCCTGTTTTAGTTACGGATGCCATAACAATTTCCCAGTCCAGAGGTTTAATAGTACGAAGATCAATAATCTCACAAGAGACCCCCTGTGTTTCTAGATATTCAGCCGCATGTAGTGCCTCAATAGTCATATATGACATTGAAACTATAGTAATATCAGTACCCGTTCTAGCCTTTCTTGCTTTACCAATATCAATTCTAAAATCCCCATCGGGAACATCTCCCACGGTATTGTGGAGCCAACGATGCTCTAGGAAGACTACTGGGTTCGGGTCAAAAATTGATGAAAGAAGAAGGCCTTTAGCGTCATCTGGTGTGGTCGGCATAACAACCTTTAAGCCAGGAATATGGGAAAACCAAGCCTGGAGGTTCTGTGAGTGCGTAGGCCCTTGCCCCCAGCCACGACCAATAATCAAGCGAATGGTGATGGGTATCGAGTTTTGTCCACCAAACATATAATGCCATTTGGCAGCGCCATTGACGAGTTGGTCCATGGCCAGCAGAAAAAAATCAATACGCTGGTGGGTCATGACCGATTTAATGCCATTCAGTGCTGCCCCAATGGCAACTCCGGTCATTGCATTTTCTGAGGTCGGCATGTCAAAGACACGTTCTGAGCCAAAGCGCTGCTCGAGATTACTTGTAGTGCTGAATACCGCCTTGGGGTCAGTTACACCCAAGCCGTAACAAATTACCGAAGGATCTTGTTGCATGGCCTCATGCAAGGCTTCATTGATGGCGGTTGCGAAATTCTTTTGAGTCATGATAACCCTTGTGTTGCGTAAACATCCTGATAGGCTTCAGATTGCAAAGGAAATCCTGAGGTCTCTGCAAATTCAAACGCTGCCTGAATCTCTTGATTAACCACTACTTTGAGGGCGTCAAGTTGTTGGCTTACAGTAGATGTCTCCTTGGATAAGCTAATTTCCAATTGTAATAGCGGATCTTTGGCTTGCCACTCTAAAAACTCTTCTTGAGTACGATACCCAATGTCATTATCAAAACTGTGGCCACAATGCTCACGCCAACGGTAAGTGGAGAATTCTAGAAAATAGGGACCACTGCCTGCACGTACTTTATTTACTGCCTGCTGCATCAATTGCTGACTGGCCAAAACATCACTGCCACTTCCAGTAGCGATTTCAACACCCATGGCTTCTACCATTTTGGCAATGCTTCTGCCTTGGGGTTGCCGGACAGAAAGCGGGCTGTAAACGGAATATAGATTATTCTCACAAATAAAAAGAACCGGCAATTTTCTAACCGCAGAGAAGTTAACAGATTCATAAAAAACACCCTCTTCAATTGCGCCATCACCCAAAAAAACACAACTTATTTGATCGGTACCTTTAAGCTGTGCTGAAAGCGCCAAACCCACACCAACTGGAATACTGTTACCCACAATAGCTGAGGTGCCCATAAAGTTTACGTTAAGATCTATCAGGTGCATAGAACCCCCCTTACCTTTGGAACAACCGGTGGCCTTGCCGTAGATCTCAGCGATCATAGCATTTAAGTTTCCGCCCTTGGCTAAATAATGCGCATGACCTCGATGAGTACTAACCGCAAAATCCCTTTTACTTATTGTTTCAGCAAAGACAGCGGGAATGGATTCCTGCCCAATCGACAAATGTACAGGGCAACGCATCCTGCCCTGCGGATAACGATGGGCTATTTCTTCTTCAACCGCCCGTATACGGTACATCTGCCGGAATAGATTTAGTGAGTTTTCCATAGTCATGGTATTTATGGGATAAACCAAAAGTAATCTCCTTTGTAGCCTACTTCTTTGAAAAAGGCGACCCATTCATCGACCGTCATGATAGTTTTTGCCGTTAAATTCCATGCGTACATGCGCTCTTTTTCTTCTTCATTTCGATAAGCATCAACGGTAATAAA
>Ga0209494_1000053_pt1 | contig 53013 bp, 52 predicted proteins | sample EN1Hudseemescosm_FD_184628 | JGI IMG/M metagenome (GOLD analysis project Ga0209494, IMG submission 184628) | Methane-oxidizing microbial communities from mesocosms in the Hudson Canyon - EN1B Hudson Canyon (SPAdes) (version 2) | ecosystem: Environmental > Aquatic > Marine > Cold seeps | place... | reverse complement strand
GTTTCTATTTTTTTTTCGTATTGTATGCAATGTTTTTGTATTTCTGATTCTCTGAGATTTCCCTTTGGAATATGAATATTTTCTTTTTTTATATCGATATGGTTAAATAAATGTTCATGCATAAAGCAATGGTAGCTATGGATAGAATTGGGATCCATTTCTAAGTATTCATCAAGGTTAAATGTTATTACGTTTTTAAAACTTAATCCTTCTTCTTTGTGTATTCTAACCAGATTACTATAGGTATCAATAGGAGAAGATCCTGTTGCTAATCCTAAAACACAATTTTTGTTTAAGGATTGTTTCTTTTTTATAGTTTCTGCTATTTCTTTTGCTGCTTTTATTGATCCTAATCGTTGATGTTCAAAGAATTTTATGTTTATCCTCTCTTTAAATATGCTTCCTTCATAATCAATTTTTTTTAATGTTTTATAACTTGTTTTAAGCTTTTGTTCATAAGTAATTTTGGTATTTTCTGGTATCCAATTATTTTTTAATTCATTGCCTAATAAGGATCTTAGTTTATTTAGTGAATCAATAGTTTCTTTTTTACCTTTTTCTTTATTTGGATATATGTTTTTATTTAGACATTTTCCATTGTATATTTTTATTCTTTTGTTGTTAAAATAAAAATAACAAAAGGATCTTTTTTTGTTATAAAAAGAAATAGGTTCTGTGTAAATTTGTTTCATGAGACAAATATTAATTATTTTTTTAAAATATAATTAATTTTATTAACTATTTTTTTGTCTCATGATATTTTAATTATTGATATATCTTTTTTGGTACTTTATTTTAATGATATATATTTATCTTTTAAATTAATTCAAATCAATTTATCATGCAAAAAATATTATTAATACTACTGTTATTTATAATTTCAACTATTTCTATTGCCCAAGACAAGGAGGATGACAAGGAGGATGACAAAAAAGATGATAAAAAGAAAAAAGAGAAAACATACTCTGAAATAATAGATGATTCATATAAAACGGATGAAGGTTTATTTACAGTTCATTCTAAAAACGATAAATTTTTATATGAAATATCTCCTGATCTTCTTGGAAAAGAAATGTTAATGGTAACTAGAATTGCTAAAACAGCTAATGGTATTGGTTATGGTGGTCAAAAAATTAATTCTCAGGTACTAAGATGGCAAAAAAAACATGATAAAATACTTTTAAGAATTGTTAGTTATGAAAATGTTGCATCAGATACATTGCCTATTTCTAAATCTGTAAAAAATTCCAATTTTGAACCTGTTTTATATTCTTTTGATATTAAAACATATAATCCTTCTGATAGCTCTGTTGTTATTGATGTCGCTCCTTTATTCAAGACAGATGTAAAGGCCCTTGGTTTTCCTCAGTATAGAAGAAAAAGTTTGAAAATAACTTCTTTGGATAAAAAAAGATCTTTTATTGAATCGATTAAAAGTTTTCCTATAAATATTGAGGCTAGAAGTGTTATGACTTATAATTCATCAGAGCCTCCTTCGTTGAGAAATTCACAAACAATTAGCCTTGAAATAAATAATTCTATGCTTCTTCTTCCTGAAAATAAAATGCAGCCTAGACTTAGAGACCAAAGGGTTGGATTTTTTTCTCAGTCTCAAACAGATTATGGTCTTGATGAACAAAAAGCAAAATCTACAACTTATATACGTAGATGGAAATTAGTTCCTAAAGATATTGAGGCTTATAATAGAGGTGAACTTGTCGAGCCTATAAAACCTATTATTTATTATATAGACCCTTCTACTCCTAAAAAATGGAGAAAATATTTAAAACAAGGTGTTGATGATTGGCAAGTGGCTTTTGAAGCGGCAGGATTTAAAAATGCAATTATTGGTAAATATCCTCCTACTGAAGAAGAAGATTCCGATTGGACTCCTGAAGATGCTAGATATTCTGTGATGAGATATTATGCTTCGGATATACAAAATGCCTATGGTCCCCACACAGCAGATCCTAGAACTGGAGAAATATTAGAGAGTGATATAGGATGGTATCATAATGTTATGAATTTACTTAGAAATTGGTATATGATTCAAACGGCTGCAGTTAATGAAACTTCTCGTGATGTGAAATTTGATGATGAAGTAATGGGACAATTAATTCGATTTGTTTCAGCTCATGAGGTTGGCCATACAATTGGGCTACAACATAATATGGGATCTAGTTCAGCATATCCTGTTGATAGTTTGAGATCACCTTTCTTTACTTCATCTCATGGTGTTGCACCTTCTATAATGGATTATGCAAGATTTAATTATGTAGCTCAACCAGGTGATGGTGTTACTAATTTTTATCCTATGGTTGGAACGTATGATATATGGGCAATTAAATGGGGGTATACCTATTTTGATGGAGAAAGTACTAAATCGGAACAAAAACTTTTAAATGAATGGATTAAAAGTCATTCAGGAGATTATGAGTATTGGTTTGGATATTCAAATGGCATTGATCCGCGTTCACAAACTGAATCAATTGGTGATGATAATATGATGGCAAGTTTTTATGGTATACAAAATCTTAAAAGAATACTACCTAAACTATTGGAGTGGTCTTATGAAGAAGGAAAAAATTATGATGATTTGAAAGAGCTTTATTTAAATGTTAATTCACAATTTAGAAGATATATAGGACATGTATCGACGAATGTTGGAGGGGTTTTTGAGGATCTTAAAAGTAATGAAGAAAAAGGATCAGTTTATGTACATGTACCCAAAGCTCAGCAAAAAGCAGCTATTACTTTTCTTAATTCTTATGTTTTTGGATCTTTAGATTGGTTAGTTGATAATAATATACTTGATAAAATTGAAAATATTGGTTCAGTAGAAAGAATACGATCACTGCAGGTGTATACATTAAATAGATTGTTTAATTACAATAGACTTGCAAGAATGATAGAAAATGAACAAGTAAATAAAAGGTTATCTTATACTGTTTCTGAAATGATAGATGATTTAAATAAAACAATTTGGAAAGATTTATATTCTAGTCAGAGTATTAATTTATATAATAGAAATTTACAAAAAGGGTATGTAAATATTCTTATTAATTTAATGAATGAAAACCAAACACAGTTAAGTTATTATAGAAGATATGGATCTAATGTAAAGTTTGATGAATCAGATATAAGACCAATTGTATTGGCTGAATTAATAAATTTAGAGAAAAAAACTAAGTCTGGAATTAAACAGGCAAAAGATAGTAATACTAAGAACCATCTTATATATTTAAATCATCTTATTAAAGAAACTATATCTAAATCTATTTAGTAAAATTTTTTAATAATCTTAATTCTTTTTGATCTAGAAATTTCCATTTACCTCTTGGGAGATTCCTTTTTGTAAGTGGACCAAACATAACTCTATCTAACTTAATTATTTTGTAATCTAAACTTTCAAATAATTTTCTTATGATTCTATTTTTACCCATATGGATTTCAATTCCAAGTTCTTTTCTATTATTTAATATATTGATTTTATTGATATGAATTTTTTCATTATCTATTACTATTCCTTCCTTAAGTTTATTAAAATCATTTTTAGTTATGGGTTTATTTATTTGAAGGCTATAGATTTTTTTTATTTTGTGCGATGGATGCATTAATTTTTTTGATAATTCCCCATCATTTGTTAATAGAAGAAGTCCAGTTGTTTTTCTATCTAATCTTCCGATAGGAAAAATTCTTTCTTTTACATTTTTAATTAAATCAATTACAATTTTTCTGTTGTGAGTATCTTTATTTGTTGTAATATAATCTTTGGGTTTATTTAGGAGTATGTAAATTTTTTTTTCTGGTGAGATGTTTTTATTATCAACTTTTACTTTATCTGTTTTTTTAATTATGATCCCCATTTTTTTTATGGTTTTACCATTAACAGATACTTGTCCTTTTAATATTAAATTATCAGCTTCTCTTCTTGAACATAATCCAGATTGTGCTATAAATTTATTTAATCGAATGATTTTTCCATCAGAGTTCTTGTTCATCTCCAATGGTATTTTCTTCTTTCCGAAAATCTTTTAAAGTAGGAAGTTGATTTAAATTATTTATTCCAAAATAATCCATAAATTTTTCACTGGTATTATAAATTAATGGTCTCCCTACTTTTTCAGACTTTCCACTAATTTCAATTAATTCTTTATCTAATAATTTTTGAATAGTATAATCACAATTTACTCCTCTGATTTTTTCAACATCAGATTTCGTGACAGGCTGTTTGTATGCAATTATAGATAAAGTCTCTAATGCAGATATGGAAAGTCTTCTTTTAGATTGTTGTTTTAATAATATTTCATTTAGTCTGGAAAATTTATTTTTTGTAAAGAACTGAAATCCACCACCTGACTCAATTATTTCTATTGCATAGTTATTATGTTGGTATTTATTTGTAAGGTTTTGAATTGCAGATTGAATGTTTTCAAATTCGTATTTTTTTTTATCGTATTCAAAAAAAGTTTTTTGAATATCATCAATTTTAATTGGTTTTGGGGAGCAAAATATTAATGCTTCTATATTTGACTCAAGTTCACTCAATTTTATCCTCTGTTAAGTTTAGCTTCAATTGTTTGTGTTGCATGGGGGACAGCTTTTAAGCGATTTTTATCTATTAATTTTCCAGTGTCTTTACAAATTCCATACGTTCCATTTTTTATTCTGATTAAAGCATTTTCTAAATTTGAAATAAATTTTTGTTGTCTTCCTGCAAGTTGACTGAGACTTTCTTTTTCCATTGTATCAGCTCCATCTTCTAATGTTTTTAATGCTCCTTGAGTAGCATCGGTTCCAGATATGTGTTTTCTTAGAAGAGATTCTTTTATAAAATCAAGCTCTTTTTGTGCTATATTAATTTTTTCATTAATTAATTTTTCAAAACCAATTAATTCTTTTGTTGAATACCTATTTTTTTCTTTTTTAGCCATTATATAGATTTTAAAGTTTTCTTTTAATTTTTTTAATTTCAAAGGATTCAATATTATCACCAACCTTGATATCATTATAGTCTTCTATACTTAAACCACATTCATATTCGTTTTTTACCTCATTAATATCTTCTTTAAATCTTTTAAGTTGTTTTATTTTACCAGTGAATATAACAATTCCATTTCTAATTAACCTAATTTCATTCTTTCTGATAATTTTTCCATTTGTAACATAACATCCAGCAATTGTTCCAACTTTTGAAATTTTATAGATTTCTCTAACTTCAATATTACCAAGAACATTTTCTTCTTCAGTTGGTTTTAACAATCCTTCCATTGCATTTTTTATTTCATTGATGGCTTCATAAATTATAGAATACATTCTTACATCAATCCCTTCTTTTTCAGCAAGTTTTCTAGCATTTACCGAAGGCCTAACTTGAAATCCTATAATTATTGCGTCAGAAGCTGATGCTAATAATACATCAGATTCTGTTATTTGTCCCACTCCTCTATGAATAATATTTACAGATATTTCATTTGTTGAAAGTTTTTCCATAGAATCAGATAAAGCCTCAATTGAACCATCGACATCTCCTTTTAATACTATATTTAATTCTTTAAAATTTCCTAATGCTAGCCTTCTACCAATTTCATCAAGTGTAACATGTTTTTTTGTTCTTAATTTTTGTTCTCTTATTAATTGTTCTCTTTTGGTTGCAATTTCTCTAGCTTCTTTATCTGTATCAAAAACCTTAAAAAAATCTCCTGCTTGAGGTGCACCTTTAAGTCCTAACATTAAAATTGGTGTTGAAGGACCAACTTCTTGTTTTTCATTACTTCTGTAATCAAATAAAGCTTTTATTTTTCCGTATTGAGAGCCAGCTAAAACTATATCTCCTTTTTTTAGTGTACCAGCTTGTACCATTAAAGTAGTTAAATATCCTCTACCTTTATCAAGTTCAGATTCTATGATTGTTCCAACTCCCTTTTTATTTGGATTCGCTTTGAGTTCTAATAGTTCAGCTTCGAGAAGTACTTTTTCAAGTAATTCATCAATTCCTTTTCCAGTTTTTGCAGAGACTTCTTGACATTGATATTTTCCTCCCCAGTCCTCAACAAGAATATCTATTTTAGATAAGTCTTCTTTTACTTTATTTGCGTTTGCATTTGGAGTATCAATTTTGTTGATAGCAAAAACGATTGGTACTTCTGCAACTTTACTATGATTAATTGCTTCTTTTGTTTGAGGCATAACAGTGGAGTCAGCTGCAATTACAATAATAACAACATCAGTAATTTTTGCGCCTCGTGCTCTCATAGCAGTAAATGCTTCGTGTCCTGGAGTATCTAAAAATGCAATTCTTTGACCATTTTTAGTTTTAACATCATATGCACCAATATGCTGTGTTATTCCACCTGCTTCATCTTTGGTTACGTTTGAATCTCTTATGTAGTCAAGTAATGATGTTTTACCATGATCAACATGCCCCATTATAGTTACAATTGGAGCTCTTGTCTCTAAATCTTTTTCATCATCAGGAGTTTCTATTATTAATATTTCATTATCATCTGATGTAGTAAATTCAACTTTAAAACCAAATTCTTCAGTTATAATATTTATTGTTTCAGCATCAAGTCTTTGATTTATTGAAATAAACATTCCTATTTCTAAATATTTTGCAATTACATCATTTGCTGAAACATCCATAAGTTTAGCTAAATCATTTGCTGATATATATTCTGTAACTTTTAAAACTTTAGATTCTTTTTCTTGTTTTACCTTTTCTTCTTCTATAGCCTCAGCATGTTGTGATCTTTTTTCTTTTCTATACTTAGATCTTTTTGTGTCTGTTTCTCCTGTTTTAGATAATTTTGCTAGAGTTGATTTTATTTTTTCTTGTATTTCTTTATTTTTTTGTTCGGATGTATCTTTATCTGTTCTTTTTATATCCTTTTTATCTGTTCTTTTTATATCCTTAGTTTTTGTGTGTTTTTTGTCTGGTATTATTCTTTTTCTAGGTCTTCTTTTCTTCTTAGATTGATCAGAAGAAGCTACTTTTTTTCTAGATGAATCTTTAAGATCTATTTTATCTACGATTCTAATACCTTTCTTTTCTTCTATTTTAAGTTTTTCTTCTATTTTAAGTTTTTCTTCTACTTTAGGTTTTTCTTCTACTTTAGGTTTTTCCTTTACTATTTGAAATTTTTCTTCTATTCCTATTTTGATATTTGATGCAACTTTTTTTTCAACAGCAGAATCTTCAAACGCATTTTCAAGTAATGTATATTGTTCACTATTAATTTTTGCGTTTGGATTAGAGTCAATATTATATCCTTTCTCTTTTAGAAAATTTATTATAGTATTTCTACCAACATTTAATTTTCTAGCTATTTGACCTAATCTCAGTGTTCTATTTTCAATCATATTTTATTCAAATTCTTTTTTAAGAGTTGCTCTAACATTATCTACAGTTTCTTCTTCTAAATCTGATCTTTTTAATAAATCATCTTTTTCTATATTGAGAACTGCTTTAGCGGTATCTAGACCTATTCTTTTCAATTCATCTATTATCCAACCTTCAATTTCATCAGAAAATTCTTCTAAATCTACATCTTCCTCTTGAAGTCCATCTAGTTCTCTAAAAACATCAATTTCTAAATCTAAAAGTCTGCTGGCTAATTTAATGTTTTGTCCTCCTTTTCCAATTGCTAATGAAACTTGATCAGGCTTTAAGTAAACAGAAACCCTTTTATTTTCTTTTTCTATTTTTAAGCTTGTTATTTTTGCTGGACTTAGAGCTCGTGTAATATATAGATTTGTATTTTCTGTGAAATTGATTACATCAATGTTTTCATTTTGTAATTCTCTAACAATTGAATGTATTCTAGATCCATTCATTCCAACACATGCGCCCACAGGATCTATTCTATCATCATAAGATTCTACACAAATTTTTGCTCTTTCACCCGGTTCTCTAACAATTTTTTTTATTGTAATTAATCCATCAAAAATTTCAGGAACTTCTTTTTCAAATAATTTTTCTAAAAATTTTGGATTTGTTCTAGAAAGTGTAATTTTTGGATTTCCTCTAAACATTTCTACACTTAATATAATGCCTCTTAATGAGTCTCCTTTACGATATCTATCTTTTGGTATTTGTTCAGATCTAGGTAATGATATCTCATTGCCTTCTATGTCGACTAATAATACTTCTCGACTTAAAATTTGATATATTTCTCCAGTAATTATTTCTCCAATAAGGTCATCGTATTTACTTATAATAATTTCTTTTTCTAAGTCTTTTACTCTTTGAATAAGAGTTTGTTTCGCAAGAATTACAGCTCTTCTTCCAAAGTCTTCAATTTTAATTTCTTCAGCAACTTCATCGCCTATAATAAAATCTTCTTCAATTTTTTTTGCATCAGAAATAGCTATTTTGTCAAAATCCCATATGTCTTCAGAGTTATCATCAACTACTTCTCTAAACCTCATTATTTCTAAATCTCCTTTATCAGCATTGATGACAATATCAAAATTTTCGTCATTTTCATATTTTTTTTTGATCATTGCACGAAAAACATCTTGCAAGATTCTTATCATAGTTGGTCTATCAACATTTTTTTGTTTAGCAAATTCTGTGAATGATTGTATTAATATTTTTGTATCCATAATTTTTTTTCAAAAAAAATGGGGACAAATGTCCCCGCTTCCATTTAAATTAGTACGCAAACTTAACTTTTTTTATATATATCACAAATTTTCGATAGAAAAAGCTTATAAATTTACTATGAATAAAAATCTTAAACTTTTTAACTCTCTTTCTAAAGAAAAAGAAGTTTTTTATACGAATAAAAAAGGAAACGTATCAATGTATGTTTGTGGACCAACTGTTTATAGCTTATTACATATAGGAAATTTTAGGGGGCCTATTTTCTTTAATTTGGTAAGAAATTGGTTAGAACATTTAAAATATAAAGTAAAATACGTTTATAATTATACTGATATAGATGATAAAATTATTGATAAAGCAAAAATTGAAAAATTAGATGCTAAAATTATTTCTCAAAAATATATAGTTGAGTTTGAAAAAGATTATGCGTCACTTAAAATTCCTAAACCTAGTTTTACTCCAAAATGTACAGATTATATTGATGACATTATTATTTTTATTTCAGAATTAATTGATAATCATTTTGCTTATTATAATAATGGGCATGTATTTTTTTCTATTAAGAAATTTGATAATTATGGAAAACTTTCTCGAAAAAATGTTGATGATTTATTGGTAGGTCATAGAGTAAAAATTAATGATAATAAGAAAAATCCTCTAGATTTTGTTTTATGGAAACCTTCTAATGGAGATAATCCAGGTTGGGAATCTCCATGGGGTTACGGTAGACCTGGTTGGCATATTGAGTGTTCAGCCATGTCTAGTAAATTATTAGGAAGTAATATTGATATTCATGGTGGTGGGATAGATCTTTTATTTCCTCATCATGAAAATGAAATTGCACAATCAGAATCTAGGTTTAAAACTAGTTTTTCTAATTTTTGGGTTCACAATAATTTAATAAATTTTGATAATCAAAAAATGTCAAAATCACTTGGAAACATTATAAAAGCAAGAGATTTTATTGCTGATTATAATTCTGAAATATTAAAGATTTTGATTTTAAGTGTACATTATAGATCTGTTTTGAATTTTAATGAATCTCAAATTAATAATTCAATTACTAATCTTATAAAGATATATTCTTCAATAAATTTAGCTGATTCAATAATTGTTAAACAAAAGAATCAAAAAGAAAATCTTGATTTTAAGAATTTTGTTCATAGATGTGAAGAAAAAATATGTGAATTCATGAATAATGATTTTAATACTCCTGGTTTTTTCTCAATTATTTTTGATTCTATTAGAAGATTTAATCTACTTGCTGTAAATAAAAAAATAACACCTGAACTCAAATATATTTCTCTTTCATTTCTTTCTTTTATTAAGAAGTATGGAAAAATTTTGGGATTATTCAATGAAAATTCATCAGAATTTTTATCTGAATTAAGTCTTCTTCTTTTAAAAAATAAAAATATTTCAATCACACATTTAGAAGAACTTATAAATAAGAGGAATAAAGCTAGAAAAGAAAAAAATTATAAACTTTCTGATGAAATTAGAAATGAAATTTTTGAGTTAGGTATTGAAATAAAAGATGAACCAGATGGATTAACAAAGTGGTCAGTTAAGGTTGATTTCAAAAAAAATTAAAATGTTTTTCAGTTAAATTATATTAGATTTCTTGGGCAACAACCTCATTAACTTCTGGTATAAATCTTTTTAAAAGTTTTTCTATGCCAGCTTTTAATGTGATCATGGAAGAAGGACATCCACTACAAGCTCCCTGTAAGGATACTTTGACTATACCATTATTATATGATTCAAATTGTATAGCTCCACCATCTTGCTCTACAGCTGGCTTAATATATTCTTCTAATACTTCAATTATTTTTTTATCTAGATCTCCATGTGGAGTACTATTATCTTCAGTGATACTTTTATTAAGTATTGTTTTTTCTTCTTCAATATATTTTTTTATAAAATCTCTTAACTCTATTTTAATATCATCCCAGCTTATATCTTCATTTTTTGTTAATGTTATAAAATTACTCATTATAAAAACTCTTTTGATGTATTTGAATTCAAATAAAGATATTGCTAATGGAGAGTCTATTGCACTTTCAACATCAGGATAATCTTTAATAATCCCATCATCAATTAAAATCTTATCTGTTACAAATTTTAAAGAATTTGGATTAGGATTTGCTTCTAAATAAATATTAACATTTTTACTCATCTTCATTAAATTTTACATTTTCTCCTTCTGTATAGGCTACAATGCTTGCTACGGTTGCATCACCAGTTACATTAACAATAGTTCTACACATATCAAGAGGTCTATCAATCGCAATAATAAGAGCTAATCCTTGGGGATCAATTCCTACTGCTCCAAGTACAATCACTAACATAATTAAACCAGCTCCTGGTACTGCTGCTGCTCCAATAGAAGATAGTGTTGCAGTTACAATAATAACTAATTGATCTGCAATTGTTAAATCTTGACCAAATGCTTGTGCAATAAATACTGCTGAAATTGCTTGATGAATGCTAGTCCCATCCATGTTTATAGTTGCTCCTAGTGGACAAACAAAACTTGTTACTTCTTCAGAAACATTTAGATTTTTTTTAACTCTTTTCATAGTTAAAGGTAGAGTTGCAGCACTTGAACTAGTAGAAAAAGCTAACATTTGAGCAGGAAAAATTGCTTTAAAAAAATTTTTATATCCGATTTTAGTTATAAAATAAAGTATTGATGGATAAAATAGAAATACCATTGTTGCTAAACCAAGGAGAACAGTAATTGCATATATTATTAATGGTTTTAATGTTATAATAATATTATTTGGATCATCACCTGCAAGATCTACAATTAAACCTGCTAATAGAGCAAAAACACCTATTGGAGCATATTCCATTATAATTTCAACAATTTTTATAATAATTTCATTTATGCCATCAAAGATTTTTTTAACAGGATCTCCTTTATTTTCTGGAATCATTATTAAAGCAATTCCAAATAATATGGCAAAGAAAATAATTTGTAACATATTTTTATTATTACTTGCTGCAAAGAAAAAATTGTCTGGCACAACGTCAACCATCATTTGGAGGGGACCAGAATTTTCAACTTTTTCTGCATTATTTATTTTCATGGTAGCTTCAGAAGCATATTTTTCTCTAAGTTCTATAGTTATTTCTTCAGGGAATGCTTTTCCTGGTTGAACGATATTAGCTAAAAAAAGGGCTATAATTATTGATAAAACAGTAGTTAATATATAAATGCTAAATGTTTTACCACCTATTCTAGATAATTTAGACGTGTCTCTTAAATTTGAAATTCCTGAAATTAGAGAGACTAATATTAAAGGAACAGCAACTAATTTTAGCATTTTAACAAATATGGTGCCAAATGGCATTACCCAATTTGTTATAGTATTACTAATACCAAAAAATACTGAAACGATTCCTAAAAGAAGACCTAAAATTAATCCGATTATAATTTTTGTGTGTAATTGCATTTTTTAATTTTATTATTATTGGCTTTGTAAATATAAATCAGTTATAACATTCGCGGCCATTGATTCAACAATTGGTACAGCTCGTGGAACAACACATGGGTCATGTCTTCCTTTACCTTGAATAATTACTTCTTTATTATCATTATTTATACTTTTTTGTTTTTTCATTATCGTAGATACAGGCTTAAAAGCAACTTTAAAATAAATATCTTCACCATTACTAATTCCACCTTGAATTCCACCAGAAAAATTAGATTTTGTTGATATTTTTCCATTATTAATTTGAAATTTATCGTTATGTTCTGATCCGAACATTTCTACCCCTTTGAAACCACTTCCATATTCAAAGCCTTTTACAGCATTTATGGAAAGCATAGCTTTACCTAATTCAGCATGAAGTTTGTTAAAAATGGGCTCTCCAATTCCAACCGGGCAACCTTTAACTACACAAGTTATAATACCGCCTATGGTATCTTTGTTCTTGCGTGCATTAGTAATAATTTTTATAAACTTATTTGCAAAATTATTATCTGGACATCTAACAATATTAGACTCTATTTTTGAAAAATCTAATTTTTTATAGTCATTATCTATTTGACATTTTCCAACTTTTGATACGTATGCATTTATGCTAATATTTAAGGAATTCAAAAATTTTTTTGCAATAGCTCCTGCAGCTACCCAGTTAGCAGTTTCTCGGGCAGAGCTTCTGCCCCCTCCTCTATAATCTCTAGCTCCATATTTTTTTTCATATGTAAAGTCAGCATGTGAGGGTCTAAATGAATTTGATATGTGTTTGTAATCACTGCTTTTTTGATTTTTATTTTTAATTTGAAGGGAAATAGGCATTCCTGTTGTTAAACCATTATAAACTCCAGATAGAATTTTTATTTTATCGTCTTCTTTTCTTTGTGTTGTAATTTTTGATTGTCCTGGCTTTCTTCTATCTAATTCTTTCTGAATTTCTTCGGATGATATAGAAATACCTGAAGGACATCCATCAATAATAACTCCAATAGCTGGTCCATGTGACTCACCATAAGTTGATATCTTAAAAATTTTTCCAAATGAGTTGCTCATTTTTTAAAGTTTATTAAGTAGGTCGTTGAAATAATGATTAAAGTTAAAATAATAAAATTTAGAAAAATGCTATTGTTAGTTTGTTTTTCAATTGGTTTTAAAGTGTTATTTGTGCTATTAATGATTTCAAAAAATGAATCAATATCTTTTGATTGTATGATTTTGTTTTTTATGCTATTTCCAATTGCTTTAATTTGTATTTTGCTTTTAAGTGTATCATATTTTTTTTCTTTTACATTATAAAATATCCAACCTATTTTATTGAAATTATATTTTCCAGCTTCAGAAGGTATTCCATAATATTTAAATTTTTTTGAACCATAAACTTTTCCCTTTTCTCGTTTTATATATTGTTCTGAGTTAGGAGGATAAAATTCTATTCCATCAATATTAATTTTAGGTGAAGTAATTGCTGTAATGTTTCCTTCACCTATTATTTCAAAATCATAGTTGAAATTATCTCCTGTTTTAACTTCTTTTTTATCTATTCTCTCTTTTAATTTAAAATCTCCAACAGCAATATTTTCTTTTAGTGGATGTTCAGGTAATTCTTCTACTTTGACCGTAGTTGGTTTAGAATAAAATTTTTCATAATCTTCAATTTTATTTCTTCCAAAAAAAGAAAGTTTTTTGGAAACTTTATATTTTATAAGCTCTAGTTCTAATTGTGGGAATGAAATGTCATCAGTATTGAATGGATAGTATGTTGCTTCAAAAATTTTATATTGATTATATTTTTTGTTGTTAATTATAACAGGGATACTATTTATATTTTCAATATTAAAATTTTCTTCCCAACAATTAGAAGGTTTAATTTTTTTCAATATTTCAGTTAGTTGTTTTCCTAAATCATAAAACCTCATATCTGCCATATTATCTTCACTTACAAAAAAAGAAAGCGTAGTGTTGAAACCTTCTCCTACTTTTATGATTTTTTTATTAGTATTTAAGCTTAAAAAAGCATCAGCTTCAACGTCAATGAATTCATCTTGATTTCTATCGAAAAAATTATCCTCAAAAGGATCAAAAAAGTTATTAAATGGATTATTATTATTATTTTCTGGTTTTTTATTATCTACATTTATTAATTTTTTATTTGATGTTATTTTATAGCCATTTACTTCTATTTCAAAAAGTGGAATATTAATTACACCTTCTTTTATTGCTATATAATTTTGAATTATTTCTTGAGATGAGCTCATCTTACCATTTATAAAATTTGTTGAGCTCGAAGAAGATATTCCTATTTTTTTTAATCCATTAACTTCAGGAAAATTTCCATATGTTTTTATTTTTTCATTTTTAGCAGTTATTGTAATTTGTAATGTTTCGCCAACATTTAAATTTTCAGGTGTAATGGATATACTTATTTGTTGACAGAATAAATAAGTAGACCAAAATAAAATTAAAATTATTGTAGAAAATGTTTTTTTAATCATACTCAAAATTAATTAATTGAATACTTTTAGTAATAATTTAAATTTTAAAAAAAGTTAAAAAATATTATGTTGCAGCTTCAATATTTTTTTTAATACCCTCATATTTTGCTCTTTTTATTGCAGAATTTTTAAAAATATGGTTGAAATTTTCTAACGTAATCTCTTTCCAATCATTTTTTTTCATTCAAAAATTGAATTCTGATATCCCTTTTTTGGTTCTATTCCTAGATGATCATAACTTAACTTTGTAACAACCCTTCCTTTTTGAGTTCTTTTTAGATAACCTTCTTGAATTAGATATGGTTCATAGACCTCTTCTATTGTATTAGATTCTTCACCGCAAACAGTAGCTATCGTTGATAAACCAACAGGACCACCGTTAAATTTTTTTATTATAGAAAATAATATTTTGTTATCCATTTCATCAAGACCTTTTTTATCAATTTTTAGTGCGTTTAATCCTCTTTTTGCAATTTTATGAGAAATTTTTCCATCTCCTTCAACTTCTGCAAAATCTCTCATTCTTCTTAAAAGATTGTTAAGAATTCTTGGTGTTCCTCTACTTCTTAGTGCAATTTCTTTTGAGGCTTTTTCTTCAATAGGAATATTTAAAATTTTTGAAGATCTATTTATAATTTTTTGAAGAATTATTTTATTATAGTATTCCAATCTAAAGTTTATTGCAAATCTTGATCTTAGTGGAGATGATAGTAAGCCTGAACGGGTTGTGGCTCCAATTAATGTAAAAGCATTTAATTTTATTTGAACTGATCTTGCACTTGGTCCAGAATCTATCATAAGATCTATTTTATAATCTTCCATAGCAGAATATAAATATTCTTCTATAATATTATTTAGTCTATGAATTTCATCAATAAATAAAACATCACCTTCTTCTAAATTTGTAAGTAGACCAGCAAGATCGCCAGCTTTTTCAAGCACAGGCCCTGACGTTACTTTTAGATTAGAGCCAAGTTCATTTGCTATTATATGAGAAAGTGTTGTTTTACCAAGTCCTGGAGGTCCATGAAGAATTACGTGATCTAAAGGTTCATCTCTATTTTTTGCTGCTTTTACAAAGATTTTTATATTATTAAGTATTTGTTCTTGGCCATAAAAATCCTTAAAAGACTTTGGTCTTAATATATTTTCAAATTCTTTATCTTTACTACTTGAATTATTTTCAGAATTTAAATAATCTTCTCTCATTCTATTTATGCTAATTTAAATATTTTTTATGCGTCGTTTAGTATTGTTTTTGTTTTTTGTTTTAGTATCAGTCCTTTTATTTTTTAATAAAAATAACATTAATAAAAATGAAATTTATATAACGGGAACTACGATGGGGCCTATTGTCTATAATATTAAATATGTTTCTAAGGATATTCAAATTAATAAAAGTGATATAGATTCATTGCTAATTTTATTCAATAATATTTTTTCAACATATCAGTCAACTTCTTATATAAGCATTTTAAATAAATCAAAATCTGTAGAAACAGTAAACCCCTTATTTTATAATTTATTAAAAGAGAGCAAAAAAATATATGAAGTAACTGAGGGTGCTTTTGATCCAACTGTTGGACCATTGGTGAATGCGTGGGGTTTTGGCCCTTTAAATAAGAAAAACATTCCTTCCAAGGAAGAAATAGATAGTATTATCAAATTAGTAGGTTTCGATAAATTATATTTTGATGAAACGATAATTGAAAAAAATCATAAAGATTCTTATATCGATTTTAGTTCTATTGCAAAGGGATATGCTGTTGATTTTATAGCAAAATACTTTAATGATAATAATGTGAAAAATTATTTTATTGATATTGGAGGAGAAGTAAAATGTAATGGAATTAATTCTAGTGGTAAAATTTGGAATATAGGAATTGAAAATCCATTTCTAGAAAACAGTTCAAGAAAATTAATAGCCTCTATACCTTTGAAGAATCTTTCCTTGGCTACTTCGGGTAATTATAGAAATTATTATGTAAATAACGATTCAATAATAGTTCATATTATAAATCCAAAAACAGGTTATCCAACTGAATCTAATATGCTTAGTGCATCTGTTTTTTCTAAAGATTGTTTTACTTCGGATGCTTATGCAACAGCATTTATGGTTCTGGATTTTAATAAAGTAAAAGAAATTTCAAAAAAAATTGAAGAAATAGACGTATTCTTGGTTTATAAAGATTCTTTAGGAAATATTAATACATATGTGTCACCAAATTTGTCTGACTTAATAGATATTAGGAAATGATAAAATTTATTTACAATTCTATTTCTATTATTGTATCTATTGGATCAATGATTTTATTTGATAGATCTATTATTAAACCGAACTTATTTTGGTTATAATTTACTTTTTGATTACTATCAAAATATTTTATTTTTTTTATTTTTTTTGTAAATGAATCAATAAAAAGAGTATTTTTTTTAGGATTAATGATATGAAGATAAATTTTGTTTTGTTTCTGAGTAGAGACATATTCTTCGGTAGGAAGAATAGGACCTTGAGATGTATTATAAATTGTTTCTCCATTTTTTGTTAGCCAATTTCCTATTTCTTTTAAAGATGAGATGTGATTGGATTGAATTTTTCCATTAGGCATAGGACCAACATTAAGTAATAAATTAGTTCCATGTCCTGAAGCTTTAACTAAATATTGTATGAGCTCTTTTTTAGATTTGTGACTATTGTCTTGTAAGTTGAATCCCCATGAATTGTTTATTGTTTCACATACTTCCAAAGGCAATTGACTAATATCTTCTTTAGAACTTCCAAATCCTGTAGTATTATTTCCAGGAAGATCTTTTTCAAACATTTGAAAATCTTCACCATCTAAAATTCCAATATGGTGATTATTACCTATTAAGCACTTAGGTTGTATATCGTGGATTAATTTATAGATTTCATCGTAATGCCAATCAACTTTTAATTTTCCAAAAGTTTTTCCATCCCATTCTTTTTGATCCCAGTGACCATCAAACCATATTCCAGCAATTTCTCCATAATTAGTAAGTAATTCGGTAAGTTGAATTTTCATAAAATTAATATAATTAGCCCAATCTCCTTCTTTTCTTCCTTTAATCCCATTTCCTGTTCTCCCTCTTGGGAAGTAATCATCATTGTGCCAATCTAAAAGAGAATAATAGAAAAATAATTTTATTCCTTCTTTATGACATTCTTCAGCGAGCATTTTTAAAATATCTTTTTTGAAAGGTGTTGCGTTTACTATATTGTAATCATTGGCTTTAGTTTTAAACATAGAAAATCCATCATGATGTCTGCTTGTTATTGTAATGTATTTCATTCCAGACTCTTTTGCCATTTTGACCCATTCTTTGGGGTTAAAATCTATAGGATTAAAAAATGCAGGTAGTTTTTCATAATCTTTAATTGAGATATTTTGATTTTGCATTACCCATTCTCCATCACCCAAAACACTGTATATTCCCCAGTGAATAAATAGACCAAACTTGGCATTTTTAAACCATTCTCTTGCTTCTAAATTTTCTTGTGTAGGGTTATATTTTTGAGAAAATAGATTGAATGATAATAATAGATAAATTAATAAAATTTTTATTTTCATAATTCCTTATTTAAGTTGATAAAGCATTTTTTGCATAGTTAAGACATTTTTTTACTTCTTCAACAGCATTAGAATTTTTTGGGATGGTATATTCTAATTCTATGGAGGCGGGTATTTTATATTGTTTTTCTTTTAAAAGTTTTAATATTTTTGTAACTGGAGTTTCTCCTTCTCCCCAAGGATGATCGGTTTTGCCTTTTTTGTTTGATGACCTATCTTTTATATGCATACTCATAATTTTTTTGTTATTTTTTATAATAAAATTTAGAAGTGCTTGTTGTGTGTTCTTTCCGCCAGCAGCAATGTAATGTCCACAATCTAAATTTATTGCATTATATGGAGATTGATTCATAGCTATATCCCATGCGTGATCCGATGCTTGTTTGTGTGCATGGTATGCTACATACATTTTGTTTTTTTCAGCAAGTTTTCCTAATCTTAATGAATGAGCACTATCTTTTGGAATTTCTACTGTAACATGACTTGCTCCAAGACTTTTTCCCGCTTGTAATGCATATGCTATTTCAGCATCTGTATTATCTTTACGCAGAGCATTAGGTTTAAAAGCATAAATTTTTATACCGTTATTATTAAATAATTTTTTTATTTCTTTAAATTTTTTCATTGAAATATTTGTTCTCCATGCAATAACATTTTTTCTGTAATCTTTCATTTCTTTAGAATTACTATTCCATGGAATGGATTTGTCTCTTTTAGGCTTACCAAGATGTTGTTCAATAGATTCTCCCATAAGTTCTATTGCATTTATATTACAATCCTTACAATATTGTATTAAACTATTTACATCCTGTGGCATGCTTCTAAAGGAATAGGTTATTACACCTATTTGTACACCAAAAAATTTTGAATTAAGAACATTATTTTTAAGTAATGCAATTGTTTTTGAAATTAATGAATTAGAATATAACATTGCGGTAGACAATATTCCTCCTTTGTATATAAATTTTCTTCTAGTAGATGATTTTGGGTTGTTCATTTGTTAAACTTAATAATTATTTTGGATTTGCTTTTTAAAATGTGACTTATTCATTGTGATTTTTTTTATTAATTTCTAATTCACATGTTTCATCATTAAGTTCTAGTTCAATAGTGTAATGTTTAAAATGATATTTTTTTAGTATACCCTTTGTCTTTTTTTTGACGCTTTTATATTCTGAAAAAGTTGATACATTATCTAATTTAATATGAGTTGTAAAAACATGGTGTTCTCCTTCTAGGGACCAGACGTGTGTGTGATGCATTGAGCTAACAAATTTGAGTTCTAATATTTGTGATTTAATTTGATTAACATCAATATCTTTAGGTACACCTTGTAAAAATATAAATAGTGTTTCTTTAAGTCTTTTTATTACATTCCAAAGAATGTAAATTGTAATAAATAGTGAAAGTGCTGGATCTAGATAATGAATATCTTTAAAATTTAAAATAATTGCTACAACTAAAACTGCCACCCATCCTAATACGTCTTCCAATAAATGCCATGAGGCTACTTTTTCATTCATGGATTTACCACTACTTAATTTCCATGCCGCATAACCATTAACAAAAACACCAATAATTGCAAAAATCATCATTCCTTGTGCGTCAGTGTGTTCAGGATTTAGTATTCTTCCTATAGCTTCATTGATAACATAAATTGATCCTGCTATTAAGATAATACTACTTATTAATGCTCCGAGGAGTGAAAATCTATTGTAACCAAAAGAAAATTTTTTATCAGCTTTTTTCTTTGATTTAACATCTAAGTACCAAGCAGTTCCTAGTGAAATGGTATCTCCCAAATCATGAATCGCATCTGAAATTATAGCAATACTGTTAACATAAATACCTCCAATTATTTCTAGTATTGTGAAGCATAAATTTAAATAAAATGCAATTTTAATATTTTTTGTGGAAGTATGATTGTGTGAATGATTGTGCCCCATAATTAAATATATGTAATTGATTAATAATTTTATAACAAATATTTTATTTAGTTTGTTTAATGAGAAAACTAATTATAACTCCTAAAAAATTACACACAGAAAATGATAATATAAATGGTCCTACTGTAATTAAAGTTCCAAAATGTATTAATGATCCTCTGGGGAGGTATTATATGTATTTTGCTCATCATAGAGGTTCACATATTAAACTTGCATATTCAAATAATCTTTTAGGCACTTGGAATATTTATCAAAAGGGAGTGTTAGATATAAATCAAATTAATGGAATTGATCACATTGCAAGTCCAGAAATATATTTTAAGAATAATAAAATAGTTATGATTTATCATTCAGTATATGATAAAGAATCTCAATTATCCTCTAGTGCAATTTCTGATGACGGTATAAATTTTATACCTGATCAAGAAAAATTTGCTTTATTTTATTTTAGAAGATTTGTGTATAAAGGAAAAGTTTTTGGAGTAGCAAAAAACAATAGTAAATATGGTTGTATTTATAAACTAATTAATGGTAAATATCAAATTTTAAATCCTAGATTTATTTTTAATATGAGACATTGTTCTATACTTGTTCGAAAGAATTTTGTTTATTGTTATTACACGAAAATAGGGGATTGTCCTGAACGAGTAATGAAGTGTAAAATACATATGTCTACATTGAAACCTTATTGTATTTCTGAAGTTTTTAGGCCATTGTATAGTTGGGAAGGTTCTGAGGAGCCAATTAAAAAATCAAAATTTGGGATGGTAGAAAAAAAAGTTCATCAGATTAGAGATCCATATGTATATCGAGAAAGTAAAATAAATTATATTTTTTATACTGTTCAGGGTGAAAATGGAATATCTGTATTTATAGAAAAATAAATAATTTAATTTATTCTATAGGATGCATGTTAAAGTTTTGATTATCAAAATAATTAATTCTATTAGGCATTGTATTTTCTATGGTCTGTTTAAGAGATGGAGATATTCTATCTGCTCTATATCTTATAGCTAAATAGGGTAGATAACTTTCAGAGATATCTTCTCTTATAGGATTATCTCTTGCGTAATCTGATATAAAATTACAATCAATGGATTGAGCATTAAGCCAATCTTCTGTCTCAGCATGGTATGAGTCAAGAGAAGTATGAGAGGCCTCGTGAACTAAAGTTTCTTCAAGAATACCTTGGCTTTCATAATTTTCTTTTGACCAGTCTGTATGAATTAAAAGGTTGTTATTACCACCTCCGAATGGTTCATTTCCTCTATGTATCCATACTGTCTCAACATCTTTTCTTAACTGTGTTGTTAATCTTCCAATTACTTCTGCAAATTTTAAAGCTTGAACTTTAGCGACTTCAGGACTTCCAAATTCAGGATTTACTTGTATTTCAATATATAATCCATCATCATATTGTGAAGTAAAAAGGTAAGGATTTAATGTAACCCAATTATTAACTCTTCTATCAAACATGGTTCTTGATCCTTGTCCATTATAAATTAAACTTATAAAGGTTGTTGGGTCTTCTGGTGTTATAATGTCAGGATCAATGAATATTGTTCCTCCAAAAGGTGGAGTTCTTAGAGTAGTACATTCTTCAGGTATATTTTTTTCTATTGAATTACATGTACTAATAAATAATATTAAAAAACTAAATAAGAAAATGTTTTTCATACTACAATATAGGGGTTTTGTTTTATGTCAATATTTGTTATAAATAAAAAAACCACCTTACCATAGGTGGTTCTTAACTGCTTCTATTATTTGCATAATAGAATTAGGTGAGCTCAAATTTACAAAATCATTTAAAATAATCAAAGATTAACTTCCACACATTTCGCAGTCATCTTTATTATCGGTAGAGCATTGTATTGCCACTTGTTCCTTTTCTTTTTCTTCAATACTCTTCTTTTCATCTTTTACTATTGTAAATTTAATAGCATCAGCGGCTGCTTTTGTTCTTAAGTAATAAAGACCCGTTTTTAGTCCTTTTTTCCAGGCGTGAAAATGCATTGATGTTAATTTACCAAAAGTGGCATCTTCCATATGAATATTCATACTTTGACTTTGACATATATATGCTCCTCTGTCTGCAGCCATATCAATTACACTTTTTTGAGAAATTTCCCAAACTGTCCTGTATAGAAGCTTAATATTTTCGGGAATTTCTTTAATTTTTTGAATTGAGCCATTAGCTTCCATTAGTCTGTCTTTCATAGAATCGTCCCAAAGATTAAGCTTTATTAAGTCTTTAAGAAGGTGTTTATTTACTACAATAAATTCTCCAGATAATACTCTTCTTGTATAGATATTAGAAGTATAGGGTTCAAAGCATTCGTTATTTCCAAGAATTTGTGATGTAGATGCTGTGGGCATAGGAGCTAGTAGTAGAGAATTTCTAACACCATTCTTTTTTACTTTTTGTTTTAGTTTTGTCCAGTCCCATCTATTTGAATTTGGAGTTATTCCCCACATGTCAAATTGAAAAATACCTTTTGATACTGGTGAACCTTTATAGGATTCATATGCTCCATCTTTTTTAGCTATTTCCATTGATGCTTCCATTGCTCCAAAATAAATAGTTTCAAAAATTTCAACATTTAATTTTTTAGCTTCTTTTGAATCAAAAGCATACCTCATAAGAATAAAAGTGTCAGCAAGTCCTTGAACTCCAATTCCAATAGGTCTATGTCTCATATTAGAATTTCTTGCTTCTTCGACTGGATAATAGTTAACATCAATAACCTTATTTAGGTTTTTAGTAATGACTTTAGTAATCTCATATAATTTTTTGTGGTTATAAGTCATATCATCATTAACAAATTTGTTTAAAGCTATAGAAGCTAAATTGCATACTGCAATTTCATCTGGTGATGTATATTCCATTATTTCAGTACATAGATTGGAAGATTTAATTGTTCCTAAATTTTTTTGATTAGATTTTCTATTTGCTGCATCTTTATATAATATATAAGGATTTCCTGTTTCGATTTGTGATTCTAGTATTTCAAACCATAAGTCTTGAGCTTTTACTGACTTTCTTGCTTTTCCTTCTTTTTCATATTTAGTATAAAGTTTTTCAAAATCATCACCATATGTTTCGTGTAAATCTTTTGCTTCATCTGGAGAAAATAATGACCAATCTTCGTTTGCTTCTACTCTTTTCATAAAGAGATCTGGTATCCACATTGCATAGAAAAGATCTCTTGCTCTTAACTCTTCTTTTCCATGATTTTTTTTGAGTTGTAGAAATTCAAAAATATCTGCGTGCCATGGTTCAAGATATATAGCAAAACTTCCTTTTCTTTTTCCACCACCTTGATCAACGTACCGTGCTGTCATATCAAAATTTCTAAGCATAGGAATAATACCATTAGAAATTCCATTTGTTCCATTTATGTATGATCCTGTAGCTCTAACATTATGGATACTTAGTCCTATTCCACCAGCTGATTGAGATATTTTTGCACACTGTTTTAATGTATCATATATTCCCTCTATACTATCATCTTTCATCGTAAGTAAAAAACATGATGATAGTTGTGGTTTTGGAGTACCTGCATTGAAAAGTGTTGGCGTAGCATGAATAAACCATTTTTCAGAAAGCAAATTATATGTTTCAATAGCTGCATCAATGTTTTCTTTATGAATGCCAATAGCAACCCTCATGAGCATGTGTTGAGGTCTTTCAACAACTAAACCTTTAAGTTTTAAAAGGTAAGATTTTTCAAGGGTTTTAAATCCAAAATAGTCATAACTAAAATCTCTATCATAAATAATAGAGGAATCCAGAATTGCAGCATTTTTATTTATGATTCCATATATTTCTTTAGATAAAAGTGAAGCATTTTTTCCTGTTTTTGGATTGATGTATGTGTATAATCTTTTCATAGTATTTGAAAAAGATTTGCTCGTTGTTTTGTGAAGATTAGATATGGATATTCTTGCTGCTAAAACCGCATAATCTGGATGTTTGGTAGTAAGAGTTGCAGCTGTTTCAGCTGCTAATTCATCGAGTTCTTGGGTGGATACTCCATCATAAATACCGTCAATAACTTTTTTAGCAATTTCAATTGTTTTTACGTATTTAGTATTTAGACCATAGCTTAATTTTTCAATTCTTGCAGTTATTTTATCAAATTTTACTGATTCTTTTCTTTGGTCTCTTTTTATTACTAGCATCTATATATATTAAAAGTCTTCTTCTAATGAAAATTTTGGACTATCACCGGTATCATCTTTTTTAAGGACGCCTGCTTTTTGATATTCAGCAACTCTTTTTTCAAAGAAGTTAGTTTTTCCTTGTAAGGATATCATCTCCATAAAATCAAAAGGATTTGATGAATTATATACTCTAGAACAATCAAGTTCAATAAGAAGTCTGTCTGCAACGAATTCAATATATTGACACATTAAATTAGAATTCATACCTATTAGTTTAACTGGTAATGCATCGGTAACAAATTCTTTTTCCATATTAACTGCATCAACAATGATTTTTGTAACTTTTTCTTTTGGTAAGGTATTTACGACGTGTTTAGTATATAAGTGACATGCAAAATCACAGTGAAGGCCTTCATCTCTAGATATAAGTTCATTTGAAAAAGTAAGTCCAGGCATTAGACCTCTTTTTTTAAGCCAAAATATTGAACAAAAACTTCCAGAAAAAAATATTCCTTCTACAGCAGCAAATGCAATTAATCTTTCAGCAAAAGTTCCGTTGTCAATCCATTTCAATGCCCAGTTTGCTTTTTTCTTAACACAGTCTAAAGTTTCTATTGCATGAAGCAAACTATCTTTCTCTTTAGGGTTTTCAACATAAGTATCAATTAATAATGAATAAGTTTCGGAATGAATATTTTCAATTGCAATTTGAAATCCATAGAAAAATTTTGCTTCAGTATATTGTACATCTGACACAAAATGTTCAGCTAAATTTTCATTAACTATACCGTCACTAGCTGCAAAAAAAGCTAATACATGTTTGATAAAATGTTTTTCATTATCATTTAAATTTTTCCAATCTTTTAAGTCTGCACTAAGATCAATTTCTTCAGCAGTCCAAAAGCTTGCTTCTGCTTTTTTATAAAATTTCCAAATGTCATCATGTTCAATAGGGAATAATACAAACCTATCAGCATTTTCTTCTAAAATAGGTTCTGGTAATTGGGCCTTTTGTTGCATTAAATATTTTTTTAACTATTTAAAAAATTAGACAAAAAAAATCTTGTCATTATATTGATAAAAATAATATAATGACTAAAATTTATTAGCCAATATAAGTGGTTTATAATATGTTCTTGTTTGGAAGCTATTAATTAAAATATCACTAAATATTCAATCTTAATCTAGGCTATACAAATATTATAAAAACCGTTTATAATATCAAAGTAATCTGTAAACCTTTTTTGTTTTTTTTTAAAAAAAATCTATTTTATTTTTTTTGATTTGATAAATGGATATAAAATCATAAATTTGCAGACCTTTTTAAAAAAATAAATAAACGAACAATGTATGCGATTGTAGATATTTCAGGGAAACAATTTAAAGTAGAAAAAAATAAATTTATCTATACAGATAAAATAGATTCTAAAGAAGGAAAAAAAGTAGAATTTAATAACGTTCTTTTTATTAGTGAAAAAGGAAAAGTTAAAATTGGTAAACCTACAATAAAAGGATCAAAAGTAACGGGAGAAGTTTTATCTCAATTAAAAGATGATAAGGTTATTGTCTTTAAGAAAAAAAGAAGAAAAGGATATAAAGTTAAAAATGGGCATAGACAATCGATGACTAAAATTTTAATTAAGGATATAAAATAAACTATTATGGCACATAAAAAAGGAGCAGGTAGTTCTAAGAATGGAAGAGAATCACATAGTAAGAGACTAGGTATTAAAATATTTGGTGGTCAAAAAATTATTGCTGGAAATATTATTGTAAGGCAAAGAGGGACTAAACATCATGCGGGCCTTAATGTTGGAATGGGAAAAGATCATACACTATTTGCTTTAAAGGATGGTTTTGTAGAGTTTAAGAGGGGTAAAAAAGATAGATCTTTTGTATCGATTATAGATAAAATTTAATTTTTTCTATTTATCAACTTTTTACTGAATTCAATTAGTTCATTTTTTTGTGAGTTTTTAATATCAATTTTTTTTAAATAATCAAATGCTTTATTGAAATAATCATTAATTACTGATTCGGTTATACTATCAATATTTTTGTCCTTCATCAGACTTGTTATGACTTCTATTTTTTTGGTCGGATTGTTAGAATTATTAATCCAATTGTTAATTATTATTTTTTCTTTTTCATTAGTTGATTTTAATAATTTTATTAAAAGGTATGTTTTTTTATTTAGTAGAATATCTCCACCAATTTTTTTTCCAAATTTTCTATCTCCAAAGACATCTAAATAATCATCTTGTAATTGAAAACCAATACCTATGAATTCACCAAATTTGTATAAATTTTTTATATCAAGATCTTTCATTTTTGAAAGAATTCCTCCTAGTTCAAGACTAAAACCAATTAAGGTTGCAGTCTTGAGACGTATCATATTGATATATTGTTTTTCTGTTATTGATTTTTCATTTTCATAATTCATGTCATATTGTTGCCCTTCACAAACTTTTATAGCAATCTCATTAAATCTGTTTAATACTTTTTGCATTATTCTTAATGGTAAATCAGAAAATATTTTATTTGCAATAATCATTAATAGATCACCAGAAAGAATTCCTATATTATTATTCCACTTATTATGTATGGTTTTTTCCCCTCTTCGAAGTGTAGCATTATCTATAATATCATCATGAATTAAAGTGAAATTATGAAATAATTCAATGGCAATGACATATTGGACTATTTCTTGCCAGTTATTTTTTTTTAATTTATAAGCTAGAATTGATAATATAGGTCTGATTTTTTTACTCTTTATTTTAAGAATATATTTTATGGGTTCATAAAGTTCTTTGGGGGTATTGCTTAGATTAAGTTTGTTTAGTTCAGACTTTATTTTATTGAAATATTGTTTGTTTTTTACATTCATAATAGTTCTAAGTCTATATTTCTTTTATTAATGTCTGTATTAACAACCTTAATAATAATTTTTTGTCCAAGTTGATATATATTTTTTGTTCTTTTTCCAACTATTTGAATTTTATTGTCATCAAAATCATAATAGTCATCTTTCATTGATGAAATTTTAATTAAACCTTCACATTTTGTTTTGATAATTTCAGCATAAATACCCCATTCTGTAACACCAGAAATAACAGCTTCAAATTCTTGGTTAATAAACGCTGCCATATATTCTGTTTGTTTAAATTTTATAGATTCTCTTTCTGCCTTTGTAGCATTAATTTCCATTTTGGTAGAATGTTTACAAAGTATTTCATAATATGTTTTATCTTCTGGCTTACCTGCATTTAAATATTTATATAAAAGTCTATGGACCATGACATCTGGAAATCTTCTAATAGGTGATGTAAAATGTGTGTAATTATGAAATGCTAAACCAAAATGTTTTTCTTTACTAGTAGAATATTTTGCTTTTGACATTGATTTAATAGCAAACTTTTCAATTGAACTTTCTTCAGGTTTTCCTTTAATTTTTTCCATTAAATCATTTAAAGATTGAGAAAGGTGCTGTTCTTCAGTATTTATTTTGTATCCAAATTGATTAATGTAGTTTTTTAATTCTATTAATTTTTCTTCTTTTGGATCTTCATGAACCCTATATACAAATGTGTATTTTTGTTTATTGTTTTTTTCAAATTCATTAATCTTTTCAGCAACAATCTTATTGGCAAGTAGCATATATTCTTCAATCATTTTATGGGTATCTTTTCTGATTTTATTATATACCCCTATAGGTTTTTTATTGTCATCTAATTTAAATTTTACTTCTTTGGTTTTAAAATTAAATGCTCCTGATTTAAAACGTTTAGATCTAATTATTTTGGATATAGAATTTAATGTTTTTAAATCTTTTGAAAAAGAACTATTATCATTATCGATAGTATCTTGAGCATTATCATATGTAAATCTTTTATCTGAGTGTATAATTGTTTTACCAATCCATATATTTTTTATTTCAGCTTTAATGTTTACATCAAATAATACAGAAAAAGTTAATCTATCAGTATTTGGTTTCAAAGAACATAAATCATTTGAAAGTTTTTCAGGAAGCATCGGTATTGTTCTATCAACCAAATAAACAGAAGTTGCCCTTTTTTCAGCTTCTTTATTAATTTCGGTTTTATTAGAAAAAAAATGTGAAACATCAGCAATGTGTATACCAACACTAAATGAATCATCATCATTTTTTTTTATAGAAAGAGCATCATCAAAATCTTTTGCGTCATCAGGATCAATTGTAAATGTTTTTATATTTCTTAGGTCTTTGCGTTTTTTTATTTCTTCATTTGAAATTTTATTTAATAAATTATGAGTTTCTTTTTCAACACTTTTGGGAAAGGATGTAGATAAATTAAATTCATGAATAATTGAATGAATTTCTGTATCATTTTCTCCTGATTTCCCAATAATTTTAATAACATCTGCCTCGGGTTTTCTTTTTGAATTCCAATTAGTTACTTTAACAAGAACTTTTATATTATTATCATATTTTTTTTTGCTTTTCTTTTTAATGAAAAAATCAGTGAATATTTTTTTATTATCAGGGATAAAAAAGGCAAAATCATTATGATCTTCAATTTTTCCTATAAATTCATTTTTTGATCTTTCTATTACTTTTATAATTGCTCCCTCGAAGCTTTTATAATTATAATTATTTAATAATTTAAAAAGTACCTTGTCACCATTTATAGCACTTTTCATGTCTCTGGATTTTATTTTTATATCATCAGTAATTTCGTCTGAAGACACAAAACAATACCTTCTTTTAACATGATCAACTACACCTGTAAAGGTTTTTTCTTGTTTTAATTTTCTTTCTTTTTTTCTTCCCAAAATTTATTTTTTTATTAATTCAAATTCAAAAATTTTACATAAATTTTTTATTAATTTATTTTCCACAATTATCATTGGAATTACTTTATTTGTCTCTTTTTCGATTGAGGTTACTTCTTTATCATTTATTCCACAGGGAATAATATTATTGAAATAACTTAAATCTGTTGAAACATTTAAAGCGAGACCATGCATTGTTACCCATCTACTTGATTTTACACCCATTGCACATATTTTTTTTGGATTCGGACTATTTATATCTACCCAAACGCCTGTAAGTTTTTTTATCCTTTCAGATTTAATATTGAATTCTTTTAAAGTCATAATTACAGCTTCTTCTAAAAATCTTAAATATTTATGTATGTCAGTAAAAAAATTTTCTAAATCTAAGATTGGGTATATAACTAGTTGGCCTGGTCCATGATACGTAATATCTCCTCCTCGATTTATTTTATAATAATCTAATTTTTGAGATTTAATAATGCTATTATTAATAAGAAGATTGTTTTCATTTCCACTCTTTCCAAGAGTATAAACATGAGGGTGAGAACATGTTAAAATATAATTTTCAGTTTTATTACAGTTGTTATTTTTTCTATTTTCAATTTTAACATCTATAATTTTTTTAAATATATCTTCTTGTTTATCCCACGCTTTTTGATAATCAATATGACCTAGATTAGTGTATGTTACTTTTTTATTTATTAATGAATTCAATTTAATATTATGTATGATTATGCAATTTTATGGTATTGATTATTATTTATTGATTTTTTTTAAGAATAAATCTCGATCATAAACTAATTTTCCATTTAAATTCCATTCTCTAGTGATATATGTTTTGTTTTTATTGTACGGATCTACATTATATTTTATTTCTCTTTTCTTTTTTCCATTCTTTGAGTAGTATTCAATCCATAGCCCAATTTTATTATTAAATTGATATTCTCCTTTAGCTGCTAAATTTCCGTTTATATGGAATGCATAGTATATTCCATTTTTTTCACCATATTTGATAGGAATAATTTCTTTAAGGTTTTCTTTTTTTGGTTCCCAAAAAAATCTAATAGATTCATTTAACCATCCCATGAAATATGTTTCTTTGTCTTGTAATATATCAGATCTGTTTAATCGAACCCATCTTCCGTGTTTAAGTCCATAATAGAAAAAACCTTCTTCTATAGTTTGATCATCTATTCTTTTGATATAAGGTCCATGAAGCATGTAACTTTCATCAATTTGTTTTTTTGATTTTACAATTTTCTTTTTCTTCTTGTCATAGAGATATATTTCTTGGGCATATTGATCTTTTAGAATATATTTATTTATGTAGTTAAAATTTTCGTAAAGATTGTTTCTCCCACTGACTGATTTAATAAATCCTTTTTTTGTTTTTTCACCGAAATAAATCTTTTTTTTCTTTTTCTTTTTCTTTGTTTGAAGAAGAGTATCTTCTTCAAATTGAAATAATAAATCTTTAGAATTGATTGTGTCTGTATTTAATTGAAATATACTTTGACTATAAGCATTTATATTCCAAAACAATAATATTATAATAAATATATATTGATTAATAATAGACATGCACTAATAACGAAAATACATATTAAAAATTATTTTCCTAGTATATTAATGCTTCTTTTCACGAAATTTGTTAAATCAGAACCTGATAACATATTTTGAGATAGTAAAGCAAGATCATAAATTTGACTAGCTATTTTTTCTTTGGATTTTGCTGTTTTTGCATTAATAATTTTATTAATAATTTTATGATTTCCATTAATTGATACCGCTATCATTTCACCAGGAGCCCCCATCATCATTGGATTTGATCCACCAGTTTTAGCCATATCTTGCATTCTTCTAAAAAATTCTGGGAGAGTAATAATAATTGGGTTATCTAATGGATCAAGCGCATCAACATTTACGGTAGTGGTTTTATTATTAATTATTTTTTCAAATAATTTTTTTAAAGATTCCTTGTCTTTATCAGATATTACTGTCTCTTTTTTCTCATTTTTATCAATTAACTTATCTAGTATATCTGCATCTACTCTTTTGAGTTGTACTTTATCCAATTTTTGTTCTAAATGATTTATGTAGTGACTATCAATTACATTATCTAAAATGATGACATCATAATTTTTTTTCTTGGCATCATCAAGAAAAGAATCTTGTTTTTTGACATCTGAACTGTATAGAATTACTTTATTTTTATCTTTATCTATCTGGGTTTTTGAAATATATTTTTTGTATTCTTCAATGGTTCTCATTTTTCCATCAATACTTTCAAATAATGCAAATGAGCTTACTTTATCATAAAATTTATCTTCAGAAATCATTCCATATTTTACAAAGAGGCTAATATCTTTCCATTTTTTTTCATATTCTTTTCTATTTTCTTTGAATAGATCATTTAGTTTGTCCGCTACTTTTTTGGTAATATATGTATTAATTTTTTTTACATTTCCATCAGATTGTAGATAACTTCTTGATACATTTAAAGGAATATCTGGTGAATCAATAACACCATGTAATAGCATTAAAAATTCAGGGACAACATCTTTAACTTCATCTGTAATAAATACTTGTTTTGAGTAAAGTTGAATTTTATTTTTTTGTACTTCAAAGTCATTTTTAATTTTTGGGAAAAATAAAATACCAGTTAAATTAAATGGATAATCTACATTAAGATGAATCCAAAATAGCGGTTCTTCTGAAAAGGGGTATAATTCTTTATAAAAATTTAAGTAATCTGGATCTTTTAACTCATTTGGATTTTTGTTCCATATTGGATTAGGATTGTTAATAATGTTGTCAATTTTAACAGTTTTATATTTTGGTTTTCCTTCTTTATCTTTTCCATCTTCTACAGAAGTATCTTTTTTTCCAAATTTTATTTTTATAGGCAAAAACTTGCAATATTTTGTGAGTATCTCATTTAATTTAGATTCATTCAAAAAATCTTTTGAATCATCATTGATGTAAAGAATTACATCGGTTCCTCTATCTTTCTTTTTAGATTCTTTTATTTCAAATTCAGTATTTCCATCACATATCCAGTTTGCAGATTTAGATCCTTTTTTAAAAGATTTTGAATTTATTTCAACTTTATTTGAAACCATAAAAGCAGAATAAAATCCTAGTCCAAAATGTCCAATAATTTGTTGTTCATCTCCTTTGTCTTTATATTTTTCAAGAAATTCTGTGGCTCCTGAAAAAGCAATTTGATTTATATATTTTTTAATTTCATTTGCGGACATACCTATACCTTTATCAGATATAGTTATGGTTTTTTTCTTTTCATCAAGGATAACTTCAATAGTATCTTCACCTATTTCATCTTTCATTTCACCCATAAGAGATAGACTTTTTAATTTTTGAGTAGCATCAACAGCATTTGAAATAAGTTCTCTAAGGAAAATATCTTGATCAGAATAGAGAAATTTTTTAATTATTGGAAAAATATTTTCAGTATTTATTGAGATATTACCTTTTTCTTTCATTTGTTCATTATTAATTTTTGTTCATTATTAATTTAATTAACGTATTCTATTTGATTCACTAACTAATAATTCGTCTTTTCTTATAAACCTATTAGATAGAAAATTTAAAAACATCGCCAAAAATATTAAATAAAAAGAAAATAGAAAACTTGTTTGATCATTGATTTCAATAAATTTTATATTATAGAAAACATCGTAAAGCACGCTAAATATTATTCCAGATAATAATATTGAATTTAGAGTCCCAATTTTAATTTGTGTTAATCTATTATTGTATTTAAATATGGAATAGATGGCTAGTAAAATCGATATTACTAGGAGTATATTTATATGAAAACTTCTTATCAGTATTGTTTCATTTGTTGTTAAATCATCATTTACAATTTCATAAATATAGCCAGTAACTATTTTAGATGCTTGATTTTTATTTTCTAAATTAAATTCAATTTTTTGCCATAAAGGGAAACAGAATGTAGATATGTTACAACCAATTAATAAGATTAAGAATAATGTTTGGATTCTCTGAATCATGAACGTATTTTGTACAAAGAAAAAAAAATATAGTTATAAAACAATTTAATTTTGTGAGGTATTTTATTGACGTGTCATATATTGGAACAAATTACCATGGATGGCAAATACAAGAAAATGCTAGTTCGATTCAACAAATACTTGAAAAATCTTTGTCTACTCTTCTTGGTGCAGATATAAAAACATTAGGAAGTGGTAGGACAGACACAGGTGTTCATGCATTATCTCAAATTGTTCATTTTGATTCAAAAAAATTGCTTGATAATAATTTTTTATATAAAATAAACTCAATTTTACCATCGGACATTTCAGTAATTGGATTTTATAAAGTTAAAGGCAAAGCAAATGCTAGATTTGATGCTATTTCAAGAGAATATATTTATAAAATTCATCAAAATAAGAATCCATTTTTAAATAATAGATCTCTTTATTATAAGGGAAATATTAATATTCATTTGATGAATGAAGCCTGTAAAGTATTAGTTGCTTCATCAGATTTTAAATCTTTTTCTAAAGTTAAAACGGAAGTTAATAATTTTAAATGTGTTATTAATTATGCTCGATTTGAAAAATCAAATGATAATTTTAATTTTCTTATTTCATCAAATAGATTTTTAAGGGGTATGGTTAGATGTATAGTAGGTACATTATTGAAAGTGAGTGAAAAAAAAATATCTTTGGAAAAATTTAATAAAATAGTAGAAAATAAAAATAGGAAAGGAGCTGGTCCTTCTGTTTTAGCTTCTGGGCTATATTTATCAAAAGTAGAATATCCATCAAATATATATATATGAAAAATAATAAGATAGGTGGAAATTTATTTGACATAAAAATTTTAAGTAGACTTTTTATCTTTTGCAAGCCATTTATCAATACGTTTTATTTGTTGATTTTTTTAACATTATTATTATCTGTTTTGGGACCAATTCGACCTTATTTAACCCAAATTATAATAGATGATTATGTTATGTTAAATGATTTAGAAGGATTAAAAGGAATGATTTTTCTTCTTTTTTTCTTACTGATAATTAATGCTATTATAATGTATTTTCATACCTATTTGTCTGGGTGGTTAGGACAGAATATAATTAAAAATATTAGAGTAAAATTATTTTCTCATATGCAAAGTTTTAAATTAAAATTTTTTGATAAAACACCTATCGGAAGAATTGTAACAAGAAATGTTTCAGATATTGAAACAATTGCGGACATTTTTGGTCAAGGAGTAGCTGCTATTATTGGTGATATACTTCTTTTATTTGGGATTGTATTCCTTATGTTTTTATTAAACTGGAAACTTACCCTTATAAGCTTATCAACATTGCCACTTCTTCTTTTAACTACATATGTTTTTAAAGAAAAAGTTAAAGTGTCCTTTAATGAAGTAAGAGATGCTGTAGCAAATTTAAATTCTTATGTTCAAGAGCATATTGTTGGAATGAAAGTTGTTCAAATTTTTGGTAATGAAAAAAAAGAATATCAAAAATTTGTTGAAGTTAATGATACTCACTTAAAAGCTAATTTAAAAGCTGTATTATATTATTCAATCTATTTTCCAGTAATGGAATTATTTACTTCTATAGGACTTGGCTTATTAATTTGGTATGGGTCTGGCGAGATATTTTCTGAACAGGTTTCAATTGGAGTTTTAATAGCTTTTATAATGTATTTACAATTATTTTTTAGACCTATTAGGTCCATAGCAGATCGATTTAATACTATTCAAATGGGTGTAGTTAGTTCTACTAGAATATTTAATTTATTAGATAGTTATGATACTATAAAAAGTAATGAAAAAATTATTACTAATGATATTTTTGGCTCTGTAGAATTTAAAAATGTATGGTTTGCATACAATGATGATGATTATGTTTTAAAAAATATAAATTTTAAAATAGAAGCTGGTGAATCTATTGCTTTTGTTGGAAGCACTGGATCTGGTAAATCATCAATTATTAATCTTTTGAATAGATTTTATGAGTTTAATAAAGGAAAAATATTAATAGACGATGAAGACATTAGAGATTATAATATTTCTCATTTAAGAGAAAATATTGGTTATGTCTCACAAGACGTTTTTCTCTTTTCAGATACTATAGCAAATAACATAACATTATTTAATGATTCTATATCTGAAGATAAAATTTGGGATGCTATAAAAAGTGTTGGAGCTGAAAATTTTATAAATAAATTGCCAGGGAAAATTCAATATAATGTTAAAGAAAGGGGGGCATCATTATCTGTTGGTCAAAGACAATTAATATCATGTATAAGAATTATGCTTTATGATCCTAAAATTATTCTTTTAGATGAAGCAACTTCTTCTGTTGATACAGAAACTGAAGAGATGATTCAGCATGCTATTTCAAAAATATTATATGGGAGAACTTCGATAGTTGTTGCACATAGATTATCAACGATTGAACAAGTTGATAAAATTGTGGTTATAGAAGATGGTGAAATAAAAGAAATAGGTGCTCATAAAAAATTAATGCTTAATGGGGGATACTATAAAAATCTTTATGATATGCAGTATAAGAACTTTATTAATTGATATTTAATTCTTTTTTATTTTTTTCAATTTGTCTATTGTAAGTTTTGTAATAACGTTTTTTGTTATTTAATAGTGTTTTGTGGCTTCCAGATTCAATTATTTCACCATCTTCTATAACAATAATTTGGTTTGCTAGTTTCACAGAAGAAATTCTATGTGATATAATAATAGTAGTGGTTTCTTTCATTATTTTTTTAAAATTTTCTAAAATAACATTCTCAGTTTTAGTATCTAATGCAGATAAACAATCATCTAAAATTAATATTTTAGGTTTTTTTATTATTGCTCTAGCAATTGAAATTCTTTGTTTTTGACCACCTGAAAGAGTTATTCCTCTTTCACCTATTTTAGTTTCAAATTTTTTAGGAAAAGAATTTATATTTCTCATCAAATCAGTATTTTTAGCTGCTTCAAGAACTAAATTAAAATCTTCATTTTGGCAACCAAAAAGAATATTATTGGTTATTGTATCTGAAAAGAGAAAAACGTCTTGAGGAACATAGCCAATTTGTTTTCTAAAATTAATTAAGTGTAAATTTTTAATGTCTTCATCGTCTATTAATATTTTTCCTTTATTTATATCAAATAATCTCATAATACTGTTTGCAATTGTGCTTTTTCCTGATCCTGTAGATCCTATTATACCAAGAGATTCTCCTGCTTTTACTTTAAAATTTAAATTATCGAGTGCTTTAATTCCTGTATCGGGATAAATAAAACTAACATCTTTAAATTCGATTTTACCTTTTAGATTTAAAATTTTATTGCTTTTTGAAATAATGTTGGTTTTTTGATTTAAGAATTCATTAATTCTTTTTTGAGAAGCAGATGCTCTTTGAATGATGCTTGTTAACCAGCCTAGAGCAGTGACTGGCCAAGTTAACAAATAAACATAAATTAAAAATTCAGCAATGTTCCCAATTGTTATGTTTCCTTTAAAAAACTCTAGAGCTCCTACATATACTGTTATTATTATGCTAAGGCCAATAAGTGTCATTACAATAGGAAAAAAAAGTGCCATTACAAATTGGAGTTTTAGCGATATCGATTTGTATTTTTCACTTTTTTTATCAAAAACTTTTGTGAAATTTATTTCTCTAACAAATGATTTTATTAATCTAATTCCTGAAAATGTTTCTTGAACATATGTTGAAAGGTCTGATAATGATTTTTGGATTTCTTCAGATTTTTTATTGATAATATTTTGTACAGAATAAATACTTATGCATAATAATGGAAGGGGTAATAAAGAATAAAATGTAAGTGTTGGATTTATGTATAACATAAAAGGTATAACCATTAATATAAGAATAGTTATGTTTAAACCATACATCAGTGCAGGACCTAAGTACATTCTGACCTTACTTACATCTTCAGAAATTCTGTTCATTAAGTCTCCTGTGTTGTTATTATTATAAAATTCTAGAGGAAGAGTTTGGTAATGATAATAGATTTCATTTTTTAAATCGTATTCTATTTTTCTTGAAGCAACAATAATTGTTTGCCTCATTAAGTACATAAAAATTCCTCTAACAATAGCAGCTAAAATAATACCAGAAGTATAAAGTAAAATATCTTTAAACACATTTTCTCTTAAGTCAAAATCTTCATTTAAAATATAAAGAGAGTAACCTTCTTCAATCATATTGAAAGTTTCTCTTATGAGTGTTGCGGGTATGATCGCAAAAAATGTTGAAACTAAAATAAAAAATGATCCAATTAGATAATAGAATTTATATTTGTATATGTATTTATTTAAATAGGAAAGCTCTTTCAATTTTTTTATAAATTTATAAAACTTTAAATAATGAGACTGTAAAATTATTATTAAAAGATACAATAAATGATTAATAAAGAAAATAAAACAATTTTTGATAAATTATTAATTCATGATCATGAAGAACTCATCTTTTGTAATGATAAAAAGTTGGGTTTAAAAGCAATTATAGTAATTCACGATACAACTCTTGGACCTTCAATGGGAGGAACAAGAATGTGGAATTATGCCACGGAAAATGATGCTTTAAAAGATGCTATTAATTTATCAAGAGCTATGAGTTATAAGTCATCTTTAGCAGGATTAAATGCTGGAGGAGGAAAGGCTGTTCTTATAGGAAATATTAATTTAAAAAATAAAAAATATATTGAAAGATATGCAGGTTTTATAAATGATTTAGGAGGAAAATATTGGACTGCTCAAGATGTAAATATGACAACTCAAGATATTTTATGGATTAAAAATGTTTGTCCTTATGTTGTAGGTCTTCCTAAAGAATATGGAGGTCTTGGTGATTCTGCTATTGCAACCGCTTATGGTATATATGTTGGCATGAAAGCTGCTATATATCAAATTACAGGAAATAATAGTTTAGAAAACAAAAAAGTATGTGTTCAAGGTGTTGGCAAAGTAGGAGGAAAAGTAGTTGATTATTTAATCAAAGAGGGAGCAAAAGTTTATGCGACAGATATAAATAATAAAAACTTAGATAATATTGCTTCAAAAAATGTCCAGATCATAGAAATGGATGATATTTTTGATGTTCATTATGATATTTTTTCTCCTTGTGCATTAGGAGGTATTATAAGCATGGATAATCTTAAAAAATTAAATTGTAAAATAATAGCAGGTGCTGCAAATAATCAATTAGAAGATGATATTAATGTTCCAAATGAACTTCTGAAGAAGGATATTCTATATCTTCCAGATTTTCTTATTAATGCAGGGGGAATAATTAGTGTTTATCATGAACAAATTAATCAGATAGATTTACAAAAAGTTATGCAGATGACGGAAACAATTTATGATAAAGCTATTGATGTATTTAAATATGCAAATGAAAACAAAATAACTACCCATTCTGCAGCCATGAAAATTGCTGTTGAAAGAATTGAAAGAAATAAAAAAAAATCTAATTAACTTTGTAGCTCGTTCTTTAAAAGTTAAGAATTATGCTCAATAGAAGAGTTTTAAGGGTTAGGGTTTTACAGTATCTATATTCTTACTATAGTCTGATAAAATTTAGTGATAAACCTGAGCAGTTAAAACCTAACTTTATAAGAAATTTATCAACCAGTTTACAAGAAATCAACAAATATTATTATAAGCTTCTTTCTTTACCAATAATTCTTTCTGATATAAATGCTGAGAAAAAAGAAATTTCTAAATCAGAAAAAATTAAAAAAAGTCTATCTAGATTTAATTTTTCTGAAAATGTAGCGATTGATTTTTTAAGAAGAAATAAAAAATTAATTGATAATTTAAATCGTTTTAAAATTGATTGGAATGCTAAAACTCCTGAAATTCGAAATTGGTATAATTTTGTTTTGGATAATGAAATAACAAAAGATTATTCTTTACTCAATAATCCTAAATTCAAAGATGACTTTGATTATCTAAAAAAATTAATAAATAAAATTTTATTTAAAAATGAAGATATAAATCAATTTTTTGAAATTGAAAATATTCATTGGTATGATGATAGAATAATTATTAGATCTATGATTAAAAAAACAATAGAATCAATGAATTCATCAAATTTTAATACATTTGCATTCGCAAATTTGTCAGAAGACATTAAAAACGACATTAAATTTGCAGGTTCTTTGTTTGAAAGTATTATTGATCATACATCTGAATACGATGAATATATAACAAAACATTCCAAAAATTGGAAAATTGATAGGATATCGTTGATGGACAAGTCAATATTAAGAATGGGAATTGGGGAAATGGTAAATTTTTCTAATATTCCTATAAAAGTAACAATGAATGAATGTATTGATATAGCAAAAAATTATAGTACACCAAAGAGTGGATTATTTATAAATGGTGTTTTAGATGTAATTTCTTTAAATTTGCAGAAGAAGGGAATAATTAATAAAAGTGGGAAAGGGTTAATTGATAATAAATAGTGATATTATGAGTAAAAATTCGACAAATTCATTGATAAGCTTATTAGTAGGCTTAATGCTTGGTGGTATCTTAGGGATATTATTTGCGCCAGATAAAGGTAATAATACTAGAGATAGATTATCTTTTAGATTAAATAAATATAAAAGAAAATTAGAAAATTTGATTGATGATATTATTGATGAAAAAGATGATATAAATTCTGAGGCTAAAATTAATAGTGAAAAAGTGGTTAATAAAGCTAAAAATAAAGCAGAAAAATTACTTAAGGATGTTGATGGAATTTTATCTAAAATAAAAGAAAACTAAATTTAAAAAGATGTATAAATTTTTATTATTAATAATTACTTTGGTTGCATTTGGATGTAGCTCTAATGTTAGTGAATTAGAACTTAGAATTGCAAAATTAGAAACTGAGATGGCTTCATTGAAAAGAGGAGGATCTTCTTCTATTTTAATCCAAGGTTCATTTCCTAAATTTCAATTTGATAAGGAAGAACATAATTTTGGTGCGATCTATGATGGAGATGTTGTTACTCATACTTTTAGTTTTAAGAATGTTGGAGATACCCCATTAATTATTTCAAAAGCTACTGCTTCATGTGGTTGTACAGTTCCTTCTTGGCCTAAACAACCAATACCTTCGGGTAGTTCGGGACAAATAAAAGTGCAATTTGATTCAAGTAATAAACCTGGGATACAAAATAAAGTAATTACCATAACAGCAAATACTGAGACAAAGGTTAAAAAATTATTAATTAAAGCTCAAGTTTCACCTAGATCATAATTCACATGTTATTGTTACAAACATCTAGTGGTTTAGCTCAATTATTTTTTCCTGTTGCTATTCTTGTGGTTTTTTATTTTTTTCTTATTAGACCTGAACAAAACAAAAAGAAAAAACAAGGTGATTTTATTAATAATTTAAAGAAAGGTCAAAGGGTAGTTACAGTAGGAGGGGTACATGGAAAAATTGTTAATATAGAAAAAACTATAGTCACATTAGATGTGGATAGAGGCACTAAACTCCAAGTTGACAGAAATTCTGTGTCGTTAGAAATGACAAACTCTAAAAATTAATAATGAGGATTTTTAATCCTTCAAAACTATTGTCTCAACCAAGAATTTTTATTTTTTATGTTCTTATTGGATCATTTATATGGTTTATTAATGAATTAAATAGCATCTCTGATACTACCATTGAATATCCAATGGCTTTTAATTATGAAAATCAATATAATTTATGAAACCATATTTACTAGGTATTACTGGAGGTATTGGATCTGGAAAATCAACAGTTTCTAAAATATTTGAAGTCTTAGACGTTAAAATATATCAGTCTGATGATATGGCTAAATACCTTATGGAAAATGATAATAAGTTAATTTCTAGTATTATAAATTATTTTGGAGAAGAATCGTATATAGATGGAAAAATTAATAAAGAATATATTTCTAAAAATGTTTTTTATGATAAAGAAAAATTAAAAACAATAAATAATCTTGTTCATCCAGTTGTAATAAATGATTTTAAAAAATGGTGCTTAATAAATAAAAATGAAAAAATTCTTATTAAAGAAGCTGCTTTACTTTTTGAATCTAAATCATATGAAGAATTAGATTTTGTAATTTATGTTTATGCTGAAAAAAAATTAAGAATTTCAAGAATATTAAAACGTGATTCTCATAGAACAAAAGATCAAATAGAACACATCATTAAATCACAATTAACAGATAAAGAATCTTTTGAAAAGGCTAATTATATTCTTGAAAATAACGAAAAATCTTTACTTCTTCCTGAAGTGATTGATTTGTATGAGAAAATAAGAAAAAAAGTTCGCTAATCTATGTTAAATGATGATATAGTGTAACCTATTTCTTCATCTACTAACATTTCTTCACGATTAAAATATATGTACTCAGGAAACCCATAAGTCTCATTAAATTCTAAGACTTGTTGAAATGGTTCTTTTTTTATTTCCTCATCAATAAAAATAAATAACTCATCTATTGTCTTAGCATACCAGTATTCATTATTTAGTTGTTCACTTGTTACTGGAGCACTATTAATTTCTATTATTTGATTATTTTCAACTTTAATATCTATTGGATCAGTTGATATGCAAAAACAAGAAATCTTAAGAGTTATTGTATATGAAGTTATATCGTGTGATTTCCACTTGTTGAAATTCATTTGAAATTCATTTAATTCTATTGGATCTATTGAATTACATGAATAAAATAATAAAGAGATAAAAAGAATAGATATAAATTTTTTTATAATTAATTGTTGCATTCTCCAATAGTAAAGCTTGTGACGCCAGCACCTTCAGCAACACAGTCATTTGAATAGGTTACATTATCACATCCACAAACGGGGAAATATTCTTTAGTACACATCTTATTAGGGTCTGCTAGTGACTCGTCAACACATAAATCAGAATCATTATCACTGCATGTAAAAAATAATAAAGAAATAAAAAGTATAGATATAAATTTTTTCATAATAAGTTTTCTATAAAACAAATATTTAGAAATTTTATTGCGAATATATATAATTTTTAATTTGATGGGGATTTGTAATTTGGATTTATTTTTATAGAATTAGCATTGGTTTTTTTTTGAAGTTCATAAAGCCTCTTTAAAAGTGATTCTGTCTTTTCTGGATAAATTAAATTCAAATTTTTTGACTCACCAACATCATCTTTAAGATTAAATAATTCAACTTTATTTGATTCATAATGTTCTACTAGTTTCCAATCTCCCTGCCTTATGGCTCCGCCGGGTTTCCATTGACTTGTATGATAATGTGGAAAATGCCAAAAAATATCTTTTCTGTTTAATTCTGCACCAGTCTTTAAATGAGGGATCAAACTTATTCCATCAATCTCTTGATTCGTGTTTTCAATACCAGCAAACTCTAGAATAGTTGGAAACAAATCATAAGAAACTGTAGGCTCATATATTTTTATGTTTTTATTATTTCCTGGCATTTTAATCAATTGGGGGATCCTTATACCACCCTCATAAAGCCAACCTTTCCCTGCTCTTAAAGGGGATACAGAAGTTGGAGCAACTCTTCTTAAAGTTGACAAACCCCCATTGTCTGATGTGAATATAATTAGGGCGTCATCATAATAATTATTTTCTTTTAAACTTTTTATAAGCCTTCCAATATTTTCATCTAGAGCATAAACCATTGATGCATAGTCTGGATTGACTTGATTTAACAAAGTAATTGCTTTACCTTCTTGTTTAGTTCTTGCTATATTATCATCTAATTTATTGAGCTTATTTTCAAAATATGAAACATGTTTTTTATTTGCTTGAATTGGTGTATGGACAGTATAAAACGCTAAAAACAAAGCAAATGGATTATCTTGTTTATTGTTTTCGATGAATTTAATGGATTCACTTGTAAGCCTATCTGTTAAATATTCACCTTCAGGTCCATCACTTAGTTTTGGATTTTTATATGGCGTATAATAACCACCAGGAGGAGAGCCTTTCTCAAAACCTCCTATATTAATATCAAAGCCATTTTGTTCAGGATAATAACCTTCAGATCCTAAATGCCATTTCCCTGAATAAAAAGTAGTGTAACCATAATTTTTAAGTTTTTCTGCAATGGTTACCTCTTCAAGTGGAAGTTGATGAAGGTCTTTTGGTCCTAAAAAAGGTCTATTTTGTGGATCATCTCCCGGAATCCAATCAGTTATATTAACTCTTGCAGGGTGTTTTCCTGTCATAATAGATGCTCTAGTGGGAGAACAAACAGAGCTTGCGGCATATGCAGAAGTAAATTCATAACTTTCATTTCTAAGTTTATCAATGTTGGGAGTTTCATAAAAAGTGCTGCCAGAATACCCTAAATCTTTCCACCCTAAATCATCTACTAAAATAAAAATAATATTGGGTGATTTGTTTTTAGAATCATTGACACATGATGAGAATGTAAATAAAAAGAGTATTGCAATTAAAATATTTGTGTTCATAATTATGACTTATGCTTTACTTATTTTTAATTTAATAATCTTTTGTTATAATCTTTTGTTTTTTTGAATTTTGATTTGTTGTTGGTAGATTCGTAATCAGAAAAAATATCTAAAATGAAAAAGGCAATTGTAGTTGGAGCTTCTTCGGGAATAGGAAAAGAAATTGCTCTTTCTCTTTTAAGAGATCATTATAAAATTGGGATAACAGGAAGAAGAATCAATAATTTAGAGGAGATAAAAAAAATTGACTCAAAAAATATATTTGTAAGCTCTTTTGATTGTACTAAAGAAAGTAATGCTAAAAAATTAGATGAATTAGCAAAATTAATGGGGGGCCTTGATATGTTAGTTATTAGCTCTGGATTTGGTGATGTAAATAAGAGTTTAGAGTTTTCTATTGAAGATAAAACCAATCAATTAAATGTTGTTGCATTTACTGAAACAGTTGGCTGGGGATTTAACTATTTTTCTAAACAAAATTCTGGTCATATTGTTGCAATAAGTTCAATCGCTGGAATAAGAGGTAATGGATTAGCTCCATCATATAATGCATCAAAAGCATATCAAATAAATTACCTTGAGGGATTAAGATTTAAAGCATATAGATTAAAAAAATCAATAGATATTACTGATGTAAGACCAGGATATGTTGACACTGAAATTTTAAAAGGAAATAAGGATAAAATATATTGGGTGCAAAGTTTAGAAAAGGCTAACAAACAAATAATGAAGGCAATATATAAAAAGAAAAAGTCGGTTTATATTACCAAAAGATATAATATAGTTGCTTTCATTCTTAAGTTTATCCCTGAGAGAATTCTTAAAAAATTATTTTAAAAAATTAATTTCTTTAACCCTAGAATATAATTACATATTTTGTAATTACATTTAGAGATATGAAAAGAATAAAACTCTTAAATCTCATCTTTTTCTTTTTGTTTCCTTTTTTTCTTTTTTCTCAAAATAGTCAATTACCCGATAGACCTTTTTTTAATGCTACATTGTTAAATTCTAATCCAGTTATAGACGGTAATGTTCTTTCGGATGAAGTTTGGATGTCAGTTCCAGCATTAAATAAAATGATTCAAACTAAACCATTATTTGGTGATGAGTCTTCTGAAAGAACAGAAATTAGAATTGCATTTGCTAACTCTATACTTTATGTAGGAGTAGTTTGTTTTGATTCTAGCCCAAACACTCTTGTAGTATCAGATTCTAAACGAGACGCTGATTTAAATAATGATGATAGCTTTTTATTTATAATCGACACATATAATGACCAGCAAAACGGATTTTTATTTGGAACAAATTCATCTGGAACAGAATATGATGCGCAGATAGATAATGAAGGAAGTGGTAATTGGACTTCTGCGAGACAGCAGGGTGGTGTGATTGGTGGCACAAATAAAAATTGGGACGCATCTTGGGTGGTGAAAACTGAAGTAGGAGATTATGGTTGGAGTGCTGAGTTTGCAATACCACTAAATTCATTAAGGTTTAGTGTTGGAGATAATAAAACTTGGGGAATTAATTTTCAAAGAAATATAAGTAAAAATCATGAGGTATCATTTTGGGCTCCATTACCTCTGGGTTTTGGATTTGATATTAAAAGAGTTTCACTTGCTGGAAAGATGAATGGGCTTCAGTTAAAAAAACCAGGTAATTTGAAATTATTACCATATGTATTAACTCAAGGCACCCATAACAGTGTTGATAAAGAAAATTCTTTAGATTTTGATTTTGGTGCCGATATTAAATATAGTATTACACCTGCATTAACTCTTGACCTTACCTATAATACGGATTTTGCTCAGGCTGAAGTTGATAAACAGCAGGTAAATCTTGATCGTTTCAATTTATTTTTTCCAGAGAAAAGGGCTTTTTTTTTAGAAAATGCAGGACAATTTTCAATTGGAAGTCCTGGAGAAGTTGACTTATTCTTTAGTAGAAGAATAGGTATTTCTGGTAATGGATCTATTGTTCCAATAATTGGAGGTAGTAGATTGTCAGGTAAAATAGGTCAGACAAATATCGGTTTTTTATCTATGTTTACTGATGATGTTGAAGGATCAAGTATAGATAAAAATAATTTTACTGTAACAAGAATAAATCATAATTTTAGTAAATCGAGATCTTCTATTGGAGGAGCATATATAAGTAGATCAGCTCTGGGTGATAATTCTCATGATTATAATAGAGTAATGGCTGTTGATGGAATATGGGGTATTGGTAAGAAGGCGAAAATTACAAGTTTTATTTCAAAAAGTTCTACTCCAGGTATTGAATCGAATGATCATGCATTTCAATTTTCTGCTAATTATGATTGGAATTTTTGGAGATTAATAGCTACCTATACTGAAGTAGGTGAAGGGTTTAACCCTGAAGTAGGTTATTTAGAACGAAGCTCTTTTAAAAAATCTGAATTTTTAGTATTTAGGACAATTAGAATGAGTGAAGAGAGTAAGTTTTTAGAAGCTAGACCTCATATTATGAATAGATCATATTGGGATTTTGAAGGTAATTTAGTTACTAGCTATACGCATATAGATAATCATTGGGTATGGAAAAATGGATTGGAGATCCACACTGGAATTAACTTAAGTAAAGAATGGGTAAATGAAGAATTTACAATTTCGGAATTAAAAATATCTGAAGGAAATTATAATCATAGTGAAATAGCTATAGTTTATATAACTAACTCAAATAAAAAAGTATCCTTAAATGGTAGAAGTGTTATTGGTGGATATTTTGGTGGAAATAGGATATCTAATAATGTTACTTTGAATGTAAGGTCAGGCAATAAATTTAATTCTTCCTTTTTTATAAATAGTAATATCTTAAAATTAGATAATGGTAATTTAAATGCTATTTTAAGTGGCGCTAGATTGTCTTACTCCTTTACTCCTAGAATGTTCCTTCAAAGTTTAATTCAATATAATAATGTTTCAAATCTACTTTCAGTAAATGCGAGATTTGGTTTATTGAAAAATGCTAATACTGGATTATTTGTTGTATTGAATATCTTAAAGGATGATGATCTATTAGATTATATTAATAATCAAAGACTTACTGTCAAGTATACACATACTTTTGATCTTATCAAGTAAAATATGAGAACCTTTTATCAAAAAATAATTCAAAGAATTTTTGGCTATATCGTTTTTTTAATTTGTTTTATTATTCTTTATTTAAGTAATACATTTAGCTGGTTTGTGTCTTTGAATGGATTGTTACAAGTTTTACTTTTTATTTCCCTCGTCTGTATTCCAGCTTACTTAACTAAGCGTATGTCTTATGTTGATATTGGCTGGCCTTGGGGGCTTGTTTTGATTGGTATTTTGGTTTTGGTATTAGGCGAAGGTTATTGGTTAAGAAAGTATATTATCAGTGGAATGTATTTATTTGCTGGTTTGAGAATGGGTATAGGGTCCTTAATATTACTTAAAAAGGGTCACCTTGATACTGAACTATCTCGATATAAATATCAGAGAAAGCGATGGAAAAAAGCAGGGTATACTAACATTGATCTTTCTCTTCAATATGAAATAATGTTGCAATGTTTTGCCAATGTAACTTTTTTAGCGATTCCAGCTATTTTACAAGCATTTAATCCTCAAGAATTTCTATCTCCATTAGAAATTTTAGGATATTTACTATGGTTAGTATTTTTTGGAGTGGAACATTTTTCAGATATCCAAAAACAACAATTTTCTAAGAAAGCTTTCTTAGAAAATAGAAAAAAACAAGTTTGTAATGTCGGGTTGTGGAAATATAGTCGTCACCCAAACTATTTCGCAGAATGGATGGTGTGGAATTCGCTTATTTTATCTTCTTTGCCATCATTATTCTATTTTTATTTAGTTGAAAGAAATCTAATCTGGTTAGGACTTTTGGTTTCGTTATTCTACTTATCTATTATTATGTATAAAACATTGGTTTATTATACAGGTGCAATACCATCAGAATATTATTCACTAAAGAAACGACCCGATTATAAAAAATATAAAAAAAATACCAATATGTTTTTCCCCAGAATAATTAATTGATTAAACTCCCCTTTTGAATTTTGATTTTTTGTTGATAAACTCGTAATTCTAAATAATTTATCCACTAATTAAACTTCCTAATTATATTCTATTTGATTAATTATTACTAATATAAAAAATAAGTGGCTGAATTAAAAGAAGAAAATATGCCTATGGTTTAGTTGGCAGTAGTTTTTCAATTAGTTATTTATAGATCCAACAAGAAGAAAGCATTCAGAATCATTAGGATTATTTATACTGTGTTTTTTTGAGTTTGGTAAAATAAAAAAATCATCTTTTTCTCCATTATAATTATTCTGTCCAATAGTAATTTTTGGGTTTCCCTCAAGAACATAAATAAATTCTGTTTTATTAGGGTGAAGGTGAGAAGGATATGTGGAACAGGAATCTACTTTGACCTTTTTCAAACCACCATTTTCCAAGTTAATTAGATTCTTTCCAGAGAAACCTTTTACTTTTCCAATTTCCCAATCCATTAGATTAGTTTTTTTATAGTTTTCCATTATTTTCAATTTTGACTATCGTTTTTAAATTAATATATACAATTTACAATAATTAGCTGAAGATTTAAAAAAGAGGATATGCCTATGGTTTAGAATTTTCTTAACTCTAATCCCACTCTCCTTTTGAATTTTGCTTAGATGTTTTTAGATTGTAGGTATACTAAACGTTGGCACAATTTTAAAATAAACAATGGCAGAACAAAAAGATTTAGATTTTACTTATACCACTATTGACAAAATATTCCGTTTGAGTATGGGGGAAACTGGAGATTATAGCGGAGCAAAATACGATGGTGATTTTTCGATGACTCTCGAAGATGCCCAAAAAGAAAAACACAAATTTATAGCTGATAGCCTCAATATTGCTAAAGGAAGCAAAGTGCTTGACATGGCATGTGGTTGGGCTCCTTTTATGCGATATATTACGCATGAAAGAGATGCGGAAAGTATAGGTTTGACGCTTTCACAAGGGCAGGCGGATGCCTGTCTAAAGAATGGTTACAAGGTGATGGTGAAAGATTGTCGCTATGTAAAACAAGAGGACTTTGGAATTTTTGATGCCATTACCTGTATTGGGGGATTGGAGCATTTCTGTTCAGTAGAAGAATGGCAGGCAGGTAAACAGGAACAAATTTACAGAGATTTTTTTAAAACGCTCTTTGATTTGTTGCCGATTGGTGGACGATTTTATATGCAGACGATGACCTTCAGTAAGAATATGATCGAATTTGAAGATCTGGACGTGAATGCTGAAAAAGGATCTACAGCCTATATTATGGCACTCATGGTAAAACAGTTTCCAGGTTCGTGGCTTCCATATGGCCCCGAAATGGTCATTAAATGCGCAGAACCGGGATTCAAACTAATTTCCCAAAGTAGCGGAAGGCTAGATTATATTGAAACCATTGCCCAATGGCGGAAGAAATTTAGAAAATTTCATCTTAAAAAGTATTGGCTATACCTTTCACTCATTCCAAGATATTTCACGAATATGGAATTCAGGCACCTAGTCTCTATTTTTAAAATAAGCCCTAACAAGGTATGTTTTGAAAAAGAGGTCATGGATCATTACCGTTTAGTATTTGAAAAATTATAGCAATTGTTATATTTCTTTCTTATTTCCATTTGCAAAAACTCTATAATATTTATTTCCTTTAATAAGTAAACCTTCTGAACCACAATTAGACCTACCTTAGATTTTCAATTATATCTGATTTATTATTATGTTTTTGTACCAAATTTCATAAGGTTTTCCTGAATGCGTTTGTAAGCAAATACATCCTTTTGTAGGCACATCACTTTGTTCAGTGTATTTTGCTGTTGAAACTCCATTGATTTTTATTTCAATATCAGGGCCATTCGCCTTGATATGAACCTCATTCCACCCATTTGAATCAACAACTTCTTCAATTAGTTCTTTTTTAGCAACTTTATATATTATGGCTGGAAAAATATCAGGCCTTGGGTATCTTGAAATATTGGGCCTGTTTTCATCTACCAAGCTTCCCCAAAGTGGATAAATGCCCGAAGTATCCTCGGGTATAAAATCAGAAAATAGAGGAATTGCACTGGCATCAATATACCCTATATCAGCTTGATAGCCCATAACTTCATTTGAATTGAGTACGCGTTGAGCTCTAAAACTTATTCCCCCATTGATTTTTAAGTCGCTTGTTATAAATTTAGCCATCAATTTTAATTCAAAATTTTCATATTTCTTTTTCGTACATAGGTAGTAACTTTTATCTATTGGTTTTTTAAGATTACCTCCAACTATGGCTCCCTTTTCTACCCTAAAAATAGTATTTGACCCTTCCCAACCTTCAAGTGATTCTCCATTGAACAATTTAAGTTTGTTTGGTTTTCCACACGAAATGAATAATAAAAGAAAAAATAACTTTTTCATAAAATAAATATAGTAAACTTTAAAGCCTTTTCTTTAATTGAAAAAAGATTGATTAATCAAAAGGTGTCTTAAAGGCTTTATAGCCAAAACTGTCAAATAAGTATTAACCCCACTCCCCTTTTGAATTTTTCTTAGATGTTTGTAAGTTCGCAAGTCTAATTAAATAATTATAATATGGAAAGTTTAGGAATTATAGGATTTGTTTTTGGTCTAGGTGCGTTGAGTATGGTGATTCAATTAAAAACAACTGTGGAAACCTTAAAAAAAGATGTTGAAGAATTAAAGAAAGATACCTCCACTAATTAAAATCCCCTCTTAAAGGCTTTTTATAAAAGTGTCAAATAAGTGTCAAGATTTTATATCTTTATACGTAAGTAATTGAAAGGCATAAAAATAAATATGTTTATTTAAAAGAAAAAAATGGATTACATTTCATTAATATTTCAGTTAATAGTAGCTATTTCGGTAATAATTGTATGGGTTTTTAGATATGATAATATAGTTGTTGAATTTAAACATTATGGTTATTCGGATTTAGTTAGAAATATTGTTGGTGCTTCTAAAATATCTATATCCACTCTTTTGATTATGGGGATTTGGTATAATGAAATTACTCTTTATGCTTCTCTGTCAATGGCTTTTTTTATGCTTTGTGCTCAAATATCTCACTTAAAAGTAAAAAATCCACTTATTAAGTTTATTCCTTCATTAATATTTTTGTTGATGTCTTTATTTGTTGCTGCCTTTAACTATGGGCTTATATAATTAATGGATATACATCTCATTATTATAATTTTTACAGCTTTTTCTTTTATGATTTATGGTTTTAATTCTTTCATTTCTAAGAGAATGATAGATGAATATAAAAGATGGGGCTATGATAAAAATAGAAAACTAATTGGGTTCTTTCAACTTTTAGGTGGTATCGGATTATTTATTGGATTTAAATATAATTTAATACTAATAATATCTTCTCTAAGTTTAACAATAATGATGGTATTCGCCATTTTTGTTAGAATTAAAATAAGAGATAATATTTCTGAAATATTACCTGCATTTACATACCTATTGTTAAATGGTATTATATTATATTATTCATTGAGTATTTAAAAGATGAAGATATGTTTATGATTTTATATAAATAAAAAATAGAATAAACAAACAACCTGAATATCCTTAAAGGCCTTAAAAGATTGATTAATCAATTACTGTCAAATAACTGTCAGAATTATTTATCTTTAGAAAGAAAAAACTGCAAGCATTGTAAGAAAAAAGGGTGGAAGACCGGACTCGAACCGGCGACCTCCTGAACCACAATCAGGCGTTCTAACCAACTGAACTACAACCACCATAATTAATTCAGCAAATCTAGAATAATGTATTTACTAAGACAAATTAAATTATTTAATCTCTGTCAAATTCTAATCTTAATGACGTTGGATTTAGCTTGATATTACAATTATTATAAACATGATTTCCAGATACAATAGTGTGTATTATTTTAGATTTGAAACTTTCATTTATAAATGGTGTCCAGTTGCATTTAGAAAAAATTTTATTTTCTGAAACCTTCCATGTATTATCTAAATCAAATAATACAAGATCTGCAAAATAACCCTCTCTTATAAAACCTCTTTCTTTAATATCAAATAAGATGGCAGGGTTATGAGATGTTTTTTGAACAATTGTTTCTAAATCAATTTTATTATTGTGGTACATTTCTAATAAGGCAGGTAAAGAATGTTGTATGAGAGGTCCACCTGAAGGACAATTTGTATAGTTGTTGGACTTTTCCTCAATTGTATGAGGAGAATGATCGGTAGCTATTACATCAATATAATTATTAATTAATCCATTTAATATTGCATCTTTATCTTCTGTCGATTTTATTGCAGGATTCCATTTAATCATATTACCTAATTTTTCATAATCTTTTTCATTAAACCACAAGTGATGTATGCAACCCTCACATGTTATTTTTTTGTCTTTTAAATTAATATTGGAAAAAAGATTTATTTCTTCTTTTGTTGAGATGTGTAGTACATGGAGTTTAGTATCAAATTCTTTAGCAAGTTGTATTGCCTTAGATGAAGATTGAAAACACGCTTCTCGTGATCGAATTATGGGATGCTCGCTAATTGGTATGTTATCTCCATATTTTTCAAGCGCTTTCATCGTATTTGTTTTTATGGTATTTTCATCTTCGCAATGGGTAGCAATTATTGTTTCTGCATTTTTAAAAATAATTTTTAAAGCATCATCATTGTCTACTAACATATTACCAGTTGATGAACCCATAAATATTTTAATTCCACACACATTTTTTTTATCAACTTTTAATACCTCATCATAATTATTATTGGTTGCTCCAATGTAGAAGGAGTAATTAGCAAATGATTTTTGTTTAGCAATAGAATATTTTTTTTCTAATTCATCGATGTTAGTTGCATTGGGTATAGTATTTGGCATTTCCATATAAGAAGTTACTCCACCAGCAATAGCTGCCATGGATTCAGTGTATATTTCTCCTTTATGAGTTAGTCCTGGTTCTCTGAAATGAACTTGATCATCTATTAATCCTGGAATAAGATATAAACCTTCAGCATTTATGATTTCACACTTATAATCAACAGATATATTAGGATCAATTTTTTCAATTCTAGAATTTTTTATTAAAATATCATTAGTTGATACTTTATTTTCGTTAATGATTTTAGCATTTTTTATTAGTATAGAAGACATTAATATATTTTGATATTTAATGCAAATTTAAAATATTAGAATTAATACATTTTCTTTAATGCAATCAATTTTATTTTTAAAGTTTGTATATACATTTGCTTATTAATTTTTGTTAATCAAATTATGAACAAATATTCTTTTTCTTCGGATGAATTTTCTAGCAGACATAACTCTATATCTGAAAAAGATCAAATGTTAATGTTAAAAGAAATAGGCCT
>Ga0209494_1000051_pt1 | contig 55142 bp, 58 predicted proteins | sample EN1Hudseemescosm_FD_184628 | JGI IMG/M metagenome (GOLD analysis project Ga0209494, IMG submission 184628) | Methane-oxidizing microbial communities from mesocosms in the Hudson Canyon - EN1B Hudson Canyon (SPAdes) (version 2) | ecosystem: Environmental > Aquatic > Marine > Cold seeps | place... | reverse complement strand
GAGGGCTATCGGGACTCGGACCTGGTCCGGGTGGACATCCTCCTCCAAGGCGAGCCGGTGGATGCCTTCTCCATGGTGATCCACCGGACGGCGGCTGACGACTATGGGCGGAAGATGACCGCCAAGCTGAAGGAGCTCATACCCCGTCAGCAGTTCGAGGTGCCCATCCAGGCCGCCATCGGGGGCAGGGTCATCGCCCGCCAGACCGTGCGGGCATACCGCAAGGACGTGACTGCGAAGCTCTACGGCGGTGACATCACCCGCAAGAGGAAGTTGCTCGAGAAGCAGAAGGAAGGCAAGAAGAAGATGAAGTCCATCGGGCGCGTGGAGGTGCCCCAGGAGGCCTTCGTCTCAGCCCTCAGGTTGTCCGACTGACCCCGGCGTCGGTGGCCCGGATCCCGATGGGCGCGCCCGAACGCCGTCGGGCCTGCCGATAGCATCGGGTTCGTGTTGGAGGACCGGAAGGCGGCGATCCTGAGCGCCGTAGTGGAGGAGTACATCCATACGGCGCAGCCCGTCGGGTCGGAGCGCGTCGCCGCCTCGCACACCGTGGAGGTATCCGCTGCGACGATCCGCAGCGAGTTGGCCAACCTCGAGGACCAGGGATACCTGGTGCAGCCGCACACCTCGGCGGGTCGGGTACCGACCGAGAAGGCGTACCGCTTCTTCGTGGACCACCTGGGTGCCCCTGGGAACCTTGATACGGCGGACCGTGAGCAGGTCCAGGCCTTCTTCAGTCGCTCCCACCGTGAGATGGAGCAGATGCTTGCCGACACCAGCAACCTTCTCGCCGACCTCACGGGAAGTGCTGCAGTGGTCCTGGCACCCGACCGGGACCAGCTCGAGGTGCGGTCCGCCCAGGTGGTGGGGCTCACGCCGGACCTGGCCCTTCTGGTCCTGGTCATGGCCAACGGCACTGTCGAGAAGCACACGTTGGAGTTGGTGGGCGATGCGGCGGAGCCCAGCGAGGCAACCCTGGCCGTGGCGGCGGCGCACCTGTCGGGGGCCATCATCGGCCGGAGGCTGAGCGCTGTGTCGCCCGTCCCGGCTACCGGCGAACTCCCGGTCGACGCCGTCCTACGTACGGCCGAGGTGGTTCTGGCGGAGCGTTCCGACAGCGTCGACCAGGCATGGGTGGGTGGAACCGCCCTGGTGGCGGGGGCGTTCGACGAGGTTGAGCGGGTCCGTCGGGTGCTGGACTTCTTGGAGCGGCAGTTCGTCGTCGTGACCCTGGTGAAGGACGTGATCGACCGGGGGCTGAGCGTGGCCATCGGCGCTGAGACGGGCCTTGAGACGCTTGCCGGCTGTTCGTTGGTGGTGGCTCCGTACGAGATCGAAGGTCAGCCCGCCGGCTCAATCGGCGTGCTCGGTCCGACGCGAATGGACTACTCGCAGGCGCTTGCCACCGTGGCGGTGGTGGGTAGCCGCCTGGGAGATCGCCTGACCGAGGGCTGACCCTGTCTGGTGGGGTAGGCCGCGGGTAGCGGGCCATGCTGCCTTCCGACTCCATGGTGCCGGATCGAATGGAAGCAGTTGTCTGATAGGCGTACCACATGGACGGTGTTGCTGGAGGTGCCTGCCGGTGCCGGTGAGCGCTTCGCCGGTGAGGAGTGGATGGTGCTCGACGACCGTGACGTCGCCGGCAACCATCGCACCATCGTCCGCACTCTCCAGTCCGGGCCGGTGACGTCCGGCGATGGAATGGCCGGGTCCCCTCGAGTCACGAGGTCGGTGCATCCTGCCGGTACCGTTGTCCCTCGATGACATGTGGATCTGGATGGCGGTGGTTCGCCCGGTGGCGGTGTCACGTCCCGCTGCTTGAGGGTGTCGCTCCGGTTTCGTGGGGTGCCTCCAGTGCCCTCCCTGGGGGCTGAGCGGTGCCGCGCGACCACTACGAGGTGCTCGGAGTGGACAGGGATGCGACCGCCGCCGAGGTGAAGTCGGCCTACCGGCGCCTGGCCCGCCAGCACCACCCTGACGCCAACAACGGCGACCCGGCTGCCGAGGTGGAGTTCAAGGCGGTGGCTGCGTCGTACAAGGTCCTCGCTGATCCCGAGGCCCGGCAGGCCTACGACCGCTTCGGACACAACGGACCGTCGGGCGGCATGGCCGGTGATCCGTTCGGTGGCATCAACGACATCTTCGAATCCTTCTTCGGCGGTGGGGGATTCGGCGGCAGTACCCGTAGGAGGTCGGGCCCCAAGCCGGGGGAGGACCTAGAGACGACGGTCCTCGTGGACTTCGAAGAGGCGGTGTTCGGCTCCGAGGAGGAGATCACCGTTCGGACCGCCGTGGCGTGCACCAACTGCGAGGCCACCGGCCTCACACCTGGAACCTCGGCGGAACGCTGCGGCGGCTGCCGGGGGAGTGGCCAGGTCCAGCAGGTCAGACAGTCCCTGCTCGGCCAGATGCTGACCAGTGCTCCATGTCCCACTTGTTCGGGCCGAGGTGAGGTGATCCCGGAGCCATGCGTCGATTGTCGGGGCGAGGGGAGGCGGGTGGAGGAATGCTCTTTCACAGTCAACGTCCGGGCCGGGGTCGACGAGGGAACGACCCTGCGCCTCACAGGGCGTGGAGCGGTCGGCCCGCGAGGTGGGCCCACCGGGGACCTCTACGTCCACGTCCGCGTCCGCCCGCATCCCGTCTTCGAACGCCACGGAGTGGACCTCTACCACCAACTGCACGTGCCGGTGACCCAGGCGGCCCTCGGGGTCGACCTGGACTATGAGACCCTGGACGGAACGGTCGAGGTACGGATCCCTGCGGGTACGCAGACCGGCGAGGTGTTCCGCCTCAGGGAGAGCGGCGTGCCCCACCTCCAGGGGAGGGGACGTGGCGACATGGTGCTCGAGGTGGTGGTCGACACACCCACGGGCCTGAGTGCCGAAGGCGAGGAACTCCTCAGGTCGCTGGCGGCTGACCGCGACGAGGCGGTGGGCGAGCCGGGAGACGGCCTGATCTCCAGAATCCGGTCGGCCTTCCGCTAGCGGTGGCGGCGACCGGAGCGCTGCCCGACGGCCGTGGTGGTCCCCATGCTTTCGTGGAGGACGTGGAGGAACCGGTCCTCTCCACTGACGACCGCCACCACCTTTCCAAGGTCCTTCGCCTCAGGTACGGCGACCCCCTGACGGTGTGCGATGCAGCGGGTCATTGGCGGCCCGCCCGTTTTGGCAATCGTCTGGAGCCATCAGGCGACGTGGTCGAGGTGCTACCGCCAGCACGTGAGGTTGCGGTCGGATTCACCCTCATCAAGTCGGGAAGGCCCGAGCTGGTAGTGCAGAAACTCACCGAGCTGGGGGTGGATCGGATCCTGCTACTGGTGGCCGAAAGGTCCGCAGTCAAGTGGGACGACGAGAAGGTCACTGACAATGTGGAGAGGCTCGCCAGGGTGGTCCGGGAGTCGGGCATGCAGTCCCGTCGGGTTCGCCTCCCGGTGTTGGAGTCCCCGCAGAGGGTCTCAGTGGCAACGCAGGGTCCGGGGGTGGCCATGGCCGAGCCCGGAGGTTCAGGCCTCGACGGTGACGTGGGGATTCTCCTGATCGGGCCGGAGGATGGCTGGACCGCCGCCGAGTTGGGTGACCGACGACGCGTCGGCCTCGGGTCCACGGTGTTGCGGTCCGAGACGGCAGCCATCGCAGCCGGTGCCCTGATGGTGGCTCTGCGCGACGGGAGGGTGGCGGCGGGCTCCTGACGGAGTTCGCGCCCTCGGCGTCTCGGGGGTTTTCCGGCGGCTGGTTGCCCACCACGCAGCGCGGTCGATACGGTCACGTCCTGTGGTGACGAACATGAGCGGCGATACCGACCGGGACGAGGCCGAGTACAGCAGTCGGCTGGGCGAACGCATCCGCCTGATCCGCCGGCAGAAGAGACTCTCCCTGCAGGACGTCGAGGCCAGGTCGGAGTCGGAGTTCAAGGCATCGGTCCTGGGCGCCTACGAACGCGGCGAGCGGGCGGTCTCGATGCCACGACTGCACCGCCTGGCGTCCTTCTACAGCGTTCCGGTTGACCAGCTCCTGCCAACAGCCCACGGCGGTGCCGAGATCGAGCAGGCCGACGACCCTGCATGGATCCCGGGTCAGAAGGTGGTAATCGACCTGGCTGGGCTGGCTGGCGCCTCGGGACCAGAGGTCGACCTGATCCGTCGCTACCTGGAGATCATCCAGGTAAAGCGCCAGGACTTCAACGGCAGGGTCCTGACCATCCGTGGCGATGACCTCCAGGCCCTGGCGGCGATCCTCGGAACCAGCGTTGACGACGCACCGGTGGAGCTGGCCGGGATGGGCCTGCTCCGCCTGCCGGCCACCTCCTGAAGGACCGACCGGGAGGCCCCGGGACACCCGTCACGGCCGACATCGCCGCGGGCGCAGGCCGGTAGCCTCAGCCGCACCATGAGTCTGTTCTCGCGCGTCCTGCGCAGCGGCGAGGGCCGCAAGGTGAAGGCCCTCGAGGCGATCGTGCCCGACATCAACGCCCTGGCGGATGCCACGGCCGCGCTCGACGACGACGCTCTGCGTGCCAGGACCGGCGAGTTCCGTCAACGTCTAGCGAACGGCGAGGACCTCGACGACCTGCTGGTCGAGTCCTTCGCGGTGGTGCGGGAGGCCGCATGGCGTGTCATCGGCCAGCGCCACTACGACGTCCAGATGATGGGTGGGATGGCCCTCCACCTGGGCTGGGTCGCCGAGATGCGAACCGGAGAGGGCAAGACCCTCGTCTCGACGCTGCCCGCATACCTGAACGGCCTCTCGGGACGTGGCGTGCACCTCTGCACGGTCAACGACTACCTCGCCAGTCGCGACGCCGAGTGGATGGGCCAGATCCACCGGTGGCTGGGGCTGTCGGTGGGCCTGGTGGTGCCCGACGTCCGCGACAGGGCCGAGAAGCGTGCCGCATATGCGTCCGACATCACCTACGGCACCAACAACGAACTGGGCTTCGACTACCTGCGCGACAACATGGCCATGTCGGATACGGAGAAGGCCCAACGAGGCCACGCCTTCTGCATCGTGGACGAGGTCGACTCCATCCTCATCGACGAGGCACGGACGCCCCTCATCATCAGCGGGCGACTCAGTGAGGCGGCCGCTCTCTACCAGCGGTTCGCCGCTGTCGTCCGTGGCCTGGAGCCCGACCACCACTACGACGTTGACGAGGAGAAGGGGATTGTCGCTCCGACCGAGGACGGGGTGCATGCAGTCGAGGCGGCCCTCGGCGTCGAGAACCTCTACGACCAGGTGTCGGCTGACCTCGTCCACCAGTTCCACGCAGCCCTGAAGGCCAAGGAGCTCTACAAGCGGGACAAGGACTACATCATCGTTGACGGCGACGTCCGGATCGTGGACGAGTTCACCGGAAGGGTGTTGGAGGGTCGGCGCTGGTCCGACGGCCTCCACCAGGCGGTCGAGGCGAAGGAGGGGGTGTCGATCAAGGAGGAGAACCAGACGCTCGCCACGATCACGCTCCAGAACTACTTCCGCCTCTACGAGAAGTTGGCGGGCATGACCGGAACCGCCGAGACCGAAGCCGCTGAGCTTGCCGGCATCTACGGCCTGCAGGTGGTGCCCATCCCCACGAACCGCCCGCTGGTTCGCATGGACAAGAGCGACCTCATCTTCAAGTCGGAGGCGGGCAAGTTCGACGCCGTAGTCGAGGACATCGTGGAGCGCCGCGAGGCTGGTCAGCCGGTGCTGGTCGGCACGGTCTCGGTGGAGAACTCGGAACGCCTTTCACGCGAGTTGGAAAAGCGCGGCATCGACCACGAGGTCATGAATGCCAAGCAGCACTTCCGCGAGGCCGAGGTGGTGGCCCAGGCCGGTCGACCCGGTGCGGTGACTGTCGCCACCAACATGGCGGGGCGTGGGGTGGACATCCTGCTCGGTGGGAACCCGGCGAACCTGGCTGAGCGAGAGGTGAGGGCGGCTGGCCTGGATCCAGCCACACCTGAGGGTGCGGAACGGCTGGCCGGGCTCGTGAAGCGCTTCGAGCCGGAGTGCGCGGCCATGGGCGACGAGGTACGGGCCAGCGGCGGCCTGTACGTGCTGGGTACCGAGCGCCACGAGTCGCGGCGGATCGACAACCAGTTGAGGGGTCGCAGCGGCCGTCAGGGGGACCCGGGCGAGAGCCGCTTCTACCTGTCGCTGGAGGACGACCTGATGCGCCTCTTCGCGTCGGACACCATCAGGGGCGTCATGGACAGAGCTCTACCGGAGGACGTGCCGATCGAGTCCAAGATGGTCACGAAAGCGATAGAGCGCGCCCAGACCACCGTCGAGCAGAAGAACGCAGAGGTACGCAAGAACGTCCTCAAGTATGACGAGGTGATGAACGAGCAGCGCAATGTCATCTACCGGCGCCGGGATCGGATGCTCACCGGAACTGAACTGCGTGAGGAGGTCCGCGAGGTGCTGGCCTCGGTAGTGGACGGCACGGTTTTGACGCACTGCGGCTCGAGCCTCCCGGAGGAGTGGGACCTCGACGGCCTGCGTGCCGAGCTGGACACCTACTGGCCGTTGGGGCTGGATGCCGAGGCGCTGGCCGCCGAGCGCAGCATCGAGTCCCTGTACGAGACCCTGACGGCCGACGGCCTGGAGGTCTACGCCGGCCGGGAGGAGGAGCTTGGTACCGAGGCGATGCGCGAGGTCGAGCGACAGGTGATGCTCTCGATCATCGACCAGCGGTGGCGTGAGCACCTCTACGAGATGGACCACCTGCGGGAAGGCATCCACCTCAGGGCAATGGGCCAGCGTGACCCGGCGACCGAGTGGAAGCGCGAGGGCTTCGAGTTGTTCGGCCAACTCGACAACCTCATCGGCCGCGACTTTCTCCGATACGTGATGCGAATCCGGATCGTCCGGTCCGACGAGTCCAGCCAACCCTCCGAGATGACCACGAGCGGCCCGGAGGGCCCAGTGGTCGGGGCCGCAGCAGCCGCTGGGGTGCCCGCCAGCGTGGAGGAGTCGACGCCGGTTAAGGCCGCTACCAAGGTGAACACCGAGTGGGAGAACACCTCCCGCAACGCCCCGTGTCCGTGTGGTTCGGGTCGCAAGTTCAAGCAGTGCCACGGGGCTTGACGTGCAGGACTTCACGACGGAACTGGCAGCGCTCCGGATCAGACTGGATGAGGCATTCGGCTACCTCAGGATCAGCGAACAGCAGGAACGCCGCGTGGTCCTGGAGACCGAGATGGCAGACCCTGAACTCTGGAATGACCAGGACCGCGGGCGACGGGTCCAGAAGGACCTCTCCGGGGTCGTCGAGGATCTGGAGTTCCATTTAAACCTGACGCAGCGCTTGGAGGACGCCGAGACTCTCGCCGAGATGGCGGCCGAGGAGGGCGACGAGAGCCTGGACGGCGAGATCGCTGACGCTGTCGCCGACCTGTCCACCCGGCTGGACGCCCTGGAGGTCCGATCGCTGTTCTCGGGCCAGCACGACGAGGGAGATGCCGTTTGCCACGTTCAGTCCGGAGCGGGCGGCACCGACGCTCAGGACTGGGCTGAGATTCTGCTGCGCATGTACGGTCGGTGGGCCGATCGGCGGGGCTTCGATCTGGTGGTGGAGTCGGTATCGGAGGGGACCGAAGCGGGGATCAGCTCCGTGGAGTTCGTCGTCAGAGGCCGCTACGCCTATGGCCTCCTCCAGAGCGAACGCGGCGTGCACCGGCTGGTCAGGATCTCGCCGTTCAACAAGGAGTCCAAGAGACAGACCGCCTTCGCCTCCCTCCAGGTGGTCCCGTTTTTCGACGCCATCGTTGACGAGGTGGAGATCGATGAGGGGGACCTCCGGATCGACACCTACAGGTCGTCCGGAGCTGGAGGCCAGCACGTGAACGTCACCGATTCGGCAGTCCGCATCACCCACCTGCCGACTGGGATCGTGACCTCCTGCCAGAACGAACGCAGCCAGCACCAGAACAAGGAGCGGGCGATGCAGATGCTTGCCGCTCGACTTTTGGACCTAGAGCGGCAGAAGCGCGACACTGAGCTGGCCCAGATAGGCGGGGAACAGCGGGGCGTCGACTTTGGCAGCCAGATCCGCTCCTACGTGCTGCAGCCGTACCAGATGGTGAAGGACCTCCGGACCGGGCACCAGGTCGGGGACGTGGCCAGCGTGCTGGACGGCGACCTAGATGGCTTCATGGAGGCCTACCTGCGGTGGGCCCGTTCGGGGGCCGAGGGCTGAACCCGGACCGCACCGGTGGAGCCCCCGACCACCCGGGGGCGCCGCGATCTGTTGATGGCATTCTGGTACCGTCCGCGCCGTGCCGTCACGACCCGCCCTGATCGAAGCGTCGCGTTCCGGAGGTCCCACATGATCAAGCTGGAGGGCGTCTCCAAGATCTTCAAGGGCGACGTGGTGGCCTTGAAGAACGCCACCGCTGAGATCCAGAGGGGCGAATTCGTGTTCCTCGTGGGACCGTCGGGTTCCGGGAAGTCCACCTTCATCCGGCTCCTGAACCGTGAGGAGGTCGCTGACGAGGGACGGATCATGGTCGCCGGCAAGGACCTGGGTTCGCTGAGTTCCTGGAAGGTCCCGTACCTCCGGCGCAACATCGGCTACATCTTCCAGGATTACAAGCTCCTGCCGAAGAAGACCGTCTACGAGAACGTGGCGTTCGGACTCGAGGTGATCGGTCGCCCTCGACAGGTGATCCGCCAACAGGTCCCGGCGATCCTCGAGCTGGTGGGCCTCGCCCGCAAGGCTGAACGCCTACCCGACGAGCTCTCCGGCGGTGAGAAGCAGAGGGTCTCGATCGCCAGGGCGTTCGTGAACCGCCCGATGATCCTCCTGGCCGACGAGCCCACGGGGAACCTCGACCCGGGAACCTCGGTGGGCATCATGCGCCTCCTGGACCGCATCAACCGCAGCGGCACGACTGTCGTCATGGCAACCCACGACCGTGGTGTGGTTGACACGATGCGTCGACGGGTGATCGAGTTGGACCGCGGCGTGATCACGCGCGACGAGTCCCGCGGGGTCTACGAATGAGCCGGGACGTGACAGGGCTGGTGGCCTGAGGTGCTCTACCGACTCTGGTACTACGTGCGCGAGACGCTCGTCAGCCTCTGGCGGAACCTCAGCCTCACCCTGGCCGCCATCCTGACCGTGGCGATCTCGCTCTCCCTGGTGGGTGCCTCCCTGCTGATCCGCGAGGGGGCGGCCCGGGCCACGGCGCAGTTCCAGGAGGGCGTGGAGTTCATCGTGTTCATGGTGGCTGATGCTTCGCCGGAGCAGGACGCCGCCATCCGCAACGTTCTGGACTCCAGCCCTGCAGTCTCCGGCTACACCTACGTGGACAAGGCAGCCGCCTACGAGGAGTTCCAGCGCCTTTTCGCCGACAAGCCGGAGTTGATAGAGAGCGTCACGCCAGCTGTGATGCCTCCCTCATACCGGATCGTGCCGGCCAACCCCGACGCCGGGAATGTCGCGGAGATGGCACGCCAATTCGGGGAGCAACCCGGCGTGAAGGAGGTTGCGACTGCCACGGAGGCCATCCGCCAGATCGAGGACTTCTCCACTCGGGTGAGCCAGGCACTCCTGGTGGCCGCCGTCGTGCTCGTCGGCGTGTCCACCCTGCTGATTCTGAACACGGTGTTCACCGCCATTGGGGCCCGTCGCCAGGAGATCGAGGTGATGAAGCTGGTCGGCGCCACCAATTGGTTCATCCGTATTCCATTCATGCTGGAGGGCACGATCCATGGCCTGGCGGGTGCCGCCCTCGCCATCCCGGCTCTGTTCGTGGTGGATTCCCAGGTACTCGCGTACTTCCAGGAGTCAGACGCCGTTCCGTTGTTCCGTGGCTTCGCGGTGCCTGACGGGTTCGTCTGGGATACCAGCATCTGGCTGCTCGTCATTGGTGGCCTCGTCGGGATGATCGGCTCAGCGATGGCGGTCACGCGCTTCACGGACGTCTGAGCCATGGTCGGTCGGCCCGACGATGGACAGCCCGGTCCCGGCTGGGTTCGCCTCCTCGACGTAGAGGTCCCACCCGGCGGCATCGTGGAGGCCAGCCTCGGCGGCGAGGACCTGGTGGTGTGGCGGAGCGGGTCGGGAGTCCCGTGTGTCTCGGAGGCCCGTTGCCCTCACCAGTGGTCCCATCTGGCCCACGCTGGAGTCGTGGATGGCGAGGAGCTCGTCTGCATCACCCACTTTTGGCGGTTCGGACCCGACGGCGCCGGATGGAAGGCCAACGTGAACGGCCGGCGGGACCGAAAGGGGGACTTGGCGGTCCTGCCGTGCGTGGATCACGATGGCGCCATCTGGGTACGCGAACCCGATGTAGACGACGCCCAAAGGGCATGACGGAAGGTACGCCACGGAGATGACGATCGATCAGGACCTCCTCAGCAGGTACACGCTGACGACGTGGGGTTACAAGCAGGGCGAGATGGTGGGCTTGATGATCCACCTCGGCGTACGCCTTGGGATCTACCAGGCCCTCGACGGCGCTGGGCCGGTCACCTCCGGTGACCTGGCGACGGCGACCGGCCTCCACGAGCGCTGGCTGCGGGAGTGGCTCCGGAGTCAGGCGGCGGCGGAACTACTCGTCACCACGGATGGCGAGATCTTTCTGATGGAACCCGAGGCCGCGCTCGTGCTGGCCCGTGTGGACCAGCCCACCTACGCCGCCGCCGTGTTCGCCCGCCAGCGCGACCCCCGGGTGGCCGATGGCCTGGTGGAGGCCTTCCGGACCGGCTTGGGCCTCACCTACGACGACCAGGGTGAAGGCTCCGAGCAGCACACCGAGGCGATGCTGGCACCAATGGCCAGGGCCCTGCTGGTGTCAACGGTGATCCCGATGCTGGACGGGGTGGCCGATCGCCTCACGGCCGGAGTCAGAGTCGTGGACGTCGGCTGCGGCACCGGCCTGGCCCTCGAGCTCATCTCCGCCGCCTTTCCCGAGTCGACCTACGAGGGCTACGACGTGTCCGAACGGGCCGTGGCAGCGGCTCGCCAGAGGTTCGACGGAAGCGACAAGGTGACCATCCACCTCGCCGGCGGTGAGGACCTGCCGGCCACGGCAGACGTCGACCTCGTGATGACTCTGGACTGCCTGCACGACATGCCCAGGCCGGACCTGGCAATGGCGGCCATCCGTGGAGCGATCGCCGAGGATGGGACCTGGCTGGTCAAGGAGATCAGGTCGTCGTCGGAGTGGGGGAAGAACCTCCGGAACCCGATGCTGGCGATGATGTACTCGACATCGGTGGCGACCTGCATGGCGTCGGCCATGTCCACCCCCGACGGCATGGGCCTCGGCACCCTGGGCCTTGATCCGGAGACGCTGCAGGGAATGGTCGCCGAATCCGGCTTTAGCCGCTTCCTCCAGCACAAGGTGGACGACCCCACGAACATCTACTACGAGGTGCGTCCTTGAGTTCAGGGCGTTGCATGCCGTAGCACCGCGTCCCTCGAAGCACCCTGCATCTTGACCGCATCGGACTGTCCGTGGGACGGTGGCCCGCTCGCAGGAACGTCCGGCGACAGGATGGAAGGGCGGGACAACCCATGAAGCTCTGGAACCGGGTGTTCCTGATGGAACCGGGTCGGCAAGGCGAAGCCTCGAATGCCCTGGTGGCAGCCCACGAGGCAATCAACGGCATGTCGGACTACGGATACAACCTCTGGGAGACGGTGGTGGGAACTCAGGGGGAGTACGGAGCCTCGGCCCTGGTGCCCGATGTCGACGCCTTCGACTCAGGGGAGCTGATCCACGCCGATGCCGACCTGGAGGCCATGGGCCCGCTGGCCGCGGCTGTGAACGATTGCGTGGATGGCCGCCCCGAGGACTCCTTCTGGGATGTCAGGCACACGGTCGGCGACTGGTCGGAGACTCCGGCCTTCGTCACCAACATCTTCCATCGGGCACCGCTCCCTCAAATGGGTCCCCTGACCGCAGCGGCGATTGGCGTCGCCGACCAACTGCACGATGTGACGAATACTCCAATCATCGTGTGCACCAGCGTTATGGGCACCGGCCCCAGTGTCCGACTGATCTTGGGGTGGGATTCTCTAGGCGGCTGGTCGGAGGGGACCGCAAGTGGCATGGCCGATCCTGGCTTCCAGGAGCGGGTCGGCGTCGCTGCGGCGCTTCCCGGTGTCACCCTGCTAGCAGAGTCGAACGTAATGCGACGCCTCGTCTAGGGCGACCAGTCTGAGGGAAAGCCCCCGGTAGGGAGTCAGAAACTCCCAGCACACTTCCCGAAGCACCCTAAGCCTCCGGCAGGATGTCTCCTACACAGGTTTCAGCCTGTTTTGAGAGTTTCTGTATTTTCGAACCGGCTCGGCCAAACCAGTTCAGGCCAGCGTGGTGCATGGAGCCCGTGTGCCCCACAATGGGACTATGCGCATCGCTGCCGTCCAGGCTTCGCCCGTGTTCTTGGACCGGGCCGCCACCATCGGTGTGGTCCTCGAACGTCTCGCCGAAGCCGGTGCCGGGGGCGCCGACCTGGTCGCCTTCCCCGAGGTCTTCATTCCCGGTTATCCGGTCTGGCTGGACCTGACCAACGCAGCTGCCTGGGAGGACCCGGATCAGCAGGAGACCTTCGCCCGCTACGTCGACCAGGCCGTAGAGGTCCACGGAACCGAGTTCGGACAGGTCGTAGAGGCCGTTCGAGATACCGGCGCGTTCGCCTACGTTGGGGTCGTGGAGCGTGCTGCCTCAGGCGGATCCGTGTACTGCTCTCTGGTGGCCATAGACCCGTTGAACGGGATCGTGGGCGTGCACCGAAAGATGAAACCCACCTACGGCGAGCGCCTTGTGTGGGCCGATGGGGACGGCGCCGGCCTGGTGGCCCACCGGCACCGGGGCGCCACGCTCACCGGTTTGAACTGCTGGGAGAATTGGATGCCGCTGGCCCGAACCGCCATGTACGCCACCGGTTCGGAGGTGCACGTCGCCGCATGGCCCGGCTCGGTCGGCCTCACGGAGGACATCACCCGCTTTGTTGCCAGAGAGGGACGCCTCTTCGTGATCAGCGTCGGAGCCCTCTACTGCTCCGATGACCTTCCTGACGACTTTCCGCTGAAGGACCAACTCCCTGACGGCATGCGCTACCAGAACGGCGGGACCTGCGTAGCCGGACCGGACGGCCGCTGGATCGTGGAACCGGTCAACGGCGAGGATGGCATCGTGTGGGCCGACCTGGACCTAGGCGAGGTTCGACGCCAACGCCAGAACTTTGATCCGACCGGCCATTACTCGCGTCCCGACATCTTGCATCTCGAGGTGGATCGAACCCGTCTCGCTCCCTGAAAGACGGCGACCCCACCACCCCGGAGTTGGCCTGAGGATGTCGGTCAGTCGAGTGGCTGGGGATCGGACACCGGTAGGAGGCAGCCGTCGGTGTCGCCGAATCCTGGACCGTGGTCACATGGGTACTCGTAGCGCTTGAGCTGCAGGCTCAGATGTCCGTCGTAGCTGGTGGCAGGACGCATGTCGGACACGTCCATCGGCCCTAGGACCGCCAGGGCCACCTGGATGCCCAGCCTCGTCGGGTCCGGCCCGGCATCATAAACGGCGCGTGCCACGGCCCTCACCAGGCTGCAGGCCTCTGTGACCGTTCGGTACACATCTGTCGCCGGATCGTCGACCGTGGCGGTCCGACGCTGAGCGGCCTCTGCGTAGGAGCGGTTGCACATCTCGTCGAACGGGCGGGTCTCGAACCCGTCCAAACGGTGGCTGCCGGTGGCCGACGCATCCAGGATCCATGCTCCGGAGTAGTACGCGCCGGCAGGAGAGCCACCGAACTCGGCCACCTCGGACGACACGGAGTCGAGGCCCTGGGCATCCAACCCGGACTGGATGAACGTGGGCCGCGGCATCGCCTGGTCCAGCATCTCGAGTACCAGCCAGGGTAGGGAGGTCCGGTTCAGGAGGGGAAACACGACGTCCACTCCGCGCTCGACCATGGCTGCGACCGCGGTGTCCAACCCCACCCGACACGTCGTGGTCCCTTCACATCCCACTAGATGGATCGTCGGCTCATAGCCCAGGGCCTCGAGGGCATCCACCAGTACGTCCACGACGTCGTCGGAGCGCTGGGGTGCATCCGGGAGCACGAGGCCGATGGTGCCGTCCACGAGCAGGTCCCTCTCGTCGGCCATGCGGACCATGGACTCCACAGCGGTCCGGGCCCCGGGCTCCTGGGCGAGCAGGAGACCAGCAGCCCGACTCTCGTCGCGGTCCGACGTGCCACGCACGCTCAGGAATGAAGTCCGTCCTGAGTGGGTCAGGCAGTTGGCCGCCGTTCCCGGGACCGCCTCCACGGCCAGGACGGCCACGGCCTCGTGTACCTCCAGCGCCTCAAGGCAGGCCGCCTCCCGGCGGGTGTCGATATCATGGCCGCCACCACCCAGCGCCGAGACCTCGACCGTCCGAAGGTCGAGTCGCCGACCGTGGATACCGCCGCATCCGTTGACGATCCCGACGAATGACCGGACCATGTCGTCGATGTCGCCCACCGGGACGGAGAAACCGATCCTTTCCAGCTCATCCAGACGGGTGTGCAGGTGGACGACGTGCAACGAGTCAGCGGTGATGCCCGGCTGGGTGGCCACCGGATCAGACTCCGGGGCCGGTGTCGGCAGGCAGAAGGACTCCAGGCCCTGTAAGGGGTGCGTGCGGTCGAAGGATGCCTGGAACTGCTCGTAGGTTTCGCCGCGCTGGTCGGCGTAGTGGCCACCGGCTGTGAGCGTTCCTTCGGGGAGTGGTCTGTCGTCTTCGCTGCCGCTTCCAGCTCCGCCGGCACCGCCGTCGGTCCCATCGTCAACACGCTTCACTACGGTCGACGCCGGCATCGTCGGCGTCGCCTCCGACGACTCCGCGGCCGTGCCCGCTTCCGGTGCGGGCACGGAGGCAGTGGGCGCCGTCGCTGTCACTTCCGCCTGCTGCGCGGCTTTGTTGTCGGTGGCGGGGGTGGGGTCGTCGAGGGAGCAGGCAGTGGCGGTCAGCAGGAAGGCCATGGCCACGGACAGGGCGAGGGTGGGGAGTCGGGGTCGGAGCATGGGAGGGTGGTCACCGCCGTGTTGGACGGCCGGCCGGGGGACAGTATGCGGCACATCGGACGCTTCCGGCGCGTGTGCCCGGACTGCGAGCGCTGCGATGCGTAGCCTCGGCGGCGTGCCGGATCCAGACGACCCCAAAGCTGACGCCCCGGCAGCGAAGAGCGGGGGCGATGCCGAGCCGACGGTGGCCCCCGAACGTCATCTGGCGGAGCCCGGGACAGAGGTGTCCGACGACCTGAGGGATCGTCGGACGGGCTTCTTCCGCGAGCGGGAGTCCGCCGTCTCACCGGTGGCGGGCCTGCCGACGCCCACCGGAGGACGTTGGAACGACCTGGAGGCGGACCGGCAGATCCGGGCCTTCCTGACAGCCCTGGCCGGAGACCGCCAGCTCGTCCACCGCATGGACCCGGTGGAACTCCTACGTGAGAACGACTTGCTGCTCCTGTTCGGGCCGGAGGAGGAGGAGGCCTTCGCAGACCTGGCCCTCCGGTTCCCGGAGGAGACGGTCAGCCAGTGGGCCACCCTCCTCAGCGGGGGCGATCGTAGCGAGGCCTTCGGCCCCAGGTCCCGATCTGAACGCAGGGACGAGGCCGCCATCCTGCGTTCCCTGCATGTGGGGCTCCGCAAGAGAGTCATCGGGGTCCTGCTCGTCCTCCTGGCGGTGGCTGCCGTGGGCGCACTGGCCAGAGCCCTGTTCTACGACGAACCCGCGGACAGGACCGATCGATCGCTGCGCTTCTCCTCTGCTCTCGTCACGTCGGATTCCGGTGGAGCGACGGGTGTCATCCCCGGCGGTCCACCCGTGGCCGAGCCGGCGCTCGTCGGCACGGCCGACCGCGTCGTGGCGGTACTGCGCGGTGATGGACCGTCGGCCGACCGTATCCGCCTAGACGTGCCCACCGGAGACCTACCGATACCGGTCGGGGCCCTCGCCGGAACCGTCTTCGAACACGCCGGTGGTCAGGTGGCGCTGGTCGGACCGGTGGGCTGGTGGGTCGCAGGGTGCGTCCGGGTGGTCGTCGCAACCGAGTTCCTCCGCCCCCTGGACGTCGTCCTTTACGAGGCCTCCGACGGGGCCTGTCCGCCGGAGATGGTCGGTCGGCCCGCACGGGTCACCTGCTCGGGTAGGAGGGTCCTCGTGCTGGCGGTGGACATCCCACAGGGCGAGGTTGCCCTTATCGAGGGTGGCTCCGGCTGGGCAGAGACGATCCGTTTCGGGTTGGAGACCGCCACGGAACCGGACTCACGTTGGGAAGCCTTGGCCGTGAGGGGTTCCATCACGGTGGCGGAGGAAGGCATGTCGGTCGCGGTGCCCCGATTCGGTGGCGCTCCGGGCGAAGTGGTCGCCGTGGACCTTGGAGCCGGACCGGCCGGACCATTCGTGGGCGACTGCACCCTGAGCTGAGTGGGTGGACGCGCAGCCGAGCCGGGGCAGCGTGGCCGGTACGGTGATGTCATGTGCGGCCGGGTGGTGACGACATCGTCGCCCGAAGAACTCAGCGAGTACGTGGGAGTGGGTGCCATCCTCGACGTCCTGGACGGTCCCGACCACAACGTTGCGCCATCCGGCAGGTTGCCCATTGCCTGGGAGGACCTGACGGACGGCCGACACCGCCTCCTTGGGACTGCCCGATGGGGCCTGGTTCCGGAATGGGCCACGGACCCGTCGATTGCCGGCCGCATGTTCAACGCCAGGTCTGAGACGGTGGCCAGCAAGCCATCCTTCCGGGCGGCGTTCCGGTATCGACGGTGCCTTGTGCCGGTGGATGGCTTCTACGAGTGGAGCCCCGGTTCCGTCGGATCACCGAAGCAACCCTGGTTCGTCCAGAGGGCGGATGGTGACCCGTTGGCCATGGCCGGGCTCTGGGAGACCCGGACCGCCGAGGACGGATCGGCCCTGCGGACCTGCACGATCCTGACGGTAGGGGCGAACGCCGACCTTGCCCCGGTCCACCATCGGATGCCGGCACTGCTTCCGCCCGGCCAATGGGCCGAGTGGCTGGACCCGTCCACCCGTGACGTCTCCTCGCTGGAGTCCCTCCTCGTGCCAGCCCCCGCCGGGCTACTGGAACTCCACCCGGTGGACCCGAGGGTGAACGACGCCAGCCGCAAGGGGGCGGAGTTGACCGTTCCGATGGATGGCTCCCCGCAGGTCAGCGACGTCGCTCCTCAGGAGGCCCTCTGGTGAGGGCCACCCCAGCTCTCGAGCGAACCGCCAAGTCCCTGGAGAAGACCGGGGAGAACGTCGTGACCACGGTGGTGTCGGCGAGGCGACGCATGGACATCGCAATGCTCCGGTGGCAGGCCCGTATGGACTCCCCGGCCTGGGATCGCAGCCTCCCGTGGCTCACAGCGCTGGTGCTTGCGATAGTCCTGTCGCTGCTGGCCCTGGCGCGCAGCGAGGACCTCGGGATCGGCTACCAGTTGGGCCACTACCTCCAGGCCGCCGACCTCATGGACCGGGGATTCGAGCCGGTGGTCAACGACCTCGGGCACAACCTCTTTGCCGACCAGGGGGCCTGGATCTTCTGGCCGATCGCGTGGGCGCTCCGGGTGCTGCCTGTGGCCGGGACACTCCTCGTCCTGCAGTCCTTTGCACTGGCGGTGGGCGTCGTGCCGATCTGGAGGATCGCAAGGGGACCGGCCAACCTTCGCATCGGAGCGGCGGCGGCCCTTATGGCGGCCTACGCCGTGCACCCGTCCATCCACAACCTGAACCTCGCAGGCTTCCATCCGGAATCGTTGGCGCTACCTGCCCTGATGGCCGCCTACCTGGTAGCGCAGCGGGGTCGCTGGTTGTTGGTCGCTGTCCTGGTCCTGCTCGTGGTCACCACCAGGTCGGACCTCGGCCTGGCGGTGGCGGCCCTCGGGCTACTCCTGGTCGCGGAGGACGACAAGACGGCCGGCTGGTCCCTGGCCACCTTCGGCCTGACCTGGTTCCTGGCCATGTCGTTCGTGGTGCAGCCCATGGTCGGTGATGGCGGCTATCCACACCTCGACGCCTTCGCCCGCTATGGGACGAGTGTTCTCGGAATCGTCGTCGGGATGCTCGGTGATCCCCTCGGCCTCGTCGGCGACCTGTTCGGTCGGGACGGCTTCGACAAGGTTCTCCTCCTGTTGGCGCCGGTGCTTTTCCTGCCGCTCGTGAGGCCTAGGTACCTCGTGCCGGTTCTGCCCCTCCTGGCTCTCTACCTGGTGGCCGATGTGTCCGACGATGGATTCGGCAACCCCCAGCAGGACGTCGCCACGCTGGCCTTCGTGTTTATTGCCGCCACGTACGCCCTGATGCGAATCGGAACCCCAGGGGTGAGTCGGATCCTGGTGGACCGCCGGGTACTGACCGTTCTGGTCCTCACAGCGGTCGTGTTCTTCGTGCGTGACGCCGAGTCATCTCCGTATGAAGAACCGTGGGACTGGGGAAGGCGCTCATCGGTAGACGTGGCGAGGGTGTCGGCATCGGTGCTGATCGGCGATGACGCACGGGTGCTCGTTTCTCCAGAGGTCTATCCGCTGGTGGCCGATCGTGACGAGGCCCGCGTCCTACGTCCGACGCAGGGCTTCCTGCCCGGCCTGGACTGGCCGGACCGGTTCGACGTCGTCGTGGTGGACGTGGAGTCCACGGGTTGGGCCGCATCGGAGGTCCGGATGTTCGAGAGTCGCCTCATCCTGATGGACTTCCGCAAGCGACTGGACTCCGACGGCGTCCGACTCTGGGTGCGTCGCCCGGGGTCCTGACCCCCTGGAGGTGTGTCGGTGACGGTCAGGCCGCCTCGGGGTGGCCGGCAGACCGGAGTGTGGCACGGAGTGCCTCGGCCACGTCGTCAAGGTCTGATGGGTCGGCATCGGCGTCTGCCTGGTTGAAGTCCAGGTGCCCCATGTGGTCAAGGGGCACCACATGCAGGTGGGTGTGGGGTACCTCGAATCCGGCGATCATGAGGCCGATGCGCTCCGGCGCGAATGACGCCATCTGTGCCCGGCCGACTGCGTGGGCCACCCGTGTGCAGTGCGCAGCGGTATCCGGTAGCAGGTCGGTCCAGCGGTCCACCTCGGCGATCGGGATGATCAGGACGTGTCCACGGTTGAGGGGGCGGATGTCAACCATCGCAATGCAGGTGGAATCCCGCCAGATGATCCGACCCGGAATCTCGCCGATGATTATGCGGGTGAAGATCGACGCCACTGGTCCTCCTGACGGGCCCGGCCCGGCCCCGGCTGGGACACGGCAGGGTCGGATCGTAGGCTGTCCCTGATGGGATCCGAGAACGCAGCGACCCCGGTGCCGTCCAGGGCCGGATGGGACGGCGTATGGACCCTGCCGAACCTGATCACCCTGATGCGTTTGGCGTGCATTCCTTGGTTCCTATGGCTCTTGTTCGAGGTCGGGAACCGGACCGACGCGGCCCTCCTCCTGGGAGCCCTCGGCGCCACCGACTGGGTGGACGGTTGGATCGCCCGACGATTCGACCAGGTCTCCGACGTAGGAAAGCTCCTGGACCCGATCGCCGACCGGCTCCTCCTCGTCGTGGCGCTCGCTGCAATGGTGGTGGACGGTTCGGTTCCCACCTGGTTCGCCGTGGCGGTGCTCGTCCGGGAGGTCCTGATCGGCCTGGTCGGCCTCGTCCTGCTGGCCATGGGGGCACGTCGCATCGACGTGACCTGGTGGGGCAAGACCGGAACCTTTGCCCTGCTGTGGGCCGTACCGTTCTTCCTGGCCGGGGAGTCCACCGCCTTCGCCCACGAGGCGTTCGCCATCGGTGCCTGGTTGTTCGGCCTGCCGGGTCTGGTGATCTCCTGGGTGGCCGGTTGGTCGTATATCCCGGCAGCGCGCGCAGTGTTGGCGGAGAGGAGTTCCCGTGGCGGCCGATGACGGTGGTGCCAGCGACCCGGATCTTCCGAAGTAGGTTCGGACCATGAACGTTCCTGCCGACCTCCTCTATTCGGCCGACCATGAATGGGTCCGTGATCTCGCCGGTGGTCGAATCCGGATTGGCATCACCGACTACGCCCAAGACGCCCTCGGTGACGTGGTTTTCGTGGAGGTACCGGTGGTCGGTTCCTCGGTGGCGGCGGGATCGGTGTTCGGCGAGGTGGAGTCGACGAAGTCGGTTTCAGAGTTGTACGCCCCTGTGGATGGCGAGGTGGTGGCCGTCAACGAGGATCTGGAGGCGACCCCGGAGAAGGTGAACGAGGATCCCTACGGAGATGGGTGGATCTGCGAGATGGGTACCGACGGTTCGGCGACCGGCGACCTCCTGGACGCCGTTACCTACCAGGCCCTGATCGGCGAGTGAGCCTTGAGCCTCCGGTGTCCGGACTGCGGCCGCTCGGAGCCGGCTGACGCCCGCTTCTGCAACGCCTGCGGAACGAGGTTGCTACCTGTCGTCGACGAGGTGACGGATGCCTTCGACCCGGTGGAGGAACTTCCGCACGAGGAGGACCGGGGCCGGTTCCCGGTGGAGTGCGGCCTGTTCGTGGTCGAGTCCGGGCCCAAGGCTGGATCCAGGTACGGGCTGGAGGCCCCCGTCACGACGATCGGACGCCATGGGGCGGCTGACATCCTCCTGGACGACGTGACCGTCTCGCGACGGCATGTCGAGGTGGAGCGGGTCGGCGACCGCTATGTCGTGCGCGACGTCGGCTCCCTGAACGGCACATACGTCAACCGACTCCGCATCGAGTCCGTCGAGTTGGACGACGGTGACGAACTGCAGATCGGGCGATTCAAGCTGGTGTTCTTCCACGGCACAGGGGCCTGAGAGACGGTGGCGACTGGGGAGGTGGACCCCGCTGGTCCTGCGCCACGTAGGGCGGTGAACATCGGCGACGTCATAACCCGACTGGCCTCGGAGTTCCCTGACGTGACCGTCTCGAAGATCCGCTACCTGGAGTCCAGCGGGCTCCTGGAGCCGGGACGCTCGCCGGCCGGCTACAGGCTCTTCTCGGTGGATGACGTGGCACGGCTGACCTGGATCCTGCGCCAGCAGCGGGACCACTTCCTGCCGCTGAAGGTGATCCGGGCGATGCTCCTGGATGGTGTGGACGTGACTGCTGTCGAGCCGCAGGAATCCTCCGACGTGCGGCCGTTCCGCGAGAGCGGCCGATCCGGTGAGATTGCCTCGGTGAGCGTCAGGCTCGAGGAGTTGGCTGCCATGGGGGGGCTTGACGTCCAGGTGGTGCGTGACCTGGAGAAGCATGGCCTGATCGAGGGCATCAATGCAGGCCGGACGGTGGTCTATGACGGCGACGCCCTCCTGGTCGTCCGGGTGGCGGCCCGCTTCGTGCAGCACGGCTTCGATGTTCGCCACCTACGCATGTACCTAGTGGCTGCGCAGCGCGAGGCGGGGATCCTGGAGCAGGTACTGCTACCGCTCCGCCGGAAGGGCGTTGGCCGGGCCGGTGGCGAGGCGCGCCGACTCCTCGACGAGTTGGCGGCCGCCGGTGCTTCACTCCACGAACTGTTGCTCCGCCGATCGCTTGGTCCGTTCACCTAATGCTCGGGCCGACCCCGTATCTGGAGGCGGGATGCATCGCCGACAGGGTGGCCGACCTGGCTCGGGAGTTGGACGAGGTGTTGGAGCCGGAAGCCGTCCTGATCGGAGTCCTTAAGGGCTGCCTGCCCTTCATGGCCGACCTGGTCCGACGGATCTCCACACCGATCGTGGTCGACTTCCTGGCCCTCAGCGCCTTTGCTCCCGACAGCGGGCGGGTTCGCCTCACCAATGACCTTTCGGTGGATGTCGAGGGCCGACAGGTTGTCCTGGTAGAGGGTGTGGTGGATACGGGCTTCCGCCTGGACTACCTGCGCCGGCACATCATGGACCATGGGCCATCCGAGTTGAGGATCTGCACCCTTTTCGATCGTGTCAGTCGACGGGTGCTCCCGATCCCCATCGACCACGTCGGCTTCGCCACCGACGCAGCCTTTCTGGTTGGGTACGGGCTTGACCACCGGGGCGAGTTCCGGAACCTGCCGGGGGTGGTCGAGGTGGAGTTGGCCGACTTGGACCAGGCCGACGACGAGTTCTGTGACGAGGTCCGTAAGGCCGGGTGGTCCGGGGCGTGGCACTAGGGTTCCGGCGTGCGCCGTCGCCCCAGCATCAGGGACAACCGATGATCGAGATGGAGGTCGTGGGTGTCCAGGAGGTGCTGCCGGCCAGCGTTCCGGTGGTGTTGCTCCGCGAGGTTGAAGGGGAGCGCCTCTTGCCAATCTTCATCGGAATGCCTGAGGCCACCGCCATCTCGCTGGCACTTGCCGGCCAGGATCCGCCTCGGCCGATGACCCATGACCTGATGGCGACCCTGCTGGCGACCTTCTCGGCCACCCTTGAGCGGGTCGTGGTCACGGAACTCCGCGACCGTACCTTTTTCGCCGAGATGTACCTGCGGGGGCCGGTGGGGGTCGAGGTGGTCTCCGCTCGCCCCTCGGACGCCATCGCGTTGGCGGTGCGTACGGGTGCATCGGTCTTCGCTGCCGAAGAGGTGGTCGAGCAGGCCGGGTACCTGCCGCCGCCGACGGAGGAACCCATGGCGGAGGCCCAGGTGGAGGAGTTCCGGGCGTTCTTGGATTCGGTCGATCCCGAGGACTTCGAGGGCTGACGTCGGGAGTGTCTTGTGGCAGGGCGAAGGCTGACGCGCCCAGAGTGTCCATCCGACCACTCCGAGCGCGAAATCCTTGACCGCAGTGTCGGCGGTCCGTATCCTGAGGGTTAGAGTCACAGTGTTGTAGTTCCAGCCCTGTGGTACAGGTGCGAGATCTAGCGCCGGCAGGATTCGACATGAGGGAGACGTCCCAATGACAAGCGAAGCGCCCGAGGGCTACTCGGGCAGGCGAGCCGCCGAGATTGCCGGCATCACATACCGCCAACTGGACTACTGGGCCCGTACCGGACTCGTCGGGCCGTCCCTGACACAGGCCAGCGGCAGCGGCAGCCGTCGCCGCTACTCCTACCGGGACCTGCTGGAGCTACGTGCTGTGAAGTCCCTCCTGGATGCCGGGATCCGCCTCGAGCTGGTTCGCGGGGTGTTCGAGTACCTGACTCAGCACTTGGACGAGGACGTGACCCGGGTGAACCTGGTCATCAGCGGCACCTCGGTGATGGTCCGTACCGGCGAGGAGGAGATCGTGGACCTCATCCGCCATGGCCAGGGAGTGCTCAACATCCTCCCGCTGGCAGGAGTGAAGGAGCAGGTGGACGCCCGGATCGTGGAGTTGTACCCGGAGGAGCGGAGTGCCGCCGAGACCATTCCGGCAGCCAGGGCCGCCGGGAACTAGCCCCGGAAGCGTTCGCATCGACAGCATCGTGGACCCGAGTAGGGGAGGGGTGGTGCCTCTCCGACCTGTGCCACCGGATGGGTCCTCCGACAGCGTTGAGTTCTCACACGAGTCGGAGCAGCGGGTCGCCGGCCTGCTGGACTTCTACGACATCGCCTGGGAGTACGAGCCACGCACCTTCGTGCTGGAATCCGCTCCCGACGGAATGCCCAGGATGGCATTCACGCCCGACTTCTACCTTCCGGACCACGACCTCTACCTCGAGGTCACGACGCTCCGCCAGTCGTTGGTGACCCGCAAGAACCGCAAGGTGAGGTTGTTGCGCGAGCAGCACCCGGAGGTGCGGGTGAGGATCCTCTACCGTCGGGACCTGGACCGCCTCCTCGTCACACACGCGGCCTGACGTCCGGTCCGGTGGCCGCCACGGTCGTGACGCTGCCCTTAGTCAGAGGCTGACCCGGGTTTGGCTCCGTCAGTCCAGCAGGTCGGGCTGGTCCCGCAGGATCTGCTCAAACATCGGCTGGGCACTGAACCAGCTGGCGAAGTCGCCGGCCACCTGGCGGTGGGTCATCGCAGCGGTCTCGTCCTGGATGAGCACCGGCTGGCCGGCCGCCTCGGCCAGCAGTTGTGCCTGGCAGGAACGTTCCATCGTCACGAAGAGCCATGTGACGGCATCCACGCTGGCACCTACCGTCAGGAGGCCGTGGTTGCGCAGTATGGCGGCGCTCATGTCGCCCAGGGCGTAGGCGAGCCGCTTTCCCTCCTCGGGGTCATTGACCACGCCCGTGTAGTCGTCGAACAGCACGTGGTCGCCGTAGAAGATGCAGCTGTCCTGTGTGATCGGATCCAGCGTCCGGCCCAGCGACGACCAGGCCTTGCCGTACAGGGAGTGGGAGTGGGCGGCGGCGATCACGTCCGGACGGGCCATGTGCAGTCCCGAATGGATGGCGAAGGCGGCCTGGTTGACTGCGTACTCGCCGTGCATGATCTCGCCGGTGTGCTTGACCAGGAGCAGGTCGGAGACACGGATGTGGCTGAACGGCGTGCCGAAGGGGTTCACCCAGAAGCAGTCGGTGTGCTCGGGGTCGCGCACCGTTATGTGGCCGGCCACTCCCTCGCTGAACCCGAAGCGCCCGAATATCCGAAAGGCGGCCGCCAGGCGTTCCTTGCGGTGGCGACGCTCCGATTCGTGGTCGTCGAAGACCGGAATGTCGTAGGGGATGGGCTTGTCCGAATTGATCGCCGGGATGTTCCTTGGCTGGGTCACTGGTGCCTCCGGGCTTCAGGGCCGTCAGCGGAAAGTGTAGGTGCAGGTCGACGGGGCCGTCCCGGACGGGCGCTCAAGAATCCAGCACGTCGACGGTGCGTTGGCGCAACCAGTGGTCCGCAAGGGTTACGAGTGCCATTGCCTCCACCATCGGCACAGCGCGTGGCAGCACGCACGGGTCGTGTCGCCCCCTGGCCTCAAGGACGATTGCCTCGTTCTGCGCGTTCACCGTGTCTTGGGCGGAACTGATGGTGGCTGTGGGCTTGAAGGCCACCCGGAAGCAGATGTCGGCGCCGTTGGTGATTCCGCCCTGGACGCCTCCGGACCGGTTCGAGGTGGTGATCGGCCGCCCGTCCGGGCCGGGCGCGAACGGGTCGTTGTGGGTGCGACCGGTCATGGCGACGGCATCGAAGCCGCTGCCGATGTCGAATCCCTTGGAGGCCGGCAGGGAGAGCATCGCCTTGGCAAGGTCGGCTTCCATGCGGTCGAAGACGGGCACGCCCAGACCCGCCGGTACCCCCAGCGCCACGCAGGTGACGATTCCCCCCAGGGAATCGCCGTCGCGTCGGGCACCCTCGATCGCCTCGGTCATGGCGGCGGCCGCGATCGGGTCCGGACAGCGGGTGGCGTCGGCCTCTACATCGTCGATGGTTACGGCGTCAGGGTCCACGTCGGCGCTGATGTCGTGTACCTGCGACACCCAGGCAAGTACCTGAATCCCGGCAACCTCGTCCAGGAGCCGGCGGGCGATCGCCCCAGCAGCGACCCGGCCGACGGTCTCGCGGGCGCTGGAGCGTCCGCCGCCCCTCCAGTCCCGATGTCCGTACTTGGCCTCGTAGGTGAAGTCGGCGTGCGAGGGTCGGTAGAGGTCGCGAAGGTGGTCGTATGCGCCGGACCTGGCATCGGCGTTTCGTACCAGGACGGCGATAGGGCCACCGGTAGTGAGGCCCTCGAACACGCCGGACAGGATCTCGGCCCGGTCGGCTTCTCCACGCTGCGTCGTGAGGCGGCTCTGTCCAGGGCGCCGACGGTCCAGATCGCGCTGGATGTCGTCGACGGTGAGCGGAAGGCGGGGCGGGCATCCATCCACCACCACGCCGATCCCGGCACCGTGGCTCTCTCCCCAGGTACTGAGGCGGAAGGTATCTCCGTAACTGTTGCCCACGCTGGAGGAGCATAGGGCTGGGCCGTGCTCCGAGCCGTGAAGGTTCCGGAACCATCCGGGAGCCGGTGGCTGCTGGTGGGAAACGCATCGGTACCATCGCCCCAGTGGGTGAAATCGACGGTCGACTCAACTTGGCCTCAGCGTGGGAGGCCATCGCCGACGAGGTGGGTGACAGCACCGCTGTCTCGGTGGCCGGCAGGCACTTCTCGTGGACCGACTTCGATGATCGTGCTGCCCGTCTGGCGACCACGATGGTCGCCCACGGGCTGGGTCCCGATTCCAAGGTGGCCCTCTACCTCTACAACGGGAACGAGTACCCGGAGGCGCAGTACGCGGCTTTCAAGGTCCGGGGCATTCCTGCCAACGTGAACTATCGGTACAGGGGTGACGAGTTGGCCTACATCCTGGACAACTCGGATGCCGAGGCGGTCTTCTTCGATCACACGCTGGCGGAGCGCCTCGAGGCCGTCCGGGAGCGGTGCCCGTTGCTGCGTCTGGCCGTGCAGGTGGGTGGTGTCGATGTGCCCGACTGGGCGGTGGGCTACGAGGAGGCGGTTTCGGCCGATCCCATGGGTCGGATCGACCGTTCTGGTTCCGACCTCTGGTTCCTCTACACCGGCGGCACGACTGGGATGCCCAAGGCCGTCATGTGGGACCACACCAACCTCCTGGGGAGCATGGAGGCCACGTTCCGTCCATTCGGGCTGCCGGTGCCGTCTACGTCGTCCGAAGCAGCAGCGACGGCCCGCAGCGTGGCCGATGCCGCGATGGAGATCAGGCAGTTGTGTGCCGCACCGTTGATGCACGGCACCTCCGGCATCCCGGGACTGGCCACCCTCAGCCACGGCGGGATGTTGTCCACGCTTTCGTCCAGGGCGTTCGATCCCGACGAACTCTGGCGAATCGTCGAACTGGACCGGATCACCATGGTGACCATGGTCGGGGACGCCTTCGGCCGACCAATGGTCGAGTCCCTGGACCGTGCCGCTGCCGAGGGACGGATGCCTGACCTCTCCTCCCTGAGGCTGCTGCTCTCCTCCGGTGTGATGTTCAGCGCAGCCACCAAGGAGGCGATGCTGGACCACCATGCCTGCACGATCGTCGACTCGCTCGGGTCCAGCGAGGGAACTGGCATGGCCAGCCAGATTGTGTCCCGTCGACGACGCGATACGGCGACCGCCCGGTTCCGCCTAGGTGAGCACACCCGTGTCCTGACGGGTGACGGAGCCGACATCCGGCCGGGCTCCGGTGAGCGGGGTCAGATCGCGCTCGGCTGGCCACTACCCCTCGGCTACTTCAAGGACCCGGCCAAGACCGAAGAGGTCTTTCCGATGGTGGCCGGTCGGCGCTGGTCGATTCCCGGTGACTGGGCCACAGTCGAGGCCGACGGGACCATCACCCTCCTGGGTCGTGGATCGGCGTGCATTAACACCGGTGGAGAGAAGGTGTTTCCCGAGGAGGTAGAGGAGGCCCTAAAGGAACTGGAGGTGGTGGTGGACTGCAATGTGGTCGGCCTCGATGACGACCGGTGGGGCCAGGCGGTGACGGCGGTGGTGGAACTCTGCGCCCTGGGGGCGGCCGATGCCGACGAGTTGCGAGCCGGCGTCCGGGAACGCCTGGCCGGCTACAAGGTTCCGAAGCGGATCGTGATCGTGAAACGGGTGGAACGAAGCCCGAACGGCAAGTCGGACTACCGTTGGGCGAAGGCAGTCGCCGAGGCCTCCGTCACGGACTGACCGGTTCGAACAGGTCAGTGCCCGATCCGGTTCAATCCATCAACGACAACCCGATGCCCAGCTCCTGGGAAGGGTTGTGCCGGCCCCGGATCTCCTCGTGGCGTCGCTCTATCGGCTCGATGTGGTCCGGGTCCGTGAAGACCCAGAAGGTCTGTTCCAGTACCGCGGCGTGGATTAGTTCCGCCACCTCGGCTGGATCCTTTGCGTTCTGGGCCATCCACTCCTGGATCATCTGCTGGCGTTCCAGCTGCTCCTCGGATGGGAGTTCGGCCAGGGCATCCAAGAGGTGTTCCGGCCGGTTGCGCCCGGAGGAGAAGATGCCGGTGGCCACGAAGCCCGGACAGAGCGAGGTGACAGCCACGTCCGACCCGGCGACAGCAAGCTCGTTGTGGAGGGTCTCGGCGATGGCCGACACGGCGTGCTTGGAGGCGTTGTAGGGGCCGATGCCGGGGAAGGACGTGTGGCCCGCGACCGAGGCCGTCACGACCACGTGGCCCTCGTTTCGAGCTACCAGGCCCTTCAGGTAGATGTCCAGGCCGTGCACGACACCCCAGAGGTTCACCCCCAGCACCCAGTTCCAGTCCGACAGAGTGAGGTCCACCATCTCGCCACCGCCGGCCACGCCGGCGTTCAGGCAGACCAAGTGGGCCGGCCCGAAGGCCTCTTCGGCGTCGGCAGCGAAGAGGCGGAACGAGTCAATGTCGGTGACGTCGCATCGACCGCCGAACACCTCGGCCCCCGAGGCGACCAGTTCGGCGACGGCTGCCTCCAGGGCGGGCTCCTCTATGTCGCCGATTGCCACCTTCATTCCGGCTGTGGCGAAACGGTGGGCGAATGCGAGGCCCATCCCGGAGGCCCCGCCCGTTATGACTGCGACCTTGTCACTCAGGTCTTTCATGGTTGGTCTCCCGTGGTCATGTTCAGAGGTCGAGCAGTGCCTGCTCGACGAGCTCCGGCATTGCTGGGTGGATGTAGAGCTGATCGTGTGCCATCTGGTCCACGGTCAGGCCGGCGGCCATTCCCTGGATCAACTGCTGGACGAGCGTGGCTGCCTGTGGACCCACGATGTGGGCACCCAGAAGCAGACGGGTGTCGGGGTCGGCCAGCACCTTGGCGAAACCGGTGGAGTCCTCCATGGCCCATCCATAGGCCGTCTCCGAGTAGCGGCGGGTCGCCACGATGTGGGAGCGCCCGGAGTCGACAAGTTCCTTCTCGGTGTGTCCGACGCTGCCGACTTGGGGGTGGCCGAAGACGGCGTGCGGCACGAAGCGTCTGTCGACGCTACGGAGCTCCCCCGGGTTGGTGAGGTTGTGGGTGATGATCCGTGCTTCGGCATTCGCCGTGTGCTTGAGCTGTCGTGGGTTGGTTACGTCGCCAAGGGCCCAGACCCCGTTGGCACTGGTACGGAGGTGTTCGTCCGTGGTGATGTACCCCTGATCGTCCAGGTCGATTCCAGCCCGGTCGACCTCGAGGAGGTCTCCATTGGGCTGTCGACCGGTGGCCACCAGTAGCTGATCGGCCTGCAGGCTGGACCCGTCGGAGAGGCGGATGTCGTATGTGCCGTTGTGGGACACCTCTGCGGCCGTGGTCTCCAGGCGAACGTCCATGCGATCGAGGTAGACGTCGGTGATGCATCGCCGGACGTCCTCGTCGGCACCACGGAGCATGAGGTCGCCCCTGTGGATGAGCGTCACCCGGCTCCCCAGCCCGTCGAAAACGTGGGCCATCTCAGCGGCGATGAACCCACCTCCGAGGATCACCAGCCGTTCCGGTAGTTCGTCGAGGCGCATCACGTCGTCGGAGGTCCGGAACCCTGTGCCAGTGAGGCCGGGGATGTTCGGGACGATGGTCCGGGCCCCGGCTGCGACCACGATCCGGTCGGCTGTGACCTCCCGGCCATCCAATTCCACCGTGCGCTCGTCGGTGAACCGGGCGCTGTGCTCGTAGACGGTGACGTTCGCCAACGAACGGCGATATTCCAGGCCGGAGGCGGCGATCGGATCGATGCGGCCGAAGATCCGGTCCCGGATGGCCGACCAGTCGACCCCGTGGAAGGCCGTGTGCACCCCCAGGTCCGGTGCTCGACGCGCCGACAGTGCTAGGTCGGCCACGTGGACCAGCATCTTGGAGGGAATGCACCCCCGGTTCATGCAGGTTCCGCCGAAGGCCCAGGGTTCCGCGATGGCCACGTCCCAGTTGTCATGCTCCGGGCCGATGATCGAGTTGCCGGATCCGGCACCGATGATGAGGAGGTCGTGGTGCGGCATTGAGATCTTCCAGGTTGTCAGCTGGCGAGGTGGTCGCCGAGGGCCCGGAGGCTCTGTGTTCCGGCGCCCAGTGAGGTTGTGAGGTGCTTGTTCCAGAGGGTGTAACGGTGGAGGGGATAGTCGGTGGCTACCCCCATGCCTCCATGGCAGTGCTGGGTGGCGTTGGCCACATCGGTCGCCCGCTCCGAGGCCCACCACTTGGATACCAGCAGGTCTTCCGTGGCGTCCATGCCGTTGGCGAGGCGCCACGCCGCCGAGAGCGTGACGAGGCGTATGCCGCCAACATTGACGAACTGGTCGGCCAGGCGTTGCCCGACGGCCTGGAAGGTGGCGATGGGGCGACCGAACTGCTCCCTGGTGGAGGTGTACTCGGCTGTCATGGAGAGTGCTCGTTCGGTCACGCCCAGCTGGGTTGCGCAGATGCCTAGTCGGAGGTGGTCCAGGAGGGCGCCCACAGTCGTGTCGTCGCCGAGGGGTTCGGCCGGTGTCGCCTCGAAGGTGACCTCCCAGACAGGCTGTCTGCGAGTCGAGGTTCCTTCCACCCGAGTGATGCCGTCGGCCATCGGGTCGACCAGGACGCACCGGGGTCCGTTCGGGCTTCGTACGGTGACAAGAACGAGCGATGCAGCGTCGAGGTGTTCGACCACCACCTTGGTCCCGTACAGGAGGCCATTCTCGAAGGTCGTGGAGGGCAGGGAGAGGCGGTCGTCCAGGAACTCCTGGACGGCGACGGTGAGGATGGAGTCACCGGCGACAACGTCGGGGAGGAGGCGCTGGCGCTGCTCGCCAGACCCGTGTCGGTCCACGATGAGGGCGGCGACCGAGGAGGGGAGCAGTGGCAGGGGTGCCACATGGGATCCCTGGACCCCCAACAGCAAGGCCAGAGCCACGGCGTCCAGACCGCTGCCGCCTACGTCGGTGCCGAGGGCGATGCCGAGGAGACCGGCGGAGGCGAGGTCCCCCCAGAGCTTCCGGTCGAACCATCCGCCTACGGTCTCGACGGCAAGGTGCCGGTCCATGTCCAGATGGTCGCCCATGATGTGTCCGGCCAGGTCCACCAACGTCTGCTGGGCTTCCGAAGGGGTGAAGTCCACGGTCCCTACCTCCCCTCTGCCCGGCGACGCTGCTGGCGCGGCAGGCCCAAGCCGGCCATACCAATGATGTCGCGCTGCACCTCGTTGGTGCCGCCACCGAAGGTGAGTACCCAGACACTTCGGTAGGAGGCCTCGACGGCGTTCAGGATGGTGCTCCCGGGCGAACCCTCCTTCAGGTGGCCGGTGGCGCCGATCACCTCGGTGATGAGGGTGTACACACGGTGCATTGACTCCGAGCCGTGGACCTTCACGGCGGAGGAGTCCGCGGGGCTCATGCGCCCGCTGGTGTTCTCCGATGCCACGTACCAGTTCAGCAAGTCGAGGTGCCGGGCCAGCGCACGACACTCGGCCAGCTTCACCCGCACCCATTCGTGGTCGATGACCCGCAGCCCGTCGGCGGCGATGGTGCCTCGTGCCCAGATCACGGCATCGTCGGTGATCCGGACCAGGCGGGCCCCCGGGAACAACGACACCCTCTCGTGGTTGAGCTGGTTGGTGATCAGGCCCCAACCACCGTTCACCTCGCCCACCCGCATCGAGTCCGGGACCCGGACGTCGTCGTAGAACGTCGAGCTGGTGTGGGTGTTGCCGAACGTCTCGAAGGGTTGGATCGAGAAGCCCGGATCGTCGGTGTCCACGAGGAACATGGTGATGCCTTTGTGGGGCGGCGCATCAGGGTCGGTCCGGGCGGCCAGCCACACGTAGTCGGCGTTGTAGGCGAGGCTGGTGAACTGCTTCTGCCCGTTGACCACCCAGTCATCGCCGTCGCGTACCGCACGGGTGCGAAGGGCGGCTAAGTCGGTGCCGGCGTCGGGCTCCGAATAGCCGATCGAGAAGTGCATCTCGCCGGCCAGGATCCGTCGGAGGAAGAAGTCCTTCTGGGCGTCGCTGCCGAACCGCCGGATCGTCGGCCCGACCGTGTTGGTGCTCAGGAACGGGATGGGACAGCCGGCGGCCTGCGACTCGTCGAAGAAGATGTACTGCTCGACCGGGGTGAAGCCCCTGCCGCCGTATTCGACCGGCCAGCCGACCCCCAGCCATCCGTCGGCCCCGACCTGCCTGATCAGGGCCTTGTATTCGGGGTTCTCGGCGAAATCGGCGCTCGAGACTCTGGCCTTCACCGCGGGCGTCATGATCTCGCCGAAGTAGGAACGCAGCTCCAGTTGCAGATCCTTCTGGTCCCTGGTGAGGTCGATGAACATGGATTCGGCCGCCGTCGGATATCAGTTCCGGGGAATGTCCTGCCAGGGGGCACCCTTGAAGGAGTCGGGTTCCCTCGGGAGGCCCAGGACCCGTTCACCGATGATGTTGCGCTGCACCTCGTCGGTACCACCGGCGATGCTCACTCCGGCAGCACTGATGCAGAAGGACGACCACCGTGCCGCCACCTCCGATGACGGGTCCCTGTCGTCCCATGCCTGGCCGGCGGTGCCGATGATCGACATGGCGAGATCACGTGTGCGGCGGGCGAGGACGGCACCGTTCAGCTTGGCGATGGAGCCCTCTGGTCCGGGTACCCGTCCTGTTGCGGCGCTGGACCTGATCCGTTGGCCGATGTACTCCTTGATCTCCTCTCGTATGTGCAGGTCGGCCAGCCCTTGACGAATCACGGGGTCGGACGCCCTGTCCAGGGCCCGCGCCAGGGCCGCCAGCTCCGGACTACGCCTGGCGTTCAGGGCGCCGCCGCCGGCGCCAATGGAAACCCGTTCGAACATGAGCATTGAAACAGCCAGGTTCCAACCCTGGTTCACATCGCCGAGGAGGTTCGCCGCAGGGATGCGGGCATCGCTGAAGAACACCTCGTTGAAGCCGCGTGCGCCGGAGATCTGGACCAGCGGACGTACCTCGATTCCGGGCGCTCGCATGTCCACGATGAACATGGACAGTCCCTGGTGCTTGGGCAGCGTCGGATCGGTTCTGGCCACCACTATCCCGAAGTCGCAGTAGTGGGCTCCGGAGGTCCACACCTTCTGGCCATCCAGGATCCACTCGTCGCCGTCCCGGACCGCCCGCATGGAGAGGCCCGCCACGTCGGAGCCGGCCCCGGGCTCGGAGAACATCTGGCACCAGATGGCCCTGCCGCTGATGTTGTCGGGCAGGTACCTGGCCTTCTGCTCCTCGGTCCCGAACTGGCCGAGCATCGGCAGGCACATCCCGTGGGAGATGGCCAGCGGGCCGTTGGGTAGGCGCCATCCTGCCGATACCCGGGTGAACACCTCCTGGTGTAGAGGGGTGAGGCCCGCTCCGCCGAGGTGAGTCGGGTACGTGAGCCCGGCGAGGCCCGCATCAACGAGGGCACCCTGGAAGGCACGGGTACGTACAAGCCCCTGCATCTCGCCCTCGTCGTCGACGGGGTCGCCGACGCTGGAGCAGTGGTCGGACAGGAACCCTTCCACCCGTGTCGCGAATTCAGATTCGCCGGCGAAGCCGTCGTCGGTTCCCGTTTGGGGGGTTGTTCCTGTCTCTGACACAGTGGCGACCGTACCGGCAGGCATTCTGGGGCTCGTCATCCGGACAGGACGGTATTTCACCGCCTGGCCTCGGCTCAGCGGTAGCCGTCGACGTCCGAGCAGGAGTAGACAGGTTCTTGTAGCCGAGCGCACCGTCGACCCGGCCGACCGGCGGCCAGTACCTGTCGGCCGTGGCACCCATCGGATAGGCGGTGGTGGCATGGAAGCCGTAGTCGATCAGTGCTAGAAGATCTCCTCGGTGGTGATGTACGAGTCCTTCAGCACCCTGATGTCCAGGATGCACCCGTGGGCGACGCGACCGTTCGCTCCCACATAGAGGATCGATAAGCGCTTGCCCAGACCGGTTGCCACGGTTCGGGATTCCATCCCCGCTGGGGCCGGGCGTACGGTGCGACCATAGGATCGCCGACCACAAGACGGGACGCAGGGTCCCGAACCGTTCGAGGGCCAGTGGAGTGTCGATGACCGGAACCACCAGACAACGGGTGCCCGCAGTAGAGGGCTTCTTCACCCTCGATGACGAACCCCACCTGATTGGTGGTCGCCTGGCGGGCTCGGGGGGCTACTGCTTCCCCCTGCACCTTGGAGGTTCGGATCCGCGCAATCCCGCCGCTGGAGTCGAGGAGGTGCATCTCAGCCGAACTGGCCGGATCTGGTCCTTCACCAACAGCGCCTATCCGCCGCCCCCGCCCTTCATCATCACCGAGCCGTATGTGCCTGTGGTCGTGGCCGCCGTCCAGTTGGAGCTGGAACAGATGGTCGTGCTCGGCCAGGTGGCCCCGGGTTGGGCCGTCGACGACCTCGAGGTGGGCATGGAGGTGGAGCTGGTCACCGGCGTGCTCTACGAGGACGAGGAATGCGAGTACCTGACCTGGCAGTGGAGTCCTCTCGGCGAACGGCCGGTCTCCGGAGGAGATGACGCAGATGGATGAGGTGGCGATCCTCGGTGTGGGTATGCACCCCTGGGGAAAGTGGGGCCGCAACTTCACCGAGTACGGGGTGCACGCCGCCCGTCAGGCCCTGGCCGATGCCACCGTGGACTGGCGGGACGTCGGCTTCGTGTCCGGTGCCATATCCGTCAGGTGCGGCTACCCCGGCTACGTCTCAGGATCCACCTTCGCCAGGGCCCTGGGTTTCACGGGAGCACAGGTGGCCAGTTCGTACGCGGCCTGCGCCTCGGGTGTGACGGCCCTGTCCGTGGCCAGGGGGCAGATACTCTCCGGCGCTTGCGACGTTGCCCTAGTGGTCGGCGCCGACACCACCCCCAAGGGCTTCCTGGCGCCCGCCGAGGGTGAGCGTCCGGACGACACGGACTGGCTCAGGTTCCACATGGTGGGCGCCACCAACCCCGTCTACTTCGCGCTCCACGCCCGTCGGCGCATGGCCCTCCATGGAGCCACTCCCGAGGACTTCGCCCTGGTGAAGGCCAAGAACAGCCGGCACGGCGTCCACAATCCAAACGCCCGCTACCCCAAGGAGTACGGGATCCAGGACGTTGCCAACTCCCCGGTCGTGTCCGACCCGTTGCGCCTGTTGGAGATCTGCGCGACAAGCGACGGTGGAGCAGCGCTGGTGGTCAGTTCCATGGACTACGCCAGATCGCTGGGGGTCGTGGACCCCGTGCGGGTGGCCGGACTGTCGACGGTGACCCCCACCTATCCGGACACCGTCATCGACCTGCCTTACCTGGCGACGGATTCGGCGGCCGGAACTGATGCCCCGGAGCTGGGCTTCAAGGAATCGATCGGTGCCAGGGCGTACCATGAAGCCGGTCTGGGTCCGGCCGACGTGGACGTGGCAGAGGTGTACGACCTCTCGTCGGCCCTGGAGTTGGACTGGTACGAGCACCTGGGGTTCTGCGAGGTGGGTGAGGCGGAGTCCCTGCTTCGATCCGGCGCTACGAGCATCGGTGGGCGGATTCCGGTGAACCCGAGTGGCGGTCTGGGTGCGTTCGGCGAGGCGGTTCCCGCCCAGGCCATCGCCCAGGTCTGCGAGTTGACTTGGCAGTTGAGGGGCCAGGCGGGCGGGCGCCAGGTGGAGGGGGCGAGGGTCGGCGTGACAGCCAACCAGGGCCTCTTCGGCCACGGGTCGTCGGTCTTGGTCCGGCGTTGAGGAGAGGGAGGTAGTTATGGCCCTGCACGAGACGATCCAGGGAGGCGTAGCCACCATCGTGATGGACAACCCGCCGGTGAACGCCCTGGGGATCGGCGACACCTACGGACTGGCCGAGATCTTGGACGGCTACAGGCGCGCTGATGACGTCAGGGCCGTTGTGCTGACAGCCGAGGGTCGGGGATTCTGTGCCGGCGTGGACATCAAGGAAATCCAGGCCATGGACGGCCACGAGGGGCTGCTGGAGGCCAACCGGTCGTGTTTCGAGGCGTTCCGGGCCGTCTACGAGTGTGCGGTGCCGGTCGTCGTGGCCGTGAACGGCTTCTGCCTCGGCACCGGCATCGGCCTTGCCGGCAACGCCGATGTGGTCGTTGCCGTCGAGGGTGCCGGCTTCGGCCTTCCGGAGGTCGACAACGGCGCCCTAGGAGCGGCCACGCACCTGATGCGCCTGGTTCCGGCACACCGCGCCCGTTGGATGCTCTACAGCTGTGAGCCGGCCTCCGCTGAGGAACTCCACGCCTACGGATCGGTGCTCCGGGTGGTCCCTGAGGGCGATCTCCGCCAGGTCGCCCTTGAGGTTGCCGGCGTGATCGCCGACAAGGATCCTGCCGTGGTGCTGGCGGCGAAGGCGTCCCTGAACGGGATCGACCCGGTGGACGTAAGCCGCAGTTACCGATTCGAGCAGGGGTTCACCTTCGAGTTGAACCTTATGGGATCCGGCGAAGCGGCACGCGAGGCCTTCCTGCGTGGCGACCGGGATCCCAATGCCGCGGCTGACTGAACCTGCGTGAGCGTGTCCGACACGACCCTGGTGATCATGGCGGGCGGCCTCGGAACCCGGTTCGGAGGGGTGAAGCAGCTGGCCGAGGTGGGGCCGGCTGGCGAGTCGATCCTTGACTTCACGATTCGGGATGCCCATTCGGTCGGGGTTGAACGCATCGTGGTGATTGCCCGTTCCGACATAGACGACGACCTGAGGCGTCACCTCCGTAGACACCACCGCAGGGGCCTGAACCTTGAGGTGGTCCACCAGGATGCCTTCGGGCCGGCACGGGCCAGGCCATGGGGCACGGGACATGCCGTGGCCGCGGCGGCAACGCTCCTGGACGGTCCCGCCCTGGTGCTCAACGCCGACGACTATTACGGGCCAACGGGCGTGAAGCGCGTCGCCGTAGCGGCCGCAGCCGACAGGACCCGGGCTGTGATGCTCGGCTTCCCACTTGCTGGCACCCTGCCGGCCTTCGGCCTGGTGTCCCGCGGGGTGTGTCGCCTGGGCGCCGACGGCCTCCTCGACGGCCTGCTGGAGACGCATGGCATCGGGTGGAGTGGTGCCACGGTGACTGCTTCGGATCCTCAGGGCGTGCTGGACCCAGCGGTACCGGTCTCCATGAATATCTGGGGCCTGCCACGCCATGCAGTGGAGCGACTGGTCGGCCAGTGGGAGGAATTCCACGGCCGCCATCCAGAGGATCAGATGGTTGAGTTTCTTCTGCCCACGGCCCTGGACCAGCAACGCCGGGAGGGTTCCCTTGAGACCCTGGTGCTCCACACCGACGAGGAGTGGATAGGCATAACCAACCGCGAGGACCTGGAGGCGGTACGTGCCGCCTTCGCCGCCAGATGACCGGAACCGTTCCGCTGCAACCCGGAGGCCTTGGATGTTCTTGCTCCGTTTCGACCTGAGGATTCCGCCGTTCGTGGAGGGGCTGACGCCGGCCGCCCAGTACGGGGAGATGCTGGAGATGGTCCGTTGGGCCGACGGGGAGGGCTTCGCTGGGGTCGTACTGTCCGAGCACCACGGCACCGAGGATGGATTCATGAATGCACCGTTGGCCGTCGCTGGTGCGGTCCTGGGTGCCACCAAAAACCTCTTCTGCTCGATCTCAGCGCTCCTCCTGCCACTGCATGATCCCCTCCGGGTAGCCGAGGACGTGGCCGCCCTCGACCTCCTGTCGGCAGGTCGGCTGAACGTGGTCATCGGCATCGGCTACAGGGAGTCGGAGTTCGAGATGTTCGGAAGGGACAGGAGCAGGCGCGGGGCTGAGGCCGAGGCTGGTATCCGCACGATCCTCCGGGCATGGGAGGGCGAGCCCTTCGAGGTCGACGGCCGTATGGCCTGGGTGACGCCGAGACCTGCCTCGGATCCTCATTCCCTGCTCGCCGTGGGGGGCTCGGTTGCGGAATCGGCGAAGCGCGCCGCCCGTCTCCACCTGCCGTTCATTCCAGCTATTTCAGACCAGGCCCTCATGGACGCCTACCTCCTCGAATCGGCGGTCTGCGGACACGATGCGCCGTTCTGCGCCATGCCGAGCGGGCCAGGGCTGGTCATCGTTACCCGGGACCCCGATCGGCTCTGGGAGAGGATAGGTCCCAACCTCGTATACGACGCCAGCGTCTACGCCTCCTGGCAGTACCCGGACCAGCGGACGAGTTGGATGGTCGAGGCAGACGACATCGAACAGCTCCGTGCCGGGGGACAGCACCTCATCGTCACGCCCGAAGAGTGTGCTGACCTCGTGCGTGCCGACGGGGTCGTCGTCATGCACCCGCTGTGCGGCGGCATTGATCCGTCCATCGGCTGGGAATCTCTGCACCTGGTGGCTGAAGAGGTCATGCCGGCTCTGGCCGGTTGACCCGGGGATCCAAGGAGGAGACATGCCAGACCTGTTGATCCAGAAGGACGGACCGGTGGTGGTCCTGACCATGAACCGGCCGGCCAGGCGGAACGCCATGACGCTGGCGATGTTCGCCCGCCTGGCCGACGCATGGGATGAGATTGACGCCGACACCGACGTCCGGGTCTGCATTTTGACCGGAGCGGGGGACCACTTCTCGGCCGGCATGGACCTCAGGGCGATGGCGGGCGACGTTGACGACGGTGACGACTATGACGTGAAGGGTCGGATGGAACGCCACGGGTCGGACTGGATCTACGACGGCTTGCTCAAGACCCGCCACCCCCGGGTTCCAGTGATCGCCGCCGTGGAGGGAAACGCCATTGCCGGCGGCACGGAGATCCTGCAGGGGACCGATATCCGGGTGGCTGCCGAGGGGGCCACCTTCGGGGTGTCCGAGGCCCGCTGGTCCCTCTACCCGGGTGGCGGTTCAGCCGTGCGCCTGGCCCGACAGATCCCATTCACCGTGGCGGCCGACATCCTGCTCACCGGGAGACACCTCAGCGCCATCGAGGCGCTGAGGCTGGGTCTCGTGGGGCACGTGGTTCCCGACGGAACCGCTCTGGAGCGCGCCATGGAGATTGCGGCGACGGTGGCTGCCAACGGGCCGCTGGCGGTCGAGGCGATCCTGCGAACACTCCGGGGGACATCGGGAATGGCCGAATCGGAGGCATTCGAATTCGAGGCCCCGCTCATCCGATCGGTGTTCTCGTCCGAGGATGCGAAGGAAGGCCCGCGGGCCTTCGCAGAGAAGCGTGCCCCCGATTTCCGGCGACGTTGACCGTTCTTTCGTCCTCAGTCCTCCAGGCGTCCTGAACCCCGTTCCATGCCGGGAAGCGAGGTTTGGAACTCGAAGCCAGCGGTTGCAGCGTCACGCAGCACCATCTGTTCGCATTCCGCCCAGTCCTGTGCCCGGAGCCCGGTCACCGCCTGGTTGTAGGGGGCGTCGAACAGGACCACACGGTTGCCGCTCTCGCGCAGGGCCGTGACGTTGTGCGGCGCATCGTCGATGTAGAGGTCCGCTCCCACCTCCGGCTTGTCACCCATGAAGCAGATGTCGCGGTACGGGATGCGCACCCGATCCAACCACTCGACGGTGTCAGCTATGGCGGTGGCGTGGCCCCAGTTGACGTAGAGCCGGTGGGTGATGACACGGATCCACACGCCGGCATCGGAGAGCCTCCAGAGGGACTCGGCCGCTCCGGCGATCACCGGCATCCAGCGCAGCATTCTGTGCTCGGAGACGGCTAGGCGGTGGAGGCGCTCGAACTCGTCGGCCGAGAGGCCCCACTCCGAGAAGTCCCATGACCGATCGAGCGGCAGGGAGGACTCCTCGACTCCCAGTTCGGTGGCGACCACCGAACGGAAGGCGGCGGTGTAGTCCCCGCAGACGCCGTCCAGGTCGACTCCTAGTACGTATGGGCGGTCCATGGGTACAGACGGTACTTCCAGCACCGCCCGGCGGCCCGTGTCAGCCGGCGGTGAGGCCCCCGTCCACCGGGATGATCGCTCCGTGGATGCGACTGGCTTCGGCCGAGGCCACGAAGGCGATGACGTTGGCGAGCTCCTCGGCATCGGCCATATCCCTGAAGCCGATGTAGGGCTGCATGAGGGAGAAGTCGAGATCGTCCGGCAGGGAGTAGTTGCGCGTCATGGATGTATCCACCCCACCGGGTGCGATGGCGTTGATGCGTATCGGCTCCTTGATGAACTCCATTGCCAGGGAGCGTGTCATGTTCACGACGGCACCCTTGGTCGTGGAGTATGCGACCGTGTAGGCCTGACCCATGAGGCCGGCGTTGGAGGCGATGTTCACGATGTTGCCGTTGGTCGCGATGAGGTGGGGGATGGCCGCCTGGCAGCACCAGAAGACGCCGGAGACGTTTATACCCAGCATCCGGTCCCAGGACTCCTCGGTGGTGTCCGCCACGTGCTCGCTCCAGCAGACGCCGGCGATGTTGGCCAGCACATCGAGGTGCCCGTGGGCCTCCACCGCCCCCTCCACCGCTGCCACGCAGGACTCACGGATCGACACATCGCCCACGGTGCTGGTCATTTTCCCGCCGGCAGCGGCCACCTCTCGGGCAACTGCGGCAAGGCCTTCGCCATCGCGGTCGAAGCCGGCAATGGTGGCCCCGTCGGCTGCCAGTCGGAGTGCCGTGGCCCTCCCGATTCCTGAAGCGGCTCCTGTCAGCAGGGCCACCCTTCCGTCGAATCGACCCATGTCGCCTTCACCCCGTCCTTCTCCGCTTCCGGCGGTGTCGGGGACCGTAGTGGCCGTGGCCGGACCGCTCAGAGACGGGAGGTCTCGAGCCGGCGGCCCCTGGGTCCGTCGACGATGCTCGGGTCGAACTCCCGGCCACGCCGACAGCGGAAGGCCACGCTGATCCTGGCGGCGGCGAGACCCGTCTTGGGAACGCAGTGCTCGAACCGATGCTGGGTCGGCCCACCCATCACGAGCAGGTCGCCGGAGGCGAGGCTCCATGGGAGCGACGGTCCGCCACCGCGGGGGCGGATCCGGATCGTCCTGGGGCCTCCAAGCGAAACGAGCGCCACGGTCTCGTGGACGGCACCGGGGCGGAAGCGGTCACCGTGCCAGGCGACGCTGTCGGATCCGTCGCGGTACAGGTTGGCCCAACTGGCGATGAACCCCATGCCGTAGTGCCGGCTGAGGTTGGTCGCCATCAGGCGCAACTCTGGTGAGGGCTGCTTGATTCCGGTGCTGAGCCTCGGTTCCAGCACCTCGCGATCCATGATCCAGCGCCTGTGGGTACGCCAGTCGAAGGTACGTCGAAATTTCAGGTACAGGTCGTCTGCGCCGGTCACCCAACCGTCGACGTGGTCGACCCAGCATTCGTCGTCCAGCATCGTCCGTCGAACCCGTTCGGAGACGTTGGCCAAGCCGAAGGGGAGCGTGCCGAACAGTGTGCTCTGAAGCATCCCCCGACCGTAGTCGAAATCGAACAAACGTTCGGGATGCATCCCGAACGTAGTAGGCCGGAAAACGACGAAAGCCCCGCCGCCCTGGGGCGACGGGGCTTTCAATCAGACCTTGGTCAGCGCGACACGCCCTTGCTGAGGGCTGAGAGGGCAGCATCCTTCACCGGGATGAAGGCGCAGATCGCCAGAGCCGTACCTATGTCGGTGCCGAATTCACCCATGCCCAGGATCTCGGTGGAGCCTGCGTAGCCGAAGCCACCCACGCTGCTGACCGTGACAAACAGGTAAGCCCAGATCAGGTTCAGGTTGGACCCGATGACCGGAAGGCCGCTTAGCATCGAGCCGACACCGACGGTGTCGAGGATGCTGTTGAGTACTGCAAGCACACCCTGGAAGACCATCGCAAGAATGATCAGGGTGAGAATGGTTGACATCATGTCTAGATACCCCTTTTGGTTGAGAGACGAACCTTGTCTCCGGGAACTCGGATCGGTCCGTTGAGTGAAACGCTAAATGAATCGCCGTGCCATTTCGCGGCAATCCGTAACATATTCGCAATATCCCCCGTGCGAAAGGCCTATCGAACTAATCTGCCCGCCCGATGACCGGCTCGGCCAGAACCCCCCGCCGGGGCACCGCCCGCCTCCTCCTCATGGCAGTCGCTGTGCTGGTGCTGGCCAACCTGCTCGCACCCGATGCCGCGGACGGGTGGGCAGGGACTCAGCCCGAGGGCTGGCGGCGGGACGTAGCAGGTGCCCTGACCAGCCCACTGGTCCGTGTGGCCAGGAAGCTCTCCCTGGACGAGCCGCTGGAGCGGGTAAACGAGATCTTGGATTCGGGTCCTGCGCCGGTGACCTTCGCCCCGGCAGTCCGGGACCCGACGACCAACACCACGATTCAGGTGCCGCCAACTACGGGGGACTCTGGAGCGACGGGGGTTTCCACGACATTGGACCTCGTTGCCCCGAGCGCCCTGACCAAGGATGCTGAAACTCCGGAGGCGACCGTTACAGCATCGGTGACAACCACTGCTTCTGTGTCGGCGGTGGCGTCCACCACTGAAGTAGCTGACGTGTTCGCTGCGGTACGGATGGGTTCGGCCGACGACCCACTCCGTCTCCTGGCCGTTGGTGACTCGCTCATGCTCGACCTCCAACGGGGGATGGAACGGACTCTCGACCGGCGCCCCGACGTGGTGGTCAAGGGGCGCGGCGCCCTCGGCTTCGGCTTCACCGTTCCCCACTGGGATTGGGAGGATGACGTTCTCGCCGACTACGCCAGCCTCATCGCCGAACTCCGTCCGGACGTCGTCGTCGTGATGATCGGAGCGAACGAGTTCGAGGGCCACGTCCTAGATGGTGAGGGCCTAGTGCCCGGGTCGCTGCGATGGGCCGAAGTCCTGGCCGAACGAGCCGACGAGGCGATGTCCCACTGGAGGGCCGATGGTGCCCACGTCTACTGGTGGACGACGCCTCGCATGAGGGACCCACGGTTCCTGACCGATGGGCTGAACGATGTGTGGGCGTCGACTACTTCGGCCTGGGGATCAGGAGCCTCGGACCTGGACTCCATGGAGGTCCTGGGCGATGAGACCGGCGCTTACCGCGACCGGATGCCCGATGATGAGGGTCGAATGGTCCGGCTCCGAAAGGAGCACGGGGTGCACTTCATGGAGATCGGAGCGGACCTGTTGGCCCGGCAACTCGAACGGCGGCTCGTGGAGGACGGTTGGCTGGAGGCTGTCGGCTGACAGCGGGTTCAGCTCGGTGCCCGCCGGTCCTCGTCCTCCGGCCCCCTCAGCAGGGCCACCTCCTCTGCGAGTGCCCGGATCCGCTTCTCCATGCGAGAGAGCTCGTAGGAGAAGTGCATCGCCAGGAGCATTAGGAAGCCGATGGCCAGGAGCATGAAGAGGGTGGGCTGGTACCAGATGCCCAGCCGGTCGGCAGCCCTGTCCAGAAGGGTGGGAACCGAGGCGGTGACGGCCAGTACCAGCCCGACCGTCAGCCACAGGACTGTGTACTTGGCCTTCAAGACCTGGCGCCGGACCAGTCGCACGATCACCACCACGGCGACGACTGTGAGGCCGGCCAGCAGGGCATGGGTCTGGCCGGTCACGATGCGGTCCTCCGACCCCGGCTGGTCCCACCGGCGACCAGGACAATCAGGAGCCGGACGAAGTGGTAGGCGAGGCGGAGGCTGCGGTTCGATGCCCTGCCACCGGCCCGGTCGTGCATCACCACAGGCACCTCACGCACGGTGAAGCCGCGCCGGACAGCCAGCACGAGGGCCTCCACGGACTCCATGTACTCGACCGGATATTCGATGGCGAAGAGCTCCAGGACGGGACGTTGGAACGCTCGGAAGCCAGACGAGGTGTCCGTGAAGGCCTGACCGCAGATCAGTCTGACGAGGCGACGCAGGAGGCCCATCGCCATCCCCCTGCTGCGCCCCACCCGGTAGTCCCGGACCCCCATGAACCGGCTCCCGATGACCATGTCAGCATCGTCCAGCCCGGCCAGGAGTGCTTCGACCTGCGAGGCGTCGTGCTGCCCGTCTGCATCGAACTGGTATGCCCGGTCGTAGCCCTGCTCCACGGCATAGCGGAAGCCCAGCCTGAGCGCTCCACCTATGCCGAGGTTGAAGGGAAGGCGAAGACATGTCGCTCCGGCCGCCCGGGCCACGATTGCCGTACTGTCCGTTGAACCGTCGTCCACCACCACGATGTCGTGGTCAGGATTCTGACGGGCCAACCCGGCCAGCACCCCGGGTAGTGCATCGGCCTCGTTAAAGGCGGGAATGATCGCCGCGGTGCGCACACCGCCACGGTACCGCCCGTTCCGGTTGCCTGATCCGACCGGCGATTGGTCCCGGTCAGTAGGCGTCGAAGTCCAGGAACTCGAACGACGTGAGAGTAAGACCCTCGTCACCGATCGGGGACCCGTCACCGGTGGACAGGCGGTGGAAGACGAGCCCCAGTGGGCTGGGCTGAAGGCGCTTTGGCACACGGAGGCCTGAGAAGCGGATGCCCGGGTTGGCCCCCCAGTGGAGTACGAACGGGGTCCGGTGGTGCCTGGCCAGGGCCGCCGCCAGGGAACCAGACGGCAGGGGTCTCCGGAGCGGGCGCCGAGGTATCGCCTTCAGGAGGATTGCCACCCGGACCGGTCCCACCATTGTCGTGCAGCTCACCAGTAGGACGTCCCTGCCGACGTGGAGGACATAGGTCGTTCCCGGTCGTGCCAGACGCCACCGCAGGAGCTCCGCGCTCCAGATCGTGGCGTGGCCGCTAGATGGCCCCCCGGTCGGCTCGGGTAGGAGCTCGTCGAGTAGACCGCCCCCCAGCAGGGCGGGGTCCACAGGGATGGGGGAAAGCGGTTCACCACCGGGTCGGGGAGTCAGCAGCCGGGCAGGAAGTGACTCCAGGGCCGACCATCCCATCGTCTCCACCATCCGTGGCACGGACTGGGCGTTTGCCACCCCGAGGATGCCGTCCAGCCCACCGGCGATTCCCGCCCGGTAACTGTCCTCCACCGTCCGGCGGTACGTACCGCTTCCACGGGCGTCGGGATGGACGCAGAGGTCCACGCCGAGACCCAGGCGGATATCCCTCCCGTCGGCCGACTGGAACCTGAGGGGGATCAGGGCGTAGTTGCCCACCTGTCGCCCATCGGCGTCCACCCGACCCACGGCCGCCGGACCCTCGGGATTGCCGCGGTAGTACCACTCGAGGTGGCCGACGCCGATGGGGGGATCGAAGCCGAACACCTCGTTGAGTAGCGTGACGGTTGGATTGAGGTCCTCCACGGCGACCTCAGCCGCCACGACGCCGGTCGACGATCAGGAGACCGACGGCGCCTACCAGCAGCGTGGTGCCGATCACCAGGCGGAACCGGGCCCTGCCCCCACATTCCACGGTGCTGGGCGACATCGGGTCACCGGCCACCGGCCTGGACGCGGTGTACACGTATGCGCTGGGAGCATCGCCGACGAAGGCGCCGACCAGTGGGGTGCGGCAGTCGACCTCCGGAGTGGACTCGAACGAGAATGGCGCTCCACCGGGGAGCGGTCGGGAGAACGGGGCCGTTGCGATCCAGATTCCCAGGACCATGACGACCACGGCGGTCCACCGGCGTCGTGGCGACCTCTGTCGGGTGGGGGACCGGTACATGGGTGGACCAGTCTACCTGTGGCCTCCAGAGTGGTCCCTGCTGCACATGTACCCTCGATTCCCATGCTCCCGGTCCCCGATGTCGACGCCCGGCGGCACGGGTCCACGATGAACGCTCACGCCATCGGCGGGTGGCTCGTCATGGTGGTCCTCCTGCTGGCGGCAGCCGCCTCCGTCGCCGTGGTAGCCACCGGTGGTGAGGACCGACTCCTGGCCGTGAGTATCGGGGACAGCGTGGCGTTCGACGCCGACCCCGGCATTCGTGCCGCCCTTGAATCCACCGGAGGCATCCGGGTCGACACGCGTTCCTTTGGTGGTGTGGGGCTTCTGCAGTCGGGTTTCGACGGGTACCTCGACGAAGCGCTCCGGGACGGGCCGGACGTCGTGGTGGTGATGCTGGGCGGGTGGGATCTGGGTGAGATCCTCAGCGATACGGATGCCTACGGTCGGCGTCTGGACCAGGTGGCCGATCGGATGCTCGACCGGGGGGCCACGGTTATCTGGCTGGGCATGCCACCGACTCCACCGTCGGAGGGCATCGAAGAGGCCCGTGACGTCGCCAACCGACAGTTCGAGGCGCTTGCAGGTCGCCGTGAGCGTGTCCTCTACCTGGACAGTGGGCAGGCTTTGGGAGGCCCGGACGGGGGCTTCACTCGCTTTCGGATCGGCTTGGCGGGCCTACCGGTCCAGGTGCGGAAGGTGCGCGAGGGTCGCGACGACGGTCATCTCTGTCCCGGGGGAGCGGCTCTCCTGGGAGACCTGGTGCTGGCGGCCCTTCGGGCCACGCTAGAAGTAGCTGAGTCAGCGGAAGGTTGGTGGAAGGGCGACTGGACGGGCGATGCCCGTTATGACGATCCGCCGGGAGGCTGTGAGGCTTCCACCGGTTGACCCGGCCGAGTCAGGCCCGGGTGGCGCCGGTCCAGGAGGGCGTCTACCGCCACGGCGGCGAGGATGACGAGGGATGTCTCGGCAGCGGTCCTGTAGCGGGTGTTGCCGAACGTGGTGGCCGCCGTGAATGTGGCGATCGGGATCCAGGCGGCCAGGACAAGGAGCGGCCCGCGGCGTCGACGGACGACCTCCATGCCGGCTACCGCCAGCGGTACCAAGAGGGCGAACTGGGACAGGCCGAGCAGGGATACGGACATCGAGCGTCGATCCACATGGACGTCGCGGCGGAGTTGTCCGATGGGCTCGTATACGCCCCACATGCGACCCACCCGGGCCGGAACGACCACGGTCAGCAGGCGGGACCGGTTAGCGGCGATGTAATCGACGGCCCGCTGCCTTACGACCATGTCACGCTCGTACTCGTCCAGGATCTGGCCCTCCGGGCCGTAGGGCGGCGGGTTGCCGCATGAGATCTGCCAGTACCCGAGGTCCGGTCCGTAGTAGGTCGGATCGCAGTTGGCCTGGACGAGGACGGTGCCGATGCCGTTGGAGAGGAACACCGGAGCGTCGTACGTAGCGATGTTGCGTGCGAACCACGGCATGCAGATGGCCAAGGCGGCCACTCCGCAACAGGTGTAGCGAACGACCCTCTCGCGCCACGGGAGCGGTGACCGCACCAGCACGACGGCCGCCACCACCGGGAGGAAGAGGACCAGCTCGGCCCGGGTGAGTGCCGCCAGGCCGCCCACGACTCCGAGGACCACAGCGGCTCCGCGGCTGGGATCCTTCCAGAAGCGGACGCCCACGAGCATGGTCGCCGTGGCCATGGCGATAGCAGCGGTCTCGGCCATCATCAGGCCGTCGTTAACCCAGATGAAGGCATAGCCCGCGGTGGCAATGGCGGCCAGCAGGCCCACCCGCTCGGATCGAACTTCCCGCCCGAGTAGGCCCATCAGGACGATTGCGGGCGCCCCCAGCACGACGGATACCACCTGCTGTTGAAGGACGCTGGTGAAGCCCAGAAAGGCGAAGGCACCAAGAAGCATCGTCCACACCGGCGGATGTCCCGCGGACGGCTCGAGGTGGCCGATCGGTGTCTCCACGACCAGGTCGCCGGTTTCCAGAGGAATCACGTCGATGGCCCCGAAGTAGTGGCGGAAGGGCTCCGGGAAGCCCAGGCCGTCGGCGAAGAGGTTGGCCGCCAGGTGGTAGCCGGCTGCGTCGCCACTCAGGGGGTTGTCGGCGGCGATGAGGACAAGGTGCGCCAGGCGGACCAGCAGGCCCACGCAGGTGATCGTCGCCAGCCACCCATTGAAGGTCTCTGGGAGCCGGACCCTGTTCCTCCAGGTGTTCACCGCTGACGGAGTCGACCGTTGGCCCAACGTGCCACCGAGCCGAGCGCCGGCGGTCGGCTTGGGTCCACCACCGGAAGGTCGTCTCCGGCGAGTCCGGCCACCACCTCGGTAAGCGGGGACGCCACCGGCTCCCCGAGGACCCGACCCAACTGTCGTGCCATGCGCGAACGTCCCAACCAGGCGATGCGGCTGGCGAGGGTGCCGATGTGGTCGTGTGGGTGGAAGGCCTCGTCAGTGTCGAATTCCCACGGATGGCAGTAGGCCCACAGGGCCTCGTCCGAAGCGGCACGGCGCAGCCCGAACCGCCTCACGGCAACCGGAAGCAGTCGGAGGTAGGTGCCGCCCAGATATGGGATGTCGATCGGGCCGAGGCGCACCATCGGACAAGGGAATTCGATCGGACCGTCGGCCCACCGAAAGGGCCGGCGTGGCAGTCCGGGCCACCCGTAGAGGGGGCTGGGACCCGGAAGGACGCTGGAGGAGTAGGTGAAGCCGGCCTCGGCTATGAGGGGAACCGCCCACGAGGATGCCGGGACCAGCGACATCATCGGTGCTCGGTAGCCGGTTATCTCCTGTCCGGACAGGTCCTGCAGGAGTGTCCGCCCGCGTCGGATATCGGCGAGGAAATCCTCAGGCCGCTGTGTCGGGATCGGGACGTGGGCCCAGGAGTGGAGGCCGATCTCGTGGCCGTCGCGGGCAGCGCGACGCACGAGGCTGGGCCGCCGTTCGGCCAACTCGCCGACCACGAAGATCGAGGCCTGGACCTCGGCGTCGGCAAGCATGTCCAGCACGAGGTCGGTCATGGCCACGACCCTCTCCGGAAGGTCGTGGTCCGGGCGGAGGTCCTCGACGTCGAGGGTGACGGTGACGGCGGGAGCCATCAGGAAAGCCTAAGTCCCGGGTCCAACGACCCTCGCCAGTCACGGAAACGGGCAATGGCGACAGCTGAGAGGAGCACGAGGACCACGTCGGTGGGAACCCGGTAGCGGGTGGCGCCCAGCGTGAGGGCAGCCACCACCGTCCCCATCAGCGGCACGGCCAGGAGTGGTAGAAGCGGCTGGCTGCGTCGTCGTAGCCAGATTGCTCCGACCACCGCTAGTGGGACCGTGACGTAGAACTGCACCAGGCCGAGGACCGAGAGCCTGAACTCCCGGCCCTCCACGAGGATGTCAGCGCGGAGCTGCTGGATCGGGGCGTAGACCCCCCAGAACCGTCCCACACGCTTCGGAACGACGTGGCTGACGAGGCGTCCTGGATGGTCGGCCATGTATTCCAGGCCCCGCTGCCGGTACACGATGTCCCGCTCCGACTCGTCTCCCGGCGTGCCGTCGTTCCTGAGTGGTTGCGGGAGGCCGCACTCGAACTCCCACGACCCCTGCTTGTCCCCGTAGTAGGTGGCGTCACAGTTGGTCTGAGCCAGGAGGATTCCCAGGCCGTTGGACAGAAGGACTGGTTCCTCGAAGGCACGCAGGTTCCGAATCGTCCATGGCGCCAGCACCGCTCCGGCCACGAGGCCGATCGCCACATAGCGAATCAGCCGGCGTCGGGCGGCGATTCCGGGCGTCCACAGGACGGGCCAGGCCACGAGGGGCAAGACCACCAGCATCTCGGCTCGAACCAGGGCGGTCAGGCCGCCGACGAGGCCCAGCAAGAGGATCCATCGGGTGTCGGATGACCTGTGCGCCCGGATGGCACACCCCACCAGGAGGGCGGTTCCGGTGACCACCAGGGTCTCGGACATGAGCAGGCCGTCGCTCAGCCAGAGGCAGGCATGGACTGCGGCGAGGGCGGCGGCCACGAGGCCGGTCCGCGGCCCGTCGAGGGTCCGGCCGGTCCACCCGATGGCAACCACTCCGAATGCTCCGACGATCGCACCGAGCATCTGGTGGGCCGTCACGCCGGTGAAGCCCAGCATCGAGGAGAAGCCGAGGACCAGGACCCAGAGAGGTGGGTGGCCGGCGGTGGGCTCCACATGCCCGACGGGTAGCGCCGCATTGGCGCTGGCCGTGATCGCTGAAGGGTCGGCGACGAACAGGACCTCCTGGGCGCCACCGTGCAGGTACCGGTAGGGCTCGGTGAAGCCCAGACCATCGGCCAGCAGGTTCGCCGCCTCGTGGTAGTAGACGCCGTCACCTGAGAGGGGATCGCCCCGCTCCACTAGCAGGACGTAGGCGACTCGTAGGACGAGCCCCAGAAAGACGATCAGGGCGAGGCGACGTGTGAAGTCCGGATCGCGTCGTGTCTCCTCCTCGTCGGTACGGAGGGAACGGAACGGCACCGTCAAGCCCCGTCAGCCTCGGGCGTTCGGAGCTCCTCGTGGTAGTCCTCCTCCACGTTCACCTGCCAGATGTCGTGACGTGGTCCGCTGCCGTCGTCCAGCAGGTTCTCCACGGTGAGCATGGCGGTGTACATGGAGTGGTCCTGGTTGTTGTACCGGTGCATGCCGTTGCGACCCACCGGGTGGACGTTCCGGGCATTGGCCTCCAGCCAGCCCCGGAGGACCTCCACGTTGGCCTGGTAGTGGGCGTCGTACATCGGGTACGCCTTCGGCATCCGGACCACGTAGCCGACCTCGACCCTGGCGGGGTCGAGCAGGCCGAGGCGTTCCATCTCGGACTTGCCGCGCTCCACCAGGTCCTCGTCAGTCGAACTCCAGAGGTCGTCACCCTCGTCCACGAAGTACTCCAGGCCCAGGCAGGTCCGGCCCTCCTTGACGAGGTGGGGCGACCACTGGCCGAAGTTCTGCACCCGACCGACCCGGACATCCGGCGAGTGGATATAGATCCAGTTGTCCTCGAAGCCGTCCTCGGCCGGTACCACCAGCGCCACGGTCAGGAAATCGCGGTACCCGATGTCTTTAGCTGCCCGTCGTACCTCGTCCGGAATCGGTGGGTCCATCGCAAGTAGCAGGTGGGGGAGGGGCATCGAGGAGATGACGTGGCTGGCTGGGACCACGACGGGGCCGCCTCGTCCGTCGGCTTCCACCTCGTGGGCCAGGCCGTCGGCGTGGCGGATCCGTCGGACCGGATGCTCCAGCAGCACCTCAGACCCCTGTTCGGTCACCAACTCGTGGCACCGTTCCCACATCATCCCCGGTCCATAGCGCGGGTACTCGAACTCCTCTATGAGGCTGGTGATGTCCTTCTGGTTGCGTCGTGGCATCAACGAGTTCAAGACGGCGCTGAAGAGAGACAGATTCTTGATCCGCTGGGCTGCCCAGTCGGCCTGTAGCTCGTCGGCCGGTATACCCCAGACCTTCTCCGTGTAGGTCTTGAAGAAGGTCCGGTACAGCCGCCACCCAAAGCGGCTAGCGGTCCAACCCTCGAATGAGGTGAGGTCGCGGGGCGGATGGATCCGGACCCAGACGTAAGAGAGCACGCAGCGGACGGCCTCCAGGATGCCCAGGTTCCCTAGGGCGTTCATGGCCCGCAGGGGATAGTCGTAGAATTTGCCCCGGTAGAAGATCCGGCTCATGCGGGGCCGCAGCAGGAAGTCCTCTGGTTCTAGGATTTCGTGCCAGAGGTCTGACACGGCGCGGACCTTGGTGAAGAACCTGTGGCCACCGATGTCGAACCGCCAGCCGTCGCGTACCGCGGTCCGGCTGATCCCGCCCACCACCTCGTCGGCCTCGAGCACCGTCGAGCGGACGCCGGCCTTGCCCAACTGGTAGGCGGCAGTGAGGCCGGCCGGGCCGGCGCCGACGATCACCGGTCGGAGTCGGTCTGGCGGCAGATCGACGGGGGCGTGCGGGGGCGTGCTCATCAGGTGGTGGCGTGGTACTCCAGTGGCCTCGTGGCAACTGGGCGCGGACCGAGCGTACCGGACTGTTTCGTGGGTCGAAGGTACGATCATCCGCCGTGGAGGAGGCCCGTCGGAATCGCTGGATCATCGCCGTGGTGGCGGTGTCGGTGATCGGCGGCATCGTGCTGCGGTTCCTCCCGGCGTCTCCCATGTGGCTGGACGAGGCCATCTCCGCATCCCTGGCGGAGGAGGCCGGGCTGGGTTGGTCGGACTTGGTGGAGGCCCTTCGGCACGACGGCCACCCGCCCCTCTACTACGTGCTGCTGGCGCTCTGGACGAACTTGCTGGGTGAGGGAGACGTTGCGGTCAGGTCCTTCTCCGGTGTGCTGGGCGTCGCATCCCTGCCCCTCGTGTGGCTGGTGGCGCGACGCCACCTCGACCGGACGGGGGCCTGGCTGGTGCTGGGGGTGATGGCCTCCAGCCCGTTCGCCATTCGCTACTCGACAGAGGCACGGATGTACCTGCTGATCCTCGTGCTCCTACTGCTGGGCCACCTCGCCATCGTCAGGGCCTGGGATTCACCCACCCTGGGGAGACTGGCCGGGCTCTCAGCGGTGGTCGCCGCCCTCCTACTCACCCACTATTGGTCCTTCTTCGTCGTGGTCGTCGTCGTGGTCGGGCTCCTCCTACGTGGCCGCATGGGTGGCGGGGACCATGCCCTCAGGCTGGCCGGAGCCGTCACCGCCGGATGCGGTGCCTTCATTCCATGGCTGCCCGTATTCCTCGACCAGTTGGCACACACCGGAACGCCGTGGTCACCGGCACCACGACCCACGGTCGTGGCCGCCCTCACCCTGGAGGCGTACGGAGGTGGCCGGGGATCAGAGGCGCTGCTGGTGGCGGTGGTGCTTGTCGTGCTGGTGGTCCTCGGGGTCGGAACCAGAGACTCGGCCTCCGGAGCGGTGCTCGGCTGGACTGACCTGGGCTGGCTGCGTGTGTCGGCAGGCATCGGGTTGGCGACCATGCTGCTCGGGGCGGCGGTGAGCCTGGCCACCGACACCGCCTTCCAGGGCAGATACGGCGTGTTCGCCATTGTGCCGGTGGTCCTAGCAGCCGGCTTGGGGCTGCGGAGGATTCCCGGAGCTGGGGTGATTCCGGCGCTGGCGCTCCTGGTCCTGCTCTCCGGCGTCTCGGTTGCCCGCGAGTTGGCCCGGGACCGGACTCAGGTGGGGGTGGTGGTCGAGGCGGTACTGGAGGACGGCGCCGCCGGCGACCTCGTTGTCTTCTGCCCGGACCAGTTGGCGCCTGCCGGGCATCGCCTCTTGGCTGGTCGCTTTACGACCCTCTCGTATCCGATGCTGGACGATGGTCGGCGAGTCGACTGGTCTGACTACGCCCAACGCAATGGAGCCGTCGATGTCGCCCTTGTGGCTGATCGGATACTGGAACGAGCTTCCATTGGGTCTGTGGTCTGGCTCGTCTGGATGGACGGGTATGAGACCTTTGATGCCCAATGCGGGGAACTCCGCCTGGCGTTGGCGGATCGGCTGGGTCGTCCGACCAAGGTGGTCCGCGCCGACGGCGACGCCTTCGATGATGCGGCCAACCTCTCCCGCTTCCCGGGCAGGCCATGACTGGGGGCCGGCTCGGCCTTGTGCGCAGTGACCTCCAGGTCGTCCTGCCGGCATGGGTCACAGCGCGGCTCCTCCTGGTGGCGGCCTGGTTGGCGGTCCGACTGGCGGGGCCCGGGAGTGGCGGCGGGCCCCGGCCGGTCGATCGTGGCCTGCTGGCGTGGGATGGCGACTGGTACCAGTCGCTCCTCGTGCACGGCTACGACGGGGTGCCGGTCGAGGGTGTGCGGTTCTTCCCGGGATTCGTGCTGGCAGGTCGCCTTGCCGACGCGATCCTGCCGGGAGGGCCGGGAGTGGCCCTTGTGGTGCTTGCGAACGTCTCCGCCCTGGTGGCCACAGTGCTCCTGCACCGGCTGGTGGTCCTTGAGACCGGAAACAGAGTCCTGGCCCGACGGGCGGTATGGGCCCTCTCGCTGTTCCCGTCCGCGTTCGTCCTAGCCTGGGCCTACGGGGAGGGCCTGTTCCTTGCCCTTGCGGTGGGCGTGCTGCTGTGTGCCCGTCGTGAGAGGTGGCTGGCGGTCGCCCTGTTGGCACTGGGAGCCGGCCTGGTACGTCCGACAGGCGCCCTGCTGGCGATACCGGTCCTAGCGGCTGTCTGGCGCCCCACGGCCGGGCCGGGTCGACTCCCCGAACGGATCGCGGCCGTGGTGGCTGGACCAGCCGGCGTCAGCATCTTCATCTGGTGGGCTTCAGCCCACTTCGATGAGGCCTTCATACCGATGAACGTGCAACGCAGGCTGAGGGGCGACCCGGTGAACCCGATCCGCCGACTGGTGGACGGCGTCGGGGAACTGTTCGGGGGTGAGGCCCTGGGAGACGGCCTCCACATCGTGGCCGTGGCAATCCTTCTGGCTCTCCTGGCCGTGCTGCTGAGGTGCTGGCCGCTTCGCTATGGCGCCTTCGCAGTTTCGTGTCTGGTGGTGGCCCTGGCTGCCGACAACCTCAACAGCCTGGAGCGCTATGCCCTGAATGGGGTGCCGTTCGTGCTGGCGGTGGCCACCCTGGGTTCGCGGCGTCGGCTGGGTCCTGCGGTGGTCCTGTTCTCGGCGGCGGCGATGCCCACCCTGGCAGCGTTGGCCTGGTGGGGCTCCTACGTGCCCTGACGCCTAGCCGCTTCCCCCACCTCCAGGTCCACCACCCGGGGCCGAGTGGTTTGTCGGAAAACGCGAAAGTGACCCCGAGTAGCCTCCCGGCGAACCGGTCAACTCCTCGGAGCCACTTCGTCGTTCCACTTCCACCCGTCGGATCGTCCCGTCAGACGATCCGGGTCCCCACCCCGAAGGGTCAGGCCCCGATCCGGAATCGGAGCATCCGTCAACGCTCCGTCCCCGAACCCGACTCGACCACTGGTTCCCGAGGGAACCCTGGTCCACCGTGCCTCCCCGATGCCCGACGGCTCCGGAGCGACCCGATCGACCTGGCACTCCGAGTCCGGTCCCACCGTCAATCCACCCCGTCACCCGTCGGTGGCGGAGTGACCGGCAGTGGCCCGGTCCCGGTCGGGGTTCCGTCCGGATGGTCCGACGGTTCGCCCGAAGACATTCCGTCGTCCCGCCCGGCCTCGACACCCGTGTGCCGGTGGCCGAACCGCTGGTCCCTCGCGGGGCCAGCGTGGTTGCGGTCCTCCCCGAACACGCTTTGGGGGCTTTCCCAGGTTCTCGACCCTCCGCCCTCGACCAGGGCCTGAGCCCCAGTTCCGGTTGGCTGATCGGTTCTCCGGTTCAGGATCCCCTCGCCGTGTTCGGCGTGGAGGCATGGTGCACGTATGACGGGCCCGAATCAACAGGAGGGGGGGTATTCCCCAGTTCCGGTGGGGATTTCCCCAGCAAATCGATCGGACTCCACAGCCTCGTCCACAGGAGTATCTGAATTTGGACTCCGGAGAGGTTTCAGGTGACGAGCACGGCGCCGGTGAGGAGTGCCCCGAGGGTGGCCAGAGCACCGAGGACGCCCGTGGCTCTACGCGCTGCGCCACTGCGCGTTGTGGAGTGGATAACTGCTGCATCTGCGGAGAGGCAGACAGGAGCAATTCCACCAGGAGGGCCGTGAGGTACCCGGTGTCGCGGTCGCCTAGTTTGATGGCGAAGAGGCTCCAGATGCCGGTGGTGATCCCCGGGCCGAAGCATGGCCACGCCATCCTCGCGAAGCGAGCGGCAGCCAGGCGGGGAGCGTCTGGTCCCCGGGTTAGGAGCAGCGGCAGGAGTCCCACCATGACTATCTGGCCGCCGATCTATATCCGGCCACGCCCAGTAGGTGGAGGGAGACGCAGATGCTGTCGCTGTCGACCATGCGGATGGTCTGCTCCACTCCAGCGTCAGCGTCAGCGCCCCGGTCAGGCCACCCAGTCCTCCCGATCG
>Ga0209494_1000049_pt1 | contig 57596 bp, 53 predicted proteins | sample EN1Hudseemescosm_FD_184628 | JGI IMG/M metagenome (GOLD analysis project Ga0209494, IMG submission 184628) | Methane-oxidizing microbial communities from mesocosms in the Hudson Canyon - EN1B Hudson Canyon (SPAdes) (version 2) | ecosystem: Environmental > Aquatic > Marine > Cold seeps | place... | reverse complement strand
TTGAATTGGTACAACAATTTTCAAGTCTTAATCTATGCGTAGTGGGTGACTTGATTGTTGATGAATACATTACTTGTGATCCCTTGGGTATGTCACATGAGGATCCGACGATTGTCGTTACACCAGTTGACTCCACCCGCTTTGTTGGTGGTGCTGGTATTGTTGCTGCACATGCAGCAGGCTTAGGCGCATCTGTACAGTTTGTTTCAGTGGCGGGTAATGATGCCACGCACGAATTTGCGCTTGAGGGTTTGGTTGCCACAGGGGTTGAGGTCCAGTTGCTTGTGGATGACAGCCGCCCCACGACATTAAAACAGCGTTATCGCAGTAAAGGAAAAAGCCTCCTTCGCGTTAGCCACCTGCATCAGGGGGCAATTTCTGCCGCATTGCAAACACAGCTGTTAACGGCGCTGGAACAAGGATTAGAGAGTACAGATTTGCTGGTGTTTTCAGATTTTAATTATGGCTGCTTGCCACAGCAGCTGGTTGACCAGCTTGTGGCGATGGCCAAAAGCCGTGGTGTGCTAATGGCTGCTGACAGCCAGTCATCATCACAAGTGGGCGACATTAGCCGCTTTAAGGGCATGGATCTTATTACCCCTACTGAACGCGAAGCCCGTATTAGTACGCGTAACCGTGAAGACGGTTTGGTGGTACTGGCAGAACAACTCCGACAACAATCGACCGCTGACAATGTCTTGCTAAAATTAGGCGAAGAAGGGCTGTTGATTCATGCTGGCAATGTTAAAGATGACGACTGGTTAACCGATCGGGTAGGTGCCTTGAATAGCTCGGCGAAGGATGTGGCTGGTGCAGGTGATTCATTGTTGATTACCAGTGCCATGACGATGGCCTGTGGAGGCACTATTTGGGAAGCTGCCTGTTTAGGCTCATTGGCGGCGGCCGTGCAAGTGGGCAGGGTGGGTAACAGTCCGCTGCGTACCGAAGAATTGTTGCGAGAGTTGAGCTAGTGCGCGCACTGCTGTTGGCGGCGGGGTTGGGTACGCGTTTGCGGCCACTTACCGACACCACGCCCAAATGTTTGGTGCCGATTAAAGGGCAGCCGCTATTAGGTATTTGGCTGGAGCGTTTGGCACAGGCGGGTATTGGATCTTTTCTGATTAATACACATTATCTGGCAGAGCAGGTTGAGGCTTTTATTGAAACTAGCCCTTATCGTGACCAGGTCAGGTTGGTGAATGAACTTGAACTGCATGGCACTGCCGGCACCTTGATAACCAACCTGAATTTTTTTCAGGGTGAGGATGGCCTGTTGATTCATGCCGACAACTATTGTTTGGCAGATTTTACGGCCTTTCAACAAGCACACTGCAGTCGCCCGCCAGAATGCCTGATGACCATGATGACCTTTCGTACCGACGAACCGTTATCGTGTGGCATTGTCGAACTGGATCAGCGCGGTGTGGTGGTTGGTTTTCATGAAAAAGTCGACAAACCACCGGGCAATCTGGCCAATGGGGCAGTGTATATTCTCTCTGCCGAATTATTAAAAAGATTGGGTACAGATTTACTTACTGTCACAGATTTTAGCATTGAAGTGCTGAATCGTTTTGTCGGCCATATTTACAGTTATGAAACGTCGGCAGTGTTCTTAGATATAGGGACACCAGAAACGTATGAACAGGCAAATAATTAGATGACGGTAATGGAATGATGCAGTTTATTAAAAGGCAGATTAAGCAAATTCGGCAAGGTGGAAGTACAGTATTACTTAGAAAAATGTCAAAGATTCAATGCTATATACTTGCTATTCCTGCAGTGCTAATCATACGTTTGATTAAGCCTTGGTTATTGGTGCGATTGGGCGGATTGATAAGTTCCCGTATTGGCCATTTTGCAGCCAATACGGAGCTTTATCTCTGTGAGCGGGATGCGGGTATAAATGTGCCCAACCAACGTCATATTGATATTTTTTATTTACAAAAGCCAATTTGTAATCAGCAATTGTCCATCATGTGGCAAAGGGTACTGCGCATTTGGCCTGCTTGGATAGTGGCACCCATTATCCGAATCAATCAGTTTCTTCCTAGCGGAGAGCCGTATGAGATTGGCAGTAATACTCAAAGTGATCGGGATGTGCATAATCTTTTGGATCGATTTTCGTCGCATCTTAAATTTACCGCTGAGGAAGAAGCGCGTGGTGAAGCTGGGTTACAGGCAATGGGTATATCGATAGGGGTGCCATTTGTTTGTTTGAATGTGCGTGACAGTGCATATTTGGATGGACATCAGACTAACGATTGGAGTTATCATAATTATCGCGATAGTGATATTCAGAATTATGTGTTGGCCGTTGAAGAACTTGCTGATCGCGGTTACTTTGTTATCCGCATGGGTGCTAAGGTTCATTCATCTATAAATAGCACGGACCCAAAGGTTATTGACTATGCCAGCAATGGCATGCGTAGTGATTTTATGGATATATATTTGGGGGCCAAGTGCACTTTTTGTATCTCGACTTCGTCCGGATTTGATGCTATTCCAACGATTTATCGTAGGCCAATTGTTTTTGTTAATTCATTACCTGTTGGATACCTTTCTACCTTTTGTCATCAATATGTTTCAATTACTAGACATCATTTCTCAACACAGCTTAATCGTTCATTGACTCTGTCAGAAATATTTTCCCACGGCGTTGGATTCGGCCTGATTTCATCAGTCTATGAAACAAAAGGGGTGGAGCTCATCGAAAATACTCCGGAAGAAATTCGCGACGTGGCAATTGAAATGGCAGAGCGTCTTGCGGGGACTTGGCAAGCGCACCCAGGCGACGAGGCTCTGCAGCAGCGTTTTTGGGAGGTCTTTCCCACTGATGCGGTAAATGCATCAACTGGAGAACCTCTGCACGGTGAAATCCGTGGTCGCTTCGGTGCCGCTTTTTTGCGTAATAATAATTATTATTTGGAGTAAGGAAAGAGGATGATTTGGTTGACAGGGATAAGGGGTTTTATTTAGATAGAGGTATTTTTAATGTTGAGATACTAGGGCGTGGGTTTGCTTGGCTTGATACTGGAACTCATTCATCAATTTTAGAAGCCTTATAATTTGTTCATACACTTGAAAAAAAACAAGGTTTTAAAATTGTATGCGTTGAAGATATTTCTTGGCGAAATTAATGAATAATAAATTTACAGATGTTAGAACATATAAAGTTACATTCTAACAGTGAGTATGATTCAATATCTGAATCTTATTTTAAAGAGAATACGTAAGGAAAAAAATGAGTAATTGTTTAATATGTGAGAGTGAGTACTTTCCGTTTGTTGATTTTGGTGATATGCCAATTGCAAATGCTTTTGCAACAAAGGAAGAGATAATAGATGAGTACACTTTTCCAATGAAAGTTGGGTTTTGTAATAAATGTAAAATGGTTCAGTTAGTTGAGCAACCAGATCGGGAAAGAATGTTTCATGATAACTATGCCTTTTTCTCTTCGACATCAAATTATATGCAAGAACACTTTAGATTGTTTGCAGAATCAATTTCTGAACTACAAATGTTGAATGAAAAATCATTTGTAGTAGAAATTGGCTGTAATGATGGGATTTTATTACAAAACTTCACGACAAAAAACATCCCTTCTCTTGGAATTGAACCATCAAGAAATGTTGCAGAAGTTGCAAAAAATAAGGGTGTTAATGTTTTAACAGAGTTCTTTGATCAGCCTTTAGCAGAAGATATATTGGAGAAGTATCAAAGGGCTGATGCAATCTTAAGTGCAAATGTAATGTGTCATATTCCTTATATGCACTCTATTTATGATGGAGTTAAGATACTTCTTAAGGACACGGGTGTTTTTATATTTGAAGATCCTTATTTAGGAGAAATTATTGAAAAAACATCATTTGATCAAATTTATGATGAGCATGTTTTCCTATTTTCAGCCTTATCAGTAAGAAATCTTGCAAATATGCATGACCTCGAACTAATTAATGTGGAACCGCAAATAACTCATGGTGGTTCTATGCGTTATACATTGGCTCATAAAGGCATGAAAAGTGTCTCACAAAATGTAATGGATTTGATCGAACAAGAGAAAAAATTAGGGTTAGATAATAATAATTCATATCTTGGATTTACAGATAGTGTCAATAAGATTAAGGATGATTTAATCGGTCTTTTAACTAAACTTAGAAGTCAGGGTAAAAAAGTTGTTGCTTATGGTGCTACTTCAAAAAGTACAACTGTTACAAACTATTTTGGTATTACACCTGATTTAGTTAACGCCATTTATGATACAACACCTATTAAACAAAATAAATTTTCTCCAGGAATGCATATCCCGGTTTTACCTTATGAACAATTTCATGACAGCGACGCGGACTATGTGTTACTTTTTGCTTGGAACCATGCTTCGGAAATTATGAAAAAAGAGAAGGATTATATGACTAATAATAAATATTGGATTACTTATATTCCTGAGGTAAAGATAATTTAATTATGATAATTTGTGCTAACCCTAACGCGCAGTTCCGAAGTTATCAAACGGAAATAGAAGCTGCTGTTCTTTCAGTTATTAGGAGTAATAATTATATTCTTGGTGAAGAAGTTTCTGCTTTAGAAGAAGAGTTTTCAAATTATATTGGAACAACTTCTGCTATTGGTGTCGCAAATGGCACTGATGCGATTGAAATTGCACTTAGAGCATTAGAAATTGGTCCGGGTGATGAAGTTATTACTGTTTCCCATACAGCTGTTGCTACAGTCGCTGCTATTGAGGCAACGGGTGCTACAGCTGTCCTAGTGGATATAGAGCCATTGTTTTATACTCTAAACCCAATGCAGTTGGCAGAAGTTTTTACAGAAAGGACAAAAGCAGTTATTGCAGTTCATTTATATGGACAGCCTGCCGATTTGGATGCGATTTCAAAATTTTGTATAAAATATGATCTATTCTTAATTGAGGACGCTTCTCAGGCCCATGGTGCAAAATATAAAAACAAACGGCTAGGTAGTATTGGGCATTTTGGGTGTTTTAGTTGTTACCCTACAAAAAATTTAGGGGCAATAGGTGATGCAGGATTAATTACTACAAATGACTCTAATTTAGAGAAAAAAGTGCGGATGCTTAGAGAATATGGTTGGAGTAATCGTATTAGCCAATTTAGGGGTAGGAATTCAAGGTTAGATGAAATTCAGGCTGCAATTTTGAGAATCAAACTGAAATATTTGGATCTAGATAATGCAAAAAGAGTTAATTTAGCAAAATACTATAAAAATCAACTTTCTGGGTTATCACTATCACTGCCAACCATTCGAAAAGAAGGGCATTCGGTTTTTCACTTATTCGTAATTCAAGTAGCTAGTCGACAAAAACTCTTTGAATTTTTAAAACAGGAAAATATTTATTTAGGAATTCATTATCCTCAACCAATTCATCTTCAGCCGGCGTATCTAGATCGGGTTTTAAGAGCTAAAGATTTGGGTGTTACTGAGGTCATAGTTGAAAGAATAGTTTCCCTGCCAATATATCCAGAACTTAAAGTGAGTGATGCTCAAAAAGTAGTTGAAGCTATTGCCCTTTTTCAAAATAATTAAAGGTATCTATGACTCAAAACAAATGGCATGGAAAAATTTGGGAAGGTGTATATAAAAATTTTGAAGAAGCTCCTGGAGAAACAGGCGTTTTTAATATGTCGCATTGGCTTTTAAAACAAAAGGATCAATTAAATAAAAAAATCGATTTGATTGAACGTGAAACAAATGTTGAAATTTCACATCTTGCTGAGTCAAGAGACTACTATTTGTCGATAATTATTGGAATCGAATCATATAAAAAAACAATTAAAGTATTAGATTTTGGTGGAGGGCTTGCTAGTTCTTATCTTGAAGCATTATCAACAATTCCAAATAAAGAAAATGTTGAGTTTCTAGTTGTAGAGAATCCTGAAATTTGCAAGATGGACGTGAGATATTTGATGGAAATAATAAAATTCAATTTTTTACCGAGTTACCATCGTTTGATACAAGTATTGATATAGTACATCTAGGCTCCTCAATTCAATATGTAGATGAATGGACAAAATTATTAAATGACTTAAGTAAGTATAGCGCTAAATATTTAATTTTTGCAGACCTGCCAGCTGCTGAAATAGATACATTTGTTACAATACAGAATTATTATGGAAATAAGATACCAGTAAGATTTTGGAATTTAAAAGAGTTTATTTCTACGGTAGAAGATTTAGGATATAAATTAGTTTTTAAAGCTAGATATATTAAAGATAATCCAAAAAAACATGGAAGTAATGATATTGATTCAATAAATAATTGCTTTGATAATAATTATAGGTTGGGTCATTTTTCTCAATTAGTTTTTAGATTGAGTTAATTATTTAAAATATTTGTAAATAGTAATAATTTTATTGGGTAGTTTTTTTCAGAGAGAAGAAGCGCGTATGAAAATGGCTGATGGATCATTGATTTCCTTTGATACCTCTAAAATAAAAATAAGAGAGTTGGTTTTGGAATATTTTGGAGAAGGAAGTATTCAAGAAATTATTGAAAAAAATGAGAATAACCTAATATATAAAAATTTATATGAATTACAAAAAACCAGCAAATTTGCAGGCTTTTTTTCTGCGCTAGTAAATGATTTATCAAATAAGTTAGAAGAAAAAAACTTTTTTTATCAAACAATACCCTCTTTTAGAATTCATAGAGTACAAAATAAATCTGTGAATTATCATAATGATGTTATGTATGGTCATGGGGAAAAAGTTATCAATATTTGGCTGCCTTTTAATGATACTAACAAAGATAATTCTTTGTATATTTCAGACATTGAGACTTCCAAGAATCTTTTAGCAGAAATAAGGGCTAATAAATTATCAATAATTCAGACTAATGAACTTTTAAGGGTTTATTGCGCTCCACAGTTTGTCCGCTATGGACAAATGTTGCTATTTAATACAATGACAGTGCATGGTACCGAAGTCAATAATTCCACAGAACATAGATTATCATTTGATTTTAGACTTTTGCCTCATGGTGAAAGCTCAGGGGTTAAAGATATTTCAGTTTTTTATACGAATAATATGATTTCGAAAAATCAAAAATCAAAAATCAAAAATAAAAAATGTTTGTATTATCTAGTCCAAGGTGATTCTTTGGGGATAAATCATAGTCACAGTTTGCAACGTCAAGTATTACAATCGTTTGCTAATAATAATAATTTTGACTCTCAAGGGCATGAAGAAACTGAAATATGTGGAATGAGTCATTATCCAAATTTATTTCATCATATTAGTTATGAAAAAGTTGAAAATATTCTTATGTTTAGTATTCTGAGTCTTCCAAAGGATTATGAAATGAGAAGTAAAGTTTTAACTGAAGCAATTAAAAATAAAGTTAGACTGTTTTTTTGCATTGAAAAGAGTGATAATCAGCAATTATCTATTGAACAAATAAATGAATATTATACTCAGGTTGAAGAAGCTAGAAATACTCTAGGAGTAAGTAAATAATATTCTGGTTTGAAAATGATTCCTACCAATATTATGTGCGACTTTAGTCGTATTTTTAATGAATAATTTATTGATATGAAAGTAAATAATACAAAATTACAAGGTCTTTTAACTATTGAATTAGATTGTTTTAATGATGAGCGTGGTTTTTTCCTAGAATCCTTTCATGAGGAGCGTTATAAATCCCATGGAATATCTGATGTTTTTGTCCAAGAAAATCATTCGCGCTCTTCACAAGGTGTGTTACGTGGGATGCACTATCAGGTAAGAAAGCCACAAGCTCAGATTGTTACAATAATGCATGGAAGTGTCTATTATGTTTGCGTGGATGTAAGAAGGGGGTCAAGTACTTTTGGTATGTGGCATGGTATAGAGCTAAATGATAGAGATATTATGCAGTTATATATGTCTCCTGGTCTTGCTGGAGGATTTTGTGTGTTAAGTGAAGTAGCGGATCTACATTATAATGTTAGTGGGTTTTACGATGCTAATGATGAGGGTGGCTTATTTTGGAATGACCTTGATGTCGGAATACAGTGGCCAATTGATAACCCTGTTGTCACGGCTCGCGATGCAGGTTATCCAAAGTTAAAAGCGCACACGGCGATTCAGTTGCCACATGGCCCATTTAATAACTCTGGAAAGCCATGATTAACACCACAGATCAGATCAAATTAAACCCTTCTATTTTTGGGAAAGCAGTTATCCCGACTTTCAATCTGCGGTGGCGAAAGGAACTGGTTTTGGTTCTGATGTTTACCGTAAGCGATCCCTATAGGCGGCAACAGCATGCCTTGCTGCGCACAAGGAAGACCATCCGATTCTAGCGTTTCAATAAGCAACGAAGCACTCATTTTCCGCTTACAGTAGCAATGCTGCCTGGAGACAAGAAGTAGGTTAACATTCTCGATTTTGGCAGAGGTCCAGGTATTTATTGGGTACATGACTCTCATTGAGAGCATGTCCGCGGATTTGAAAAGAATTGACTACACATCGTAGAGGTGCCAGAACCCTGTTAGGGTGGAACGAAGCTTTATGGGGTGCTAATGTATACGTCAGATTTACTAACTTCCGCTAAATTTGATCTTGTCCATGTTGCATCCTCCGTTCAGTATATCGAGCATTGGCAAGACTTGATTTCATAGTTTGCGGCCCTCAAGCCAGAAAATATTTTATTATCGGATGTATTTTCAGGGGCTATTAAATCTTATGTCATATTACAAAACTACTATGAAAGTAGAATGTCACATTGGTTTTTGAGTTTAAACGAACTATTGGACACCTTAGATCACTATGGTTACTATTTGGCCGTGAAGAGTTATGCCGCCTCCCGAAGGTTGGATGCAGAGGATACGTTTCCAATGCCCAATTTCCCTGCAAACTTGCGTCTAACACAAGGCTTACACTTGCTGTTACAAAAAAATAAGTGATGAATAGTTTAGCTAACCTGAATGGAAAAACGGTAGTTGTTACCGGCGCAGGTGGTTATATTGGCTCAGTGCTGGTTGATTCTTTGGTTAAGTATTCTTGTAAAGTAATCCGAGTTAGTCGTAATAAATTGATGCCTTTGACCGACACAAAATCAATTAAGGCTGATATTCGAAACCTAGAGGCTTGGGCTGAAATTGTTGCGCAGGCTGATATTATTTATCACCTGGCTGGAAATACCAGTGTATATGAGGCCGCCAAGAATCCTGTTGAAAGTCTGAATTCAACGCTGTTACCCTTAAATCATCTTATTAAGACAGTGCAGGAACGGCAATGCAAGCCGCGAGTGGTTTTTGCTTCTACAGCAACGGTTTATGGTATGACGTCTCAACTCCCTGTTGCCGAAACAGTTGAGCCAAAGCCTATAACTGTTTATGACTTACATAAACTATTTGCCGAACAACAACTCGCTTTGGCTACGCAGCAAGGCTTACTGGAAAGTGTCTCATTGCGATTGGCGAATGTATATGGTCCAAGTAGCAGTGTTAGTTCGGCAGATGATCGGGGTATTTTGAATAGGGTCACAGCTATGGCATTGCAGGGCGAAGATTTGATGGTTTATGGTGATGGTAATTATCTGCGTGATTATGTTTACATCAGCGATGTTGTTAATGCATTTCTTTTTGCGGGTGTCAGTCCTAAGCTTGGCGGTCAATCCTTCAATGTAGCAAGTGGAGTTGGCACAACGGTAAAGCAGGCGTTTGCGCTAGCAGCTAATCAGGTAGAGAAAATAACAGGGCAAGCTATAGAGATTAGTTGTGTAGCGTGGCCGGTAGGTACTGACTCGATTGAATTTAGGGAATTTAGGGCAGACATCGAAAAATATACAATTGCTACTGGCTGGAATCCCCTCATCAATCTTAAAGAGGGAATTCCACAAATAATCAGTGAATTCTTAAAAAAGAATAATAAGTATAATGACTAAAGAATCAAGTCTTTGTCGAATATTACTTCGAGTCTATTTAAAAATATTGGTGATGATTTCGTTAATTCATTTTGTATTATAGGGAGGCGGCAGTGGCGGCAGTGGCGGCTGGTTGCAGGTGAAGAAATGACCATGTTACCCTATGTCCATCATGCGATGTGTTGCCGTTGTTAAATTATTGTTGTGTGTACTGGATTGAAATTTGATTAATGTCTTTTTCAAGGTCAAAAATACATCAGGTTATCTGAGCAGGTTATTAAGTTAATAATTAAAAGGTTTTATAATGAAGTTCTATCCACACACAACCATTGCTTCAATGTATTTAATTAAATTACCTCACCATTTTGAGGATAACGGTGATCTTGTCGTTATGGAGGGGTTGGTTAATGTGCCTTTTGTCATTGCCCGTGTGTTTGTAGTGCGTGCGCCAGAAGGGTCAGTTCGAGGTCAGCACGCCCACAAGGCTTGCGCACAATTTTTAACTTGCCCACGTGGATCAGTTGACGTTGTTTGTGATGACGGCTCTCATTCAGCTGAATTTGAGCTTAATCATCCAAATTTGGGGCTGTATATTCCACCTGGAATATGGGCTGAACAACGTTACAAAGCTAAGGGTACTGTTTTGACCGTTTTATGTGATAGGGTGTTTGAGCTTGAAGACTATATTCGCGAATACCCTGATTTCTTGTTGTACCGTAAAGAGTTGGTTGAACGCAGTAATTTTGGTAGGAAAGATGTATTATGAAAATAGTTGTTACTGGTGCCATCGGTCATATTGGTTCATACCTAATCCGTGATTTGGCTATACAGTTTCCTGATGCTGAGATTGTCATGATAGACAATATGATGACACAACGTTTTCCCTCGTTATTTAATTTACCAACTTTGGGACACTATCGCTTCATTGAAGGTGATGTCACTCGAATTGACCTTCAGCCCATACTAAAAGATGCGCATGTACTGATTCATTTAGCAGCTATTACCGATGCAGCGGGCAGTTTTGACAAAGCGGATTTATTGGAGGCAAATAACTATCAGTCTACTGTGAAAGTGGCAGAGGCTTGTGCACAGAGTGGTACACGCTTGATTGCGTTGTCTTCTACCAGTGTGTATGGCACACAAAATGATGTGGTTGATGAGAACTGTTTAGATAGTGAGCTTCAACCCCAAAGTCCTTATGCTTCAACTAAGCTCAAAGAAGAAGAGTTAATACAGAATCTTATCGATAGTAAAGGGTTGAAAGCAATACGTTGTAGATTTGGTACCATCTATGGCTCTTCACAAGGAATGAGATTTCATACAGCTGTTAATAAGTTCTGTTGGCAAGCAACTATGGGTCAACCTATTACTGTTTGGACTACTGCTTATGACCAAAAGCGGCCATATTTAGACTTGTTAGATGCTTCACGGGCTATTGAACATGTTATTAAAAATAATATTTTTGATGGTCGGATTTATAATATCTTAACTCAAAATTCTACTGTTCGAGAAGTAGTACATATAATTCGTGAATTTGTTCCTGAATTAAAAGTTGAATTTGTTGATACAAAGATTATGAACCAGCTTTCGTATGAAGTTTTATGTGATAGATTTAAATCTACAGGCTTTAAATTTTCAGGTGATCTTAAAAGAGGGATCGAAGAAACAATCTTATTATTAAAAAATGCGAATAAATTACAATGAGTATTTCTGAGTCATTAAAAGTTGAGCATCAATTTTGTCCACCGTTAAAAGAAATATATGATGAAGGATTAATTATTAGCGTTATATTAGATTGTTTTTATGGTCTTGAATATATAAAACAATCAGTACAGTCTGTTATTACCCAAGACTACAAAAATGTCGAGTTGATGCTAATTGATAATGGGGCTTCTGACGATATTTCAAGTTATCTTAAGGAGATTCACGCCAATAATAAGAATACTTCTTTAATAAGCTATAAAGAAAATCAATTTTCTTGGAGTGATAGAGAAATAAACATAAGTATATGTTGGAATGCAGGACTAAATTATTGCAGAGGCGAGATTATTACTCATTTGTCATATGATGATATGTTTTCAAAAAATTATGCAGGGAAAATGGTGAAGTTATTTGAAGATAATGCCAACTGTATGACTGCTGGGCCACTCCCTATTAGTATTAATAGTTCTGGCGAGAGGAATATGTCGTCTAATTTTTTGCTTAGTAATACCCGCCCGCGTTACGCTGAAGGTAAAAAAGTTGCTCTTGATTATGTTCGTTTTTCACCCGAAAAAATGTTTAGCGCACCAGGAGAAGTTTTGGCGATAAGAAAAAGTGTTCTTTTGCAATATTCGGGGTTTGAGCAAGGGATAGATATACTTCAAATTTTAAAATATGCTATTCATGGGGATATTGGTTTTGACCCAGAAGCTCATGTGTACTGGAGACACCATGCTTTACAGTCGAATAGACAGGCTTCAGCTAAAGGACATATTGATGTAAGTTTCCTTAAAAGAGTTTATAAAAGAAGTAATATTGTTAATATTTGGAAGGAAAACTTTTCTTTGTCAGAAGTTTCTTTGCTGGAAAATTTTTTAAAACATTCATTAACACGTATACCTCTTTCTAAAGCTCAAAATATGGTCTTTGATAAAAATTTGTATGGCTTATTTTTAGTATTTTTCTACACTGCTAGAGAGTGTCCTGAAATGCTAGTTAAAACTATTTGGCATTCAATTGGCGTTGCTAGCAGAATAGTTCTTAATAAAATTAAGAGAATTTAAAATATTTGACAATTTATCCTTACACTATATTTTTTTTGAAGATAAACCGGCTAATTGGACATCAGTATGTGATGAATTGTATCAATCCAATCCTGCTCTTGATGCTTCTGAAAATAGCTTTCTGAATGAGGGGTTAGTGGCTCAGTTGAGAAAGGGATATGAAAGTGATCTGGATGCAATATCAAGCTTATGGTCAGGCGATCTAATAAAAGTATAAAGGATGTATAGATTGCTTGATTAATAATTTATATTTTTGGTGTTTTTTTATATTTGTATAGTAGCTTATATTCCACCTGATATTTTAAATCAACCTGAAATGAGTTATCCATAAAGGACCTACACATAACTAAAATATGAAAATTCTAATCATGGGCCTTCCAGGAAGTGGAAAAACCACTTTAGCAGAAAAATTACAACCTTTACTTAATGCCGCGTGGTTTAACGCGGATATAATTCGTGATTTAGCAAACGACTTGGATTTCTCTGAAAATGGACGAATTCGACAAGCTGAACGAATGAAAATATATGCGGATTTTGAGGAATCACATGGGAGGATTGTGATTTTGTCTGCCCAACTAGCGTCACTCGGAAAACTTTTAATCCTGACGTATTAATCTGGATGAATACAATTAAAAGATCTAGATTTAGAGATACAAATGAACTGTTTGAACCACCTCAATATTTTGATTTCCAAATAACGACATGGAATGATAACAACCATGAGTATCTCGAAAAAGAGATACTCAATTCTTATTCCGTTAACAAGCCATTAATTTAAAACTATTGGAATGCAATCCTTTTTACTAGTGTTTTTTCATAAGGCATGTCACTTCTTATTATACTTATCTTCCCGCTCATCAAGAAATGATCCAGCAGTATGCAGACACATAGCTCTAGGCTCTAAACCTAATGCGGTGAATACACTGTATAGCCATGTTTAGCCAGGCTACTCCACAGCCCTAAAAAAACAAAGACTTATATCACTATCATGGGTAAAATTAACCCATGAAAACCTCCCTTATTACCTGCGGAGGAAACATAAGAACGGCGCGCTGCCTAGCCCCTTCTAAGCGTACAAAACAATAGTGCGGAGCCTACTTCGCTCGGCACCAGGAATAAAGTACAGTTTATTATGGATCATGAAGAATTTGATGTTTGTTTACAGTGTAGCGTTTTGGATGTATCCAGAAGTGGATTTTATGATTAGCGAATTAGGTCGGAAATCAGGGTGAGAAAGTACAGTAATGGGCGACTAAATCAACTTAAGCAATGTTTTTCTGATGGTTTCGCACTTTTGGTGTAAGGCGTTTTAGCAAAGACCTAAGTGATCTTGGTGAACCGATTAACCATAAACGAGTTGCGCAGATGTAACGATCAGCATTAATCATTAATGAAATTGTTGGAATAATACTATTCCTGAAAGTTTCTTTGGTGTGCTGAAAACAGAACACACAAATCATGAAGCCTATAAAATATGAGGAAGGCAAAATGAGTTTGTTTCAATATATCGAAGGGTTTTATAATCATAAACACAGACATGCTACGCAAGAAAATGTTTCGCCATTTCAGCTTGTAGAAATACGGCATAATCCGTGTCTGTTTTACCGGGCACAGGTCCTTTTGTATTATGAACATTAATCTAAAGCAAATAATTATTTTTTATTAATATGATATTTTTTAATCTATTTTATAATTTTGTCCAGACAAAGAAATCGCTCGTTGTAATTTACTTGTTAGTTACAATTATTGATTCTTTAATTGCATTATTATCAGTTTTGACACTTGTCCCTGTGATTCAATTTATGACTTCAGAAAAGTCTAAAACAGTAACTGGGCCTTTAAATTATTATTTTGATCTACTTACATACTTAGGCATTGAGTTTGATTTGGTTAATTGTCTTTTGATTTTTCTAGTTGTGACTGTTATTAGTTCAATTTCAAGTGTAATTCTTTTTTATGTATCTAGAGTAAATGGATATGCGATCGTATATGAGCTTCGTGCTTGGGCTCTTTGCAAGTTTTATGAACAGGGTCTAACTTTTATTAATGGGCATCCTTTTGGTGTGATGCAAAATACTTTTGGAAGAGAGATAGATAAAGTTGCTGATGCAATTTTTTCTGTCCTGCAACTTATTAGTGTCACAATTTTCACTTTACTAATGGTTTCATTATCATCTAGTTTATCCTCACAAATGACTACTATTATTATTATGTCATTTTTATTCACTGCATTTTTATCATCTTTTATGGGTAATAAAATATCAGCATTAAGCTCTATAACTGTCAGTTCAGCAAATGTACTATCAAGTAAGCTGTATGGGCCAATGCTCAATGCAAAAAATGTATTGTCTTTTGCAAGGGAAAAGTGGGCCCATGAAGTTCATGAAAAAGCATTCAAAACTCATATTCATGCAGCAATTAAATCCCAAGCTTTAACATTTGTCCTGCCTGAGTTTTTTAAGACGTTATCAATTTTAATTGCTGTGAGTGGTCTTTTTTACTCTCTTTCTAAAGGAGAGCCTCTTGCTCTCCTCCTGGCAACTCTTGCGATTTTTATTAAGTTGTTGCCCAAGGTTTCAGATTTTAGTGCAGCATACGCTATGATTAAAGAAGCTATGCCTAGTATTATTCAATATGATAAATTATTTCCTAAAACAGGCGCTAATAAGCATAACTCAAAGAAAAGAAGTATTGATGGATTGACTTCATCAATTGTTTTGGAAAATATTTCCTTTTCATACAAAACTAGAGAAAATGTATTAAAGGATATAAATATTGAAATTAAAAAAAATTATTTTGTAACTTTTGTGGGGTTTTCTGGATCTGGAAAGACTACTTGTGCAGACCTTATAATGGGTCTTTACAGTCCGACTAATGGAAGCGTTATGATTGATGGTCATCTATTAGATGAAATTGACCGGAGCAGTTACTTAGATAAAGTTGGGTATGTGCAGCAAGATAGTGTTCTACTGGACGGAAGTATTAGAGAAAATCTTTTATGGGCAAACCCTGAGGCCTCTGAAGAAGATATGTGGAGATCATTGGGGCTTGTATCTATTGATGAGTTTATTAAATCATTACCTAATCAACTAGAGACTTTAGTTGGAGATAGGGGGGTGTCAATTTCGGGAGGGCAAAAACAAAGAATATCATTAGCATTAGCTTTAGTTAGGAATCCTGATATTTTAATTCTTGATGAGGTAACCAGCGCACTAGATCAAGAGTCTGAAAAGATTATTAGGCAATCACTTAAATCGTTATCTCATAAACTAACAATTATTTCGGTAACTCATAGGGCTTCTATGGCAGAGCATTCTGATATGATACATGTTTTTGATAAGGGCACTATAGTTGAAAGCGGAAACTATAATGACCTAATGAAAAACAAAGGGGCCTTTGTTAAGCTAATGAGTGGAAATTCATAATGAAAGAATTAGTTGCGTGTGCTGATGGCTTTATCGGTTCTCATCTAATAGAGATGCTTGTTTCCAAAGGCTATAAAGTTAAAGTTCTTTCTTGGATTGTAAAGCCTAATAACTTAGAGCAATACAAGTCAGATATTTACAATATATGAGTAATCAAACCCATCTTGCTGACGAAATTGTCGTCGCCATTCGCTCCGTGGTTGGGGCGGGGCCTGTAGCGCTGCACGAACCCAGCTTTAACGGTAATGAATGGCTGTATCTTAAAGAGTGTCTAGATTCTACCTTTGTTTCGTCGGTAGGCAAGTTTGTTGATCGCTTTGAGGATGACTTGGCTAAATTTACCGGCGCTAAACATGCGGTGGCAGTGGTCAATGGAACCGCGGCATTGCACATCGCCTTAAAGCTTGCGGGTGTGCAAGCCGATGATGAAGTGTTGGTTCCTGCACTTACTTTTATTGCTACGACCAATGCCGTCACCTATTGCAACGCTACGCCGCATTTCGTGGATAGTGAAGTTTCTACACTGGGCGTAGATGCAGCGAAACTGCGCGACTATTTGATGAGCCACACTGAACAACGGTCCGGCCAGTGCTTTAACCGTGCCACAGGTCAGGTAATACGTGCGCTGGTGCCGATGCATACCTTTGGCCACCCGGTGGATTTGGATGGTTTGCTATCCATTGCACACGATTTCAATATTACGTTGGTGGAAGATGCTGCCGAATCCTTAGGTAGTTACTATCAAGGTCAACACACAGGTACTTTTGGTTTGCTGGGCACGCTTAGTTTCAACGGCAACAAAACGATTACCACTGGCGGCGGTGGCGCCATACTGACAAATGACTCCGCGCTCGCACGCCATGCCAAGCACCTAACTACCACCGCCAAGTTGCCGCATGCCTGGGAATACCGTCACGATGAAATTGGCTATAACTACCGCTTACCTAATCTGAACGCTGCCTTGGGCTGCGCTCAGTTAGAACAATTGCCAGCCATGCTTGCTGCTAAAAAAGCGCTGTTTGCGCGTTACCAAAGTGCTTTTGCACAAGTAACGGGTGTCAAACTGATGACCGAACCAGCCCAATGCCAAAGCAATTACTGGTTTCAAACCTTGTTGCTCGACGCCGAGGATACAAGCCAACGCGATGCCGTATTAAAAGCCTCCAATGACGTAGGCTATATGACGCGTCCCGCTTGGATATTAATGCACGAACTGGCGCCATTCAAAGGCTGCCCATACATGGACCTGACCACGGCGCAGTCGCTAACGCAGCGTTTGCTTAATATTCCTAGCAGTTCAGGTTTGATTTCAGTTGCCGCATGACTAAACCCAGTTTGATTCTGATCGGTGCTGGCGGTCATGCCCGCTCATGTATTGATGTGATTGAGCAACAAGGTTTTTTTCAGATTGCCGGCTTGATCGGTATGCCAGAGCAACGGCATACCCAGTACCTAAGCTATACCGTGATTGGCATGGATAGTGATTTACCTGAACTTGCCAAAATTTATCAATATGCCTTAATCAGTACAGGGCAAATACAGACTGCAGAGCATCGCATACGCCTGTATCAGCAAGCCACAAAACTCGGATTTCAATTGCCCGTCATCATTGCACCTACTGCCCATGTCTCACAACATGCCACTCTTGGTGCGGGCACCATTGTTATGCATGGAGCTATTATCAATGCCGGCGTTAGGGTGGGTAGAAACTGTATTATCAATAGTCGAGCATTGCTTGAGCACGATTCAAACATCGAAGACCACTGTCACATTTCTACCGGTGCCATTCTCAACGGAGATGTCACGGTTGGCGATGGGAGTTTTATTGGTAGCGGCAGTGTTATTAAACAAGGCATTGTAATCGGGGAAAGTTGTATAGTCGGCATGGGGCTCACGGTTCGACATAACTTAAGCGACCATGCATATTTTACAGGCTACAACAAAGCATGATCAACCGAACTCTCATCATCGCCGAAGCAGGTGTTAACCATAATGGTGACATTCATTTAGCTAAGCGGTTGATTGATGCCGCAGCAATAGCGGGTGCCGATTGGGTCAAGTTTCAAACCTTCAACGCTGATCGCCAAGTGACACGCAATGCCAAAAAAGCGGATTACCAAACACAAAGTACTGACAATAAAGAATCTCATCACGAAATGCTGCGTAGGTTGGAACTCACCGAGGCGATGCACCATGAGCTTATTGCTCATTGTAAAATGCGTAACATTGGCTTTTTATCCACCGGTTTTGATATCGAAAGTGTCGATTTGTTGGTAAGCCTTGGTCAGGAGTGTTTCAAGATACCGTCTGGCGAAATCACTAACTTACCGTATTTGCGCCATATCGGCCAACTTGGCAAAACTGTTATTCTCTCCACTGGCATGTCGACCTTAGGTGATATTGAAGCAGCTATTGATGTATTAGAACAAGCTGGCACGCCCCGTGCCATGCTTTCGGTGTTGCACTGCACCACCGAATATCCCACTCCTATGGATGAAGTCAACCTACGTGCCATGCAGAGCATTTATAAAGCATTTGGCGTAGCGGTCGGTTATTCTGACCATACCCAAGGCATAGAAGTCGCTATTGCCGCTGTAGCAATGGGTGCGACGGTGATTGAAAAACACTTTACGCTAGACCGTAATCTACCTGGTCCTGACCACCAAGCCAGTCTTGAGCCAGCAGAACTTACCGCTATGGTCACCGCCATTCGTAATATTGAAGTGGCGCTAGGCGATGGTATAAAACGATTTACCCCTAGTGAAGCTAGAAATAGACCAGTCGCCCGTAAATCATTGGTTGCCAGCCAAGCGATTAAAGCGGGTGAGGTATTCACTGTCGAAAATATGACCACTAAAAGACCTGGCACGGGTATTTCTCCCATGCTCTTTGATGAAATGTTGGGGAAGACTGCGCAGCGAGATTTCTTGCCAGATGAGTTAATCGAGTTATGAGAAAAATCTGCATTATCACGGGTACCCGTGCTGAATATGGCTTGCTACGTTGGGTTATGCAGGGTATTAAGGACGACCCAGAGCTTACGCTACAAATTATTGCTACCGGCATGCACCTGTCGCCAGAATTTGGCCTTACGTATAAAGCAATTGAGCAGGATGGCTTTGAGATTGACCGGAAGGTAGAAATGCTAACTAGCTCTGATACGTCAGTTGGTATTGCTAAATCTATGGGTTTAGGCATGGTTGGTTTTGCAGATGCTTTACACGAACTGCAGCCAGATTTGATTGTGGTGTTAGGTGACCGGTTTGAGATATTCGCCGCGGTATCGGCCGCGTTAGTGGCACGCATCCCTGTCGCGCATTTGCATGGCGGTGAGACTACAGAGGGCGCTTTTGATGAGGCGATTCGGCATTCAATTACCAAAATGGCGCATCTGCATTTTGTGGCTGCTGAGCCCTATCGCCAACGCGTAATTCAGTTAGGTGAGCAACCTGATCGTGTGTTTTTAGTAGGTGGTCTTGGTGTTGATAATATAAAGCGTTTGCAACTGCTTGATAGGGCCGCATTAGAGGCCTCGCTTGATTTTAAACTAGGCCGTAAAAGCTTGCTAATTACCTTTCACCCAGTAACGTTAGAAACAGCTACAGCGGCAAGTCAAATGGACGAGTTGCTGGCCGCCTTAGCCGAGTTAAAAGATACGCAACTCATCTTTACCTTACCTAATGCTGATACGGATGGTCGTGTGCTGATTAAAAGGCTGCAGAATTTTGTAGCGCAACACCACAACGCCCGTGCCTACAGTTCGGTAGGTCAATTACGTTATCTCTCGTGTATTGCCCAAGTCGATGGCGTGGTAGGGAACTCGTCTAGCGGTTTGGCAGAAGTGCCTAGCTTTAAGAAAGGTACGATTAATATCGGTGATCGTCAACGCGGGCGCTTGCAAGCCGAAAGCATTATTAACTGTGAACCCACGCACGACAGTATTGCTGCTGCTGTGGAAAAACTTTATTCAACTGGCTTTCAAGGGAGTTTGTGCCAAGCCACTAATCCTTATGGTGAGGGTGGTGCGAGTGAAAGAGTGGTCAGTATACTTAAATATTATTCTATCGCTAATATAGTTAAAAAAACTTTTTATAATCTACCCATTAATAGTAATAGTGGAAGTAATTAAATGAGCTCATCTGAAAAAATTTGGCGTCAAGCAATGTTGCCCATCAATACTACTATTGAACAAGCCATCCGGAATCTAGATCTAATTGCCATTAAGATTGTTTTGGTAGCTAATGAAGCTGGGGTACTGGAAGGTACTTTATCGGATGGTGATATAAGGCGCGGCTTACTCAAGGGGCTGGATATGAATAGTCCTGTTACAAGTATTGTTCATCGTAATGCACTGGTGGTGCCACCTGAGTTGGGACGCGACTTGGTGATGCAATTGATGGTAGCCAATAAGATTCAGCAGATTCCTGTGGTCGATGAGCAGCATCATGTTGTTGGTTTACATCTGTGGGATGAAATTAATACCCCGTCTACCCGTCCAAACCTGATGGTGATTATGGCGGGAGGAATGGGGACAAGGCTGAGCCCGTATACTGATAATTGTCCAAAACCGTTGTTATCCATCGCAGGAAAACCGATGCTGGAGCATATTATTGAGCGAGCTAAACTTGAAGGCTTTAACCAATTTGTCCTTGCCATTCATTACCTAGGTCACATGATTGAAGAGTATTTTGGTAATGGTGAGCATTTTGGTGTGCAAATTGATTATTTGCGTGAAGAGTCAGCCTTGGGTACGGCTGGTGCACTCAGTTTGCTCAGTCCGTTTCCAGATGCTCCATTTATAGTGACCAATGGTGATGTGATTACTGATATTCGCTATGGCGAACTGCTCGATTTTCATATCAGGAACGCCGCCGCAGCAACTATGGCAGTGCGCATGCATGAATGGCAAAACCCCTTTGGCGTTGTGCAAACTCAAGGTGTTGAACTTGTTGGTTTCGAGGAAAAGCCTATCATTCGTAGCTATATCAATGCAGGTGTTTATGCATTTGAGCCAGAATGGTTAAGTATTTTGACTACCAATGTGCACTGCAACATGCCAGTTTTATTTGAACGCCTAAAGGCCAAGGCGCAGCGTACGGTGGTGTACCCGATGCATGAGCCATGGTTAGATGTGGGTCGACTTGATGATTTACAAAGTGCAAATACAGAAAGTCAAATTTAAGCTTCGAGATGAGCTGAAAGATGGAAAAAATAAAATATCTAAAAATAGGTGATTTAATCCTTTTTGTAAAAGACAATAAAAATCCAGAAGCCCTCTATGGTTTGCCTGTAACGGTTGTTTACTGCAAGAAGTGTGTAATATCTAATCAGCGGCTGGAAAAAACTTTGCTACAAGATAACTGCTCAGGTGAAGCGGCCTATTATGTGAATTCTTTCATGGAGTGTGATGAGCCTATTCTTGAGACAATAATTAAGCAGTTTATAGCTCTGTTTTTCCCATTCATGAGTATTGGCTTGATATCGGACGTAAAAATGAATATGAGAAAACTAATAAAGATATTTTAGGGTTATAGATATATTAATGAAGATTGAAAGAATTCTTATTGTTGGGCTTGGAAGTATTGGAAGGCGACATTTAGCAATTATCAAAGAATTATATCCTTTAATAGAAATTGCGGTCTTAAGGCATAATGATTTAAATAAAGATGCTAATGAAAACGTAGGAGTTAAAATTTGCACTTCTTCAATTGATGAAGTAATGTTGTTTAAGCCTCAAGCTGCCATTATCGCCAATCCAGCATCAAAGCACCTTGTTATAGCAACCAAATTAGCTAATCAGGGTGTTCATATTCTTATTGAAAAGCCTATTGCTGACTCTTCGGTTGGTGTAAGTCAATTAATTGATCTTTGCTCTAAAAATAAATTAGTATTAATGACAGGATATAATCTAAGGTTTTTACCTTCTTTAATTGACTTTCGTAATTTAATTAATACAAATAAAGTTGGTAATATTTTCTCTATCCATGCAGAAGTTGGGCAACATCTTTCTGATTGGAGATCAGATGTTGATTATAAAAAAACAGTATCTGCAAAGAAAGAATTAGGTGGTGGTATATTGCTTGAGTTAAGTCATGAAATTGATTATCTATATTGGATTTTTGGGCCAATAAAATGGGTTAAATCGCATGTTGAAAAGGTTAGTAATCTTGACATAGATGTTGAAGATTGTGCAAATGTGATCTTAGGTTTTGAGGGGTCATTAGGACACAAAAATACGGCATCATTAAGTATGGATTGTTTTAGGCATGATCCTGTTCGAAAATGTATTGTCATAGGTGAATCAGGGACATTAAAGTGGAATGGTATTTCGGGGGAAGTTAAGTATTATTCTAAAACTGGAAATGGTTGGGAGGTGCTTTTTTCTTTAAAGCCTAATCGTGACTTTACTTACATTGAGGAAATTAAGCATTTCTTTTTTTGTATTGAGGAAGGGAAAACTTCAATTGTAACTGGAGAGGATGGTTTAAATGCGGTTCATGGAGTTGAAGCAATCAACAGATCTAATATTAATGGGGGTATTGTTTATCTTTAATTTTATAGGTGTTTTATTTTGAAATATGTTGCACTTATTTGCGCAAGAGGTGGTTCAAAGGGCCTGCCTGGAAAAAATATAAAGCTTTTTAATGGTATTCCTCTCATAGCTTGGTCAATTATGATAGCTAAGCAAGAAAAAAAAATATCAAAAATTATTGTTTCAACAGACTCTGAGGAAATTGCTTTAATTGCAAAAAAATATGGAGCTGAAGTTCCTTTCTTACGACCCAAGGAACTTGCTAAAGATGACAGTCCAGAATGGATTGTTTGGAGACATTCGCTAAATTATCTTAAAAGTCAACAGTATGAGATTGATGGTCTATTAGTTTTACCAACAACAGCCCCGCTTAGAAACTTACAAGATATTAATAATTGTTTAGATGAATATGAAAAAGGCGATGTTGATATTGTTATTACAATTACTGATTCTCATCGTAATCCTTATTTCAATATGGTGACTTTAGATAAAAATAGAAACTCCTCACTAGTGATTCAACAAAAAAATAAAGTGACAACACGTCAAGGTGCTCCTGAGGTTTATGATGTTACAACTGTAGCTTATGTTGTAAAACCTCAATTTGTGTATGATAAAAATGGCATATTTGATGGTAAAGTAAGAGCTGTATCTATACCTAAAGAGAGAGCTATAGATATTGATACCCAATTCGACTTTGATATTGCTGAGTATTTTTCTAAAAAAAATAGAATGCGTGTAACCTTCCCCTAAAATTAGAATGGATTTTATAGTGTTTTCACATGATATTAAGTGTAATAGAGTACTTGATGCATTTCTGCTTGTCGAGGTTACCCTAGGCAACTACGCCAAGTTAATGACCCTGAGTTTATTGCGTATGTCTTTGAGTTATGTTCAAAAGAACATAGTGTAAAGTTAGATTTTATAAAACTTGGCGCACCGATATAAAATGCCTATATTGAGGGGCTTATTGAACCTATAGAAAATGAAGAATTATATTGTTATTTAACTAGCACAGTGATGCTCGTGACATCACTAATGACTGGATGATTGATTATAATTACGAACGACCTCACGAGTCACGTAATAATTTACCACCGAATATTTATGAACAGCAAATAATTTGAGATTACTGTATTTGAATCTGTTCTAGTTTTGGGAGGGTTATATGAGAGCGTATGAAATCAATAAATGAACTGATTAGTTTAAAGGGCAGAAGGGCTCTAATTACAGGTGCTAATGGACATCTTGGACAGCAAATAGCCATTACTGTTGCTGAACTTGATGGTGACTTGATATTGGTTGATCAACCAGGTAGTAATTATGATTGTTTACTGAACAAGCTAACTTCCAATTTTGATATTGAGGTGCAATGTATTGATGCTAACTTAGAAGACAAAGAATCTAGAGATAACCTAGTTCTAAATGTTTTGAAACAGGACAAGCCTTTAAATATATTAATTAATAATGCTGCATTTGTTGGCACTTCAGATTTAGATGGTTGGGCTGTAGATTGTAATGAACAGTCTATTTATACCTGGAGGAGAGCTCTAGAAGTAAATCTTACAGCAGTCTTCGATTTATCAAAAAGTTTATCAAATAAGCTTAAAGAAAGTGGCCATGCAACAATTATAAATTTAGGCTCTATTTATGGTTCGTTAGGTCCAAATATGTCTATATATGAAGGTACTGAAATGGGTAACCCAGCTGCTTATGCAGCTTCTAAAGGGGGTGTGATACAACTAACACGTTGGTTGTCAACGTCATTAGCTCCAGATGTAAGGGCTAATACAGTATCACCCGGAGGTATTTTTCGTAATCAGCCTAAAATATTTGTTAAGCGGTTTGAATCATTGGTGCCACTGGGTAGGATGGCTACTGAGCAAGACTTAAAGGGCGCTATAGCCTATTTGTCCAGTGACCTTTCAGAGTATGTTACTGGGCAAAATATTGTTGTTGATGGAGGCTGGAGTGCTTGGTAATGCTATATGTATCTAAACTTCATTATATTTTTTTGACCTGTTAATATTAAATCAACCAGCTAGTTAATTTTTTTGAAAAAATTTCTTTGGTATGTGTTGTTTTTTGATAAATATTATAATTATTTAAAGTAATATTAAGTTTAATATGAATATATTTATTTTAAAACTTAAAGCTATTCAGGATGGTGTTCCTATGCTTATTTTCTATTTTGTAGGCTTCAAAATACGATGGTATTTTTCAGCATTTTTTATGTTGATACGAAGCATATTTTTCAATTCAACCATTCGCAGTTTTCTTTTATATATTAAATAATGGTAAATTATATGGACATTAATTTAGAAGATAGTAAGAAATATTTTTTAAAGAACGGTTACTGTGTTTTAAGAGGTTTTATTCCTACCGTGTTAATAGATGATTTAAAAGTTGCAATTAAAGGCCAATGTTACTATCTTGCAAAAAAAAACAATATTGAGGTAGATACAAATTATAATTTAGATGATATTTATAATTTAATTTGCTCTCATGATAGAGCATTAGGATCAGTGATTTTTGATAATGTTAGGAATCTTCCTGAATTTCTTGCTTTAGTTTCATGTAGTGCTATCAGAAGTGCAGCCATGAATTTATTAGATTCTAAAGTTCTATTTAGCCCTTCAAATTCAAATACATTTCGGATAGATAAACAAGGTGAGGAGGAGCACCTATTAGATTGGCATCAAGACTATATCTACGAGTTTTTAAGTAGCCCTTCTCTTACTTTTTGGGTTCCAATCTTTGAAGTGTCTGAAGAACTGGGTCCCCCAGTTATTATTGTTGGTTCTCATAATGAACTTAAAGAAACTGAATTCACTCTTCAAAAAAATATGCATGGTGATGATAAAATTATTCCAGTCATATCTCAAGAAGCATTAGACCTCGTGGACTCAAAAGTTATATCAGAGACATATTTTCCAGGCGATGTATTGATTATGAATACTATGGTTGTTCATAAAAGTGGCCAAAATAAATCAGCATCAAAAAATAGATGGTGTGCACAAGTTCGAATTGGAAAATTTGAAGATGAAGGTTTGGCAAATAGGAATTGGGCGTATGAAACATCAGGTAAATTTGAATTATTCAAGAAGCTCTATCCTAATTTAACAAAACATCCTACTAAATAATAAGACAATCTCAAGGAATGAAATGAATCATAATTCATATAGGGACCCATTAGACCAGGAATCCCCTCTTCTTTTTAATGGTGATGAGTTTATAAGTAATATTAATGGGGCTTGTTACCCCATTGTCAATGGTATCCCCAGATTTATTCTAGAACCAACTTTAAATTATTCTGATAATTTTGGTAAACAATGGAATCAATATAGGAAATTACAGCTTGATTCTTTCACTAAAAAACCTTTGACTGAAGATCGACTTCAAGAGTGTTGTCCTGTGTCTCTTGATCAACTTAAAGGAAAAAGAGTCTTAGAGGTTGGATCTGGTGCAGGACGGTTTACTGAAGTTTTACTGTCATATGGGGCAATTGTGGATAGTCTTGATTTTTCAGAAGCAGTTGAAGCAAATATGCAAAATAATGACTCAGATTCTCTTTCTTTATGTCAAGCCAGTGTGTACAACATTCCGTTTAAAAAACAATCATATGATTTTGTTATTTGTTTGGGTGTTCTTCAGCACACCCCTAGCCCAGAAGATTCAATTGATAGGTTGTGGGAAATGGTAAATCCTAGTGGTTATATTGTAATTGATCATTACCGATTTAAATGGAAGTCGCTTCCACCTCCTTTAGGAGGTTTTGGAAATATTTTTAGATTAATTGTTCTAAGACTTCCTTCAAAATGGCAAATGAAAGCTTGCGATTTGACTGTTAGATTTTATTTCCCAATTCATTGGCTATTTAGAAACTCAAGATTTATACAGCATATATTGTTTAGAATTTCTCCTGTCCGTTTTTACTATCCATGGCTTGGGTTAGAAACAAAAGAAGAATATTTTTGGTGGGCTATGCTTGATACCCATGATGGAAGTACAGATACATATCATCACAGACGATCAATCAAACAGATAAGGAAAAAAATATCATCTCTTAATCCATATTCATCTTTCACTGATAAAGGTGGAAATGGAGTTATTGCTTGGGCAAGAAAGAAAAAATTCCTGTAAGTTCTTAAATAATGTAAAAAAAAGTGTTATTTACATTATTTATTATTTCTATAAAATTTTTAACTATTACTAATAGAATATATGTGTGGAATCATTGGCGTTGTTGATAAAAAAAATAAGGTTAAAAGAAGCATAACAGAACTAAATTTTATACAACATCATAGAGGGCCTGACGAGGCAGGTTTTTTTCACAAAAACTCGATTGGTCTTAAATTAGCAATGACAAGGTTATCTATTGTAGATGTTCACGTTGCCCATCAACCTTTTATTTCAAAAGATGGGTATGTGGTTATTTTTAATGGAGAAATTTTTAATGTAGAAGATTTACGTAAAAATTTTCTAGAATCATACTCTTCCAGCTTGTCTACCAACTATGAAGCAGAATTAATTTACATTCTATATCGCAAATATGGAGAAAAATTTCTTGATATGCTAAATGGAATGTTTGCTATAGCCATTTTTAATCCAACAAGTAATTCACTCATGGTTGCTAGAGATAGATTTGGAATTAAACCTCTTCATTATGTAAAGAATAATGATATGTTTTGTTTTTCTTCAGAGATTAGACCTTTACTGGAATGTTTAGATTGGAAAACTACTCTAGATTATGAAAGTGTGGAAAATTATTTTAGTGTAGGTTATGTTCCAAACCCTTCAACTATATACTCAGAAGTTAAACAATTACCACCAGGCAATTTAATCAATTTTGATTTAACCTCTCAAAAACTTCAAATAAAGCGATGGTGGGTAAAAAACTCAACGATCAATAACAGTCTAAATCTCGCTGAATGGGATCATAAAATCAATAATCAGCTTCTAAAGTCAATGAAAACGTGGAGTTTTAGTGATGTTCCTGTTACTTACCTTTTATCAGGAGGTCTTGATTCTTCTGCTTTAGTTGCTTTAGGAGCAATGAATTCTTCAAGCCCCATAAAGACTTATAGCTTAGGTTTTGAGGGTGAGGGAGAAGAGTCATGGAATGAGCTAGCAATCGCTAAAGATGTATCAAAAAAATACGGCACTGACCACACTGAGATTATTTTGAATCCAGATAAATTAGCTGACAATATATACAGGATGGTTCAACATCTTGAGCAGCCCTACGCAGGTGGCTTACCTTCATGGGCAGTCTTTGACGAAATATCAAAAGAACATAGGGTAGCTATTGTTGGTACGGGAGGTGATGAAATATTTGGTAACTACAATAGAGGTAAAAGATTTATATCTTCATTATCTGGAAGCACATATAGCAATCAAATTAATTCAAGTATGTTTAGCAAAGGTATTCAAGATATATTTTTTATTATTAAAGAAAGCCAGTCTAAAGAAATATTACGAGATAAAAGATATTCAAATAAATTGATTCAAAAATTGAATATTTTATATCATAGCTATGAGCATGAGGAAATTGATGATGTTATTGCCCAATTATCAATTGATACACAGCTTGTAGATGAATTTTTGATGATGACAGATAGATTCTCAATGGCTCATTCTGTTGAGGCTAGAACACCATATTTAGATCATGACTTGGTCAACTTAATATTTTCAATGCCAGTTAAATATAGGATTGATTATAGCAACTATAAGTCGGCTTTAAGAAGATCCATTGGTTACCTCCTTCCTAAATCGGTTTTAGAAGCCAAAAAACATGGTTTTAACATTCCTTTAAGTTTATGGATGAGAGGTAGATTAAGAGACTTAGTTGAAGACCATATTGGTGAGTCAGCTCTCAGGAGTAGTCAATTTATTAATCCAAAGTTTTATCACTCATATGTAAATCCTATGTTAAATGGAGATAACAGGAATATTACAATGATATGGTCAGTTCTTATGTTTCAATTATGGTTAAAAAATAAATAGCTTTATTTTTTTAAATCTATTAAAGCCATACATTGTGATTAACCTAATTTTTATCAGTATTAGAGATTTTATAAATACGGAATATATATGCTAATTAAGAGAAAACCTGGAAAGAGTGGGAATATTATCGCAACTATTGCAATTGGCGATAAGTATATTGATTCATGGGAAAAATATGCTTTTCCATTATGGTTGAAATATTGTGAAAGGCATGATATCGGCTTGATAGTTTTCACAGAAAACCTAATCTCTACTGGTCATAAAAACTGGAAAAAAGCAACATGGCAAAAATTACTGATTGGTGATTACCTTAAAAATAATGGGCAGAGTGATGTCAGAAATATATGCTACATAGATACTGACATTCTTATTAACCCTTTTGCACCAAGTATTTTCGAGCACCATGATGAAGAATATATTTCACTGGTATCTAAGAAGTATAATTTACCTTATTCTTGTAAAGAAGAGACCCTTAAAAAACATATAGCTTTTAATAGAAACTCCTATTACTCAAAGGATTATCCTTTAGATTCATCTTTATTTATTTCACTAAATGATCTATATGGTTATCATGGAATGTCACCCCAGAAAGACGAAGCATGCATGGGTTTAATAGTTTTTAATTTGAATAAATTCTCTTCTATTATGAAAGTGTGGTTTTTGAAATATGATAAGGATGTTGAATCAATTACAAATAATGGTGACCAGACTCATTTGAATTTTGAAATTCAAAATCATGGAAAAGTTAAATGGCTAGATTATAGATTTCAAGCATTATGGGTTTATGAAATGGCTATTAAGTATCCATTTTTGTATGAATTAAAAGATGAGGCAGATGTATCTGTTGTCAAATCAATACAAGCCTCTTTAGAAACAAATTATTTTTTGCATTTTGCTGGGTCCTGGCATGAGAGTAATATGTGGATGACTGATGGAATAATCGAAAAAAATTTTTTAATCAAGCTAAATGAATTGTATGAATACCACGAGTTACCTGTTGGAGGAAAGCCAATTGGCATGATCGCACCGAAAGACTAGATTATATTTCATACCTTTAAATTATTTACAATATGCAAAAAAAAATCATTATTGATTATTTGAATTTTACCACAGCATTTTATTTAATAAAAAATGAAAGAAATTCTATCGTGATAGCCATATTCAAATCGGAATCAAGGCTTATGGAATTTATTTTAGTAAGACTACTCAATATTTTTGTAATAAGTTACAGTTTGGAAAAAATGAACATGGCAAAATTGTCAATTAATCCAACTTCTGGTATCTACAAAAGCACTGGGAAACTAGCTATTATGCTTGCTAATCAATATTGTCAGTCATCTTCAACATCAAAAGTTAACCATCTCTTTAATCACATCATTAAAAGTTGGTTTTTTAGTAATTTATGGAGAACAGTTTCTGTAGTAGAGTATGTGAGTATTTACTACAAGGATGTGGATGCAATTTATGTTTCAACTTCATTAAATAATAATTTATTAAAAAAACACTCTGCTGGCCATTTCGGTTCGTCTTTACATTCAACGATTCATTATTATTCTGCGTTTGGATTAATCAATGATGAAAATTATTCTTATAGAAGAATTAAGCCAAAGTTTAGATTGCTTGGTGAGCGAATAAGCCAACTTATAAAATTGTTATATAAGATATTTTATATTTCAATAAGGTCAAAGATAAGCAAAGAAAAATTTGAAGTTTTATTATTTTCTCACGACCATGATGAGCGAGTTTGGCTAGGCATTAATAAAATTCCTGATTACCTTAATCTTAATTGTAGAATTTCATATCCAAATCAAATAGTTGGTAAGGGCCATAATAAATTCAAAATAAAGTCTATTACTTGGCCAAAAATTATCCAATATTATGGTCACACACTTCTTGGATTGTCTAAATTTTCTTGGTCGTTTAATGTTAGTTGGAGTCTGTGTATTAATTTATTGAATGCTTGGCAATGTATTTTTATTTTAGAAAACTTATACCATGATTATGGTGTCAAGATGGTATTATCCGGTGGGTACGAATCAATAATGAGTCAGGTTGCAGTTGCTCTTGCTAGTGATAACCATGAGATGATTTCCTTTGAAACTACTGCTAGTCTTGGAGAGTATCCAACAGAATTTGTTGGCTCTTGGCACAAGTTCTCTGATCGTTTTTTTCTATGGGGAAGTTGGCACCATGATCTAAGTAGGGCATCGAAAGATAAATCTTCTGGCTATATTATTGCAGGCTATATCTTTGATAATAATATATCAAAAATGAAAGAAAAGGCAGATTTTTTTAAAAGTGATGTTTCAAAAAAATATAATAAGATTATTACAATATTTGATACCTCCATCGATAATGATCATGCTTATGCTGGAGATATTATATTTAGGTATATAGATACTGTTGTTAAAATTGCCGAAGAGTTTAATGCTTTGGTTGTTTTAAAGACTAAGAAAAACCATTCTGGTTATAGTAATCTTATGAAATCAAATGACGGTGGCCAGTTATTGATCCATTATGAAAAAGGATCGTTGGTATCGGCGTTGGTTTCAGATGTTGTTGTAGGCTTGGGATCCTCAACGCCTGCTGTTTTGTCCGCTGTATATAGCCGAAAGGTAGTATTGTTTGAACCAACTAAAATAGTATGGAGTCAGTGGGGGATGGATAATCATGACAATCCAATGGTTACTTCATTAACCGATTTGCAAATAGTAATAAGAGAATTATTATTATCAGATAATAAAGACAAGAAAACACTCTGTTCAAATCGTTTTGATCCTTATGCAGATGGTAAATCTCAATATCGAATCGCAAAATATATTGAATGTGTTTTTGAAAATTTATATCGGGGTAAAATTGAAGCATTAATACAAGCAGATACTCAATACAAGGTTAGATGGGGAGAAGACAAAGTTTTTTTGTCTGAAGAATTAAATCACTAAGTATTATTGAGTAAAACTAAATAGTACATTTTCAAGTATTAGTATTAAGTTTAGCTTATATTAATATTATTAAAGGTCTAGAAGAATATGCATAATATAGAATACACTGACTTAGTTAAATTTCACGAAGAGGTTCTAGCTATAGTTGGACTTGATAGCTTTTCACTTAGAGCTGTAACTACAGGTTTGTGTGAAGCTTCTTTGAGAGGTGTTGACTCTCATGGCGTTAGATTACTTCCACATTATATTAAATCTGCACTTTCTGGACGAAAAAACCCCAAGCCTAATTTCAAATTTAATAAAACATTTCCATCAATTGGTCATTTAGATGCAGATGATGCATTTGGTCATGCGGCTGGAATGAAAGCGATTGATATAGGTATAGAAATTGCTGAATCACAAGGTATTGGAGTTGTTGCTGTTTCTAATTCTAGTCATCCTGGTGCAATGGCTAGTATGGCATTGAAAGCGGCTAGGGAAGGATATATTGCTTTCGCTTATACTCACGCAGATGCTTTAATTTTATCACATGGTGGTACCCGACCTTATTTCGGCACTAACCCTATCTGTTTTGCAGCCCCTAGAGAAGAACAAGAGCCATATTGCTTGGATATGTCAACCAGTATAGCGCCTTGGAATCGTGTGCTTTTAAATAGAAGCGCTGATAAGCCCTTAGAGTCTGGAATTGCAGCAGATAAATATGGTAAACGTACTCAAGACCCTCATAAGGCTGCTGCTGTTATGCCAGTAGGTTCATATAAAGGCTATGGGTTATCTTCAATGGTTGATATTCTTTGTGGGGTATATACAGGTATGGCATTTGGTAGGTCAATTCCTGCAATGTTTACAACAGAAATGACAGAACAAAGAAAATTAGGTCAGTTTTATATGGTTATGCGTTCTGATGGCGTTATACCAAAAGAAGAATTCATTAAATATATGCAACAAATGACTGACGAAGTCAGAATTGAACCTGCAATAGAAGGAGAGTCAGTTATGTTGCCAGGTGATCCTCAAATTATTTGCACAAAAGAGAGAATGAAAAATGGAATACCGATAGATGAGTCAACATTAAAGGCACTTATAAAAATTGGCAAAGATTATAATGTTGAACTGAAACTGATTGAGAAATGAATATTACAATGTTTCCTTTATAAACCCTACTAATAAAGGAAGCCCCCAGGGGTTCAAATCGTTCCACTCCGACCAAATTTTCCTATAAAAAATTATACTGAAAATGTTTTTAACTATAATAAATGCGATAAAAATGTACTTTGCCCTTTTAGGGTCTGCGCATAGAAAATTCCTAAACGAAGTTTTTAATAAAGTTTTGTTTACCCTGCCACCAGAAGATTCTTGTAAATTGTTTAATATAAGACAACATGTTGTACGTCGTATAGTATTCTATTATTATGATAATAACTGTAAGTTGTACTTTGCAAAGGAGGGGAATCGGATCCACTACTTTTTCGAGAAATCACATTTATTTCTTTATCAGTTCGGTTTAAAGGCGCGTGGAATAAGTCTCGCAAATTAATACTATATTGATACTATTGAATTTAATAAAGATGATGTTGTTCTGGATTGCGGTGCAAATTCGGCTGATTTATATTTATATTTTCAAATTCATTTCCCTTATATAAAATATCATTCCTTTGAGCCATCTCCAAGAGAATTTGAAAGTATTGAAAAGAATGCTTTAGATGGTGTTAATAACCATGTTGGTCTCCATGATAAAACTGGTAAGTTTGAATTTTATGTGAGTTCTAGGGGTTCAGACTCATCATTCATCAAACCTAAAAGTGGCTATACGGATATTATTGAAATTAATAGCATTACCCTTGACGATTATGTTGCCAGTAGAAATCTTAAAACTATAAAGTTACTTAAGATAGAAGCTGAAGGGTTTGAGCCTGAAATACTCAATGGGAGTTCTAATTGTTTGTCAAAGATTGAGTATATTGCTATTGATGGAGGAGCAGAACGTGGTGAGAGAGCCGAGACAACTATTGAATTTGCATCTAATTATTTAATTACTAATGGGTTTGAAATGATCTCATTGAACGTTCTGGCTAGACAAGGTCGCGCATTATTTAAAAGAATAAATTAGAGATATAAATTGTTTGGAATCACTAATTGTTGTTTTTATTTAAATTGAAAATTTTTTGTAAAACTAGAGTTAATAACTACAACAAACCAGGTGGTTTAATGTACACTTATATTTTTCATAATAATTAGAAGATTAATATGGATATTCAAATACTTGCCACGCTGGGCCCCGCTTCATTGCGTTCAGATACTGTCCAGAAGATGGCAGAAAATGGAGTATCTCTATTTAGGATCAATTTATCTCACACGTTATTAGAAGATGTCGGGCCTGTAGTTAAGAAAATTCAGTCATGGACAGATGTACCAGTTTGCCTTGATAGTGAAGGTGCCCAAATTCGTAATCAAGATATGATTAGTGAGTCAGTTTATTTTAAAGAGGGTGATACGGTGATGATTCATCACCATTATGTTGTGGGAGATAGCAACAATATTTCATTTGCACCTGAGACAGTTTCTAGACAAATGAAAGTTGGAGATAAGATTAGAGTTGATTTTAATTCCGTATGTTTTCGTATAACTGAGGACAATGGTTCAAATCTGTTTGCAGTTGTAGAGAAAGGTGGTTACGTTGGAAGTAATAAAGCATCAGATATTAGTAGCGATGTTTATTTAGATCCTATCACACCAAAAGATAAAGAAGCTTTTAAAATTGGTTTAGATTTGGGAGTAAAGCACTTCTCATTATCCTTTACAAATATAGCTCAGGACGTTATTGATTTAAGGAAAATAATAGGAAATGATGTAACTATAATATCAAAAATTGAAAGTATTAAGGGTGTACTCAATCTTGATGAAATTTTACCAATAGTCGATCAGATATTGATAGATAGGGGGGATCTTTCAAGAGAGGTTGATATTGCAAAAATACCCTTTTTACAGAGGAGAATTATTTCATCTTCTAAATCTTTTGATACGCCCGTTTATGTAGCAACAAATTTATTAGAATCCATGATTAAATCAAATTCACCAACAAGGGCTGAAGTTAATGATATTGCAAGCACGCTTTTGATGGGAGCTACTGGTCTAGTGTTAGCTGCTGAAACAGCAATAGGAGAATACCCTGTTGAATGCGTAAAAATGGTGAGGTCACTTATTAAACAGTATGATAAATGGACGCCAGATACCTCTTCTAAAGATATTATATATGATTAAGTTATCTCACATAATTTGGTTAACAGGTATGTCAGGTAGTGGTAAGTCGACACTTTCTTATGAACTCAAGTCACTTTTATTGCAAAAAGATTATAAGGTTTATATTTTAGATGGAGATGAGATTCGTGGAAAAGACACAGTCAAGCTTAACTATGGTTATAACGATGTAAAGAAGAACAATTTACGAGTTGCTGATTTATGTAACGAATTTAGAAAAGAATATGATATTGTTATTGTTCCAGTTATTAGTCCTTATGAAAGTGTTAGACAAGAAGTGAGGTCAAAATTAGAACCTAACTTCCATTTGGTTTATTTAAAATCAGATATAAAAAGCCTGCGAAGCAGAGATCCGAAAGGATTATATTTAGCAGCTGACAAAGGGCTTATAAATAATCTTATTGGTTATTCCAAAATAAACCCATATGATGAGCCAAATAATGCTGAAGTTGTTATTGAAACTGGGTGTCATGTAACTATTAGTAACTCTAGGAAGCAGTTGTTTGATTATGTTAATAAATTTCTCATGATTGCCTAAAAAAATTGAAATAAAGTGAGTAATTAATCAACCCTGAGAAAGTATCATTCACTTTTTTTGAGCTCTGGACTGATTTAATGTTTCAGACTGAACTTTCGGGTTTTACAAGCAATAACTCAGGGACAACAATGTGACTATCCATTTCCATAAGTTCTAGGCTGCCTTAGCCAATTAAACTTATCACCTGCAATGCTTTTGTGAAAGTTTCTAGATGATTGATAGTCTTACTTCATATGGCCGTGGATCGTTTTTATCGCTGTACGTCTGCGGCATTGTTTTCGTTTCTGGTCTCGCTGACATCGATTGTCACTTTTGAGCGGTTTTTTCAGCAACACAATATTCGTGGTCATTAATAGTTTATTTATCTCGGTATTCGCTAACACAGACGGCTTATTTTATGTGTAGACACCGCGATACTTCGTTGCGATTCAATATGTAACCCTCCCCAAGATTAGAACATAGATTTACCATTTCAAGCAGAAAGTATACGGTTATTATGTCTTTCTTGGTTGGTGGAAATTATTATTATCTATTGGTTATCAGTAACTTATAATTTTGAGGGTTGCCTGATTAGCTTTTGATTGTTTAATGGGTAATTTCTCTAAAATCATCTTAAGATTTGGATTGTGTTCTTTCAGTATAAAACTTAAATTCTTATTTCTGAAAATAAAAAATGTTATTGTACATCATTATATAAATTATACTTTTTCCAAGATTTTCAATAAATATGCCTAATTTGATGAGCCCTAAAATTATTTATCTTTTAACTTCAGCTCGAGGAGGCTCAAAACTTTTTCATAGTTTGCTTGAAAATCATCCAGACGTTATATGCTTTCCTAGAACATTTCGTATGACCATTTTTTTAAAATTAATAAATTATGAATTAGAAAATTGTGAAGTCATTTCAGAAAAATTTATTGAAAAATATCCGCGTTTTTTTAATGGAAAGATCTGGAGTCAGTTTAATAATTTAGATAAAGCAGATAGGTTGGGAGCAAATAATGATGAATCCTTTTATGTAAATACTGATGATTTTGTGCAACAGTTTAGAAGTTTATACAATGGAACTCAAAAAAATACAAAAAACCTGTTCTTATGCTTACATTATGCATTCCATAAAGCAAAAGGGCTTCAGTTTAGTACATCACCTTGTATTTTATACCATCCTCATGATCTACAATTTATAGATGACTTGGATTTATGTATAAGTGATTTTGGCATTGGAAATGTCAATGTTATTGTTACTTCAAGGCATCCTATAGATGGTTTAAATGCTACTTTTAGGGCTTATTTATTTCAAAATGTATTATCAACACCAAATATCTATTATGAAGAAATATCAATTTTCACCAATAAAATTTCCCAAATATACCCTAATATTAATCTTAGAGTAGTACCCTTGGAGATAATAAAGGCTTATAGACAATCTGTAATGGAAAATTTATGCCAATGGTTAGATATTAATTGGCATGATTCACTTATTGAAAGTACTTTAATGGGTAAAATATGGCTTGGAAATGCTCAAGAGGACAAGGGTAATATTACATATAAATTGTCATGGTTTCATCCAAATGGCATTATTGAAAGAAAAGATACAAAAATCTTTAATACATTATTTCCTCAACGGATGAAGCTTTTTGGTAATACTTTTCCTAATAAGATTAATTATAATTCTTTGCTAATTATTCTTATTTTGCTTCCAATGAAGCATGAAGTAGAAGCATTTAAGAAATCAATATCACCCTTTTTTTGGATAAAACTTTTGCGACAAATTTTAAAAGATATCAATTCCACTAAGTACCTTTATAAAGGAAAAATAAGAGGTCAATTTAGTAAATTTGAATATATTTATATGATATTAAAAACTGGAAATATCTTGAGGTGGTTTTTGTTATATTTTAGAAGAATAAGGTTTACGTACTCACTATTAGAAATTGATTTTACTAATGAAAAATGTCAATTGTTGTTTACGCCTATAGACAATAAAAATGAAATTTCTTAACTTCAGCGTTATGTTTTTTTTGGATGGGTGTGGTGTACACTATAGGAATGACCTAATCAAGATATTAAAATAATGGTTACTAGTTTAGTTTTTATTGAGCAAATAGATGAAATAGATTTGCTCGAAAATATTATTAATACAGATACGGTTGTTATTTCAACATTGCCTTCTGTATCCGCTGAATTGTCACGAAGGTCTATATCTTACAAAACTACATTGCCTTTTTTTGATGTTACGGGTCACCGTCAAACGCTCAATAAATCAGTTCAAATAGTTGAAGGGATTCGCCCTTTATTAAATGAAATTAAAACTTCAGAAATTCAACATGCATTTGAAAAAACATGGGTTTTTTTCTTTCGTTTTCATCTTAATTATTTGCTTTCTATGCTTTATGTTATCCATAAGGCTATTGAAGAATATGATCCAGCTGAACTGATTGTCATTCGCATCAATCCCAGGGAAATTTTATTGCTTAGTAGAATTGTTGAACAATATGGCCTTTCAAACGATATTAAGATTCGATACATTGAGAAAAGTGATAAGACAAAAGCGCAGAGCAAAATATTTAGTCAAATAAAGAATTTGACGAAACGTTTTATTTTTGAATTTCAATTATGTATTTTTCCCCTATTTAGGTGGGCTAGGAGTCCTGTGCTTGCGCTAGAAGATTCTTATAATATGCCTCACTTGCTTAGAGAGGTATGTCGACATCATAAGGAATCTTTGCCAGTATATTTATCAATAAATAGAAGTTCATTAAAGGTGCGTTTAATAGAAATACTAAAGGGAGAAACATTCTCTTTTTTTAGTATACCATCGAACACTAAATTTAATATATCAGTAAACTTTCATGACCAACTTAATTTTACCACGTTACAAATTCATAAGTGGTTAAATAAAAACCCAGATACATCAACAATATTTGGTGTAAATATGAGTATGTATTTAGTTGATTATATTGAAAACAAACTAAGTCATAAAATGCTTCTTCTTCATAGTGAGATATTTCATCTAAAAAGAATTTTAGATGTTGTTCAGCCCAAAAAAGTTTTGGCTCAACACAGCCTTGGATTAGGTTATGCTCTTGGTGAGATTTGCTCCCAGAGGAATATTGCTGCTTTGTTGATTTCACATGGTTCCCATGTTCCTCACAATCATACATTGGCTGAGTTAGAATGGGCGGTACATGCCCATACTATTTTCAATAGTCATTATCCTTTTGTAGCGATCCAAACGCCTTGGGCAAAAAAATTTCTAAATGGACAAGATGGCGTTATATCAAAGAGTATTGAAACGGGCCCATTGTTATTAACACACAAGCACAAGAGTGGAACAAAACAAGAATTAAGAAAGAAATTGTTTGGTGGTTATCATCCTCGACGCATTATTCTTCATGCTGGTACTTTAAAAGGATGGCATACTTTTCGGCCTTGGGTATACGAAACTTTTGATGAATATATAAGTAACATAAATGATCTAATCCGGGCTGTAGAAGCAGTGCCTAATTTATTTTTAGCGATACGTTTCCGGCCACAACCAGGAATTAGTCTTGAAGATTTAAAATTATCTTTAATAAAATCTAACAAATATACAATTTATATTGATGGAGAATTTATAGATTATCTGTTAGCTTCTGATTTGTTAATAAGTTACTCATCTACAACTATTGAAGAGGCACTTCAAAATAGAATACCCGTGTTACAGTACGCTCCCGATGGGAAATATGAACATATACCTGCTCAAGAACTTTCAATGAATAAAAAAAATAACATTTCTGCAATTTATTCTGTCATGTCAGAAAACAATTTAATTCCGGCATTACTTTGGTGGAGTAAGAATCATACAGAGAATAAAAATAACACGATAATTTGGTCAGAACATACTTTTGATATTGATAATAAAATGGAATGGTTGTCTCATATGGAGTCAAAAAATTGTTAAATATATTGGTTATCGGTACAGGGATGTATTCGACTGGAAGAGGCACAGATGCCTATGGTACAGTGCTTCCTGCGATTACCGAATGGCATCGTAATAATAGCAATAAGAGTAAGGTGATATTTGTTGGAACTAATGGCAGTCATAGTGCTAGTTCTAGTAGGAAAGCAGAGCAGTTAGCTCATGATACTTGTGTTAATCTTGACATTTCTTTTTTGCCTGAAAAAGATGATATAGATATAGAGGTATATAAACGTGCGCTAAAAGAGATACCAAGACCCGCGTGTGTTGTCATTGTTGTTCCTGACCATTTACACTACCAAGTCGCAAAAGACTGTCTACAAGAAAAACTTCCAGTGTTAATAGTTAAACCCCTGACACCTACAGCAAAAGAAGCGAATGCACTCATAGAGCTAGCCAAAAAAAATAATTTATATGCAGCCGTAGAGTTTCATAAGAGGTGGGATAAAGCAAATCTTATGATGAGGGATGTAATACAAAATAATCGTATAGGGGATTTACTTTACTGTTGGGTTGAATATAGTCAGAGAAAGTCAATACCCACAGAAGTCTTTAGGTCGTGGGCTGAGGAAACGAGTATTTTGCAATATCTTGGTGTTCATTATATTGATATAGTTCGCTTTACAACAAATGCTATACCTATAAGAGTTATGGCTATAGGTCAAAAAAAATGGTTACTGTTACAAGAGCTTGATGCCTACGACTCTATACAATGTTTTATTGAATGGCTAGTTCCAAGTGGTGGTACTTTCACACAAGTAGTCCTAACCAATTGGATTGATCCTGAGAGTTCTAGTTCTATGTCAGATCAAAAAATTAAGATTGTTGGTACTAATGGGCGATTTGAGTCTGATCAAAAAGCTAGAGGTATCACAATAAATTCAGATAATAGGGGCATAGAGCAGCCTAATCCTGATTTTTGTGCCGAATATGGAAGTAAGATTGGAGAAAAAGAATGGCGCGGCTATGGTATTGATAGCGTAAAAAGTTTTTTTACAGATGTGGAGAATTTAAATTCAAGAGTTGTAACATTGGAACAGTTGGAGAATAACCGGCCAACCTTTTCAGAAGGATTGATTAGTACTTCAGTAGTTGAAGCGGCACATCAGAGTCTTGCTAAAGGAAATATTTGGATTAAAATTTAAATTAGAGATATAAAATGGATAACTTGAAAATTTACGCGATGATCCCCGCCAGATTTGGTAGTACTCGTTTGAAAATGAAGAATTTGGCTTTAATAGATGCAAAGCCTATGATTAGTTATTCAATAAGAGCAGCAATTGAATCCAATGTTTTTGATAAAGTTGTGGTTAATTCAGAGCATCATATCTTTAAAGATATTGCATCTCGCTATGGTGTAGATTTTTACCAAAGGCCCAGTGATTTAGGTTCGTCTGAAGCTAAAAGTGACGTTGTTGTTGCTGACTTTATGAACTCGCATCTTGAGGCAGATATAGTCGTTTGGGTTAATCCAATCTCTCCTTTTCAAACGGGTGGAGAGATAATGGATGTTGTTAATCATTTTATTAGTAACAACCTTGATTCTTTAATCACAGTTGAAGACAAGCAAGTTCACTGCAACTATAAAGACAAGCCCATTAATTATGATGTAGATGGTTTGTTTGCACAGACGCAAGATTTATCTCCAGTTCAACCTTTTGTTTACTCTATTATGATGTGGCGCAGGGATGTATTCTTGAATGATTTTTTAAAAAATGGCCATGCATTATTTTGTGGGCACTTCGGAGTGTGTTCTGTTAGTAAGTTGTCAGGACTTCTTATTAAAACTGCAGATGACTTAAAGTTAGCAGATTTGATAATGCGTTCTATAAATAAAATAGATAGTGATCGTGAAGTTAAATATGATGAATTAGTTGAGCAGTGTAAATAGTTATATGGATATATCAAATAAGTTACTCAGCTTTCGGTATAAAGAATCTTTTATCTTTAATAGGATCAAATACAAGAAGTTAGGTTTAAAAAACAAAATAATTTCTACGGATTCACATGAGTCATGCCCTATTTGTGATGGTCGAGAAGTAGATTTGATTGCCGAAGTAGATCGAGTTGGTTTTAGGTGTGACACAGTCATATGTAAAAAATGTTTTTTCATTTTTAATAATACATATATCTCAGACCCAGAAGGTTTTTATACGGATGTTTGGGGGTCAGAACGCTGGGGTGATCCTGAAGAAAGTTTTAATAAAAGAACTGATTCCAATAGCTATTCATGGAAAAGGATGGCTTTTCTTGCGAATAGTTTGGGAGAAAGATTCAAGAAATTAAATACTGTGCTTGAGGTCGGTTGTGGTGATGGTTGTAATTTGTATCCCTATCATTTACAGGGGAAATCTACTGTAGGATGTGATTTTAATGAAGATTTTCTTAAGCCTGGTCGCTCAAAGGGATTGCATTTGGTATGTGGTGATATTGATAGCATTGAAAAAGATAAAGTTTTCGATTTAGTTTTACTTATTCATTCATTTGAACATGTAATTGAGATGGATAAAACCATACAGTCAGTTGCAAGACATGTTGCAGAAGATGGTTTGGTTTTTGTGGAGGTTCCTGGGGTATTAGGTTGGAATAGGGTGTCCAATGATGTGATGCAATCAATGGGTCTAATCTCAACGAACAATTTTCTTGGATATCTTCAATTTCAACATAATTATCATTTTGATCTAGATCATTTAAAGGTTGTTTGGGAAAGAAATGGGTTTGAACTGGTGCAGGGTGATGAGTGGGTGAGAGCTGTATTTAAAAAGAGAGAAAAGTCTTTATCTGGTTTTGGAAAGGGTGTGGATTTGGAAAGCTTTAGAAAAGATACACAATACTATTTATCTATGGTGGAAAAAGATTTCTTAAGTATAAAATTTATTTTTTGTAGATTTTGTAGATTTTTATTTAAACAATGGTGTGTTAATAGTTAAGAAGGTTTACATGCAAAAAAAATGTTCAATAATAATACGGACTAAAAATGAAGAGCGGTGGATTGCATCATGCCTAGATGCAGTTTACAGCCAAACTTATAAGAACATAGAGGTTATATTAGTTGATAATGAGAGTACAGATAGAACTATAGAAAAGACACGAAAATTTCCTGGAATTAAATACGTTAGTATTAAAGAATACCTCCCTGGTGAGTCGTTAAATATTGGAATTAGAGCGTCATCAGGTGAGTATATTGTTTGTTTGTCTGGGCACTGTATTCCTGTTAATGAGTACTGGCTTGAAAATCTAGTTGCAATATTGGAGAGTGATAGTCATTTCGCTGGAGTATATGGTCGGCAAGAGTCGATGTCCTTTTCAGCGCCAGCAGATAAGAGGGATATGTTGTTAGTTTTTGGGTTGGATAAAAAAATTCAGTCTAAAGATAGTTTTTTTCATAATGCAAATTCTATTATTCATCGATCACTTTGGAATGAAGTGCCTTTTGATGAAGAAATTACCAATATTGAAGATAGAATTTGGGGTCAAGAGATGCTGAATCTAGGCTATAAGCTTGCTTATGAGCCTACAGCAAGTGTATATCACTTTCATGGAATACATCAGAATGGCAATGAGGAGCGATGTAAAAATGTAGTGCGCATTATTCAGGGAATGCAGGAGAGTAAAAATGTAAGAGATAGAATTAACCCTAAGAATTTAGAGATTCTAGCTTTAATACCAGTAAAAGGGTTGGATTGGGAGATTAATGGCAGGCCACAGATGGCATTTACGATAGATGCAGCGCTTAACTCTAAGTATATTAGTCGTGTTATTGTCGATACAGATAACAACGACACAGCTGAGCTTGCAGTATCACTGGGTGCAACATGTCCTTTTATAAGACCCGAAAACCTAACGCGAGATTATGTTGGATTAGATGTTGTACTTAAGAATGCCCTATTTCAGATTGAGAAAACAGGTTTTTATCCAGATTTAATTGTACATCTAGAGGAAACATTTCCATTTAGGCGGGAGGGATTAATCGATGATATGATTGATCGTATGCTTAATGAAGGTTTTGATACAGTTATTGCAGCGAAACAAGAAAGTGGATCGTTCTGGCAAGAAAGTGGTGAAAATGAGGAGCTAACGCGACTAGATAGCGGTGATGGTCCACGGTTATTTAAGGATAAATCTTTTATTGGCTTTAAGGGTTTATGTTGCGTTACCTATCCTGAGTTTTTACGCAGGGAAACTCTCTTTGGAGATAAAGTTGGGTTGTTTGAAGTTGATTATCAATTATCTTTTTTAGAAGTTAGAGACGAAAAAGGACGAAATGCGGCCAGTAGGCTGCTTCAGTTTGGGCAGATGTTATGAGACTCTTTAGTCGATGAAACAACAGTTTTATGGGCTTGCATTAATAGAGGTTTATTCTTTGGAAAAATGCTCCCAATTAATGAAATTGGGTGATGATTTCACAATAGAAAAAAAAGAATAGGATTCAATTGTTAAAAGCAGTTACTCCTGTATTTACTCGTTATTTTTAGTATGGCTCGTATGGTTTCTGATTTTTTTTGGTGAGTAATTCTTGGAGTGGTAGGTTTTCTGAAAATACTCTATTTTAATTTACTTGGAATATGATAGTGAGCTTTAAAAAAATATGATACTAGACTGCACTCTCCGCGATGGTGGCTATTATATCGATTGGGACTTTGATGAAAGTACTGTTAGGAAATATCTTGCTGCTGCTGAAACAGCTAAAATAGATATTATTGAAATAGGTTTTCGCTTTCTGCCTGCGAACAAGTTTCTTGGGGCTTTTGCATATTCGACTGACGAGTACTTGATGTCGATTAATTTACCCTCAGCTATTTCAGTAGCGGTTATGGTTAATGCCTCTGAGTTGATTAGGTCTGAGCAGGGAATTGATGCTAGCATAAACAAATTATTTTCCCAAAAAAATGAGTCACCAGTCGATATTGTTCGGATTGCAACTTGTGTAAAGGATGTTGTTGCGTGTCGTGAGATTGCAGAAAAGCTCCATAAACTTGGCTACCGTGTTTTTCTGAATTTGATGCAAATCGATGGCATAGGTCAAAGTGAGTTGATTGAAACTTCAAACATGGTTTCTAGTTGGGGGATCATTGATGTTTTCTATTTTGCTGATTCATTTGGCTGTATGAATGCAGATTTGGTCAAAAAGGTTGTTGCAACGATTAAGCAGGAATGGTTTGGTTCTATAGGTATTCATGCCCATGATAATAAAGGATTGGCGCTAATTAATACCTTAGTTGCCTATGATGCAGGTGTGGAATATCTAGATTCAACAATTTGTGGTATGGGCCGTGGTGCTGGTAATACACAGACAGAGTACCTTCTCGTTGAGATGATGCAGCGTGATTTAGGAACGTACTTTCCTGATGCGTTTTTCCCGCTTATTTTAGAAGAATTTAAAAGTCTACAACATCAGCATCAGTGGGGAACTAGTCTTTACTACTACCTTTCAGCTACGCATAGAATTCATCCGAGCTATATTCAAGAGATGTTGAGTGATGGACGTTATGGAACGGATCAGGTTTTGTCAGCAATTAATTTCTTAAAGTCGTCGTCGGCATCCTTTTTTAGCTTTGAGAATATGTTGCGTGCTACTGCAGGTGTCGAAGGAGATGAGCATGGATCGTGGTCGGCAACGGACTGGTTAAAGGACAGAACTGTTCTCATTTTAGGTGCGGGTCCAAGTACCCCAAAATATATTGCAATGATTCAGGCCTTTGTGGAGAAACACAGGCCTATTGTATTGTGTTTAAATGTAAATGATGCTGTGCCTGTTGATATGGTTGATGCTTATGTCGCATGCCATGATGCACGAATATTAATTGAATCAAGTGTTTATGCATCCCTAGGTAAATCGATTATTTTACCATTGTCGAGAGTACCTTGTGGTATTCGTGAAAAATTGCAAGATACAGAGGTCTTTGATTATGGTTTAAGAATCGATCAAGATGAGTTTGAAATTTCTACAAATGGGTGCGTATTGAATTCGTCCTTGGCGCTCATGTATGCAATTTCAGTTGTTACGGCTGGGGGAGCAGAAAAAATATTTATGACGGGTATTGATGGGTATGAAACATCAAGTTCGAAGCAGTTGGAGATGATTGATGTACTGAAACAATATAATCGTAGGGTCGATGCATTAAGACTGATAGCGATTACACCTACTAACTACCCTGTGGAACGATGTTCAGTTTTCCAACTGTCATAATTTTATTTTTTGAAAATATATATCTTTAACACGCCGTAATATTATATTGGCAAGCAATGATTAAATAAATCACGTTGATTATTTGTAGGATTTTGGCGTGTGATACATAAGCAAATAAAATGAATTAATATGTTTCTTAAGCACGTAAACTTATACTTTCACAAGGTTTGATGGAACATTTTTTATTTACATTATAGGGGGGTATGATGCAGGCCAGATTCGGAAAAATGAATAGATGAGTAGCGAACAAAGAAGTGTTGCTATTATACCTGCGCGGTTGGAGTCTTCTCGGTTACCGCGTAAGGCTTTAGCAGAGATTTGTGGGATGCCAATGATTGTTCATGTTTATAAAAGATGCCTTCTCGCTGAGACGCTTGATGACGTCTATGTGGCAACAGATAGCACAGAAATTAAGCATAATGTTGAGAGACATGGTGGTAAGGTAATCATGACATCACCAGATCATCAAACAGGTACAGACCGGTTGGCTGAAGCAGCTAAATATTTGAATGCTGAGATTGTCGTGAATGTGCAAGGTGATGAAGCATTGGTCAATCCGCAGTATATCGATAAAGTGGTCAATACCATGTGGAATGCCCCAGATATAAATGTTGGAATCCTTGTGAACCCATATAGTAAGAGGAATTCAGCTTCAGATATTAAAGTAGTACTGAATGATCATAATGATGTGATGTACTTCTCACGTGCCGATATTCCATCCAATGCACGTGTTGAGAATGCACCTATGCTGAAGGCATATCATATTGTGCCGTTTCGTAAAGAATTCCTCTTGCAGTATGCGCAATGGGATAAGGGCGCTCTTGAGCAAATTGAGTTTAACGAGTATCTGCGTATTCTTGAGAGGGGATACCGTATTCGGGCTGTTCATGTGGAAAGTGATGCTATTAGTGTCGATACAGCAAGTGACCTTGAATATGTAAGAGAAAAGATGCCTGATGACCGATGGTTCTTACAATATAAATAATGCCAAGGTCAATGTTTGAGTCTCTTGAAATACGCGCTAGTTCTTCAGCACTCGAGACTAGTCGTTACTATCGTGTTTATTTTTTTATCAACTATCCCGCACTAAATAATCAATAAGAATATAAAAGCTTTTGTTGAGAGGTCTTAGAGGTATGGATATTAGCCAGTATGCTACATTGATTTTTGATTGTGATGGGGTTGTTCTTAATTCAAACAAAATTAAGACAGCAGCATTTTATAATGCAGCGCGTCCGTATGGGGTCAATGCTGCAGAAGCTTTGGTGGAATATCATAAAAAAAATGGAGGAATTTCAAGATATACAAAATTTGAATATTTTTTAAAAAATATAGTGAAAACCAAGCTAGAACAATTAGAGTTGGATTTATTGCTTGAGAATTATGCGTATGAAGTTCGTGACGGCTTGCTTTATTGCCAAATTAGTCCTGGACTTGAAAATCTTCGCAAAGCCACACAGAGCAGGTGGTTGATTGTCTCAGGAGGCGATCAAAATGAACTAAGAAGTATTTTTTCGCAACGAAACCTAATGGAAGATTTTAATGGTGGTGTTTTTGGTAGTCCAGATACGAAAGATACCATTCTTTTGAGAGAATTAGAAAACGGAAATATTAATCTACCAGCTTTGTTTATTGGGGATAGTAAATACGATTATCAGGCTGCGAAGGTTAATAATATAGATTTTGTTTTTGCTTATGATTGGACAGAATTAGTTAATTGGAAGGAGTATTGTAAAAAGAATGATTTGAGGGTTATTAGCAATATTTCTAATCTCAATACTGTTGTCCCGGAAAATACGTAATGAATTATTTCAATAAGTAGGCTAAATGAATATTGTGAATAATAATCTTGTTGTATGGGATTCTGAGGAGCAATGGGCGTCTGATGGGGATGATCTTTGTTTGTGGAGTAGTTATGAGTCTTCTGAAATTGATGGCGTCTACTCTGTACTTCAGATGGTTGAGAATAATCCAGATCAGTTAAGATCGCAATATTTGGAATTAATCTATGAGTTAGGTGAAACTAAGGTTGATGGAAAGAGGGTTATAGATTGTCTCGATTTGCGACCTGAGTTTAGCTGTTGGTGGATGACACTTCTAACAGAGAAGTGTAATTTCGCAAAATCACAAGAAATAGATAATGCAATTAAATTAATGGCATTCAGGGAGTGGTTTGCAGCCAATAAGTACACCAAAATATCTTTAGTTGCATCGAATGGATTGTTAGCAGAAGCCATGCAGTTGTTGTCTATTGAGTTTGGTGTGGATTTTGAGTGGCATAAAGTGTCGCAACGATCAACATTAGGTGGTATTGCTAGACGAATTTACAATCAACTTCCCTCTGCAATTCAAGCCCTGATTTGGTTGGGGCGGCAATTAAAAAGTCGGTGGATATTGAAAGGGGTTGGCGTCGACCAATGGAGAAACACTAAAGGTAAGATAACTTTTATTTCTTACCTTTTTAATTTGGTTCCTGATTCTGTAAAGAGGGGGCACTATAAAAGTCATTATTGGGGAACATTGCCTGAGTTGTTAGAAGAGCATCAAACTGAATCAAGTTGGCTTCATATTTATGTGGAAAATGATTTTATTCCTAATTCAAGTGCTGCGAAGGGTGTAATCAATAGATTTAACAAATCAGATATAAGTAGTCAGGTTCATGTGACCCTGCACTCTTTTCTTAGTATTAGGTTGGTTTTTTCAGTACTTTTGGATTGGTATAGGTTATTGAGATGTGTAGGAGTACTACGTACATCTTTGCAAAAGAATGGTGGGGTTTATTGGCCATTTCTTGCGAAAGATTATACAAATTCAATGATTGGAACAATAGCAATGAGTAATTTGCTTTACTTGAATCTATTTGAGAGGGCAATGTCCGAACTACCTCATCAAGAGAGAGGTGTTTATCTTCAGGAAAATCAGGGGTGGGAGTTTGGGTTTATTCACGCTTGGCAATCTTCAGGACATGGTTCCGAGTTAGTTGGTTTCCCGCATTCTACCGTGCGGTATTGGGACTTAAGGTATTTCTATAGTAAGAAATGTTATGAGCGGATAGGTAAGTTTGACCTGCCACTTCCAGACTATATTGGTGTTAATGGTGATGCAGCAAAGAAAATGTATCTAAACGGGGGTTACCTTAAAGATCGTTTGGTTGAAGTTGAGGCGTTGCGTTATCTTTATCTAGCAGACGTAAGAAGTAAAAGGATCGAGTCAACTTCTAGCGTAGAGAAAAACAAGAAAGTTCTTGTGCTTGGTGATTACCTAAAAAACAACACAATGCAACAAATGAAACTTCTGTCTGAGGCAGCACGATATCTTAATGATTCAATACAGTATGTCGTCAAGCCACATCCAGCATGTCCAATTATGAAAGAAGAATTTCATGATCTTGATATGGTAATAACGAACGATGCGATATCTACGTTGATTAGTCAATTTTCATTGGTTTATTGTAGTAATACAACATCAGCGGCGGTAGATGCTTATTGTGCGGGTAAAGCGGTTATAACAGTTCTTAATCCTAAAGGATTGAATATAAGCCCTTTGAAAGGTAGGGATGGTGTCTTTTTTGTTAGTACACCAGAAGAGTTGGCGGCGGTGATTAATGTGTTTGGGTGGGAGGCACAAGCCGGAAAGTGGGCGGGAGGTTACTTTTACCTTGATGATCAACTCCCTAAGTGGAAAAAATTGTTGATTACTGATAGCAAAACTAAAAAAGAATTAAGTATAGGAGATATCCAGTAATGTCATCATTGAACATATACAAGGGGGCAAAAGTATTAGTCACAGGCCACACAGGTTTTAAGGGCACTTGGCTGTCACTTTGGCTAAAACAGCTAGGAGCAAAAGTAGCAGGTATCTCTATAGATATTCCCTCAGAGCCTTCTCATTTTAATGCGGCAAATCTTGTAACTCAGATAGATGATTATTGTCTGGATATTCGTGATGGTGATTCATTGAAAAAAGTGGTTCATGAGATTGATCCTGATTTTGTTTTTCATCTTGCGGCTCAGGCATTGGTTCGTCCATCTTACGAGAATCCAATAGAGACTATTGCAACCAATGCGCTAGGTTCAGCCAATGTGTTGGAGTCATTACGTACGTTAGACAAACCTGTTGTGGCTGTGATGATCACGAGTGATAAGGCTTACGATAATGTTGAATGGGTATGGGGCTATCGTGAGACAGATAGATTGGGTGGAAAGGATCCTTATAGTGCTTCTAAGGGAATGGCAGAATTAGCAATTCGGACCTATGTAGAATCGTTCTTCAATACACCGGATTCAAATGTACGAATTGGGATTGCTAGAGCAGGTAACGTGATTGGCGGTGGTGATTGGGCTATTGACCGTATCGTTCCTGATTGCATGCGCGCTTGGTCAGAGGGCGGTATGGTAGATATTCGTAGTCCAAAAGCTACACGCCCATGGCAGCATGTGCTTGAGCCTTTAAGTGGTTATCTTACACTGGCAGCAAAGTTGTCAGTAGATGCTTCTCTGCATGGTGAAGCCTATAATTTTGGTCCCCCTGCGCATCAAAACCACCCTGTTAGTGAATTAATTGATGAGATGGCAAAGTATTGGGATCATGTTCGCTGGAACGATACTTCACAGTCAAAGGCGCATCTACATGAGGCAGGGTTGCTGAAGCTTAATTGCGATAAAGCTCTGTTCGATCTTAACTGGATGCCGACGTTGAACTTTGAGGAGACCGTTCGAATGACCGTGCAGTGGTATAAGGTTTTTTACGAACGAGATGTGGATTTCATCTATGATTATAGTATGGCCCAAATTGTTGAGTATACACAATATGGCCATAAACGAAAATCAGAGTGGATGAATGTATGACGATAGAAATTTCAACGATAGAGGGCGTCCTATTAAACCCACTAAAAATAATTAATGTACAGGGTGGGGATGTCTTGCATGGGATGAAATGTAGTGATTCTGGCTACAAAGGCTTTGGTGAGGCTTATTTTTCAATGATAGAATTCGGTGCGGTGAAAGCTTGGAAACGACATAGACAGATGACATTGAATTTGATTGTGCCGGTAGGTTCAGTGCGTTTTGTTATTTATGATGATCGTCAGGATTCAGTAAGTTATAAAAAGTACCAGGAAGTGATTCTTTCAATGGAGCATTATTGTCGTTTGACTGTGCCGCCGCTGGTCTGGATGGGCTTTCAAGGATTGGATGAGAATACCAGTATGTTGCTCAATATTGCTGATATTAAACATCTCCAGGAAGAGATGGATAGAAAAGAGATGAATAGTCTTAAATATGATTGGAGGTTAACAAAGTGAAAGTAATTATTCTTGCCGGTGGGTTTGGAACCCGTTTGTCTGAGTACACGGAGATGATACCTAAACCAATGGTAACGGTAGGTGGGCGGCCTATTATCTGGCATATCATGCGCAGTTACGCCCACTTTGGACATAAAGACTTTTATCTTGCACTGGGATATAAAGCGGACTTAGTAAAGGAATATTTTTTAAACTACCGCTCTCTAAATGCAGATTTCACTGTTGATTTATCCTCAGGTTATATTGAGTCGCATCAAAGTGATGATCTTGATTGGCGAGTAACATTAGCCGATACAGGCTTGAACTCTATGACAGGTGGTCGAGTAAAGAGACTTCAGTCGTTTATCGGAAATGATCCCTTTATGTTGACATATGGTGATGGAGTGGCAAATGTTAACCTTGATCAATTGCTGAGATTTCACAAAAGTCATGGAAAAATGGTCACTGTTTCAGCAGTACGCCCTAGCGCACGTTTTGGTGAGTTAGAAATTAATGATCAGAGAGTTACAGCATTCCAAGAAAAGCCACAAACTGGACAGGGATGGGTTAATGGTGGTTTTTTTGTTATCGAACCTGAGTTTTTTGATTTGATTGAGGGTGATAAGACAATTTTGGAGCGAGAGCCATTAGAGAAAGCGGCCGCAATGGGGGAGTTAATGGCATTTAGGCATGAAGGTTACTGGCAATGTATGGATACTAAACGCGACAGAGATCATCTTGAGGGCCTATGGGCTTCTGGGGATGTTCCGTGGAAAGTGTGGTAAGCATGAGTTCAATGGGTAACCACCTATTAGTTGTAGGGGGTACTGGTTTCATAGGGCGTTGGGTAATCATTAAGGGGCTTGAACACGGCTATAAGGTTACTAGTTTATCTAGAAGGGCACCTGCCAAAAATGATTGTCTTAAAGAGGTGACATATTTGCATGCTGATGTTTCTAGTCGTAATGATGTTAAGGCAATACTTAGAAGAGGGAAATTTACTCATGTCGTTAACCTCTGTGGCGCTATAGATCACTCGAGATTTGATTCTGGAGGTAGAGTCATTATTGATTCCCATTTTTCTGGGTTGCTCAATTTGATAGAGTGTTTGAATCGGTTAGATTTAAAGTGTTTTATTCAGATAGGAAGTAGTGACGAATATGGAGATGCTCAGGCACCTCAAAATGAGGGCGCACACTGTAAGCCTATTTCGTGTTATTCATTTGCAAAGTTAGCGGCAAATGATTTTTTGCAGATGCTAAATAGAGTAGAAGACTTTCCTGTAATTATAGTAAGGTTGTTTTTAGTTTTTGGCCCTTACCAAAAACCTAATAGATTTTTACCTCATATTATATCTTCATGCCTTAAAGATGAAGAGTTCTCTGTAACTTCAGGTGAGCAACTTCGTGATTTTTGTTATGTGGAAGATATTGTAAATGGGATTTTTATGGCGCTTGAATCTAGTAATTGTTTTGGTGAAATAATTAATATGGGGTCAGGTAATTCAGTTTCAATCAAATCTATAGTATTTAGAGTTGTTGATATGGTTAGATTGGGATGCCCTAGGTTAGGTTCTGTTCCTTATCGGGAAGGTGAAAATATGAATTTAGTGGCGGATATTAGTAAAGCTAATAGACTGCTTAAATGGGAGCCTAATAATAATTTCTATGAAGACCTACAAAAGACAATTACTTATTACACTATAAATAATGGTTGAAAATGATCCGCTTGTAAGCGTTATTATGAATTGTTTTAATGGAGAAAAGTACCTTCAAAAGGCAATTGATTCTGTCTATGCTCAAACATATCATAATTGGGAAATAATTTTTTGGGACAATGCATCTGTAGATAACAGTAGTGTTATAGCCAATAATTATAACAATAAGTTGAGGTACTTTTACTCAGATAAACTTGCACCTTTATATGAGGCGCGGAATTATGCAATTGATCAGTGCCGAGGTTCTGTGATTTGTTTTCTCGATTGTGATGACGTCTGGGTTAAAAAGAAATTAGAAAAGCAAGTTTATATGTATACGTCAGGTAACCCTATTGTGTATGCTCGATTTCAATTTATTGATAGTGTCGGTGAGAGGTTATTTATTGATTCACCCAAACCATATGCGGGAACTATTTATCATCATCTCTTGAGGAATAACCCTGTTTCTATAAGTAGTGCTTTATTAGATGCCACGATTCTAAAAGAAGAGAAGTTTGATAATACCTATAATTTGTTGGGTGATTTTGAATTGTGGGTGCGCCTTTCTCTTAGATATAATTTCGTCTATGTGGATGATGTTCTAGAGTTCTCAAGGCAACATAGGGATTGCACGTCTTTGGTACATAAACAAAAGTGGATTATTGAACAAAGGTATTTTTATTCAAGGTGTCTCCGTTCTAAAAAAACTAGAAAGATAATTGGGGTGTTCGCAATCCTAAGGTATGCAATAAGGTCAGAAATGATTAGTTTTGTTATGTTCGTAAAAGAAGTTGTATCTTATAGGAATTAATAATTTGTCTTTTCACCATCAGTTACTCCGCATAGTTAGCCCATTTGATCAGGGAATACGTTTAATTGGAAAGAGTTTGGGGGTGAGTTTTAAAAGTCAACTGAGAGTTTTAGCTTATCACGATATTCCGCCTAATCAAGAAAAGTATTTTTTAGAACAGATTTATTGGTTAAGAAAGAATTGGAATATTATAAGTCCTAGCGAATTTGAATTGATGCTGTCCGGAGTTGTGCCAATTATTGGAAATAACTTGTTAATTACTTTTGATGATGGATTTAAAAGCAACCGTGTTATTGCAGAAAGAGTATTAAACCCGTTAAATATTAAGGCCATATTTTTCGTTATTTCTGATTTTGTTGGTTTGGATAATGATGCGGAAGCAAAGGATTTTATTGCTAAACGTATAATGCCGGGTAATCAAGCTGATGACATACCTGAAAACATTACTAACATGCAGTGGAGTGATCTTGAGGAACTTCTTGAGGCTGGGCATACAATTGGTTGTCATACTAAAACGCATGAGAGGTTATCTAACAATTTGTCAGCCTCAGAATTAGCTAAAGAAATTGTATTTAGTGCGGAAAAAATTAATCAAAAACTAGGGATTGAAGTTAATAATTTTGCATATACTTATGGGGATATTCATAGTTTTAATCAAGAAGCATTGAATATTGCAATGAATAACTTCGATTTTGTTTTTTCTGGAATACGAGGGAATAATGCCTATGATGTTTCGCAATTTACGATTCGTAGAGAAGCTTCGGCTTATCAGACTTCTACTAACGAGTATAAGATTTTTAGGAATGAAGTATTAGGTATGCTACTAAAGGGGGTATTTGATTTTAGATATTCAAAGGCTAGACAAACTATTGATTTGTGGAGGTCACAATTATGAAATTCATGAGTAGGATGAGTTATGGTCCATTGCCTAAGTTAGGACACTTGTTTTTTAAAAAAGACAAGCCTTCAGATAAGAATGTTTTAAATTTATGGGTGAAAAATGGTGAAAGAGGCTATTGGCTTTCCCGTTCGGCGTGGTCTCTTTATATAATTACAAAATACAGGATGCAACTTTCAAAAAAAAAAAGTTAACATATGGCTACCTGACTACTTTTGTAATGAATCGATAAGACTCTTACGTGACTTAAATGTCAATTTATTTTTTTATGTTGTTGATCTAGATGGTAACGCTGATTTAAATTTTCTTGATACTACGGCAAAAGACGATGTGCCTGATATCTTGATATTTGTTCATTATTTTGGGAAATGTGCTAAATCAAGGCAGTTAATTGACTTTTCATTAGATAATGGAGCTTGGTTGATTGAAGATGCTGCTCATTGCCTCTTGCCAGAAGGGAACATTGGCAACAGTGGCGATTTTGTTATTTATAGTCCGCATAAGCTTTTACCCATTCCAGATGGAGGATTATTAATTATACGTCCAGATGGCCCCTCTAATATTTTAAGAGACCCTCTTGAGGTGAGTAATTTTCAAGAGTTGTATCACTCTATATTAACTGATTCAGATCGATATGATATTTCAACATATACTTGGGTGGTTAAACGGGTATTGCAGAAATTTTGGATTCGGATAGATAAACAGGTAGAGTTTGGTGGTGTAGAAGAGGATTCACCCCATCGTTTACCTGTTCCAAGAATGAGTAAATTAGCTGCAAGGTTACTTAATAATTTTGTTTTTTCTCTTAATAATGATTCTGTCAAAAGAATTGAGAATCAAGAAGTATGGAGTTCATGCCTCACTAAGGTAGGTATTTTGGGCCGCAATGCAATGTTGCCCGATGCTAGTTATACGCCATATCTTGCTAGATTTTCATTTACTAGTTCAGACCAAGCTGAATTATTTTTTGCATTATTAATAGAATCTAATATTCCAGTAACCACATGGCCTGATTTACCACCAGAGGTGATCAGGAATCCCGAAAAACACAAGAGTGCAATAAAAATGAGGAATACTTTTTTGTATCTCCCTGTGCATTGTTCGATTAGCAGGGATAAAGTGATTTACTATACTGATCGAATTTCTAAAAAGGACAATTATTTTGTACGTTATTAAAGAAATCTCTCAAAATGAATGGGATGTACAGTTAAATAAATGTAATAAAGTTAATATGCTCCAATCTTGGGAGTATGGTGATGCTAAAGAGAAAACTGGTAAATGGAAGCCAGTTAGGTTTGCAATTACTGTAAATGGTGAAGTAGTTGGCTTAGCTCAATTTATCACGAGGACTATTCCAATGTTTGGGGGTATTGCAAGGCTCAATAGGGGGCCTCTATTACCATGCCTTAATGATGAAGCATCTGCTAAATTTCTTAAGCATGACCTGTTACAGGTTTTGTTAAAAGAGGCGCGAAAAAGATTTTGGTGGGTTGTGTTTATTGCTCCAGAGATTGAATATTCTCGACAGGTAGAGGAAGACTTGTTAAGTATTGGTTTATGTCAACAACCTTCAGTTGCATACGGTTCAGGACTCGTAAACCTTGCAAAAGATGAATCTCAGCTGTTAATGGGATTTAAAAAAAAATGGCGATATTATTTGAGAAAAGGTCTCGATGCGGATGTTGTATTTGAGTCTACTTGTGGGGAGGAGTTTGATTTAAACGAACTCCTTACTCGATATGAGTCTTTGCAAAAAAATAATAATTTTTCAGGTTTGTCCACCAGTCAAATTCATGCTTTGTCAGAACAAAATTCTGAGCACTGGAAATTTGTAGTTTTTACAGCTCGAAAAGTGAGTTCGAATAACTCAGAAGACTGTTTAGGTATGGTTGTTATTATCACGCATTATGATACGAGCACTTATTTAATCGGACTAACTAGTGAAGAGGGTAGGCGGTTATGTATTAATTATGCTCTTTTATGGAGGGCAATGACTTCTTCGAAAAATAGTGGGTGTCAGTGGTTTGATATAGGAGGATTAGATGACAGTACTCCTGAGGGTATAGCTCATTTTAAAAGGGGACTTAATTCAAGTCTTTACACTTTGGTCGGTGAATGGCGTTTTTATTTTTTGCCACTCTTGGGTAGGTTAGTTAAGTGCTTAAAGTTAGGATAACGGTCACATGGTGGATTTAGCTATAAATCAGAAACAGTCTTTTTTCCTTGAGAAATTGTTTGTTTTTTCTATTATATTTGAACCCTTACTATATTTTCAGTTGATAAATGTCAATGACGTGGGCATAGGAACACATATCAGTCGTGTTCTACAGGTTCTGGTCATATTAGGTCTGTTAACAAGGGTAATTTTTAGTTCTAAAGGAATAGGTTTATTTTTTCCAGATTTTTTTTCAAACAAATTTAATTTTTTTTGGTTGTATTTTATTGCGGGAATTTTTTCAACCGTGATGGGGTATGGTGTTTGGGGCAATTATTTCATTTTTTCTGGTGACCTTATTGTTTCAAGGGTCGTTATTGAGGTTGTGATCTCCCTGTACTATTTTTTCTATTTTGTCGTTTTTTCGTTATATTTTTTGAAATCGAATACGATGATTGATTATTTTTTTAAAATGTTTTACGCGATTTTCTTATTATCGATAATGCTAGGGGTGCTAGATTTAATCCTTCAATATTGTTTTTCTTATGATTTAGTTTCAAGACACTTGATTGATGCGACAGATGTAGGGTTCCGATTTCATGGTTTTTTTGGTGAGCCTAGGGATGCTTATGGCGCTTTGATTCTGTTTGCTTCGGTTCTTTGTCTAAAAAGGTATAAGGAGGGGAGAGGATATTTTCGGCCAAGTAGCGGATTACTCATTTTTTTGGGCTTATTAACTTTTTCAGTGTCGGCAATATTGGGGATTATTTGCACGGGTATTCTTATTATAATATTTTCTTGTATAAAGTTTAATGCTAAGCAGAATGTAAAATTTTTTGCAGTTGTTTTCTTATTATTTTTTATCGGTGTGAGTTATATAAATAGTTCAAACAGGTTACTTATTTATATGGATGATTTTGTTTTTTTATATGAGCACTTAGAAGCACTTATTAGGTCACCTACTCAGTTTGGTCATATTGGCCTGCTTTTGGGTCCACAAAGTGTGGATGTTTTTCCAATATTGGATATCTTAAGAGAGCTTAAGGGCTTTAATGTCTTTCAGTTTATTTGGGGCCACGGTTTTGGTAGTGCCTCAGTACTTAATCAGAATTATAGGTCTTTTATAGAGGTTTCTAATCCTCGGTCTAATATCATAAGGCTCTTATATGACAATGGTGTGATTGGTTCTTTATTGTTTTTGTGGATCTTTTTATCCCCTATGAAATTAATTGGTAGCTATAGAAAAGAGATTACAATTACTA